>Ga0310690_10011681_pt1 | contig 10823 bp, 15 predicted proteins | sample AusTroGonzalo_MG_2_FD_207661 | JGI IMG/M metagenome (GOLD analysis project Ga0310690, IMG submission 207661) | Bovine rumen microbial communities from tropical cattle in Woodstock, Queensland, Australia - Gonzalo_04 (v2) (version 2) | ecosystem: Host-associated > Mammals > Digestive system >...
ATCACTTTTCCGTTTGTGTCGCGGATTGTGCCGCCGTAATTTCTGATATAATAATCAGCTTCTTCGATGCAATTTGTTTCCTTAACTAGTTCCCCGTCAAGGTCATATACTTTGTACTTGTAAATCTTGTTTTTCATTTTTTCTCCTTTCTTGGTGGTTTCCTGCTCCTGTCTGCACTTTTGGGATTCCGGCGGCGGCTGCGGCTCGTCTTAACCTTATTCGGTGCACTTCGTGCGGGTGTGGTGTTGTTTGGTATGGTTAGAGTATAGCAAAGATTAGCCGCTAATGCAATAGGGAAAAGCTGAAATATTTACTAAAATATTAGCCGCTTATTTGTGCAATTTGTATAAGCCGCTTATACCGCTTTTCTGTTCCCTTATAATAGAAGAAACACAACTTTTTCATTTTGGGGTTGCTCTTAGCCGCTTATATTGTTATAATATTAGCAACTAATAAAAGGAAAGGGGGCTTGAATATGGAAAAAGAACAGGCAGAAAAGCGCGCTGCCGCTGTCCGCAAGGCGGTTAAAAAGCATGATGCCGCAATAGATAAAGCAACTATAAGACTTCCGGCGGGCACTATTGAGCGCGTGAAAAAATGCGGTTATGCTTCTTTGAATGCGTTTGCAGTAAATGCGATTTTGGAAAGGCTCGAAAAAGAAGAGGGGCGGCGAAATATTAGCCACTAAAAGAGAATAACGAAACTGCGCTATATTAGCGGCTGAAAAAGGGCTTGACGGCTTCGGTTGTCGGCTCTTTTTTTCGTGTTTGGCAGAATTTTTTATAAATCCAGGTTGCGCGGGTTTTGAAAAGTCTGTGCTTGACGCGGCTCTATATATTTATATAAAAGCCGTTAACAAGTCAAAATATCTCTTATAGATGGGTGTTGTATATATGGGAAGTATAGAACATATAAAGACAGAAAATATTGATATATCAACTATACAAAACGAAATAGAGAATTATATAAATCTATTCTGTCAAGAACAGAATATAGATGATATTAGGTCTATATCTCAAAGTGTTTGGAATGGTTTACTTATGTATGTAAACATGAAATATATAAAACCCTCAAAAGTATTAAAAGATAGCAGTTCTATATATGGGGCTTATAATATCAAACTATGTGAAAAACTTTGCGATTATTATATTTATTTATGTCGGATAAATGATAAAGAGTGTAGTATACAGGGATTTGTTAAACTTAGTGGGATAGACGAAAATAGTATATATGAGTGGTATAGCGGGAAAGGGAAGTATAAAGCAAGTCCTCAACGGTCGGATATTTACAAAAGAATTAGTAAAGAAAGAGAAGACAGCCTGTCTGACAAACTGTTAACGGGTAAGAATCCCGTGGGCGTGTTGGGTATTCTCAACCATTTTTATGGGTGGTCGGGTGTCGGAAACATGACAGAAGACAGAACAAAACAAGCCGCAACACTTACGGATGCAAGCGCGGGCGTCCTTGAATTGTGCGACAATTCCGGCGCAACTGTTGACGGTTTGGCAGAAAATAGCCAGCTTGAATTGTCTGATAATTTCACACAAAAAGAAAAGCCCTAAAATAGGGCGATCCAGGGCTTTCGGTATATGGTCAACTATTCGCAAAACTTTTATTTATCGAACAGTTGAAATGAATTGTTTGAATTGTACAAGGATCATAAACAATTCCAGGTGACGGCGGCGGTCGGTCGGCTTCCTTGGTGGGCGTGGGGGTTTCTGCGGCGGTCGATCCGGTGCCCCCTTAGTCCTAAAAATATCCCCGCAAACAAAAAAGCCCGTTCCCAAAAACCTGAAACCCCATACGGAGAATAAATAGATATATTATCGCTATACTACAAAAGACAATACACTACAACGAAGAGAAGTAGTAAATATATTCAAAGAGTAAAGGGTATCACATAGTATAAATAACTGTCAGACCTATATATATAATATATATAATAAACCGAGGATAAATGCAAGGGAGATAAATGAATGATAGAGAGCATATTAGCGATAATCATATTGATTTTGTATATCATACTTCCGTTTTCGATGTGGAGAGTATTATTGCTGATTCCGAATGTAGACATAAGGGTTTTAGTGTTAAATATTATGCTGATAGCGTATTTCAGCATACCGTTTAAGGCTGTATGTGGATTAGGGGAGAGAAAGAAACATGATAGATAAACCGCCTTTAGGGGTAGCACCGGCGTATATCTGTGCTGAACAGAGGATAGCTGAATTAAGCGAAGCCATAGTTCGATGCTTAGATGATAAGCATTATGGCATTATCAAGATGTGGGCGAAAGAAATATATCTGCAAGCGGATTTGCTTTTGCAGATGGGAAGAGAGGATAAAGAAGATGAACAAGGTTGAAATCGTTGGTGCGCTTGTGCGTGATCCGCAAGAGGGAAAGGGATCAACGCGGTTTACGGTAGCGGCGCAGCGCAACTTTAAGAACAAAGAGGGCAACTACGAAGCTGACTTTATTAACTGCGTGGCTTTTGGCAAAACCGCAGAAATCGTAAACAAGTGGTTCAAAAAGGGCAGTAAGATCGGCGTTATCGGAAGAATCAACACCGGTTCCTACACCAACAAGGATGGAAATAAGGTCTATACAACCGATGTAGCGGTAGAATCCATTGAGTTTATCGGTTCTAAGAGTGATTCGCAGAGTAAAGAAACTGCCAGCGGTGAAGACGGATTCATGAACTTGCCGGAAGTGGAAGATGATGAAATGATTTTCAAATAAAGGTTTCTTCGTTCCATGTTCTATTTACTCCTTTACAAAGCCGGTGCCGTGTTTTGCCATGCGCGGCATCGGTGAAAGGGTAGGCTCTTATGCGTCAGGATATTCAAGAAGTATTCCAAAAAGCGAAAAACAGAATATTGGTCAAGGGCGCAGATGTAGAGTTTCTTTACAGGATGCTTGAATACGCAAGGTCTGTAAACGAGAAAGAGCGTCTTATGGAAGAAGCCCGTGAAATATTGCGGTATGCACGGTTTGAATGCGAAAAGATGATATACAAAGAGGCATTCGAGCCTAAACTTGGCAAATATCGTGATGAAGCATCGCTCGTCCATGATGTGTGGGTTCTTGTGGATAACTGCCGGAATAAGGATTTGGAAGTAGATGCGGTAACGCTTTACAAAGATATAGTGCTTTTATTGGCGCAGATGAAAGACTTTGACAGTTATCTGTTGTACCTTGAACACAAAAGGCAACAAAATGAGCGGTTTTATCTGCCAAAACGCAGACACTTCATAAGACATGGCATTATACAGGCCATGCAAGATATGATTGACGATAAGTTGGATATTTTGACTTTATCCATGCCGCCTGGCACACAGAAAACCACCTGTTTGAAATTTTTCAATTCAGCGATAATCGGATGGGATGTGCGCAAGTTCAATCTATTTTTTTCGCATTCAGCGGATATAACCCGTATGTATTATGACGGCGTATTGAATATCTGCACGGACAGTAGCGAATATGCGTGGGGAGAAATATTTCCTGGATTACTTGTCAATCAGACGAATGCAAAAATGGGGCAGTTTAATGTAGGTAGTTATAAGCCATTCCCCTCATTGCAGACAACGAGCCGCGGCGCGGAAAATGCGGGCAAAGTAAGATGCAATGGGTATCTCTTAATGGACGATCTAATCGGAAAACAGGAAGAAGCCTTAAATATCAAGATTTTGGATAAGCTATGGACAGATACATACAATGTTGATGCAAAACAGAGAATGCTTGACGGCTGTAAAGAAATCCATATAGCGACAAGATGGAGTGTGCACGATGTTATTGGGCGATTACAAAGGCTTTATGACGGAAACGAAACTGTACGGACGCGATTCATAGCAATTCCTGATATAGACGAAAAAACGGGGCTAAGTAACTTTGACTATGAGTATAACGGTTTTTCTGTAGAGTTTTTCAACAATATTGCCCTTGGTATGGACGATATATCATACAAGGCTTTATATAAAAGCCAGCCGATAGAGCGCGAAGGACTTCTTTACCATGACGAGGATTTACGCAGATACTTGTCCGTGCCGGACAAAACGCCGGATGCGATACTTGGCGTTTGCGATGTGAAGAACAAAGGAATCGACTTCATGTTCTTACCTGTCATGTATCAATATGGCGAGGATTTTTACCTTGTGGATTGCGTTTGCGATGATGATGCTGATTATGAACGGCAGTACGAAAAGCTGACAAATATCTTGGTTAGCTACAAAGTACAATTGTGCGAGTTTGAGAGCAATACCGGCGGTGACAGAGTAGCGTTTGAAGTACAAGACAGGGTAACAAAAGCGGGCGGCAGCTGCGCGATTACAACGCATCCGACAGAAACAAACAAGGAAACAAGGATCATAGTCAATGCCGAGTGGGTTAAAAAGCGTGTTTTATTCCGCGATAAGTCGCTATACAGCCCGAAAAGCGACTACGGCGTTATGATGAATTGGCTTTTATGCTATTCGACAGTAGGGAAGAACAATCACGATGATGTGCCGGACGGCCTTGCAAACTTTCGACTTTTCGTAACGGGAATGCAACCGCAGCTGGCAAAAGTAGAAGCGGTATTCAATCCTTTCAGGTCAAGGGGGTATATGTAATGACAACGAAGCAATACCTTTTGCAGATAAAGAAGATCAATGAGATTATCAAAAATCGAATGTTTGATTTAGACGAATTGAGAGATTTATCAGGCAGCGTATCATCGGTTCGGTACGATCAGGACAAGGTGATAACTTCCGGCAACAAGGATCAGCTTGAAAATATCGTTGCAAGGATTGTAGACCTTGACAGACAAGTAAAGAACTATATAGACCTGAAATACACGATCATCAAACAGATAGAGAGTTTGGATTCGGAAGAATATAAAGTATTATATATGCGATTTGTGAATAATTACACTTTCGACCTTATCTTGGCAAGGCTGAATACGGATGATGTATGGTCGGAAAGAAAGATGTACCAGGTTTACAAGCGCGGGTTGGATAATTTCGAGAAAATGTACGGAGAATCGTATCTTGCGGCGTAAAAATACAGTAAGTTGCAGTATATTACAGTTTTTTGCATACAAAACCTTAAAAACAAGTGATATAGTGTAAAAGTGGAATGATACCAAAACGGTCTTGAATCCCTCATGGAGTATAACCCCCAACACACAAAGCATCGTGATCCCCCTCACGGTGCTTTTTTCGTGGAGAAAATAATGAGAAACATAATGTTTTTTCAGGATATTGTCAAAGGACAGTACGGAAGAAAAATAGCATACACGGATGTAGAGCGCATTACGGAAGATAATGTAGTTAGAGTGGTCGGTGATAATATCGGCGTATTTAACTTTAACCGCCGTGCTATTGAGTATCTTTGGAATTACAAGAACGGGGATCAGCCCGCGCTTTACCGCACGAAGACGATTCGTGACGATATTGTGAATCATGTGATAGAAAACCATGCGTGGGAAGTAGTGCGGTTCAAAATGTCGCAGACTTTCGGCGAACCGATGCGATATAACAGCCTGTCGAAAGACGAGAAGATAAACGAAGCGGTTGATCGCTTTAATAACTATACACGCGCTGCCGGAAAACCCGCAAAAGACCTTTCGATGGGAGAGTGGCAGAGCGCTGTCGGCGTTGGGTTTGAAGCGATTCAACTTAGAGAACAGGGCGCAGAAAATCCTTTCAGGATCGTTGTGCCGAGTCCTCTTGATACATTTGTTGTTTACAGCCGCAATACGCAAGAGCCGGTACTTTCCGTACAGCAGTTGAAAGACGAAAACGGCAATCTGTACTATCAATGCTTCTCTAAAACGCATGAGTTCCGCATTCAGAACAGTACGCTTATGCCGTTCCTTTCGGTTGGTGTTGATAATGTAGCGGTCGCATACAGCAGACTTCATACTTTCGGGGAAATCCCGATTGTGGAATATCCCAACAATCAGGATAGAATGTCGGATATTGAACTTGTTATTACCATGCTTGACAGCATTAACAATATGCAGAGTAACCGCATGGATTCCGTAGAACAATTCGTACAATCCTGGATCAAGTTTGTAAACTGTGAAATTGACAAGACACAGTTTGAGGAAATGAAGAAAGCGGGCGCATTGGCTGTTAAAACCGTCAATAAGGATTTTAAGGCTGATGTAGACTTGCTGACACAGGAACTCAATCAGACACAGACGCAGGTAGCAAAGGACGATCTTTGGGATAATGTGCTGAATATCCTTGCAATTCCGAATAAGCAGAGCAACACCGGCGGCGATACCCAGGGCGCGGTAATGCTTAGAAATGGTTGGGATTTTGCGAAATCAGCGGCAAAAGTCAAGGATGCTTATGTGGTTGAAAGTGAATATCGCTTGTCTACTTGCATGAGAAACGCAATCAGAATCCGTAAAGGCGAAGCAGAACTACCTATCAGCATCGCTGATTATGAGCCGATTATCAATCATAGCCCTACGGACAATATGCAAGTAAAAGCGCAATCGTTCCAGATGCTTGTTTCAGCTGGCATAAATCCTTTGATCGCTATAAAGACGGTAGGCCTGTGGAACGATGCGGAAAAGGTTTACTTGCTGTCTAAGCCGTATCTCGATGTTTTGTATAAAACCATTGACGATATTGTGGACGAAGAGGGTTTACAGGAACAAGTAGTCAGAGCACAGCAATTATTGGCAGAGAATAATGGCAATACTCAAACAAGACAAACTGAACAATCTGTCGATCCCGTATGACGAATACTTCGGAGAAATGGGGCTGCCGAAAAGCGAAATCGAAAAGCGTATAGAACTTGCGGAAACGCTTGATGATGTGTTTATGCTTCTTTTTCTTTTGATTTCAGCAGACAAAGCGTTAAACAATGCCTTAGATGCAAAGTATTACATTGATTACCTTATCCGCAAGTATGAAGATGCGATAGTTGAATTTGGTATAGACTTGCACGGAGAATACCCAGGTGTTGAACTTCTTATCACAAAGACGGCAGAGGAAGTCATAGAACAGATTGTTGATGATCCTGATGAAGAATGGAATCTGTCGGATGATAGAGCAATGCTGATTGCAGAAAATGATACAAACAGTATTTGCGAGTATACAGCCTTTCAGGATGCCATTGACGCGGGCAATACAAGAAAAACTTGGAACACTATGATAGATAAGCGTGTAAGACACACGCACGCTGACTTAGAGGGCATGACGATCCCCATTATGGAACGGTTTAAGGTAGGGGCTTATGAAATGTACCAACCGAAGGATAGCACTCTTGGTGCAGGAATGGAAGAGATCGCCGGATGCCGCTGTTGGTGTACTTACTCATGATTTATATTGTAATGTGTGGTGGACAGTACGAAATATGTGGTGTTCCGAGAAACTTAATAGAGATAGGCGGCGAAAGACTTGTTGATAGAACAATTCGCTTGCTTCGTGAAAACTATGTAAATGATATAGCAATCACAACTACGAATGAAGCGTTTAACAGATGTGATGCTGAAATCATCAACTACGATAGTTCCGGCGAATGGGTAAATGCGTTTTATCTGACAGATGATCCGGTGTGTTACATTTTCGGCGATGTATATTATTCCGATGCGGCAATCAAGACTATCGTTGAAACACAGACGCACGATATAGAGTTTTTCGCAAGCGCACCACCATTTGCAAGTAATTACATTAAGCCGTGGGCTGAACCGTTTGCTTTCAAGGTTGTAAACACACAGCATTTCCGAGAAAGTGTTGAAAAGACACGGGAATTTTGGAAAAACGGATATTGGCGGCGGCATCCGATAGCATGGGAGTTATGGCAAATCATAAAAGATACGCCTATCAACAAGATAAACTATAACAACTATACCGTGATAAATGATTTTACTTGCGATATAGACAGCGAAATGGATATGCGGCGGTTAAAACAGACACTTTAACGAGTGTCTTTTTTAATACATAAAATTAGCAGCTATGCGGAAATAGCAATCATTCAGCCGATGCGACCGGCGTTAAAAAGCGTGAATGAAGAAAGAGGTAATCATGACAAGAGAACAGGCAAAGGCGTTTCTGTCTAACACTTTGGGAATCGAAGAGCCGACAGATGAACAGGTTACAAGTTATCTGAACAGCGTCAATTCGGAAACCAAAAAGGAAAAGGACAGAGCAGACAAGCTGAAATTGGATGCTGAAAAAGCGGCAGAGTTAAAGAAACAGCTGGACGATATTGCTAATCAGAATTTGAGCGAGGTTGAGAAAGCGAACAAGGCAACGGAAGATGCGCTTGCACAGGTAGCGGCCTTGCAGAAACGCATCGAGAGAGCGGATCAGCTGAAAGCACTTGCTGAAAAAGGCATCACGGGAGAACAGGCAGAAAAGCTAATCTCCGAAGATGGAAAACTTGACTTTGATATTCTTGGTCAGATTATCAAGGATCGGGAAGATGCGGCAAAAACAGCCAAAGAGCAGGAAATCGCTGACAATCAGGGCAATCCTGGCGGCGGTACAGCTGGCGGCGAAAAGCCGGACGATAAACCCGAAGATGTGAAAAATGCCGAATTGATCTCTTTTGGTGAAGCACCTAAAGGGGCAGAAGAGGCGTTTAAGTATTACACTTAAAAACCCTATAAGGAGGTAAGAAAGATGGGAACACCTATCGCAAGAGAATTTAATGCAAACAAAACAATTCTGAAATTTTTCCCTTTCAAGGGAGCAGCTTGCCTTGTTTCCGATTCCGGCGTTGTAGCAGATGCTAACGGAAAGAAGATCGTTAAGGCCGGTACCCCGTTCCCCGCTGACGATGCCACTTGTCTTGGCTATCTGTTAGAGGATGTGGATGTTACCCAGGGTAGCGCACCTGGTACTTATGTATTTGAGGGCGTTCTTGATCCCGACAAGCTGAAAGCAAACGGAGTAGCAATCTCCGATACGGCTGCCGCTAAGACTCCGCGTGTAACCATTTACGAAACTGTATTTGGCAAGGGCGTAGGAACCGGCACAGGAACCTGATGAAAAGGAGGTAGAGAAAGATGGCATTACAGTTAAAAGATGCTTTTACCGCAAGAGCAATCGGTACTAAGTGGGATAGCTATAAAGCATCCCTTGCGCTGCCTCCCTATCTTGGCAGAGCGTTTTTCGGCACACAGAAGAAGATGGGGCTTGACATTCGTTTCATTCTTGGAGAGGATGCAGTTCCCCGTGAGTTAAAAGGATCGAATTTTGATGCACAGGCACCGTTGCGTGACGCAATCGGATTTTCTGACATTCAGCAGAAAATGCCGTTCTTCCGCGAGTCCTATATGGTAACTGAACAGGAAGAACAGGATTATATGCAGTATGTAGATTCCGCAAACGCAGACCTGGCAAATCAGGTACTTGCCCGCATCATGAAGAAACCCCTTGATCTTGTTCAGGGTGCAAATGTAGTTCCTGAAAGAATGATCTGGCAGCTTCTTGCACCTACTGATGGTGTACCTAAGATTACTGTCGCTGTTGATGGTGACTACACCAACAAGGCTTATGTAATCGACTATACCGCTGACAGCGGAACAGCTTACAAGCGCACAAACTTTATCAATATTACGGGTACTGCTAACAACAAGTGGAGTTCAGCTTCTACTTGTACGCCTATCGCAGACCTTGTAGCGGCACAGGATCAGCAGAGATCGAATCGTGGTCAGGAACTTACTACTTTCGTTATGAATCAGAAGACCTGGAAACAGCTTGTTAACGCAGCTGATACTAAGTTACAGGTTCTTGGAACGATCGCGGCATCTGCCGGACAGATGATTAAGGATTCCGAGGTTAAGGAGTTCTTGCTTTCCAACTATGGCATTCAGATTCTTGTATACAACAATGTATATCTGAACGCAGCTGGAACTACAAGCACCTTTATTCCTGACGGCATCGTAACCGCTATTTCCGCGGGCGCAAATCAGCTTGGTACTGTATTCTATGGTACTACTCCCGAAGAGCGTTCCGGCGATCTGTCTATCGGCAATCTGTCGATTGTTGAAACCGGTGTTGCTCTGTATACCTACACTACGCCGCATCCCGTAAATACGCATTGCGTATGTTCCGAGATCGTTCTGCCGTCTTATGAGGGCATGAACAGCGTTGTTGTTATGAAGGTAGACGCATAAGGAGAGTGCTTATGAAAGCAGAATACACGGTCAAAATTGGCAATGTGTTCTATAAAGCTGGCGAAGAAATCCCCGATATTGCGGTTGAAAATAAAGAAAACAAGGCGGTTGAAGCTGTGAAAACAGCCGAGCCGCCTATTTCTAAGCCGGAAGTCGAGGAAAAGCCCGCTGAAAAGGATGCGAAGCCGAGTAAACGGCAATATAGCCGGAAGAAGTAACGGGAGAGCGACCATGACGATAGACGAGTTGCAAAAAGAAATCGTAAGTGATTTAACAATCGAGTTGCAGAATGATACGGATTTTAACGAAGATATTTTAGAAGTAAAAGTTAAAAACGCAATCCGCGAAGTAAGATCGAAACGATCCTATCCGTCAAGCTACACCGAGGAAATGATAGCGGCAGACCTTGAAAATCTTTACTCAACCATATCAAGACTTTCTGTTGTTGACTACAATCAGGTGGGCGCACAGGGCGAGAATAGTCACCGAGAGGATGATGTGCAACGCGATTGGGAATCCCGCGAGAGTATTCTTGGCAATATTGTTGCTTTCGTCAAGGTATTCTGAAAGCGAGGTAGCAAAATGGAAAGGGCTAAGTGGCTTATTTCTGCTCTTTGCGGTCTTATTCTTTCCTTTACACAGAAATACGGGATCATGATTATTTTTGTTGCCATAGCAATCGTGTTTGATTTTGCAACAGGATTG
>Ga0310690_10011683_pt1 | contig 10821 bp, 10 predicted proteins | sample AusTroGonzalo_MG_2_FD_207661 | JGI IMG/M metagenome (GOLD analysis project Ga0310690, IMG submission 207661) | Bovine rumen microbial communities from tropical cattle in Woodstock, Queensland, Australia - Gonzalo_04 (v2) (version 2) | ecosystem: Host-associated > Mammals > Digestive system >...
CATTTAAGAACCCTTTGCCAAACACACCCCCGGAACCGAGCGCAATTTTGGCTTGAATGATGTGATAGCCGCTGCCTAACGGATCTCTTTCGGGGTTTAAAAAAGTCAGCACCCTGTTTTTTTGATAATCGTGCAAAAAATGCCACGCAATCGGGGCCAAAACCAAAAGCCCGCCGAACCCCAAACAAAATTTCCAAACCTGAACGCCAACCGCAAAAAAGATGACCATTGTCGTGAAAAGAAGCATCAGCGATGTGCCCAAATCGGGCTCAAAAGCAATTAAAATTGCGGGAAATAGCGCCATTAAAAACGGCGCAATGATGCCTTTTATTGTTTGAATTTGGTGCAAGGTTGAACTATGAAAATATTTTGCTAAAAACAGCACCATACTGATTTTCATCAGCTCGGACGGCTGCAGCTTAAAAACTTTCAAATCAATCCATCGCTGCGCACCCATGCCGATGTGGCCGAAAACCTCAACAGAAATTAAAAGCAGCAAAACAAAAAAATATGCCAAATACGAATACTTCAGATAAACTTTCACATCAACAAACGCCAACCCGACCATCAGGCAAAAACAAAAAACAAAGCGCACAAGGTGGTTTTTCGCCCATGGCGTCATAGCCCCGCCTGCTGCCGAATAAAGCGTCAAGGTTCCGATCAGCGCTAACAGAACAATGCACAAAACGTAGGCAAAGCTTAACTTAAAAAACTTTTCCTTCATTGAGAGTTGCCGATTAAAATTTGATTGATACATTGCCGCCATCATATCCCCAACTTAAGTGCTTCCTGTAAAATTTTTGAGGCAATCGGCGCAGCCACCCCCGAACCGGATGAGCCGTGCTCAACAACCACCGCAACAGCATATTTCGGGAAATTATGCGGCGCATACCCCACAAACAGCGCGTGATTTCTTAAATGCCAAGGCAAGTCTTCATCTTTGATAATGCCTGTTTTGCGCTCTTTGAGACTAATTCGCCGAACCTGCGTTGTGCCCGTTTTACCGCCCATCTTAAGGCCACCTAGATCAAATCTTGCCCTTTTTGCTGTGCCTTCTTTGTCATTAACAACGTCAAACATACCCTTTTTCACAATCTCGATGTTTTCAACATTTATCGGCAGTTTTTTAATTTGCGCTTTGTCTTTGAGTGTCAGTTTTGTAAATCGGGGCATAATTTCGTAGCCCCCGTTCACAACCCTTGCGGTCATGACAGCAAGTTGCAAAGGTGTTGCCAAAACATAACCCTGCCCAATGCCGGCAAGAACCGTTTCGCCTTTCAACCAGTTGTTTTTAAAACGATTTTCTTTCCACTGACGGTCAGGGATGAGCCCTTTTGAAGCGTTTTCAAAACCGATGTTCAAATCAGAACCGAGCCCCAAAAGTCTTGCCATTTGAGCAATTTTATCAATGCCGACCTTTAAGGCAACTTCATAAAAGAAAACATCGCACGAATGTTTGAGCGCGCCCACCACGTTAAGCACCCCGTGTCCGCTGTGTTTCCAACAATGAAATTTGTGGTCGCCAAGATCAAATACCCCTGTGCAATCAACCGTTGTATTTTCACTAATAATGCCGGCTTGCAGTGCCGCCAAAGCCACAACAATCTTAAAGGTTGAACCGGGCGAATATGCTCCCGAAACGGCTTTGTTTGTGAGTGGGTGTTTTTCGTTTGATATTAAAGCCTGCCAATCGTTTTGAGACATTCCTGTTGAAAACAGATTCGGATCAAACGAAGGAACGGAAACAAATGCCAATATTTCACCGCTGTGCACATCTAAAACGACAGCCGCACCGCTGTGGTCTTCAAAAGCGTCCTGTGCAACTTTTTGAAGCCTTGAATCAATACTTAAAACGATTGCTTCGCCTTCTTTGCCTCTTTGCCGCTCAATTTCTTTAACAACTCTTCCGTAGGCATTGACTTCAAGCTTAATATGTCCGCTCTGACCGCGAAGCTTTTTTTCAAAAACTTTTTCAAGCCCCGCTTTGCCCACCTTAAAGCCTGGCACGGCCAGCATCGGTTCTTGTTCAATTTCCTTTTGGCTCACCGAACCGACATAGCCCAAAAAATGAGCCGAATAATGCCCCAATGGATAAAACCGCTCAAGTCCCTCATCAATCACCACCCCCGGAATATCTGATGCGTTAAGCTGCAAAGTTGCAACCTCATCCCACGAAAGTTCGCCTTTCATTTTAACCGGAACAAAACGTTTGTTTTTTTGAATTTCCTGCCTAATTTTCTGTTCTTGAGCTTCATTTAAAGGAATAATCGACTTAAACCTTTCAAGCGTTTCATCAATGCTCGGGGTTTGTTCTGCAATAACCAAAGCCTGAAAATTTTGTTTGTTTGTTGCCAGCACGAAACCGTTTCTGTCATATACAACACCACGCGGGGCAATCAGAACGCGGGTTGCAATTCTGTTTTCATCTGACAGAACTTTATATTTTTCCCCTTCAACAACCTCCAAATAATAAAGTCGCGCGAGCAGAACGAAAATTAAACAAAAGCTTGAAAATGCAATTATAAGTGTTCGTTTTAGAAGCGTTTTTCCTTTATCATTATCTCTGTTCATCTAAACGCCCTCATCTGCCAAATAGCGGTTTTGAAGAAACATATTCAGCCGCGCAATCAACGGATATATCAAAACCGTAACCGCATAGGTGATAAAAATGTGCCAGAAGCTCAAAAACACGCGATAATACACTGAAAAAACAACCCACTTAAAAAGCAAAGCCGCAAAAAAAACGGCGGCAAAGCCGAGCCAACTGATTAAAAACGGCTTCGTGTTCACATAGCTGCCGTAACTGATTGTTAAAACGTATTCAAAACTCAAAACAAAAACGTTCATTCCAAACGGTGCACCGCTCAAACTGTCAACGACAAGCCCTAAAAAAAATGTTGAAAAAATGCCAAACAAATCAAGCCTGTATAAAACCCAAAAATAAACAGAAATACACGCAACATCGGGACGCAGATTGTGCAAAAAAGGGAGATGTAACTCAATGAACGTCATCAACACAAGACCGAGCGCACTCAATATCGGTATCATATTTTTAAGCTTTGCAGTTAAAATTTCAATCCACGTGTCGTTCATTGCGCCTCGTTTTCCTTTAAGAGCGTGTTGTTTAAGCCGTAACTCACAATTTTAACATATTCAATCATATCAATCGTTGAGGCCGGCTTCACATCAACTGCATCCGTGTATATTTTTGAAACATATCCAATGGTCAGCCCGCTCGGGAAAATGCCACCGACTCCGGATGTCACAACCTTATCGCCAAGCCTGATATCCGAATTGCTGCCCGTAAATAAAAGCTTTAAGGTTTCGGTGTTGTTGCCCGATAAAATCCCTCTACCTCGCGTGCGTTCAATCAAAACCGGAATTTTTGAGTTGATGTCGCTAACAAGCAAAATGCGCACATAGTTTCCATGCACCGATTCTATTCGGCCGACCACATTTTGATTGTCTAAAACCACTTGCCCCTTTTGAACATTTTGTTTTTCGGAAACATACGCAATGACCGAATGCGAAAACACATCGCTTTCACCTGCAACAATTTTTGCCGTAACAAATGTTGCCTCCGGCGGCGGCGTATAATGCAGCATTTGCGATAAAAGCTCGTTTTCAATTCTTAAACTCTGATTTTTGCTGTTCAGCCGGCTCAAAGTTTCAACCCTCTGTTTCAAAATTTTATTGTCGTAATAAACCCGAACAACATCACGAACTTTCTCATAACAAAAATAAACTCCGTCTGCCGGAAGTTGCAAAACCCTGATAATCGGATTGAGCGTTTTGGAAACAATATCCTCCGCCTTGCCCAAATGCGCGCTGTCCGCACGGCTTAAAATCAGCAAACCGAGAGCTGAAAACATCACAACTGCGACAACAAGCTTTCGGATAAAAAGCCGAAATTGGCTGAGCTGTATAAACAAAACACGGCGACGTTTCATCTCTGCCCCTTAAAAAAAACGCCGTTTAATACATTGATGACAGAACGCCTTTGAACTTTTGAATATCGTCTAAAGCAATCCCCGTTCCTTTGGCAACACACGCAAGCGGCTCTTCGGCCACGCAAACGGGAAGCCCCGTTGCCTCGCGCAAAACTCTGTCCAAATTCTTCAAAAGTGCACCGCCTCCTGTCAAAATGATGCCCTTGTCAACAATATCTGCCGCAAGTTCGGGCGCAGTGTTTTCAAGCGCAATTTTAACGGCTTCCATAATCTGCGCCACCGGCTCGGCAAGCGCTTCGGCAATCTGTTTTTCAGAAACGACTATTTCTTTTGGAATGCCGTTTAATAAATCTCTACCTTTAATTTCCATTGTTTCGCCCTGCCCCTTTTCCGGTGGACAAGCACTTCCGATTTGTTTTTTAATGCGTTCCGCACTGCTTTCGCCGACAAGCAAATTCATCGTGCGTCTGATGTATGAAACAATGGCGCTGTCCATCTTGTCGCCACCGACACGAACCGATTTGGCATAGACAATGCCACCGAGTGACAGAACGGCAACTTCCGTTGTGCCGCCGCCGATGTCAACCACCATCGAACCCGTCGGCTCGGTAACGGGAAGCCCTGCACCGATGGCCGCCGCCATAGGCTCGGGAATAAGCCAAACTTTGCGCGCGCCGGCCGCTTCGGCAGATTCTTGAATGGCTCTCTGCTCGACAGCCGTTGAACCTGACGGCACACAGATGATAATCAGCGGGGTGGCAAAAGTGCGCCGATTGTGAACTTTTCGAATGAAATATTTAATCATTTCTTCGGCAATTTCAAAATCGGCGATCACACCGTCTTTTAAGGGGCGAATGGCACGAATGTTGCCTGGGGTTTTGCCGAGCATCTGCTTGGCTTCGTTGCCAACCGCCAAAACAACCTTTTTGCCGCGATCTTCCTGAATGGCAACAACGGACGGCTCATTTAAGGCAATGCCGCGTCCGCGCACATAAACAAGCGTGTTTGCCGTTCCCAAATCGATGGCCATATCTGCCGAAAACAACCCCATTAACTTTGATAACATCTGCTTTTCTCCGTCTTTAATATTTCATTAACTTTTTTCTTTTTTAAGGCAATATCGCGTTTTTTTCAATCTTTTTTTTAAAAGTTGAACGGTAATCAACAATTTTTTTGTTTTTGCGGTGCAAACATGGGTTGATTTTTGTAATTTTTTTCACATAATGCTTTTCATGATAGAAATTGCATTCGATTCGAAGAAAAACAAAAAATTTAACGGGAAAGCTTACCCTTTTGCGAATGTACCCGACATCAAAGAACAATCTTTTGAAGGTTATCTTGCCTTTGCGCTTGAGGCTTTGCACCGCTCTGGCAAAGAGCCTTATCTTTTAGTAGAAGAAAACACGGCGCTTTTTTCAACAAACAGACTTGCCCTGGCGTTTTTTGTTGCTTCCAATTTTGTTGAAACAGCCGTTGATTGTGTTGTTTTCAAAACAGAAAACCCCAAAGAGGCCTATGAAGCATATAAACCTTATATTGCTTTAAGCATCGGAATCAAATATGCACTTCGCTTAAGCACGCTTGAGCCGAGCACCGTTTATAAGGAATTGACCTGCCTGAATTATCTCAATTTTTCAGTCAAAGAAAATTATGCTGAAAAAACAATCAGCTACGCAACAAAAACGGCCACCGGCGCAAATGTGGTTGAAACGCGCTCAATTTTTAATTCTTTAGTTCATGTTTCAACGCTTAAGATATTGTCTTTATGTGAAATTGAAGAAGATTTGTGTTGCACCGTTCACATCACAAACGAAAGAGAAATCATAGAACCCTTAGCGCTTGTTCAAGCCATTTTAAAAAACGTTTCGCCATACATCAACATTTAAAAAAAACACCTCTGCTTTTTCAAAGCAAAGGTGCGCGTTCATGCCGCTGTTAAGCGCTGAAAAAGGCCGCAATTTCGCGGAAAGTCAAACCGTCCGAGAGGTTATCGTCTTTAATCAAAACTTTTCCGGTTGCATCCTCGAACTTTTCGATGAGCGAAATCAGAAAAACGCGATCAAAGTGATCAATATCTGATTTTTCAAAGTAAAATCGTCCGAGGCCGGTGTTTTGTTCAAAGGCGGTCAAAAAATCGTTTTCCGTATAGAACCCTGTTACATCGTGCAGCCACTGCCCGATTGTTCTCGGCTTATAGAAAATCGACGGATGCGGCTTCAGTCCCAGACGTTTTTGCAGTTTGCCTTCAATATCCCGTTTCAGCCTTGTCGGCATCGCTGTTAAGGGATATGACATAACTTGCCGCACAAAATCTTCTTTCCGGATTGCCTCTTTCATCATTAAAAGGCTGGTGTTCCACTTCGCCATCTTGTTGGCGACGTAAAGATTGATGAGCTTTTCGTTCATAAAAAATTTTTTTAAGTTATATAATTAAGTTAATAGTAATCAGTGCCGATTACTATAACACAATATTTTCAATAATCAAGCTCTTTTTTGACGAAATTGTGAAAAGTTTTTTTTATTCGTCGCCGATGCGCAGAGCCTCAATAAAAGCAGACTGCGGCACTTCGACCTTGCCAAACTGGCGCATACGTTGCTTGCCCTTCTTTTGCTTGTCAAGCAATTTGCGCTTGCGTGTTACGTCGCCCCCGTAACACTTAGCCGTAACATCTTTACGTAGCGCCGAAATGGTTTCGCGCGCAACAATTCTGCCGCCGATGGCCGCTTGTATCGGAATTTTGAACAAGTGCCTCGGAATAAGGTCTTTCAAGCGCTCGCAGATTTGACGTCCCCGACCTTCTGCTTCCGTTCGATGGCACAAAAACGCCAGTGCATCAACCGGTTCTTCGTTGATTAAAATCTGAACCTTAACCAAATCAGACTCCTGATATCCGACCAGTTCATAATCAAAGCTTGCATACCCGCTGGTGATTGACTTTAAACGGTCATAAAAATCGAACACAATCTCGTTTAACGGAATTTTATAAACCACCATTGCCCTCGCACCGACATAAGTTAATTCAACCTGTTCTCCCCGACGCTCGTTGCAAAGTTTTAAAACAGCACCGAGGTAGTTGTCGGGCACAAAAATCGTTGCCTTAACCATCGGTTCTTCAATTGACTTGATAGTCGATAAATCGGGCATATCCGCCGGATTATGCAGCATTATTTGAGCCCCGCTTGACAGATTAATTTTATAAGCCACCGACGGCGCAGTTGTGATAATGTCCAAATCAAACTCGCGGCTGATGCGCTCTTCAATAATTTCCATATGCAAAAGTCCCAAAAAGCCGCACCTGAAACCAAGTCCTAAAGCTTCGGAATTTTCATTGGTGTAGTTAATGCTCGCATCATTGAGTTTTAATTTTGCAAGCGCATCTTTTAAGGCTTCATATTGGCTTGAATCTGTCGGAAACATTGAACAGAAAACAACCGGCACAGACGGCTTAAAACCCGCAAGCGCCTCTGCACAAGGATTTTTGCTGTCGGTAATGGTGTCGCCGACACTGCAATCGCCAACCGATTTAATGCTTGCGGTAATAAAGCCCACCTCACCGGCACGCAATGCCTCAACATCTTGCATTTTAGGCGTAAAAATTCCAACCTTTTCCACCTGATAGGTTGCACCGTTTGACATCATTTTAATGTTTGTTTTTTTCCTTAAAACACCATCATAAACACGCACCAAAATAATCACCCCGAGATAACTGTCATACCAGCTGTCAATCAAAAGCGCTTTTAAGGGCGCATTTTCATCACCTTTGGGCGCCGGCAAACGGTTGACAACCGCCTCCAAGAGTTCATCAACACCAAATCCCGTTTTACCTGACGTTTCAATGGCATTTGAGGCATCAAGCCCAATCACGTCTTCAATTTGCTGCTTCACCTTTGGCACATCGGCCGAAGGCAAATCAACTTTGTTTAAAACAGGTAAAATTTCGTGATTGTTGTCGATTGCCAAATAAACGTTTGCAAGCGTTTGCGCCTCCACGCCCTGTGTTGCGTCAACAACCAAAACACTGCCCTCGCACGAGGCAAGCGAACGCGAAACTTCATACGAAAAATCGACATGTCCGGGGGTGTCAATCAGGTTGAGCTGATAGGTTTTACCGTCTTTTGCCTGATAATTCAGGCGCACGGTTTGCGCCTTAATAGTGATGCCGCGTTCTCTTTCAATGTCCATTGAATCTAAAACCTGTTCGGTCATTTCGCGTTTGGTCAGCCCGCCGCAAAATTCAATCAATCTGTCGGCAAGGGTTGATTTTCCGTGATCGATGTGGGCAATAATGGCAAAATTTCTTATCAAACTTAAATCGGACATATCGTTTCTTTCTTTTCTTATGGCCTCATTGATAAATTATTTTTTCGTGATGTGCAATAACTTATTGAAAAAAATTCAAAATTGTGTTTTAATAAAAAGACATGAGGCACCAAAAAGGAGATTATGATGAAAAAAATTATTGATGTTGATTTCGGAACAAGCCGTTATGACGAGCTCGTCGAGCTTCGTTACAAAATCTTGCTTGAACCGCTCGGGTTAAAGTTTTTGGATTCATTTCGCGATAAAGAAGTTTCGTATTTGCATGTCGGTTGCGTTGAAAGTTTGGACGACAGGCTTGTCGGCGGTTTGATTTTGGCACCTGTCAATGAAAGTGAAATCCGCCTGATGCAGGTTGCCGTTGACACGGTTCATCAAGGCGAAGGCGTCGGCCGAATGCTTGTGGAATATGCCTTAAAACGCGCTCATGAGGCAGGTTTTACAAAAATGGTGATGCACGCCATGCTCTCGGTTGTTGCTTTCTATGAAAAACTCGGTTTTAAGCAGGAAGGCGACCTTTTTGAAGAGCACGGCATTACTTTCGCCAAAATGGTTAAAGATATTTAACGTTTAAGGAGATTTTGCCATGGAACACTCAAAAGACATTTTCAAAACATACGTTAAAAAACGCCTTGAGGGCGATGAAGCCGTTTTAGAAGCCGAATATCCATCTTCAGCCTCACCGTCGCTTAACTATCTTTCCTCAATAACGAGCATAGATCTTTTGCCGCCGACGCGCACAAAATGGATTCGTGAAGAAGATCAGATTCAGCCTGAGCGTTATGAGGTTGAAGACATCTTGCCCCAAGAGCTGATGAAAAAACGCGCAGACAACATTTCAAACATTTTGCTTGCCCTGCCCGATTCTCTTGCCTCGAAAATTGAAACCTTTGAGGCGCACACAAAATATCTTTATTCCGGTCTTGATGAGGATAATAAAAAGACGATTATGGGCCTAAAGCAGGCGCTTAAAACCTTTGCACCGGACAAAGAAATTACCGAGCTTGTTGGAGCTTGCTTAAAAAGGCTTTCGCCCGAAAAATATCATGCCTCGGAAAGAAGAAAACAACGCACCGAAGAAGCCAAAAAAGCAAAGAACAAGCGTTTTTATGAGATTATTGTCGCATTGCACGCCACGCAAAACCCGTTTGAAAAAATCGACTTATACAAAGAGCTTTTGCCTTTGGTCGGCTCTCAAAACAATGATATTGAAGATTATGTGCGCGGCGGAAAAGCGCGCATCAACCTTGAGCTTAAATGCCAGATTTATAAAAATCTTTCCATAATTGCTTTCGGGCGTGTCACCGTTCAGGAAAGGCGCGCTCTTGAACAGGAAGTTGATTTTTACCAGAAAAAGCTGTTTGAGTGTTTGCGTCGCGCAAAACCCTCACCCAAAAGCAAAGGATATCCGCTTAAACTGATTAATGCCTTTTCAAAGGGCGGCTTATATGGGCCGGACAGCCCGTTTGCACAGCCCAAAAGCGAGATTGCATCGAAAGAAGCACCTACGCCCCAAAAACCGAAAACGACTGACCCAACCTTGTTCAGCGATGAAGACTTTGAATACTGATTTTTTTCATCTTTTAAGTTAATTTTACGCTGTATTTATTTGAATTTACAATGTTTTAACAAATTTTTGTCTTTGCCGATTTTAGCTTAAATTCTTCAAAAAATCAGGCAACGTTTCGCTTGCCTTTCCGATGATTTGGTGATCAAAATATAAATTATTCCGCGCGCTTTCAAGATTAAACAAATACGTTTGCGCACCATAGTATTTCGCCATTTGAACAAAACCTGCTGCTGGATAAACAACACCCGATGTGCCGACGGCAACAAACACATCGCAATCCGAAATTTTTTGGTTGATTTTTTCCATAAACATAGGCATTTCGCCGAAAAAGATAATGTTTGGCTTTAAGTTTTTTGCGCCGCATTTAGGGCAAGACATTTCAAAATTTATATCTTCAAGAGTTTTGAGAATGTGCCCGCACTTAAGACACACACATTCATCTATGCGCCCATGCATATGCCACACCTTTTCCGAACCGGCTTTTTCGTGAAGCAAATCGACATTTTGCGTTACAAGAAAAACATTCAAATCAGGGCGCTGTCGCTCCAAATCTGAAATGGCAAAATGCGCCTCATTCGGTTCGGCTTTTTCAAGCATCGGACGCAGCATATTATAAAACTCGTGAACAAGTTTCGGGTTTTTCTCAAACCCTTCAATTGATGCCACATCTTCAATGCGATAATTTTCCCACAAACCGTCCGAGTCGCGAAAGGTTTTTAAGCCCGATTCGGCAGAAATCCCCGCCCCCGTTAAGATAAAAACATTTTTTTTCATAGCCTCAAGATAGCATTTGAAAAATTTTTTGCAACACCTTTGTTTTACTTCAAAAAAAACAGGGCGTCAAAAAAAACACCCTGCTTTGAAATGGTGGAGCTAAGGAGGATCGAACTCCTGACCTCTTGAATGCCATTCAAGCGCTCTCCCAACTGAGCTATAACCCCTTAAAACAACTGCATCATACATAAAAAAAAAACAAATGTCAA
>Ga0310690_10011684_pt1 | contig 10820 bp, 7 predicted proteins | sample AusTroGonzalo_MG_2_FD_207661 | JGI IMG/M metagenome (GOLD analysis project Ga0310690, IMG submission 207661) | Bovine rumen microbial communities from tropical cattle in Woodstock, Queensland, Australia - Gonzalo_04 (v2) (version 2) | ecosystem: Host-associated > Mammals > Digestive system >...
TCTCAGAAACGTGCCCAAAGTTGTGTGGACTTCCTCGTGTTGGAGAAAGGCATCGCAGCTGACCGTATCGTGCCGAAGGGCTACGGTGAGCGTGTACCTCGCCGCTTGGACAAGGACATGTCTGTTGTTTATAACAACAAGAAATACTTCTTCGCAAAGGGCACTTACCTGACTGAGGATTACATCAACTCGCTGCCTTCGAAGGGTGAGCAGGAAGCTGCCCACCAGCTGAACCGTCGTACCGAGTTCACCATCCTACGCACCGACTATGTGCCCACCAATGACACAATTGCGAAGGTGCCCACCAGCATCGCAGTCATCCAAGAGCGCACCGTGCCCGTCACCATCGATGGCGAGAACGTGAGAGGTACTTGCTATGCAAACAGCAAATCCCTGCAGTTCCAGATCGGTGACAACAGCGAGGAAATCTTCATGAACTACGCTGACGCCACCCGCTTCCTGAAGGAGTCCTTCATCAGCTTGGAAGACTTTGAGGAGAAGGCCGGTGCCATCAAGCAGGAGGACGGTAGCATCATCGAAGGTGCGGTCCTCTATCTTGAGGAACTGCGTATCGGCGATGATTATTCCGAGAACGTGAAGGTTACGGTGAAGAAGGGCCTGCCCGCCGCCATCGTGGTTGGCGACCAATACATCCGCGAGGAATGGGGCGAATTCACGATCGACAAATCTCGCAACGTGATTTTGTACCGTTAATCCCCTTGTAGGGCTGCCGCAATGCGACAGCCCTACGGATGAAAACCAATACACACCCTGTAGAGACGCGATTAATCGCGTCTCTACACGTAAATAGACAACCCTATTATGGCCAACATAGACATTTTCACCCCACATTCGCACCACGACCAGATTCCCGTGGTGAATGGTATCCACGCCGGATTCCCGTCGCCGGCGGAGGACTATGCCGAACCGGTGCTGGACCTTAACCGCTATGTCGTCAAGAACCAGGCTTCCACGTTTTATGCCCGCATCACCGGCGACAGCATGGTCGGTGTAGGTATCCAGGACGGCGACATTGTGGTGATTGACAAGTCGTTGGAACCTTCCAACGATCAGATTGCGGTCTGCTTCATCGACGGTGAGTTCACTCTCAAGCGCATCCACCTCGAAAACGGCTGCCTCTACCTGATGCCGCATAACCCCGCCTTCCCGCCCATTGAAATCACAGAGGAGAACAATTTCCAGGTTTGGGGGATTGTGACGTATGTGATTAAGAGGGTTTAAGGGTTAATGGTTATTGGTTAAGGGTTAAGGGTTATTGGTTAATGGTTAAGGGTTAATGGTTAATGGTTAAGGGTTAATGGTTAATGGTTAGGGATGTGGGTTGAATTGTGTCAGAGGAATGGCTTTTTTTCCAAGATTTTGTTAACAGAAGAGTCTTTTTTTTCTTCAAAGTATAACAAATCGGGCAGGATGACTTGGTGAGTTTTATGTAATAATATGATTATCAATATGTTATACCCCCCCCTAAAACACGATTTTTTTTCTGGAAGTATAGGTTTTGTGATAAAAAAATATATTTTTGCGGCGTTGTTTCTTTCGTGTCTTCGTTAAAGGACTTCGCGAGGCATGGGAGGGCGGCAAGTAGATTTACAACATAGATTAACCACAGAAGTCCATTGAAAAAAAGAATGAAAAAAGTATTAGCAATCGTTTCTGCAGTTATCATATTGGCTGCGATTTCCACTTCCTGCAACAAGACAGGTTGCCATTGCTACCTCAAAACGGACGTCACGCATGCGATGCCGGTGTATGAGGATAACGACATGAGCAAGGCTGATTGCCAAGCTAAGGAGGATGAGCTCAACCAGGAGATGGGGAACATGGTGAGTTGTAACCAATAACCTCTTTTCCAGCTTTTTAAGCGGACGTTGCACAAGCGCCCGCTTTTTTTATCTTTAAGTGATAATAATAACACCAACGACCCATTTAAAAGCCCAATGGTCAACGTTACATTTCAGATAACAAGGTTAATGATGATTGTTGCCGTGTTATGCGCCGGCTCGTCCGTGTTCGCGCAGGTGGACGGCGGCAGGCCCTCGCAGGACACCCTCTACATCATAGAGGAAGAGGTTTTATACGACACCCTCTACCTCTACGACACGCTTCCGCAACCTGCGCTGATGAGCAAGGAGGAGCTCTTGGAAGCTATGCGGCGTGACCGAGGTGTCGGGCGGATATATTACCAGAAGGGGGCCATGTACCTCAATGGGGACGAGGAACTCTACCGGCTCGACAAGGCGGATCTCGAAGGGCTGCTCTCCGCCCCCGAATACCAGGAATATCGAAAGGCGAAGCGCAACCAATATATCAGTATCCCGCTCTATGCGCTTGCCGGCGGGTCCGCAGCGATAGCTGGCATTGGGCTCTATCAGTTCGCTGCCAGCTTCGTCCAAACCGCAAAGTATCACGAACAACTCTTGGATAGTGAGGATCTCGGCCTGAATATCTGGCGCAGCGCGATGGGGGGTGTGTTCCTTTTTGCGGGTTGCGCCATGGCCACCACCGCATTCATCGTGCCCGCCATTGTGTTGAGTGTCAAGGGCAAGGCGACCATCAACACCCTCGTGGACGATTTCAATGCCTCGCCCACCACGACGGAGGTGCAATTGCATATCGGAGCGTCTCCGAGTGGAATTGGTTTAACGCTCTCATTCTGAGACTGATAGCGTGTCTTTTTTGAGGGGGCTGAATTTTTTTGAAAAAAAATTTCACTCCAACTGCAACCCTTTCACTTTTTTGCGTCTTATATCATGTAAGGACAAAGTTTCCTGCCGCGCACTTCCGACGGTGTTCGCGGAAAGGCTATCTTTGCGCTCGCAAATGGATTGACTGAATGAATGTGTCTGACACCTTTTGGACAAGGAAATACCGGCAGCATATCGCGGCGATGATCGGCGTGTGCTACCGCTATGTACCCGACCGCGAGACGGCCGAGGATCTGGCGCACGATGCCTTTCTGCGGGCAATGGAGAAAGCGGACACCCTTCGTTTTACGGAGAGTTTCGCCCACTGGCTGACCCGTATCACCGTCAACATCGCGCTGTCGCACCTTCGTGAGCGCGGCCGCATGACGTTCGTGGATGCGGAGCAGCTCCCAGATGAGCCGTCCGAGTCGGAGGGCGACATTCCGCCGGAGACGATGTTGGAGGCCATCCGTCAGGCCGACTTCACTCGCGAGGAGATACTGGAGGCTGTCGCGCAACTCCCGGAACACCACCGAACTGTGCTCAACCTCTATGTCTTCGAGAAGCTCACCCACAACCAAATCGCCGAGATACTCGGTGTCTCGGCCAACACCTCCAAGTCGCATCTCATGCGCGCCCGCAAGGAACTGCAAATGATCCTGTTCAACAAGTCGAAACGTAAAAACAGACCGCTTATGACAATTATACTCCCCATTTTCGGCATCGACGCCGCCTTCGACCGCTACTGTCGCAGTCGGATGGCAGGAGTTGCTATGCCGCCGCAACAGCCCCTCTCAACCTCGGATATTCATAGCGCGGCCGGTGTGAAACTTCCCGCACGCATGCGTTTCCACGCCCTGCGTGCTCCTATTGCCGCAGGTTTGGGCACCGCCGCCGTTGGCGCAATGCTCGTTCCCGTCGTCCATCAGACCCCGCAACCTGCCCTGCCCGAGACTCCGCAAACTCCTTCTGCGGTCACCACAGTCACGCCGTTCGATGACAATACAGCCCTTCCCGCAGACAGCAACGCCACGATAGAGTTGACGGAGATTCCTGCGGAATCGGCAGTGCAGCAACCGGTTAAGAAAGCCAGAACTCAAAAAGAGCAGGCAACGCATGAGACGACTCATATAGCTGAGGAACAGCACGATACTTCAGCTGCCGCCCCGCCAGTCGTGGTGAAAAAGGTCGTGCGCCGCAGCAACCGTACTGTCGTTATCAAGGATTCTAATAATCGGTAGGTGATGAAAGGCAAAAGGCAAGAGGCAAAAGGCAAGAGGCAATAGGCAAAAGGCAATAGGCAAAAGGCAATAGGAAAGGAGATGACAATGTATAATGAAACATATTCCTTGAACAGCCCCGAAGGGGCAAGACGCGCGAAGCGCAATTAACCCCACATAAGCGACGAAGTCGCGCAATGTGGGGCTGGCAAAAGTCAATAGTCAAAGTCAATAATCAACATCAATGTCAAAGTTAATAAGGTTAATAATGGTTTTCGTCGGGGTGTGCGCGGTTTCGCCCGCCCTGGCTCAGGTGGATGGCGAAATGCCTTCGCAGGACACTCTCTACATCATCGAGGAGGAGATTGTCTACGACACACTTTACCTCTACGACACGTTGCCGGATCCTGCGTTGATGAGCAAGGAGGAACTGCTGCAAGCTTTCAAGCAGGACCGTGGTATTGGATCTCTCTACTACAAGAAGGGCGCCTTGTACCTCAACGGTGGCGAAGAATTGTATAAACTTGAGAAAGCCGATGTGGAGCAATTACTTTCCAAGCCCCAATTCGATGCATATTGCAATGCGAAGCGCGACCATAACATCTGCATATCCCTATATGCGCTCAGTGGTTGTGGGGCGGTGGTGGCCGCCCTCGGATTCGTCCAGTTTACAGCCAACTTTGTTGCATTTTCGAATTATCACAGCGGCTCTGATCTCTCGCACAAAATCTGGCTCAGCGGGATGGGCGGGGTGCTCCTTTTCGGTTGTGGTTCTGTCATTTATGGAGCACTCTATCGTGCAGCCGTCATATACAAGAACAAGAGCAAGGAGGGCTTTGACAAAGTTGTGAATAACTTCAATGGGACGCCCACCACAACGTCAATGGAGCTGCGCGTGGGACCGACCCCGGGCGGTATGGGGTTGACGCTTTCGTTTTGAACCCATTTGTAAGGATGTCTGGCGATGTCATGGTGTTACGGACTTCCGCCAAGGCTATCACAGACATTCCAAATTATATCACAAAGAAGTCCTTGGTAAACCATTATGAAAAAAGTTTTGGTATTAGTCTCAGCGGTGCTGCTGCTGGCCGGTCTCTCCACCTCATGCAACAAGGTCGGCTGCCATTGTTACGTCAAGACAGACGTCATGCATCTTGCCCCGGTGTACGAAGATGAAACGTCTACCAAAGATGAGTGCAAGGCCAAGGAGGCTGAACTCAATTCGGAGGAAGGCATCGACATCATCAAGTGCAACCAGTAGTAGTACTTGCAACGCAAGACAGACGGCGGGCGTTTCAAAACGTCCGCCGTTGTAATAGGTGTTTCGCTATTCCTGCCTCAAAAAAAATATCACTACTAAGGATGGCGATGCTCCTAAATAATTGTATCTTTGCCAAAAAAATGATTATGCGAGATTTCCGTCATATAGCCAGGGTGCTCATCCTAATTGCGGCCACATTCGCCGCGACAGGACTGCGGGCGCAATACTTTGGCATCTGCCAGATCAGCATTCCGGGCAAAGCTTCGGCGGTCGGGGAGATGCCCGTGACTGCCCTGGACGGATCCGACGGAAACTACTATATCTATCAGGAGAATAGCGGCAAGGCGGGCAGACATCGGATAGCCGATGCCGTGGAAGTCATCCAGAAGGAGTGTTGCCACGCTGTGTCCCTGGCTGTCAGGCGCCCCGGCGACCACCAGTTTGTCCATTTCTACGAAGGCGCAGACACCCTTTACGCCATCTATTCCCACGCCGATGCGGATGCCGGGACCTTCAGTCTTTATCTTAACCGTATGCCCAAAAATGCGTACAAAGTGGACGAAGTGGCGTGGAATCCTCAACTCATTCTGTCCGTAAATAATGAGAAACCCGATGACTGTCAAGCCGTTGCGGCGATTTCCCCCGACGGACACACGCTGGCGTTGACCGTTGTTGCGGAGAACGGCGATTTCTCGGTGCTCAACACCCCCTTCGTGGCTCTAGGCGATAATGGTAAGATATTGTGGCAACGGAAGATACGAAGTGACCGGACAAACAGGACCTTCCAATTGGCGAATATGGTGGTTGGCAATGACGGCACTGTATATGCCGGGATGGTTACCTATCGAAACAAGACCAACAGGAATCGCGATGAAGAGACATTCCAACTACACAAGCTTTCCGATAAAAGTTCGACTCTTGCGTCCCAACCGATCGAATTCGGCTATCTCTGCGATGCGCGGATGCGGATTCGTGAAAATGGAAGCGTTGCGGTAGGCGGTTATTATACCAATAGCCTGAAAAACAGACCACAAGGATCGTATATGATGGTTTTTGAACAGGACAGTACGACTGCTAAAACCATCACAAATCAGCCCTTCCCCGACCAGTATTACGAGCGGGAAACATCCATGGCCAAGTTCAGGCCCGGATGGATGACAGCCGAGGTGTCCGGCCTCTATGAATTCAGCGATGGCACGCTGGTGCTGTTGGGTGAGCAACGTCGGATTTTAGAGAGTTCTACGATGAGTAACAGCAACAGCGGGAACAACACCACCCACCATTACTATCATTGCGGGGATATATTGGTTCACTTCGCTAATCCCGACGGAGTGCTCGACACGATGACCATGATTCACAAATATCAGGTGCGCGGTCCTTTCTTGGAGGAACTTCCGATGAAGCGGCTCCGCTGTCTCGGCTACTCCCATACGGCATTCCTGCAGAACGATACACTCCAAATCTTCTTCGCCGACGAGCTGGACAACTATAACGGCAAGTCAGGCGTGCCCACCAAAGAGTTCAACCAAAAAGTCTGTCTGGCCGCCAGCATTGTCACGACCAAACGGCAGGTCTCACGTCCCTCCGTGGTTTCCGATCCCAACAAGCGCGACGGACGCGTCATCTCGCAGCTGCTCTTCATGGATGAAGACAACATTATCGCCACTTGTGTCTGGCGGCGCGATTTGGAATATTTGCGGCTGGAGAATTATACTGGCGGCAAAACGTGGCAAATGAATGTTATTTATGATATGTGAGCAGAAAAAATGGGACGCAATAATCTTGTTTTCAGAATACTGATACTGACGACATTTTTGTTTTCGGTAAAAGTTGTCCATGCCCAGCGCCCCGACAGCCGCTCGTTCGACCACCTGTGGACGCTCTACGACGGTATCCCGCAGCGCCATCTGAACAGTCAGCGTGCGATGCTCGACACCATCGGGTGGAAGGCCGAGACGGAGCACAACGCCTACCACCTCTTTATTGTGAATTACAAGCGACAGATGTTGGACCGGCTGTATCAGGACAAGAGTGTGCAACAGTCGGCGATTTGGCTCGACTCGCTGCGACGCGACAATGCTGCTGGCCGCTGGGGCGACAGCGACAGCACCCTTTACCAATGCCTATACCACTACCTTGTCGGGATGATGCTGTACCCGACGCGTCCTCTCGACCCCAATGCGGCCACCCTGCACGATGCTAATTTCCAGAATATGGAGGAGTGGTCGGCGGAGAACTACCGCAAGGTTGCAAGGGAACACTATTTCGCCTGCTTCGATGCGATGCCCCGCGACGTGACCATCCTCACGCATCGCTGGGACTTTCTGCTCGAAAACGTCCCCGGAACCCGTTTTCTTCGTCCGACCCTCAACGATGTACTCTATCAGAGCTGCATCCGCATGGTATGCGATAAGGATCCTGAATTGGCCATCGCGCTGATTGACGAGGCCATGGCCACCCACACAGAACACAACATCCTGATAGATTACGAGATACAGCGCCTTCATCACCTTTTTCCAGATGTTGAAGAGGACGTTGACGCTTCAAAGGCTTGGAAAACGCTTGATTCATTGGAACGGGTTTACGGTCCGGACATCGCTTTCGATTATGAGCGCGGGGTGCTGCTCGCTGCCGCCGACCAGATTTCCGACCGCGTCACCGGATACAAAAACCGTGCGTTAGGCTATTTCGAGAAAGTGCTAAAACAGTGCGGCACAGAACCATACGCCAATGACCTCCTGAAGATGTATGCGCAGAATTCCGCCTACTATATCGAGGCGCTCACCCTTCCCTCCCTCTCGCTTTTCGAAGCCAAAGTGGACCTGACCCTCGGCCACAAGTTGCGCATCCCTGTACGATATCGGAACTTAGAGACCCTCTATGTCAGCGTATTTTCCGTGATTCCTTTTGAAACATTTACTCGTGACAATGAAAACAACCGCGAATATGATTACCAGTGGAGTATTAAGAAATTGTCGGACTCGACGTGCCTGCATCGGCAGCGTTTTGATTTGGGCAGCCTGGAGCAAAGCCGTTTCTCCACTACGGAGCTGTGGATTGACTCTCTGCCTGCGGGGAACTACTTTTTCTGTTTCCATACACGTCCCGAAATGGACGAGGCCGGAATGCTGTTGTCCGCGAAATTCCGTGTCACCCGCCTCAAAGTCGCCAACTGGAATGCCGGCAATAAGAAATATTTGGCCGTCAACGACCGGCGCACTGGCGAACCTCTTCGCATGAAACAGGTCAAATCAGGCTATCCCCACAGGTTTTACACCAATCGCTTCGGGGAAATACAATATATTGACCACCTTTTTGTCTTAAGTTTCTGTAACCCTTTCCTATCTGTCATCGACAATAAAACAACATATTCTTTCACAGAGGAGGCTCGATCTTTATCTTATTACAGCGTCCGTCGCCCTCATGGCTCTTATTCAGATTATCCTCGCCTTTTCACCGACAGGACCTTGTACCGTCCGGGGCAGACGGTTCATTTCAAATATGTGTTGTCAAAAAAAGGCAAGGCTGTCAAGAATAAGCCGGTTATAGTCGTCTTCAAGGGCGATAAGTCCAACTCTTCCGACACATTGCGGCTCGTTACATCCGAATACGGAAGTGTCTCAGGGGAGTTCCACTTGCCGCAGGTAGTGGATAAATACTGGTTGAAGGTATATCCTCAAGAGAAAACAAAACGCAAACGTCGGAAAATATGGCCCGAAAGTAAAAGAATCGAGGTGGCCGAATACAAACTTCCCACTTTCAAGGTGAAGTTGGAGCCCGACTCGCAGCAGGTGGCTGCCGGCGACACACTCACCATCCGCGGCACCGTGACAGCTCTCAACGGGCTGCCGGTGGCCAATGCAACCGTCGCGTTGCAGGTGCAAGCACGAGGCGAATCCCAAAGTGGTCAGTTCGAGGTCTTTACGGAGCGAGACGGCCGTTTTGAATATCGCTATCCGGTCGGATTGGTCTCCTATATGTTGGATATTGAAGCGATCGTCACAGACCTGAACGGCGAAACCCACAGTGCCAAAAGTGCTGTCTGGATTCCGGATAAATTGCTGAGTGTCAGACTTTCCAAGATTGATGACATCGATTTGGCCATGGGAGACACTGTCCATTGGGTAGTGAAAGCGGTCAACAACCTCGAAATCCTGCAGTCTGTACCGCTGCGGGTTTCCGTGATGCGTCTGCAGACGCCCGAGGAGTATCGGATTCCGGCATTTAATCGGGAACCGCACTTCTGGAGGCCGCTCTACAGCGAGGAGGAGTATGCGCGGGAGTTCCCGCACCTCACCTTCGATCTTCATGCCAATGACCCCTATAGCTGGACGGTGGTGGATACAGTGTTTAAAACCGAAAAAATACTGTTTCCGGATACTATCCTGAAAATAAATGTAAAAGACTGGGTGGTTGGAAATTACAGATTGACGATTGAATGTGTTGACAAGTCGGGAAAAACGGTGTCTGTGGTGCAACATTTCCCGGTGAACCGTTCCGATATTACGGATTTCCTCGCCTACCAGCCGATACGCGCGGTGTTCACTTCTGTGCCCGAAAGGACTGGTAAATCACTGAAAATCAGCGTTGGAAGTTGTCTTCGAAATGCGGTGATGGTCTGCGATGTCTATCAGGGAAATCATCGGATCAAGACCCTGCGCATCCCACTCAACCGCGAACAAAAGAGTGTCTCGGTGAAGACGCGCCGGGGCGGAAAACGCAACCTCAGTCTCTGCGCCCGCATTGTGAAAGATGACAAACTCCATAGCGTCACCCGCGATACGATTATCCCGCCCGACGCCAACGCTTATCGGAAATTGTTCAAACGTTATGCGAAAATTGTTATGAATTCGGAGCTGACACGTTACCGAAAGGTGTCTGAACCCGGCAGCTGCGAACATTGGGAAATCACCCTCACCAATGGAAACGGGAAGGCCCTGAAAGAGGCAGAGTTGCTGGCCTGGATGATTGACGGCAGTCTCTATGAGTTAGGAATGCGCAAGACCGATTACGGACAATACTATTACCCTCAAATTATCAAACTCCCGCGCAAATACGCCGAGAAATGCTTCAATACCCATTTCCCCCCTGTGCAGTGCTACGATTTGTCGGATGCCTATAGCGTTTTCAGCCGTTACAACAAGGGAACGGCCACCAAGACGACGTTGCGATATGAGAGCATCCAGCCTTATCTGTATATGGTCTCCACTTCGGGTTCGGATAATCTTGATGAAACTATTGTTATGTGGGAACCGCCGGTGTTCAGTGCCGACAACACCGCCTCTTCATTCGGAGGTTCAGAGGTGGCGAAAGCGCTTGCTAATCAGCAAGGTGCTTCCTCGCTGGACGAGGATAAAGCCCCTGTGCGCGGCAACCGCAGCGACGGGCAAGTGACGATTGTCGATGGTGTGCGCACGGACAGTGCTCCGTCGATGGAGGACGCTGAGACGGTTGAGCATCCGACCCTTTCGCCCGATGTGACTCCGCGCAGCAATTTCGTGGAGACCGCCTTCTTCTACCCGAATCTCCATCCCGACGACAGCGGCCGTGTGCATATCGACTTCACGCTTCCCGACCAATATACGGGTTGGGAGTTTTACGCCTTCGGGCATGGCAAGAACATGTGTAAAGTCA
>Ga0310690_10011689_pt1 | contig 10817 bp, 8 predicted proteins | sample AusTroGonzalo_MG_2_FD_207661 | JGI IMG/M metagenome (GOLD analysis project Ga0310690, IMG submission 207661) | Bovine rumen microbial communities from tropical cattle in Woodstock, Queensland, Australia - Gonzalo_04 (v2) (version 2) | ecosystem: Host-associated > Mammals > Digestive system >...
TTGAGTTGGCGGATCTTCAGGCTGCCGGTATCGGGATCGCGTTCCACGGTGGCGAGGAGTTTGATTTCGCCGGTGATACGGTCGAAGTAGAGGTTGTAGGAGTTGCCGCTCTGGTCGGTGGCGGAGCAGTAGTTGAAGACGCCCTGGCGGCAGTTGACGGTGTGATCGTTGCCGCCGGAATCTCTTTTGACGACCGGGATGTCGGTACCGACGCCGCCGATGTCGTCGATCGACTGGGCGACGATGAGGATCCGGAAGACGTTGGGGATGGTGCGTCCGTTGGCGGAGAGGAGACCGATGGTTTTGCCGATGATCTCTTCTTGCGCCGCGTCGTCGGTGGCGCCTGCAAGTCCGCAGGTGGCGCCGCTTTCCCCGTAGTTGGTGTTGAGGAGTTCGCTGCGTAGCATGGCGGAGGGTACCATGCCGGCGCCGTTGGAGGCGTCGATGAAGGAGTTGACGACATCGTTGGAAACCGCGGGCGAGGTGGAGGCGTTGAGTTTCGTGCCGGTTGCCGAAGCGTCGCCGCCGCCGGCGGCGGCGCTGGCGGTAAGGAAGTCCTGCAGCGACTGCCCTTGGCGGATGTTCCAGAAGAGGGATTTTACCAGAGCCTTGTCGAAGGCTTCCATGCCGGGGAAGGCGGATTCGTCGTCGCTGATTTTCGCCGCGGTCAGCAGTGTGAAGTCGAGTTTGCCCCATGCACGGCAGGCGTCGCTCAGTTTCACCATGTCGAGGATGCCGCCATCGCCCTTAGCGTAGTCGGTTCCGGTGCTTTGCGTCCAAGTTGCGAAATTGGAGGGAACCATATCGGCGGCGGTGATGTTGCCTCCGGCGGAACCGGAGGCAACGAAATTGCTTGCGCCGGTGAGGTTCAAGGTCTGCCACGGACGCGCCCGGTGGATCGCGCCGAGTTCCCAGAGGCTCTTCATGGGAGCGTTTCGGATCACCGCGGTGGAGATGCGGGATCCTGCGGCGTCGGCGGTCCACGCCGGATCGGTCGCGGTCTCCGTATCGCTCGTCGCATGGGCGGTGTCCGGAGTCGGCGTGCCGTCCGTGATCGTATTTGCCGCCGCGGGGCTGCCGCAGGTATTGACGCCGCCGAGGGTGAAGCACTGTGCGGCGGCATCCTGCGTGCCGTCGTAAGTCATGGTCGGCGCCACGGTATTGGAGGAGAGCTGATCGGGGAGATTTCCGGCGGAGGCGTGTTCCGCATCGGGACCGCCGACCTTCGCCGCGATCAGCATCGGCTTAAGATACCAGTCGGAATTTCCGCTCGTTTTGGGATTCAGGTTTTGTCGGGGATCCGTGGCTTCGAAACCCGCCAGCACGAAACGGAGTTTCAGCAGCGGGTCGGAGGAGCCGGTCAGCGCATCGACCTTGAGGAATTTTGTGTCGCCGGCGGTTGACGTATCCACGGTGAACGCCCCGCCCATCGCGGTCTGGTCGAAATTGGCGAAATCCACCGGACTGCCTCCGCATTTCAGCAACAGCGGCGACATTTCGAAGCTCGAGACCGTCGGCACCGCCCGGACCGCGAGAGAAACATCGGAGACGCTCCAGGACGAAAGCGTTCCTCCTTCGGGGATTGCCGCCGTGACCTCGGCGAGGCATGGCGTGGCAAGATCCGGGGCTGCCAGATCGGAACCGGACACCAGTGCGACCGTCGGGGCGACACCCTGAAGCCGGTACGCTGTACCCGTGAAGGCGGAGAAGGCGAGGGGAGTCTCCGCCGCGGCTTTCTCCAGCGTCAGCGTATGGTTGAACGACTTGGTCGCGTTCGCGGTGAGTCCCGAATGCATGTTGCTGTCCGAATCGGTATAACTGTACGAGAGCGAGATGTTGTAGGTCAGCGTCAGAGCAAGGGAAAGGTTGAAATTTTTCAACTGCGCGTCGAGACTGTAGGCGCCGGCGGGATCGGCGTTGTAGATATTCACCAGTTCCGCAAACATCGCCGCGGCGACATTGGCCGTGTCGAGGGTCGGATTGACGGTGAAGCCGGAGAATTTTCCGGATCCGGGTTTTGCGAATTTGAGCGGGATGTCGAAGACCCACGCGAATTCGTTGATGTATGAGGTCTTTTCATTGCCGGTGTAGTGCGGAAATTTCGTCGAGTCGGTGACGCTCCAATCCGCGGACTGGATATCACTGGTCGGAATATCGTCGGGATCGCAGTAGTCGTTCAGGTTGGCGGCGATCTGTTTGCGGAAGAGCTCGATCGTGGCGAAGCTCCACGGATCGTTGCCGATGCGCTTCAGAAAGGGCAGCCCGGAACGGTAATTGCCGTCGTCGCTGACATCGCGTTCGCGGTAAACCTGACTCGGTGCGGCAAGATCGTCGAGCACGTTTCCGACCCCGCTGCCGAGGTTCTGCAAGACGCCGCTCGAAAAACGGTCGTACCAGTCGAGATCCGCGCTTCCGGAGACGATGTTGTTCCGGTCGCCGAGATTGAACCGGTGGCGGTAGATGACGGAACTGCCGGAGCCGGAGGCATAAGCCTCCTTCGCCAGACGGTTGTCGCCCTCGCCGAACCATTTGCGGATCCATGCCTTCCGGTTCGCACGGGTCGATGCGGACGAACCGAAATAATCCTGATAGGCGGAAAAAAGCATGTCGTAGCTGTAGGGCGGCGCCTCGGCGGAGTTGTCGCCGTTGGTGATCCAGTTCTCGAAGAGCGAACCGGGCAGATCGAGATACATCTCTTCGACGCCGCGCCCCCAGCGGTTTTCCCATGCGACTTTGCCGCGCTCGTTGAGAAGCACGTATTCGGAGGTCTCCGACGGCGCGGTTCCCCCTGCCGCTCCGACGGCTCCCGCGAGCATCTTGAAGAGGCTCAGCGTGCTGCCGTCGTCGATTTCGGGAGTTCCGTCGGCCCGCACATGGCGGGGAAGCACATGCCATGCGGCGCGACCGATGATCTTCCGATCCCCGGCGGCAAGTCCGGCATCGTCGTAGAAGACGACCCAGGAGGCGTCGTCCGCGCCGAAGCGGTACTCTTTGCCTGAGACATCGTAATCGTTATCATAGACGCAGGCAAGTTTGGTTCCCGACCCGGTCAGCTGGTCGTTCAGCACGCCGCTTGCCGGGGAGGATCCCTGATTGTAGCTGACCGAGTCGCCCGTGCTGCGGATGAAGTCGAAGTTGTAGAGCGTGCGGTCGGCGTCGTTGGCGATCGCGTTGGGATCGTTCGCCTGATCGGCATAGAGCATGATCTGAGTCATCGCATGCGCGACGGCGGCGCGGGCGAGCGCCCGGGTCTGGGAGCGGCGGCTGTTGTTGCTGGCGATGCGGTTGGCGATCATGGCGTTGGTGACGAAGCCGAGACCGAGCATCATCAGCATCGCAAGGATGCCGATGGCGAAGAGCAGCGCCGCGCCGCGTTCGCGGGAGCGCCGCTCGAATTGACATCTGTGGTTGCCGGGAAGAATCATCATGCTTTCCTGTTAACGGTAGCCGAGGTAAAAGGCGCGGGTGAAGGTGCGGGCGTGTTCCGCGGCGAAATCGGTCTGGTCGGAGCCGCTTAACCCCGCCCATTTTTCGAGGTTCTCCGCAGTGTCCATCTGGGTGATTTTTATCTGCACCATCGCGGGCGGAGCGCCGATGTCGCTGTTCGTCGCGGTCACGGCGGCGGAGGAATCCAGCGCCACGACGGAGAAGTCGATCACCCGCTCCATGAGGACCGTCGCGTGGATCGCGCTCGCGGGCAGCAGTCTGCCGCCCGCTCCGGTGAGCTGGTTCTGAGCATGGCTCCGCTCATCCACTCCGGTATAGACCCCGTATGGCGTGAACAGTCCTGCGTAGAGGAAGGAGCTCCGGGGCGTTTTCGAGGGGTTGCAGCTGTCGCAGTCGCAGAAGACGGTGAGGTAGAGACGGTAGAGCGGATTGCGGTTGACGTCGCTGCCGGAATTCGCGCCGCGCAGAATGCCGACGAAACGGATGTCGTTTTTGGGATCGGTGGAGGACTGCGGGAGCGGCATCTTCGATTTGGTCATGAAAAAAAGACGGCTTGTCGAGGCGGTGTTGTCGAGCTGGAAAAAGGAATCGTAGTTCGAATTGTTCCCTTCGCAGAAGACCAGCGACGAAAGCAGTTCGTTGACGACCTCCATCGAGGCGCGTGCTTCGGCGTAGGTGTTGCTGCGCCGCTCCGAGGAGAGCCACAGCCGCTGCGCGCCGCTGAAGAACTGCATGACCAGTGCGGCGAGGATCGAAAAGACCGCGAGCGCTGCGAGCAGTTCGATCAGGGTGAATTTGTTCCGTAGGCTTCTCATGTGGTGCCGCATCGTGTCACGGTGTGTAGGGTTCGAACTTCTCGTTGAAGAAATCGAGGCGGTAGAAGCGCTTTTCGCGCTCCGCCCATGTCGCGTCGATCGGCCAGCTGAATTCGATGATGAGCGAGGTGAGATATTTCGGCACGGTGCTGCCGCCCGCGAGGTGATTGGTGTAGCCGCCTGCCGCCGACTGACTGTATGCGTTCGCGGTGCCGCCCGCCCCGGATCCGATGCCGGGATAACGTGCCGCATTCGAGTTGTTCGTCACCGTTCCGACCCGGACCATCGCTTCGAATTCGATGCCGTTCGCGTCGTCGCCCTGCCGGTAGATGTAAAGCCCGGGATCGGTCGAATGGGCATAGAGGTTGGGGAAGTTCGATATCGCACTCGAACTGAAGTTGCTGTCGCTGCCGAGCGGAACGGTCGGAGTCGCCGAGGTGTCGAAGGAGGGGCAGTTCGTCGCGAAGCCCGAACGGGACCCGCTTGCGCTCCACCCCGCCTGATACTGGTTTTGGAAGTAGCCGAAGAAGAATTCCGCGACGTCGGCGATGGAGTTCTCGGCGACCGCCGAACGGCTGGTCGAGGCGCCGACCGGGAAGAGCGCGAGCACACTCGCCACGCCGACGCCGAGCACCGCGGTCGCCAGCGCGATCTCGACCAGATTGAAGAAATGACGCTTCATTTGAATTCGACCCTCCCGGTGTACTGGTGAAGCATCAGGATCCGGTAATCGACCGGGCCGAGGCTGTCCTCCGCCGGATAGGAGACCGCGGTCCCTTCGACCTTCGCCGCCGCGACGACGAAGTAAAGGTCGCTCCCGTTCATGATCCCGCCGCGGGGATTGAAGATTACCGCCAGCGTTGCGGAATTCGCTCCGGCGGGGTTGGAGCCGATCGCCATCAGCGACGAACCGCTGTAGCCGCCGGTGACGGCGGCGGGACATCCGGAAATCCCGATCTTGCCGTCGGAGGAGGGGATCTCGGCGTCTTCGCCGGTCGAGACCTCGGAGGAGATCTGCGGCAGCGCCGAGCTGTTCGCCGAATCGACCACCCGCGCCAGCACCGCTTCGTCGGGGACGTTCTTCCAGTCGTGGTCGTCGACCCAGCGGTCGAAGGTGTAGCTGCTGCCGCTGCGCTCGACGAAGGCGGGACGGTAGCCGCCGAGACGGTATTTCCGGGAGGCGGCGTTCACGGCTGAGTCGCTCCCGTTGGGCAGCAGCAGCGCGACGTACCGGTTCTCGGTCGCGGCGAGCGACTGCGCCTGCTCCAGCCCGAGCTTGAGCCGCCCCGCCATTTCATCGACCTTGTTGCCCGAAACCATGCGGGTGAATGCGGGCAGAGCCAGAGAAAGAATGACGCTGGCGATGCCGATCACCGCCAGCAGTTCGATCAGGGTGAAATGTCCCCGGATGTTGCGTTCTTTCCTCATCGAAGCACGAAGCGCTCCCGTTCCCTCAGGTTTTTGGCTGCACCCTTCTACTATAAATGCCGCGAAGCGATTTGTCAATAGCAATTTCACAAAAGGGGGATCATTTTTTGCGTCGGCTCCGGAAAAACTCCCGAAGCAGCCGCAGCGATTCCTCCGCCCGCACGCCGCCGGTGATCTCGGGATGCCACAACGCCCCCGGCAGCGCGGCAAGATCGACCGCTCCGCCGCAGCCGCCGGTCGCGGGGTCGGGCGCACCGAAGACGATCCGGCGGATCCGGGCGTTGACGAGCATCCCCGCGCACATCGGGCACGGTTCCTTGGTGACGTAGATCGTGAAGTCGCTCATCCGCCAGTCGCCGGTCGTTTCCTCCAGCTGCCGTATCACTTCGAATTCGGCGTGGGCGGTGACGGAGTGCTTCTCTTCGACCCGGTTCCGCGCGACCGCGACCGCCTTTCCGTCCCGCACCGCGACCGCCCCGATCGGGACCTCTCCGGCGGCGGCGGCTTCGCGCGCCGCTTCGATGGCAAGCTCCATGAATGTGTCGTCGGGAGTCATCGTTCCTTGATGTCCACGCGCAGCACGAAGTTGCGGAAGGTGACGAAGCGGAAGCGGATGTAGTGATCTCCCTGCTGGAAGTTGAAGGTGATGCTCCTCTCCTGCGACTGCGGATTGTCGATGATCGCATCGCCGTGGTAGAAGATGTCGTTGAGCGTTTTGGTCTCGCGGGTGATGGTGAGATCGACGACATCGTTGAGCTTCTTGGCGGCGGCGTACTTTTCGGGACCGTTCGGCGGCAGCGAGGGATCGCGCAGGACCTTGATGATCGACTCGAACTTTTTCGGAACTTCGATGTCTTCGGCGGGCATCTTCGGTGCGGAGGCGCATCCGGCGGCGAAAAGCGCGGCGAAAAGCGCGGCGAGGAACGTCTTCTTCATCTGTCGGATCCCCTTTCGCTCAATCGTATGGAAAACGGACGGAGGAAAATGGAGCGGGTGACCGGAGTCGAACCGGCGTCGCCAGCTTGGGAAGCTGGAGCATGACCGTTTTGCTACACCCGCATCGCATCGTGTACTTTCGATAATATAGCTCCGCTCCGCTCAAAGTCAAGCCCCGGAGCGAAAAAAATCCGCATCACCGTTCCGTCGGAGCTCCCGGCGCGTCTTTTTTTGCGATCCGCAGCCCGCTCATCCGGCATGCCGCCCCTTGTAATGCCGTTCTTACGGCAGTATATTATACGGAGGCAAATTCAATTGCTCACGAGGAGTGGTTTCATGGCTTTCGCGCGATTTCGGCCGCCTGTTGTTCTTTCCGTGCTGTTTTTTCTTGCGTTTCTGCTCGTCGGCTGCGGCAATGAGACCGACGGCGGGGCGCGGCTCCGCGTGATCCGGGGCGGCGACCAGTGCGCCGCCGCCGGCAGGGACTTCGCCGAACCGCTGATCCTCGAAGTCCGCGGTGCCGCACCGCTCCGCATCGAGCCGGCGCCGGGTTCCGCTCTCGTTGCGACGCCCTCCCGCGTCACCGGCGACGGCACCGTCGCCGTCCGTGTCACGGCGGGGACGGCGCTCGGCGACCAGTTTCTGCGGCTGATCCCCGAAAAAGAGCCGGAACAGGCGCTCCGGATCCGTTTCGTTTCCGGCGTCGAGCTGAAAGGCGACGGCGGAGAGGCGGTGACCGGCAACGATGCCCCCGTCTCTCTGCGGCTGCGGGATGCTTCGGGACTTCCGATCGTCGGCGCGCCGGTGCACTTTTCCTTCCTCGCCACCGCCGAAGGATCCGTCACCACGGCGAAGGTGCTCGCTCCGCGCGGCGTGACCGACGGGGAGGGGAGGGTCGCCACGATGGTCCGGCTGGGCAAAACCACCGGCGCCTACCGTCTCGGCGTCGATGTCGAGAATGCCGCGCCCCGCGTTTCGGTGCGCCATAAGGAGGTTTCCCTTTTCGCGGTCAATCCGTGGCGCGTCTGCATGACGGTCCTCGCGGGGCTGGCGATCTTCATCTTCGGCATGAAGCTCATGAGCGACGGACTCAAGGCCGTCGCGGGCGACAACATGCGGAAGGTCCTGCAGTTCTTCACCAGCAACCGGCTGGTCGCGCTGCTGGCGGGGGCGGCGGTCACCGCGGTCCTGCAGTCGAGTTCGGCGACCAGCGTGATGGTGGTCGGCTTCATCAACGCGGGTCTGCTCACCCTCAAGCAGGGGCTGGGGATCATCTTCGGCGCGAGCATCGGCAGTACGGTCACCGGTCAGCTCATCAGCTTCAACCTTTCCGAACTGGCGCTGCCGGCGGTGATCGTCGGCGTCGCGCTGATGTTTTCGTCGCGGCAGACGGTCAAGGGCGGGGCGTGGGCGATCCTCGGTTTCGGACTGCTCTTCTACGGGCTGTCGATGATGAGCGGCGAACTCAAGATCCTCGGAGAAATGCCGACGCTCCGCCGCGTTTTCAGCTGGTTCGACTGCGCGCCGGGGTCTCCCGGCGGCACGATCCCCTTCGGCGCGCTGGTCGGCGCGATCATGATCGGTCTCGTCTTCACCATCATTCTGCAGTCGAGCGCCGCCTTCACCGGCATCGTGCTCGCGCTCGCCTCCGGCGGACTGGTCAACTTCTGCACCGCCTTCGCCATGCTGCTGGGCGCCAACATCGGCACGACGATCACCGCGATCCTCGCGGCGATCCCCGGAAACCGGGTGGCGAAGCAGGCGGCGGTCGCGCATACGCTCTTCAAGTGCTTCAGCGCGGCGATGATGGTGGCGCTGCTCTATGTGCCGTGGGGTCCGGACCGGATCCCGGTCTTCCTCGCCCTCGCCGACGCGATCACGCCGGGGAATCCCTTCGGCGCCGTGCCGCAGAACCTCGAACGCCACATCGCCATGGCATACACGATGGTCAACGTCGTCTCGGCGCTCGGACTTCTGCCCTTCCTCGGCGTCTTCGTCCGCTTCTGCAACTGGCTGCTGCCGATCCGCGACGAACGGGAGGCGAGACCCCGGGTGCTCGAACCGGTCCTGCTCGAAACGCCTTCGATCGCCCTCAAGCAGACGGCTGCCGCGATCCGGCTGATGGTGGTCGACGCGTGGAAGATGGTCTCCGCCGCGGTGAATACCCATTTCATCGAAGGAGACGGCGGCAAGAAGAAGATCGCGGCGCTCGAGGCGGAAGAGGAACGGATCGACGACATGCAGGCGGAAATCACCGATTATCTCGTGAAACTTACCCGCCGGCCGCTCACCGCGCCGCAGTCGCAGCTGGTCCCGCTCCTGATGCACTGCACCAACGACGCGGAGCGGATCGCGGACCACTGCGAAACGATCCTCGCCCTCGCCGCGCGGCTCAAGGAGGACAAGACTCCGCTCTCGCCGACGGCGCTCAAGGAACTCGCCCGCCTCTGGGAAGTGCTCGACGATCAGGCCGAAAACGTGATCTCCGGTCTCGAGAACGGCGGCGACAAGCCGCTCCGCAACGCGGTGAAGGACGAACACAAGGTCGAGAAACTCGCCGACAAATTCGAGGAGGAGCATATCGACCGGCTCCGCAAGGGACGCTGCTCCGCGGCGACCGGAGTGATCTACATCGAGATGCTCGGAGAACTCTCCAAGATCAGCGCCCGTCTCGCCAACATCTCCGACCGCACTCCCGACATCCAGAAGCACTATGTGAAACTTTAACATCTAAGGAGAAGCGACGGAATATGTCGGACATCCGAACGATCCCCTTCGCCGCGGTCGTCGAAGCCGCGGAGGCACTCTGCGGGCGCGCCGCATGCGATCTTCCAACCGATGTGCTGGAGGCGCTCGCCGACGGAGAGGCGCGGGAACGCGGCGAACTCGGCAGGGATTTTTTCCGTCAGTACCGCGAAAACGCCGCCGTCGCCGCCGCCGAACGGCTGCCGCTCTGCCAGGACACCGGGTTCGCGGTGTGGTTCGTCGAATACGGCGACCGCCTGATGATCGACGGCGGGACCGTCGAGGAAGCTCTCAACGAAGGGACCCGGCGCGGCTACCGGCGCTTCTTCCTTCGTAAGTCGATCCTGAAAGATCCCGTTTTCGAGCGGGTCAACACCTTCGACAACACTCCGGCGGTGGTCCATCTGCGGATCGTTCGGGGAAAATCGCTCCGGCTGGTGCTCGCGCCGAAGGGGGGCGGTTCCGAAAACATGAGCGCGCTCAAGATGCTCCGTCCCGCCGACGGCAAGGCGGGCGTCGCCGATTTCGTCGTCGAAACCGTGCGGAAGGCGGGGGGCAATCCCTGTCCGCCGACCGTCGTCGGCGTCGGTCTCGGCGGTACGATGGAACTCGCCGCCGAACTCGCCAAGCGGGCGCTGCTGCGGCGGATCGGGTCCCGTCACGCCGATCCGCGCTACGCCGCCTTCGAGGAGGAACTGCTCGCGCGCATCAATGCGACCGGCGTCGGTCCGCAGGGGCTCGGCGGTTCGATCACTTCGCTCGCGGTCCACATCGAGACCCATCCCTGCCATCTCGCCTCGCTGCCGGTGGCGGTCAATCTCAACTGCCATGCGGCGCGCCACGCGGAGGTGACACTGTGAAGCCTGCCCGAAAACTCTCGACTCCGCTTTCGGCGGAGACCGCCGCCGGGCTTTCCGCCGGCGACCGGGTGCTGATCTCCGGCACGATCTACACCGGACGCGACGCCGCCCACAAGCGTCTCGTCGAACTTCTCGACCGCGGCGAAGCGCTGCCGATGGAGCTGCGCGACCAGTTGATCTACTTCGTCGGACCCTGTCCCGCTCCCGAAGGACGGCCGATCGGCAGCGCCGGTCCGACCACCAGCTACCGCATGGATCCCTATTCGCCCCGGCTGATCGCCGCCACCGGATTACGCGGCATGATCGGCAAGGGGAACCGCTCCGCCGAAGTGATCGAGGCGATGAAGCGCTGGTGCGTCGTCTACTTCGCCGCTACGGGGGGAGCGGGGGCGCTGATCGCGCGCAGCATCAGGAAGTGCGAACTCGTCGCCTTTCCCGAACTCGGTCCCGAAGCGGTCTACCGCCTCGAAGTCGAGGATTTCCCGGCGGTCGTCGCCATCGATTCGCGCGGCGCCTCCCTCTACGAGCATTGATGCGGAACGGCGGACGGAGCGACAGATCCCGATGAACATGCTGCTTTTTACCG
>Ga0310690_10011690_pt1 | contig 10817 bp, 16 predicted proteins | sample AusTroGonzalo_MG_2_FD_207661 | JGI IMG/M metagenome (GOLD analysis project Ga0310690, IMG submission 207661) | Bovine rumen microbial communities from tropical cattle in Woodstock, Queensland, Australia - Gonzalo_04 (v2) (version 2) | ecosystem: Host-associated > Mammals > Digestive system >...
TTCTACCAAGTACCCCCCTAAATTCTCAAATAGGGGGGGCAGGGGTCCCGGGGATCCTGTCCGATCCGAGACGATAGTCATCTGTTTGTCGTCAGAAAATTCTCACAACAGTCTCATATCTTGAAACCAACAGGACAGCAGGACAGACTACAATATAAGCGTTAGACAATGGTATCAAATTGTCGGACGTGTTCATGTAATCAGGTGGCAGCGAAGTCTATTTGCTGCCATCTCTTTTTTAGGACTGACTACTTCCAACAGTCTCAAATATTGAAACCATTTGAAGACTGCTTTTCGCTAATATGGAACATAAGAACATATCAACGAAAGGAACATTATCACATGGAAGTATTTGACGTTAGTTCATTCCAAAAGGTTGCCAAGCAAGCCGAAAGGGAAAGCAAGCTTTTCGGGACTGTCAAGCAGCAGAAGGACATCAGACGATCCGTTGAAGACATTGGTATCGTATTCAGCGACCGAGAAGAGAATACCGTCACAAAAGCCTTTGCCAAGGCCATGCTTGAGGGTTGTGTGGGGTTTTGGACTGCTAAAGAAGCAGTCTTGGCCATGACGATCTTTGCAAAAGAACACTATGCCCTCATTATCGACGACGACGGTGAGTTGACCGAGTTCGGTGAGTTGTGGCAGTCCATGGCCTTTGCGATGGCAGAGTATTCCATTCACGGAATTATGTGGGCCGAGACCTACGGCAACGACTGAGAGAAAGGGGTGACGGTTTGAGCAAGGAAATGACAAAGCAGGCCCGGGAAGCTCTGAGAGCGTACAAGCGTGACTACAATGCCAGGAACCGGGAAAAGATTAACGAACAACATCGGACTTGGGAAAAGAACAACCCCGACAAGGTTAAGGCGATCCGAGCCAGGTATTGGGCAAAGAAAGCCAAGAAGATGAATATCGAGTAAGAGGTCATCACATGGATGGATATACAACAAGTGATATGAGGATCTTCGGACTTACATATGAAGAGTTCAAAGAAAAACTATCTCAGGAAATGAGAGACTTATACCCCGAAGAACGGCAGACAGTAGAGTCTTTTCATCGTGGCAAAAAAGAGTTCTTGGTATTCAGGGACCGGGCAGGCCACGAGATGGTTATTAACCTGAGAGACTGCTATGACAGCTATACAGCCGGCAGGGACTTCGAGGGGATCTTATTCGAGACGATCATACTTTTACACAAGTCTAAGAAACTTAAGAAATAAGTGTTTCTCGGAACACTAAAACAAAATTGGAGGTCTATATATGTTAACAGCAGAAACTACCACAACAAGATGGAACACGATGACGGCAGCAGAAAGAGAAAGCTATTCGGAAACAACCGGCGTGTCATCTGAGACTGTCAGACTTTACGGGAAACTTTTGACAGGATCCGAGACATTCACACCGCCGTCTCTTGATATGAAGTGTGAGAATAAAGCCGAGTTTTTCCGGGAATTTTTCAAAGACATAGTTAAGAAAGGATGAAACACATGAAAGAAGTACGCAAGATTAACACCAAGCTCGAGAACCTGAAAGCACAATGGACCAAAGAGGATGAAGAGGCCACGACCACGTTGGAACGTGCCAAGGAAGCCGTGACAAGAATAGAGACACAACGAGCTGCCACGACCGACGTCGAAGAGTATACAGCGTTAGCTAACACTCTTAAGATAGCTAAAGAAAGGTGTGAGTTTTACGAGCTAAACGCTAAACGAGACAATCATCATCTGTCAGACACTGAGATGAAGAACTACCTGACTATCATTCAGGACCATCGGACTGACGTGCAAGCCAAGCACCTTGAAGCGATCCGACAGGCCTACAAGACCCTTGACGATCTTATCACCGAGTACGAGAGTGACATGAATGAAATCAGCGACGTGTCCGACAAGGTCCGAGCCATGGCCGGGAAAGCCAAGAAAAAGGAAAAGGTTGACTATATGCGAGAACTTGCACCGACCGCAAACAGCAAACCATCCAAGGATCCGTTTGTACGTCGGTTTGAAATGTTCTGTTATAAGTACTCAACTATCCCTCAGATCTTGGGCGTTCACCCCTTGGGGTCCAAAACTTACCTTTGATATTTACGCCATAGGGACGCCTATGACGTGAGTATAATACAATCGTGACACCTGTTTCGATTTTCTTTTTTCTATCTCCATTAATGTAGGAAACAAGCTGCCGTAAAGGTGGCTTGTTTTCTTTTGTCAGGGTATATACATACCTTGATATAAAACTAAGACACATAAGAACACATAAGACTCTTGACTATGGTATCAGATATTGATACTCTTAAGAGGAATAGAACACATAGGACCACATGACCAACATAGGACACGCAACTGACATGGATACTCATAACACACTTATCCCTCAATATGAGGCTTTACCCGTTCAAGACTTCGACGGTGACTTATTCCGTCTTAAGTGGCTTGAATATAATATGGACTTATCCAAGGCCACCATCAAAGGATATGAGACTACTATACGGGCCTTTATCCTTTGGCTATCTGAAAATGATATACACAACCCTGTCCGATCCGACATAGTAAAGTATCGTGATTATTTGACAGGCCCCCACATGGATCCGAGGACCGGGAAAGAAGTCACTTTTACAGCAGACACCGCTGCCAGGTATTTCAGGGGCGTCAAAATGTTCTTTAATTTTCTCGATGACAATGGACTATACACAAACATATCTCGAGGCGTACGGGATCCTAAGACCAACAGGACCATCCATAAGAGGGAAGCACTAACCCGTGAAGAGGTCCTGACACTGCTGAATGAGACCTACGGCGTCAGTGAGAAAGAACTGAGAGACTACTGCATTATATTGCTGATAATCCTTTGCGGTCTGAGAGTCTCAGAGGTTGCAACGGCTGACGTTGGTGACATTAAGGAAAGAGGGGCAGACGTTCGTCTATACGTCAAAGGTAAGGGCCACACATCAAAGGATGATTATAAGAAGCTGCCGAGAACATTGTGGCAGCCGTTGAAGTATTACATCACCAAGAGAAAAGCAGGAAAGAGTGACCCGCTGTTTGTGTCAGTCAGGAACAACTTGCACGACTACGGTGACCGCCTGACGTCTGAGAGTGTTTCGAGAATAGTAAAAAGGGCCTTGGTTAAGTCAGGGTTTAACGATCCGAGTATCACGGCCCATAGTCTGAGACACACATCTGTCACTCTTGACAGGGAAGCAGGGGCCACACTTGAAGAGGCCCAACGACACGCCCGTCACGTTGATATATCAACGACGCAAATATATGACCATTCACTTGAAAAGAAACAAGCAGCAGACGAGCAAAGAATAAGTGACTACTTATTCGGAAAGGACTAACACATGGACGAGAATGAAATCAGACTGACAGCTAAGTATCTTATCAAGTACCCCGGTGACCTTAAGGACTCGGTGGCCGTCGTCATCAGACGATTACATCGAGAACAAAAGGACCCTATAAGGTGTCACTTGATAAAGAAACTGACACTCGAAGAGACGGCAACCCGCTGCCATTCCACAAAGGCGACGGTGGCCCGGAATATCAACAGAGGCCTTGATGAATTTGCCAGGCTTTTCGAGATGGAACACCCGGGACTATTCACATCATTGTATGAGAGCTGAGAGAAAGGACTGAAACACATGAACAAAGACACATTAAACTTTATTAACACCGTAGAGTCTGCCGGGATCCGACAGACCACGGACCAAGACAGAGCTGCCGAGAAGTTTTTGAAGGACTTGACGGGGATCTTCAAGACTTTGAACTTTGGCAACGTATCAGACGACATCAAAGTCAGGAACGCCGAGGCCTTGGAAAAGACTGCCGGTATTCTCGAGGGATCCTATCACGGGACAGCAGCCTTTGATGACGATATTAGTATCATAGCAGCCTTTGACGAACACGGTGGCACTTGTGACTTTACCAAGAACGTCATGCTTGTCTGCTATTCCTTTGAAAGAGACGACATATTAAGTAAAATAGAAAGAGGCCTGAAAACCATCTGAGAGCGTCATACGATGACGGGAAAGGGAACACATGAAAATAACAGAACTATCTCACGACCAACTGCTACAAGTCAAACAACGCTATTATGACGACAGACACCCCGAGGGCGTCAGTTATATGGAACTTGCAACTGTTGACGATCTTGTGACCGACCAAGAGGTCTTTGACGAATATTCCGGGACCGAGTTCACTGCTGACGACTTTGTTGGATGAAAGAGGGACCGCCATGAAATCATATAATCCTAACTTTTGTATCTTTTGCGAGGACGGACTGCCCCCGGCAGTCTTCGAGGCCCCCAAGATAGAACTGCCCGTCTATGGACAGAGACACATATATGACCGTGTTCTTGTAACGTGTTCGAGTGAGGACCAACTGCCGGAACTGTTTGCCAAGGCAATCGAGGCGGGTATGGTAGACCGAGACGACTATGAGAACATAAAGGCATATCTGAGAAAGGACCACGGTGTAACGATATGATAATCACAATAGCAGCAAGGAAAGGCGGGGCAGGAAAGACCACGACGGCGGCAGCCATGGCCCAAGCGATCCGTAACAAGAATAAGAAGACCAACGTCTTACTGATAGACATGGACGGACAGAGTTCTTTGACGGGTATCTACGGGGCCGATAAAATGCCAGGTCCGACTATTTACGAGGCACTGAAAGGGCAGTGTGACATCGTTGAGGCAATCAGACACACTTCTCTCGGTGACATTGTCCCGGGATCCGTGTATCTGTCCGGCCTTGACGTTGAATTCTCGAAGACCCCCGGCCGTGACTTTATTCTCAACTCAAAGGTTAAGACACTGACAGGAACATACACGCATATCATCATAGACACCCCGCCCGGAATAAGCACGAACTTAATTCAGGCCCTAACAGCTGCCGAGACCGTCATCATCCCGACCGAGTGTGACTATCAGGCTGTAAACGGTGTCTTTGACGTCTTGGAAACCGTCAGAGAAGTCCGTAACCTATGCAACGAAGACCTGACTGTCTCAGGTTTGTTGGCAATTCGGTATAATTCCCGGTCTGTCATCACTAAGCAGTTTGAAGAGCTTTTGAAGGAAACGGCCAAGGACTACGACACCAAGGTCTTCAAGACCAAGATAAGGCAAGGGGTAGCAATCAGGGAAAGCCAGGCACTACACAAGGACCTTTACAAGTACGCCCCCAAGAGTAACCCGGCAGTCGATTACATGAACCTTGTCAAAGAGCTGAAACTGTAAGTCATTACATGAACACGCCCTACTCTATAAGAAAGGGGCCACGAACATGACCGGAAAAGAAGCACTTGAACAAATTAAGGACCTTGAAAGAGAAATAACTGCCCTGAAAGAGTACCGGGACCGAATAGAGACACACATGACTCGGGTACAAAGTTACAGCAGTATCGGAACACAACGGGATCTTACCCGGTCCATGGAAAAAGCTGCCGAACTACAAGACCGTTATGTTGAGACAGGAAGACAGCTTGACAAGATGATACTGAGACTTGACGCCGTAAGAGCCAAGACCCTTGAAACCATCGAGAAGATAGACGACTCGAACTTAAGGCTGCTGTTATTCTTGTATTACGTCAGACAGGAAAGTGTAACAGAGATAGAAAGGAAGACGTACATCACCCGGGCCACAATTTTCAGGAAGCTGAAAAAGGCCACACTGCTATATGAGAACGAATACAACAAATAGAACACGAAAGGACAAATTGATACCATGGCAAAGCAAAATTTTACTGACGATCCGAGACGACGGTTAAACACAACCCCTTACGAGGCCATAGGAACGCCTGTAAGCGCACCGGCCCCTAAAAAGGTATCTGACCAACCTAAACCCGTCATACGTGAAAATGGCACCTTTGAGGCGCAATTAAGGGGTAAGACGTACGGGGTAAGACTGCCGGACCCTTATATCGAGTATATGAAAGCCAGGGCGCACTTCGAGTGGTTACCCATGACCGAGGTCTTACCGCTGATACTCGATGAGGATATGGAAAGACACCCCGAAGTCGTGGACTTTATAAACCAAAAGCACCCCGAGATATTGGAACAAATTGACGCCATTAAAGAACACCGTCAAGAAAGTTAAGACGATCTGAAAGGACGAACACATGAAACAGAACGAGAAACCCGACCACAACCAAGACAACAGAAAGAAAGCGTCGGACATCATAGGACCACCTGATGACGCTGCCATAATCACATCATCCTTGGATCCGTACTTCGAACAAGTGTCTGCTGTATACGAGGCCCATAAAGACGCTTTTATAGCTTTAACAAACGAAGAGAAAGCCGTCAGTTTTGTCCGAGGACTAAAGCCTAAGGACTTGCAGCAGGTCTTCGACGAAGAGAAAGCCGCCAGAATATGGAAACTCATATACGAGGCCACACAAGACCCCGCCCGTAAGGCAAACCAACCACCTAAGAGCAAAAAAGAAACTGAAAACCTCATTTTCGAGGCCCTAAGTGAAATAAGCGCAAGCACTGCCGATTTTATCAAGCTATATGAACTCAAACACCCCGACGGGATCCGAGTAGAGTCTGCTTTTCCTGAAAAGTATATCATGCCCGTTGACAAGGTAACCAAGAAGACCTTTACAGACATGACGCTATACAACAAAGACTATATCCGGGTAGATATTGGACCATCACAAAAGGAAATACTGTCTTATGTTCGTCTCGACATCGAGAACAATACGGATATTCAATTTTTAGACGAGAACAAACTGACACCCTACGATAACGACGTACACAACGCTGTAGTGACCTTGTATGTAAACGGCAATAACGAATACGTCACGCCTCAGATGATATACAGAACAATGACGGGAAACCCTACGGCCCAAATAACCAAAAACACCCAAAAGGAAATCGAGGAAAGTTTGCAAAAACTTGCCAGGACTTGGATAGACATCAAACCGAGTCCTGAAGAGGCCAAAGCATACAAATTTGACCGTGTTGAGTTTACCTATAGGGGTTCCATCATTATGTGGGAAGCTGCCGTTGACGTCATTATAAACCGACAGAAGTGTGAGAATGTTTATCACATCATGCGTACACCGATCTTATACACCTATGCAGCCATCAAGAAGCAGATAGCAACCATAGATATAAAGCTGTTAAACACCCCTGTTTATAAGCGCAAGACGGTTATGCAATTACAGAGTTATCTGCTTAAAAGGATCTTGGCCATGAAAAACGGCAAAGTCTCACACACCATCCTTTACAGCTCTATATATGAGATGGCAGACTTTGATGACGTCAAGAACATAAAGAAACGTCGTGCAGACATACGTCGAACTGTCCGGGAAATCTTGCAGTATTGGAAAGACGAGAAGTTCATCAAAGGCTTTTCCGAGAAGTTTGAAGGACAGCAGCCTACCAAGATTACAATAAGCTTATGACCATCTCACGGTGGAACATAGGTATACCTACGGTGGAACATAGGTATACCTACGGTGGAACATAGGTATACCTACGGTGGAACATAGGTATACCTAACCGCCCTCGAAAAATGCCCTCAAAGCCTTTATCCTGTTGGGTTTGCGGGACTTAGCAAAAATCACAATAAATACTGTAAGTATTGTAAGTATTGTAGCAGTCGGGCCGGCCTGTTTGACAACGGCCGCCCCTTGGACTACCCTACGGTTACATGGAACTAATACACGACTATGTTCGAACCTTGACAACTGACCCCGCCAAAGTAAAAGGACCGACGCTCTGACCCGGCAGCCGATCCTTAAGAACACATCAACACGAACATAGTTCGCTGTTAGTTCCTCAATAATATCACATTATGGAGGAAAACAACATGAACTATCAAGAAACAATAACCACCTATGTTGGCGACGTTGGAAACTATCGAGAAATCACAAAGGACGCCTTGGACGTCGTCTTGAATGAAGTAAGCCAGACTCAGACCATAGACTCGAACTTGTTTGACCTATATACCGATCTGAGAGGCGAAACGCTTGTTTCAACAGAGTGGACCAAACAAAGACCCGATTTTCAGAAAAGGATTAACCGACTGAGACTTAAGTTATTCCTTGAAGACGTCGAAAGGTTTTTAACAGATGACAAGCTGCTGTTTGACTTTATCTGTCAGGATCCTATTATGGACCCCAAAACAGTAGACATGGCTATGATAGATGACATTCAGGATTATGTTTTTGAGAGTATAAGTAGCCTGTTAATGCCGAGACACGGCCCTGTTATCCTAATATATCAAGCTGTCCGTAAATTGGGACGATATGATGAATTTATCAATATCCCGAGATATAAGTCTCAGATATTGGAACACTTCAAGTCCGTTGAAGAGTTCGAATATTATCTTCTCAGACCATTCTCTTACGGCCTACCGTTTGACGGACTATTCGAGAAGCCGGACCCGGACCCTGATCTTGATGGCAGCAGTCCGAAACCTAAGCAGCAGACGACCAAGAAAGCTGTCACGACATCCAAGTCAGTTAAGAAGACCAAGAACACCAAGAAGTAACAAAAAGACCTTTGGCGGGGTCCCTGTCATTACTATCCAAGAAAGGACCATGAACACATGAAACAAAAACATATTAAGCGATTACAGAAAAATCTGCCGGACAGCCTGAAACAGACGGGATATTTTTGTCTTTGGAAATACGAGAAGGATAAAAATGACCGTCTTACAAAAGTCCCTTATAATGCCAGGACTAAGGGCCACGCCCAAAGCACCAACATCAAAACCTTTGCACCATTCAAGACCGCAATAAAGGAAGCCGAGGCCCCCGAGTATGACGGTCTTGGTATCGGTGTCTTCGACGATCTGACCGCCATAGATATTGACCACTGTATTGATGACGACGGGACCATCTCAGACATGGCCCAAGACATAATTGACACAATGGACTCTTATACAGAAATCAGTCCGAGCGGGACGGGTATAAGGATCTTGTTTAAGGACCCGGGACTTACCTATGACGACAAGACCTATTACATCAAGAACTCTAACAATGGACTCGAGATATACGTCTCAGGAATGACTAAGAGGTTTGTGACTGTCACCGGGAACGTTATAAGAGACAAGGACATCGAGACCCGTGTGGCCGTACTGCCCCCTGTTTTAGACAAGTATATGAGACGACCGACACCGCCCCCGGCAAAAGACACCCCTAAGGGTCCCGTAACACCGTCAGACCTTTATGACGCCGATCTGATAGAAAAGGCGTGTAATTCATCTTCGAAGTTTGCGAGACTTTGGAACGGTGACGTCTCAGACTATTCACCTGACGGAAGCAGTCAGAGTGAAGCAGATGAAGCTCTATGTTGTATGTTAGTTTGGTGGACTCAAAGGGATCCTATAAGGGTAGACAGCTTATTCAGACAATCAGGTCTTATGAGACCAAAGTGGGACGAACTGAGAGGCCGAGACACTTATGGAAATATCACAATAGACAAGGCCATGGCAAGAGTCTCGGGGTCTTACGATCCGAGTTATAACAGCGGCAGCAGTGACTTCTTAAACTATGACGACATCATCATGGATCCTGACGACGTTCCTGACATTCCGACACCGACGGATGACGACGCCCCGCCTGAGACCAAGACGACGCTGCCGGACGTTCCTAAGACCGACGCCGATCTGTTAGCAGAACATAGGACCATCTCGGGATCCGAGAGACTTGTGAGCTTTTGGGAAACCGTCAAAAACTCGGTTAATGAGACATATATCTCGACAGGCTTTTACAATCTTGATGAGGTCCTTGACGGTGGCCTGTATAACGGTCTTTATATTCTCGGTGCAATCAGCAGCCTTGGAAAGACCACGTTAATGTTACAGATGGCTGATTACATAGCAGCCAGAGGCAGGGACGTCTTGTATTTCAGTCTCGAGATGGCAGCAGATGAACTTATAAGCAAGAGCATAAGCCGATTGACTTATCAGTTTGCCGGGGAATACAGAGCAAACGCTAAGACCGCCCGAGGTATAAGTACGGGCAGCAGATACACGTACTATAATGACCACGAAAAGGGCCTGATAACTCGAGCAAGTAACCGATATAAGGAAATAGCAAGTCACATATATCTGTATGAGGGTATCGGTGACATTGGTGTCGATGAAATCAAGACCGAGGTCATGGAACACGTCAGACTGACAGGTAACACCCCCGTCGTTTTTATTGATTACTTGCAAATATTGGCCCCCTACGATCTGAGAGCAAGCGACAAGCAGAACACCGACAAAGCAGTCCTTGAACTGAAACGACTAAGCCGTGACTTAAAGCTGCCGGTTGTGGCCATCTCGAGCTTTAACCGAGACAGCTATGACCGTGAAGTCGATCTGACAGCCTTTAAGGAAAGTGGGGCCATCGAGTACGGCAGTGACGTCTTATTCGCTTTACAACCCCAAGGGATGACTGCCGGCATAAATCAGAAAGAAATCAAAAAGAACCGCAAGCTTGTAAGGGACTGTAAGAAGAGTGAGGCCAGGAACGTCGAAGTCATTATCTTAAAGAACCGCCACGGCAAAGCATACACTAAGGCCTATTTTACATATAAGAGCCTGTTTAACTGCTTTGAACCATGTAAAGAGGCAGCAGTGAAGGACACCCGAGACTTCGATGACGATGACGACGTTGGTGTGGACTCGGTTAGTGACATAACGATCTGAAACCAAAGGCGGGACCCGAAAACGGACCCCGCCGAACACATGAAACGTTTGACACAAAATCAAACTGACTACATTATAGCAGATTTGTGACCATCATCTCAGACCATCCGAAAAGGCGACACGGTGTCGCAAAAACGCTCGTGAGAACTTTGTGCAGGCTTATCTTCC
>Ga0310690_10011691_pt1 | contig 10816 bp, 9 predicted proteins | sample AusTroGonzalo_MG_2_FD_207661 | JGI IMG/M metagenome (GOLD analysis project Ga0310690, IMG submission 207661) | Bovine rumen microbial communities from tropical cattle in Woodstock, Queensland, Australia - Gonzalo_04 (v2) (version 2) | ecosystem: Host-associated > Mammals > Digestive system >...
CCTTGGTCAGCTGCTTCGCGTCCGCGAGCGAGCTGCCGCCGAATTTGCATACCTTCATTCTTCTTCCTCCAACGAGAAACGGCGCATATTTTACCATAAGCTCCGCCATCGTGGAAGCGGCACGCGCAGCCGAAGCGGCGAACCACGTGCGGATCAGAACGGATAGAGGACCTTCGCCTTGTCGTACGTGGCGGGGGCGGATTCGATCGGCGCGCCTGCGACGCCCCAGGCGTTGAGCGGACGCACCACGAACGTGACGCTGTCATGGTCGTTCGGGATCTCGAAGCGCCCGAAGAGGCACGTCACGTCGTTCGTGTCGTACTGTTCGGGCCAGTAGCACTTGGACGAATAGACGCGCTTCGTGGCGACGATGCGCGTGACGAGCGCCTTGCGAAGGACAGCCTGCACCTCGTAATCGTATGCGCGCGGCGTGGTGGCCGTGGACTTCGCCGGCGGGAAGCGCACCTCGATCTGCGCGAGCTTCTTGCCGGAACGGTCGCTCCCCGCGATCTTCCGCGCCGTCACCTGCGCGTTCGGTGCGAACTGCGGCGCGGGCACGCCCTTCCCGCGCGCCTCGAAGGAAGCGCTGCCGTCGTTCGGCCACTTGATGACCCACGGCGCAGCGACGGGTTCGCCGCCGTGGATGATGTCCACGCGGTCAATCACGATCCGGTCGGGCCAGATCGTCAGGACAAGCGCGTGCGAGCCGTCGGGGATCGTGTTGATCTGCTGCATCTGTTGCGGCGGGTCGCTGATCGCGGCGTCGCACGAACAGCGCCCGTTCTCGCGCCCCGCCGCCGTGAGGAGCGTGAAGAGCGCCGGCGACTGGATGGCCGTGAACGCGCCCTGCCAGAGCGACAGCTCTTCCGTCGCCGTCCGGTGCTTGTGCCCGTTGATCGAGATGGCGTTCGGATGCTTCGCGAGGAGGGCCGACGTGCGGCCGGAGTCCTGTCCGGTCTGCGTGGGCCCGCCCACCGTGCCCTTCGGGATCTTGTGCTGCACGTAGAAAAACGGCTTCACGGAATCGAACGTGTTCGTGGCGAAGAACTCTTCCAGACCGGGGATGTGGAGCGGGTCGGCGTAGCGCATGCCATCCTCGTCGAGGTTCACGAGGTGCGCGAGCACGAAGTCGAACCCCTTCACGCGCTTGCGCATGATCGGCGCGAAGTCCTCGCCGAAGGCGGCCTTCCACTGCTTGGCGCGGTCGTTGAGCACGATGTCGCCGCGCTTGAGCAGCCAGTCGGGGTAGGTGCCGTGCTCCTTGTAGTACTTGAGCACGCCCGTGTAGAAGGTCGGTTCGGTGTCGTGGTCGCCGTACACGAAGAGCTTCTCGACGTGCCCGCCGTCGGAACGCCTGTCGCCGGGGAATACCGACTTCCAGATATCCGCGAAGTGCTGCAGCTCGGCAATCGTGCCGTTCTGCGTGAGATCGCCGCACGCCACCACGCCATCCACCTTACGCGAATCCAGGTACTTGAGCGCATCGCGCATCACGTCCGACCGGTGCTTGTCGGACGGCAGGATATGCACGTCGCTGATCACCCCGAACCGCGCCAGCGGCTCCTCCGCCCGCACCATGCATGCAGTGGCGGCCACCACCACCGCCAGAATTCTTCCGAACCGTAATCTCATTTCCATCTTGCCGTTTTTCTTTTCGTCCTTCCTCAAAACGCCTCCGTGAACTTGCGTAGCGCCTCGCGCAGACGCTCCGCCTCGGCCTCGTCGCCGTGCATGACGGCGTATTCAAGCAGCGCGTCCAGCCGCTTGATCTCCTCAATCCAATCATCTCTCTGCGGCATCGCCATTTGGACTCCTAACTGTCACCAAAAGGTTCTGACCGGATATTGGGGAATAAACCGATCATGAGTTACAATGACAAGCCCTTCTGCTTGTGCTTGCGTGATAAGAAGCCTGTCAAACGGATCCCGGTGAATGTCTGGAAGCACTTTTATCAGCTCTAAGTGAGAAATACTGATTGGGAGTCTTTGAAAACCGGCAGCCAAACAACTTTGGTCTAGATCAGACAAGGTGAAATCAAGTTTGAGTTTTCCAAGTGCTTCCTTGATTGCAATCTCCCACAACGAGGCAATAGAATAGTAGCATTCCTCTTGGCTCATAAGGGCACACACTCGTTGCGGAAGGCAATTATTGCCTTGTGCACACCAGAGAATCACATGTGTGTCGAGCAAATACCGCATCACATGTACTCCGCGAAATCTTCCAGCGGCTCGTCAAAATCGGGAGCTATGAACTTAATTTTGTCTTTGAAGGCACCGAAAAGGGGCACCTTGCCGCCCGATGGAACGTCGCTGCGGTTGTCGATTATCGAAGTGTCTGCGGTCTTCTGGGACAATAGAAACCTAACAAACAGAACGACGGCGTTCTGTTGTGCCTCATTGAGACCTTGAATCTCTTTTTCAAGTATAGCGTATGGCATTACACGAACTCCTTCCTACAAAATCCCTTCTTCAAAAAGCCGAAATTATTGTACCATAAATCTGCTATGCTCGGATTTAAGAATGTCCATTTTCACACTCCGATTCCCCAAACGAGACCACCCTCAAAACGCCTCCGTGAACTTCCGCAACGCCGTGCGCAGGCGCTCCGCCTCGGCCTCGTCGCCGTGCATAACGGCATATTCAAGCAGCACGTCCAACCGCTTGATATCCTCGATCCAATCATCTCTCTGTGGCACCGCCACTTGCTTGTCCTTGATTTCACAGCGGGTTCTTGGCGTGTTCCCAATCCACAACGAAATCGGTGTGATCAAACTTCACCCCTGCCTCCTCTAGCGGCTTACGCCATTTAGTGCCTGGCCGACATGGTTTACGAACCTTTGACCCAACCTCGGCAAAGAACTGTAGGATGCCGCCGAACGCGCCTTCGTTACCGCCGCGACGGGCAATCAACTTTGCAAGTTGTGTTTTCCCCTTCCATGATTCGGCCTGTAGCATCGTTACCGGCTTCGCCGACGAGTTCGATTTTACAGACTTTTTCGACGGCGGCACAATCGCTTTATGTGCATCGCCTTGGAATGCCCAAGAGATTCCTATCAAACGACAGACGGCTAATATTGCGTTCAGTCGTTCTTCCACTCCATACGGATCGTCTTGTTTCCCTGCCGATGAAAGAACCACCGATGTGTTTGCTGATTTCGCAATATCATTGAGCTTCCACTCAAACCATGCACGAATTGAATCTTTTCCGAAATCCCCATGCTGATCTCTGATGACCAATGCGCAATCCCAAAACCCCTTTTCCCATTTATGCGTCTTAAAGCGATTGGAAATGCCCCCGCCCTTAGTACCACCTGTTTGACCGATATAAAAACAGCGACGAAACTTATCCATCAAGATGTAAACCGCCTCCTTGTCGTAATTAATCGCAGAATCTCGATCCGCGAGCAGGAAGTCGAGCTGGGTATTCGGCCAAAGGATTGTATAAATCTTCTGTCCATTCTTATCCGGTGTAATTTTCACTTCCATGATTACAAACTCCTTTCAAATGCATTTCTCGATCTCCCAGTAACGCTCATATACTGGGTTGGAGAATTCAAAACCATTACCCTCTTCCCGAAAAAGACCAAGGCGCGTGATGAATCTGAATTCCTTCGTTTGCCTTTCTTCCTCGGAGAGGCTGCCGTCCAAAATCGACTTGAAGATCGGTTCGACTCTTGGGTGCCTCATCATGTAAAACAAATAATCAAGATGAACTGGATTCTTCGTGATGATCGACTCCTTCGCCGCCTCGACGTCGGCAACGGTGATCGCCTCGTCGTACTGATATCCATGTATCTCCTCAACGCACTCGCAAGCAATGGCGTTCACGAGCCAGGGTTGTCCATGCGTCAGACGCCAGACTTCCTCGACCACGCCATCGGCGAAGACCTGCCCTGTCTCTATCGTGTGTTGTGCGTAGAGCGCGCGAATGTCGGACTCGGAGAAGTTCGGTATCAGCATGTCCTTGTGGATGATGTTGAACGGGCTGATCTGGTCGAGCGATTCGCCATCGGAGCCAATCTGAGCCTTGTAGCCGCGCACGTCCATCATCCCGACAAGAGCAACCGACTTAAGGAATGGGATTTCCTTACGGTTCACGTATCCATCGTGTAACTGACGGAAAAACAAGTTCAACACGTCTCCCACAAGACAGTCTGCCTCGTCGAAAAAGACCGCAATCGGCTTCGACGCCTTGACGCACAAGTCTTGAAGCACATCCATGACAACCGTCGAAACTTCCTTGCTGGGCTTGTGGTCAATGATCTCGTCCACCAAAGGTGCAAGCTCGCGAATCACTTCTGCGTTCTTCAGGACGAGATGCCGGATTCCGTGCATAGCCTTTTCATTATTTCCGACACAACTCTGAATGGTCTCAAGCGTGCAGTAGATGGCGAACATGTCGCCCTTCTCGTTGATCTCACGAGCGAGAGCCTTGAGCGCCGTCGTCTTGCCGGTCTGACGCGGTGCGTGTACGACAAAGTAGTTGCCGTCCGCGACAAGCTTGCGGATGCCCGGCAGTCGGTCCAACGCTGGCAGCATGTAGTGCTCATCGGGGAAGCACGGCCCTGTCGTATTGAACTTCCTCATCCTTGTGGTCCTTTCACACGCCGCGTATTATACAATATTTCCGCCGTCCGCCGCAATCTGTGGTTTTCGGCGGTCGCGGAGCGACCGCCCTACCGGATTATGCATTTGACGCGCACGCATTATTTCACCGCAGAGAAGCGGAGTTCATCCGCGTCGAAGATGCCCGTCCCCACGGGGATGCCGTGTTCCATCCAGAACGCGCCCTTCTCGCGACGGCCCTTGTGCTCGTAGTCGAGCGCAGGGTCCAGCACGGGACGTACGGCCGTGCGATACTGGCGTGAACGCCCGGTCGCCACGACCACGCGCACATCCTTCAGGCCGACGTCGCTGTACTGCATCACGACCACCTCCGGAGTGTCGCACAGCACGCGTCCCACGGCCACGCGCCAGAACGCCGCGTCCTTCTTCCGCTCCGCCACCATCTTGCGGAAGTAGTCCGTGTGCGCATCGGAAAACGCCGTGACGTCGCAGGAGAAGCCAACCGGCCCGCCGGAGGCGAACGCCGCGACGTAGTCCGGCGCCACCGAACGCATCTCGCGCCACCAGGCGTCCTCGGTGACGAGCAGGCGCTCGTCCTTGCCGGAGTAGTTGGGCTGCAGGTTCTTCGCGCTCCGCGCCGTGATCCAGCGCTCGATCTTGCCGGGCGGCAGACGCAGCATCGTCTCCTTCGCGATGCGCAGTCCGTAGATCGGGCTCTGGTTGTCGCTGAGCCAGAAGCTGTCGAGGTCGCGCGCCCAGCCGAGATCCATCATGAGACCGCCGCTCGCGCACCCTTCGAGGTAGATGCCGGGATGGCGCGCGCGGACCTCGCGGATGAACTGACGGTACCCGGCGTTGTAGTCCGCGAAGTCTCGGCCCGAATCGTCGATCTTCGCGTCGGCGTTGAAGTCGAACTTGATGAACTCGATGCCGTACTTCTTCACGAGTGCGTCGATGTCGGCATGCAAGTGGTTGCGCGCGTCGGCGCGCGTGAAGTCGAGATAGATGCCGCCATGGTCCCGGCGGAAATACTCGGGATGCTGCTTAAATGCCTCCGAGTTGCCCACGGCCACCTCCGCCTCGATCCACAGGCCGAACTTCATGCCGGACGCCTTCACCGCCTGCGCGATCTCCGCGAGACGTCCGCCGAGCCAGCCGTCCGGACGCTCTTTCCAGTCGCCGCGCGTCGAACCCCAGCTGGCCTTCGGACCGAACCAGCCCGCGTCGATCACGAAGTATTCGAGCCCGAGCTCCGCAGCCTTCTTCACCTGCTTCATCACGAAGTCGAAGTCCAGCTTGTCGAAACGGCAGAGCCAGGTGTTGTAGATGGTCGGCATCACGCGACAGGGGTAGTTCGCGTGCCACCAGGCGTGGAGCTTGTGGCAGTCGAGATCGGTCTTGTTCGTGAAGTCGTAGGAGACGACCTCCGGCAGGGCGACCTGCTCGCCCGGCTTCAGGCGGTAGTGAAGATAACGCGAATCCATGCCCACCTCGACGGCGGCGAACGTCTTCTCCCCGCCGCCGGGCGCGATGGTGGCGCGCATCTCCCAAGCGGCGTCGGACATAATGTGGAAGACGCGTCCGCGCCCCGTCTCCTTGTTCCAGAGCGCCAGCACGGGCGCGGCGCCGAAGGCGGTGCGCATTCCGCCAGAGCGCGCACCCACGCATGAGTGAAGCGGCTGCCACGCGCCGCGACTTTCGTTCATCCACGTGTTGGCCTGCGTGTAGACCTCGAACGCACCACCCTCGAAGCGGTACATGTCGAAGAGGCACGTCAAGACGACCTGCCGGTCCGACAGGTTACGCACGACCGTGCGGCGGTGCGTAACGCCTGCCACGCCCGTCTTCTCCTCCGTCTCCACGCGGATCCCGTTCTCGTCGGCGGCGAAGCCCTTGTCGGTCTTTCGCACGCCGCCCTCGAACAGACCCACGTCGCTGAAGATGTTCCACTTCTCGCCGGCGCTGACCGCACCTTCGGCCATTTGCGCGGCGCACATCGCCGCCACAAGAATTCTTCCGAACCGTAATCTCATTCTTTCCTTCTCCTTGTTCATCTCTTATTTCTCCTTGAAAAGGTCATCCATGGTCACCTCTGACTGTATCCGACCTGAATGGGCGTTGCGGAGAAGCCCGAACGACGTCACCATCGTGAGGTGGACGGCTTTGCGCGTGCTGGTAACTCCCGAGAATACCGCGAGCTTTCTCAGCAGTGCGGCCTCTGTCTTCGCGTCCATGAGAAAGGCCTCTGAACAGAACTTCATCTCGCAGACGTTGATTACGCCGTCGGAACGATCCAGCAGGAGGTCGATCTGTGCACCCTCCGGGTAGATGTCGTCCGCCACATGACTCCATGCATACGCTTCCACATGTACGCCGGCGATTCCAAGCGCCGCACGTATCTGCCTGAGGTGCTGCAGGCAAAGTCGCTCGAACGCAAGCCCCCGCCATGCCGCCCTTGCCGGCGAGAGAGCCGTGGACTGCCAGTAGTTCTCGTCGGACGTGGCGCCGCCCAGGAACCGGAAATGAAACAGCGTGAAGTTGTCGATCAACTGGTAGATTCCGTCGCGCTTCCTCTTGCCGAAGGCTCGGTAGTTCCGAATGAATCCACTTGCCTCAAGCGTTTCCAAAATGCCGGTCAGCGTCCCCGCAATGCCGCGCCCGACATTCGCCATGATCTCATTCCGCGTCATTCCGACCTTCTTGCGAGCAAGCGCGGCAACAACCCTCTCATACGACTTGGCATTGCGGAACAGCGACTTGTAGACCTCGTCAAACTCTCCCTTCAGCGGCGCGTTCTCCGCGAAGAACATGCGGTCGATGTTCTGCGCGAGGCTCAACCCCTGCTGGAGACTTCTCCAATAATACGGTATGCCACCCAGAACCATGTAACATTCGGCGATTTCGCCACGCCCCATCACGATTCCCCTTTCATTCATGTACCTCTCGCACTCGCCCAACGAGAAAGGCATCAGACAGATGCGCGCCGTCACGCGGTTGTGCAATCCGCCCCGGTTCTTGAAAAGCTTTCCGACCATCCATGCCGCAGCCGATCCACAGACGATCAGAAGCACATCCTTCCGCGCCGACGCCCATTCATTCCAGAAGGACTCCAATGCCGAGAGACAACCAGAGCGGGGCGTGTCCATCCAGGGCATCTCGTCGATGAACACGACTTTCCTCGCCTCTCTGGACGCGGAAACAACCCGCCGAAGATCGTCAAATGCCTCTTCCCACGTCTTTGGAATGGCAAAACGGCCTTCGCCATACTCCTCCAGAGACTTATGGAAATGTTTGAGCTGCTCACACATGCCGCCGTTCGACTTGCCGGTGTGCGAAAAGGTGAAGCGTCCGTCAAACAACTCGCGGACAAGATACGTCTTACCCACGCGACGACGCCCGTAGATGGCAACAAACTCAGACTCCACAGAACTGTAAAGCCTGTTGAGTTCTTTCTGTTCGGCAATTCTTCCAATCATTTCATCTGATCTCCCTTCGGCAGTCTTATTTTACCAAATAGATCTGATAAAACTCAAGTACAAAGTAAATTCTGCTTGAAACAAAGTTTTATCTCTCTGGAAAATCCACATAAAACTTTATTTAGATTGACTTCCACAACATGAGTAGATTTTGGTGTTGAGTCATTCAGTGTAATATTCTCGTCCAGCGAACATGAATCTTCCTTTCTTTAAATAATAGCAGAATGGCACCACGTTTTGTTCAAATTAACAACCATAGTAATGGCAACTATTTTATAAAATCATGAATAGTTGCCATTGCCGTCGGGATCTGCCCTTGCCGTCGGAATCGAAGAAATTGAAATCCCAAAGTTACTTCGTTGTACCCGCTGCACGGATCTGAACGGCTTCTCGGACGCCGGGGCCGAAGTTGTAGGGATGATCGGCATGACTGCCCTTCAACCTGTTGTTTTCAAGCCGCGCGCGGTCTGTGAACGGCACCGCGAAGGTGAACGCTGCGGCGCGCATATCTTCGCAGTCGTTGTCGCGAGCAATGAGGGTACGCGCGGGACCACATTCGCCCCAGTATCCCGTCAGGTCGTCGTGGAGAATCGCGACGATCCCGTTGCGGAGGCGGTTGCGCTCGAACACGATGTCCGCGAACGCCGAGAGTCGGTTGTGCATGTAATCGTGGAAGTAGTTGTCGTGTATCCAGATCTTCGGGGCATGCGAGACGTTGGCGACGTCGCACCCGATCCACTCGGCGGGGATGTCGCGGTCGAAGACGATGGACGCGCGTTCCGCGTCGTGTCCCGGCTTCGGGAACTCTTTTATCGTCGCGCGCCCGAGTATCTGCTTGCCGGGCCCCTTGCCGCGCGAGAACTCCACCTGTTCGCTCACACGGTACGGGAAGTAGCCCGTGTAGTTGAACCTCGGGATTCCGAGTTCCGCGCGCGGTCCCTCGACCTTGCGGAGGATCGTATAGTTGCCGTGGATGTTCATCACGTCGTCGAGTCCCCAGCTGACCTCCGAATCCGCTATCTCGATGTTCCCCTTCGTGTCCACGAGGAAGATGGCGTCGGCCGTGAGCGACACGTGCCGCCCCTCGTCCGGACGCACGGAATAGCGCACGATCTTGATGTTCTCGCACATCTCGGCCACGATGCCCATGGCGACACCGCTGCGGACGGCGACATCCGCCACCTCCACGTCGCGGCAATCCGCGAACGCCATCACGGACCGGCTGCGCCCGCAACCGAGCAGCAGGCACAGCGGCTCGTTCAGGGGATACGAGCACTTCCCCGCGTTCTTGGGATGGGAATCCTTGACGTAGCGGAAGAACACGTTCCCGCCACCCCGGTCCTCCGCCGCCACCGGATAGAACGTCGAGGCGAGCGTATCCTTGTTGCACCTGCTTTTCGGCGTCACGAGGTACTGAATGTGGCAGTAGCGGAGCGCGTGCACCGAGATCTCGCGCTCGCGGGAATCCGTGCGCCCCTCGTCCATGTCGAAGAAGATCTCGCCGTCCTTCGTCTCGTAAGGCGCGCTCCCGTCGGCGAACCGGCAGAGGAAGCCCTCGTCGTTCTTCTCCGTGATCGTGAACTCAACGAGCGGAAGCCGAAAGACGCGAAAGGTGAAGTTGCAGATCTTCACGCCGTTGCACCTCTCCGCAACGAACGGGAACGAATCGCCATGGAAGACGAAGCTGGCTCCATTGCCGTCCACTGTAACGTTGCGCTTGCCCTCGAGGTGGACGACAACCTTCTTCATGCCGGTGGAGCTGCCCACGGAGGCGAGGAAGTGCTCCTTGGCGCCCTCCTCGAAGAAATGGTATTCGCCCTTCGCGAACCGAAGCGTGTCGCCATCTTTCAGACGCTCCACCGCCGCGCGCACTGCCGGCGTGGCGTTTCCCTCGACCGGCCCCACCTCGATGACGGCTCCCCCGGCGATGCGCACAACCGCCGCGCCTGCCAGAACGAATATCGCCAATCTCATTTTCATTTCCTTTCGTGCTACCTGATGGTGATCACCGTGGCTTGCGATTTGTAGTCGGGCAGGTCGCCGACGAGCGTGATGCCGTTGAACACGCCCCCGTTCGCGTCCGCCGCCGCGAACGTGCCGCTGATCTCGCCGTTCGCGTCGGACACGACATCGAAGCGCGTCAGCATCTTCGTCGCGCCGAGCGACCAGATTTCCTCCACGCCCTTCGTCACGCCGCCGACGGTGAACGCGGCGTTGCCGGATGCCCTGCCATTGGCGGAGTAGAGCCAGAGCGTATAAGGCTCGTTCGCCTTCAGTGCCGAAATCGTGAAGGTGTATGCGTCGTCCGTACCGGAAGACGAGACGAACGCATCGAGAAGCGCAGTGCCGGACGCCGCCGTGCCGGTCGCGATGGCCGCGCCGGACTCGCGCGTCAGCGAAACTGCCATGTTGCGCTTGGTCGTACCATTGGCCTCGAGACAGTTGGCGACCGAAGCGAGAGCCTCGCCACCCGGACGCAGCGCGTTCCAGGAAAGCCAGTCGCCGAAACCCTCGCGGGCACGTATCGCGTTCGCCGAGAGCTTGCCCGTTCCGGTACCGGTGAAATCGACGTTCACCACGCCTGCCGTCCCGTCGCCCGCGCGCTCGTAGCAAAGGCCTATACCCGTAGAGTCGCAGTAGTATTGAATTTCGGGATCGACCACCGCGTCAAACGTCTCTCCAGCCTTCAGCCACAGGCGGTCACCTTCGAGCGACGCCTCGCAAGAGACCCCGGAAGGCACCGTGGGATCCATCTGGACAAGGCTTGTCGCCGGA
>Ga0310690_10011692_pt1 | contig 10816 bp, 13 predicted proteins | sample AusTroGonzalo_MG_2_FD_207661 | JGI IMG/M metagenome (GOLD analysis project Ga0310690, IMG submission 207661) | Bovine rumen microbial communities from tropical cattle in Woodstock, Queensland, Australia - Gonzalo_04 (v2) (version 2) | ecosystem: Host-associated > Mammals > Digestive system >...
ACTGCGTTTGTGAGTTTGACTTCCGATTCTCCTCGCCATTTACAATTCTGTAACATTTGTGCTTGCAGGAAAAAGCTCCGGCCGAGAAGCCGGGGCAGATTGATCGATGAAATGGATATGCTGGGTTTCCTGCGCTTGCGGGCATGGGATGCCCAGCGAGAAGCGGAAAAGAAAAAACCTCGGCAGCGCTTGCATTCATTGTCATAAGGAACTAACCATCCAACCTCAACACAATAAGTCGGCAACCGTAGTGCTCAAGTGGATATCACCGCACCAACGACCACACTTGAAGGAGGAATTGATGATGAAGTCCCTGTATGAAGAACTTGGCGGAACCTACACACTCGGAGCGGATGGCATGTACTATCCAAACCTGACTCTTGGCGAACCTGAACATCGCCCCATCGGCAGGTGGGGCAGGATGCACAAAGCTTGGCTGGAAGCGGAACATCCTGGCCTATATGAGCAGCTCATCCTGAATGGTACGCTGTACAGGCATCTAGCGGACGCAAATGAACGGGCAGCAAGAATGCTGGACCAACTGATCGTGCAGATGGCTGCGCAGGAAGGTATCATAGAGAGCATCAAGGCAGAGAATCCACTCGAATGGACTTGCAAAATGAACAGCATCCGCAGCAGAGCGGAAGAGATCATCATGGCAGAAGTCATTCAAGCCTTATAAAGATCATGCGCCGACACGACCCTCGTGGTTGTGCCGGTGCAATTTTTCTGCTGATTTTCTGGTCAAAAGCTGGGAACTTTTTTGCGAATCAAAATTATACAATATATAGTATTCAGATTCGATTTGCAAATCAATATATGGTATGTTTCAGCACGATTTTCGATTCTAAGGCGCTGAAATTCTTCAGGACGAGGATTTGTCCTTTTGCAGAGAGAAAAATCGCTCTCAGGGTAAAAGTCCATGATTGTATATTGAAATCAATCATTCTGACTCAAGGGATTCTGAAGGCAGAAAATTTTAAGATTCTGGGTTGTTTGTCGCTGAAGTGTTTACATTCTGTATCCCAGTGCCTCATTGACTTTTGAAGCGGTATCTTTCATGGCAGAAATCAGGCCTTCTTTACGGTTACTGATCTCGGCAGTTGTGGATACAATGCCCAGGGCGGCGACGCATGTGCCGTTAAAATCGCGTAGAGGAACCGCGATGGAACCGAAGCCCGGATACCGGTCATCTATATCCATTGCGTAACCATTCACTTGTGCTTCGTGGAGCACAGGTTCAAGTTCTTGCCTGCTCAGAACAGAATGATCCGAGTAGCGTTTGAAATGCAGCGTGTCCAGAACAGCGGAGCGCGCTTCATCGTCCATGGATGCCAGACAAATTCTTCCCATTGCGGTCGTGTGAGCGGATGCGTTCATCCCCATGCGTCCGGTGACATGCGGGCCTGCAACTTCGTCCTCGATATGAATCGTCAAAATACGGTTCCCGGAAAGCTGACCGAAGAGGATAGGCATGTTCAGCTGCTGGCTGAGAATCTTCATAAAAGGCCTGGCAACTGTCAGCGTATCCTGGCGCTGAAGCACCTTGCTGGCATAATACAGCAGCTTGATTCCCAGTTTATAATGCCCATCATCCGTTTTTTCCACAATCTGGTTCTGAACCAGCGTATAGAGCATTCTGAATGTGCTGCTCTTGTCATATCCGGAATCCCGGATGATTTCCGCCAGAGTCATCTCATCATGGTGGGCAAGCAACTCCACCAGAGACAGGGTGTGATCCACCGATGATAGCAGGTACTTATCGTTGTCCATGGCATAACCTTCCTATTGCTTGTTTCTGTATGCGAAACAATCATAACACAACCATCCCGGTTGTGCAATCACTTTCTGTCGGGTTCTTCGATTTTACAAGAGATTCTTGCGTTAATTGAAGAATCGGAATGTCTTTTTTGGCAGTAAAACTTTCAAAAAACAATAATTCCCTATTGACAGGATGTAATCCCGATGTTAGAATTTCGTATAAAGAGAACTTGTTTCTCTAAATGAAACAAAGGAGGCGTTTCCATGTCGGAGCAGAAAAAGGTTAAGAACAATGCGGTTGAGTTCTGGCGCATTGTCTTCACCATCGGGGTCATGTTCTTTCACTTCAATTTATTTGCCAGGTTGATGGGGATGGGTCAATTCCCGATGGACGGCATCTTCAAGGGAGGTTTCGTCCTCGGGTTCTTCCTCTTCCTGACAGGTTATTTCATGATGGCGTCCTATATGAAGAAGGACGCAAAGGGCTTAATCGACCGCGAGAATGCCTATAAGCCTGCCTGGGGATACTTCTGGTCCCGCTACAAGGGTCTGGTGCCTCCGCTGGTGTTGGGAACACTGCTCAGTTTCATTTTGAGAAATATCGCTGTTGGGACACCATTGAAGGACATTCCTGTCTATCTGATGCGGGCTGCCTTTGAATTTGTTGGGCTGTATCAGATCGGCATGAACGGCATGTCCGATTCCGGTGCAAATGCGCAGCTGTCCGAAATTCTTGGACAGCAGGCCCCCAGCGGACCTCTGGCGGGCATCAGTTCAGGCGCTACGCCGCTGTGGATGGGCCCTGGCTGGTATATCTCCGCCATCATCGTTGTTTCGGTCATCATCTACTGGATTCTCTGCAAGCATAAGGACTTCTTTATCGGCGTGTTCTGCCCGCTGATGATCATTGGCTACTATGGCTATACCGGCATGACGGGCCTTGAGAGCAGCAATGTGCGTGAGTCCCTGAACTTCCTGCAGCTGCCCGGCAACATTATGCGTGTGACAGCCGGCCTGTGCGTAGGCTGTCTGATGTACTTCGTCGTTCAGTGGATTAAAGATCGCCAGGTTGCAGAAAATCACAAGGTTGGCTGGGGAATTTTCGCAACGATTGTGACACTTTTCAGCGTGTATACGCTGTGGGCGGGCATCGAGTGGTCTGAGACTCAGAACAACTTCCCGCTGATTCTGATGACTGTCATCGCGTTGGTCGGGAAAGATCCCATCTCCAACTTCCTGAATGGCCCGATGGGTAAAATCAGTGGCTTCCTTGGGAAGATCTCTCTGTACTTCTACGTGGGGCATTGGGGATGGCTTGCCGTGCTGCCTGTCTGGTTCCCGGATATGGCTTACCTGCCGATGGCCGGTCTCTACGTTCTCTTCACAACCATCACGGCTGTCGTATTCATGCTGATCCACGATAAGTGCATTAAGCCGCTTCTTGACAAACCGAAGCAGAAGATTGCCGCAGCCTGATTCAATGATTCCGATACACGGGCACAGGGCTTTCCCTCTGCCCATGTTCTTTCAATCAGCTTTGCAAAGCAAGGAGAATGCGCATGAAGAAAATCTTTGTCATCAACTTTGGCGCGACATCCAGCAAAATTGCCTATTTTGAGGACGACAAATGTGTTTACAAAGAGAACCTGACCCATGACGCGGCTGAGATCGCCAAATGCGAAACCATCTGGGATCAGATGGATCTGCGGAAGAAGGCCATTGACGAATTTATGGCAGCGCATGGTATTGTGGTCAGCGAGCTGGACGCGGTTGTTTCCCGGGGCGGACACACGGAACCCCTGCAGGGCGGCGTGTACCGGGTCAATCAGAAAATGCTGGATGAGTCCCGCTCCATGAAATACGGCAATCATCCTACCGATTTGGGTTTGCAATTAGCAGGCCTGTACGCCAAGGAAGGCCCGGCAGCTTACACAGTGGACAGCTCCTGCACGGATGAGTTCGAGCCCCTTGCCCGCTATTCCGGTCTGAAGGAAATCGAGCGTGTCAGCCGCTTTCAGCTGCTCAATCAGCGGGCCGTCGCCCGGAAATACGCTGAGTCCATCGGGAAAACATATGAAGAGCTGAATCTCATCACCTGCATGATGGGCGGTGGAACGACCTGCTGCGCTCATAAAAAAGGCCGTGCCGTGGACGCGGACTACGGCCTGGAGGGGGACGGTCCTTTCTCCACGGATCGCGCCAACGGCCTTCCCTCCGGCGCCCTGGTGGATCTGTGCTATTCCGGCAAATACACACATAAGGAAATGAAGCGCAAGCTCAAGGGCCTGGGCGGGCTGATGAGCTATGTGGGCGATACGGATGTGCGGAATATCCAGAAGCGGGCGGAGGCCGGCGACAAAGCCTGCGAGGAAGCGCTTCTGGCCATGTGCTATCAGACCGCCAAGGACATCGCGGGACTGGCCGCTGTGCTGTGCGGCGAGGTGGATGCCATCCTGATCACCGGCGGCATTGCCAACAGTGAGTTTATCGTGAATGAGATCAAGCGCAGGGTTTCCTTCATCGCGCCGGTCTTCGTCTACCCCGGTGAATATGAGATGGAATCCCTGGGCGTCAATACCTACAAGGCCCTGATGGGCGAAGTGGAAGTCAAGGAACTGTAAAGGAGGATCCACATGGCATTTAAGAGCTTTGCGGACATGGAGCAGTACATCCTGTCCAACGGAATCGTGAAAACCATCGCCCTGGCCTGCGCCCAGGATGACATTGCCCTGGAGGCTGTTGTGGACGCCAAGCGCAAGGGCGTCGTGAAGGGCGTACTGATCGGCGACACAACGAAAATCCGGGCGCTGCTGGCTGAGCTGAACGAGCCGGAAAGCGATTATGAGCTGATCGAATGCGCGGACGAGCTGGAGTCCGGCAAAATCGCGGTGCGCCTGGTGAAGGAAGGCAAAGCGGATATCCCCATGAAGGGTCTGATGATGACGGCCAACTTTATGCGGGCTATCCTTAACAAGGAGGAGGGTTTCCTGAATCCCGGCGATCTGCTGTCCCAGGCCACGGTGCTGGAGTATACGGACGAAGAACGGATGCAGATCATCGCAGACTGCGCGGTGAACATCGCGCCGGACCTCGAAGCCAAGAAAAAGATCACCCAGAACTGCATCAATCTGGCACATCAGCTGGGGATCGAAAAGCCCAACGTGGCCTTCCTCTCCGCGCTGGAGAAGGTGAATCCCAAAATGCCCTCCACCGTGGACGCTGCGGAACTGGCACAGACGTCATTTGAGGATGCGGGCGCATTGGCGGGTCCTCTGGCGCTGGATATCACGCTTTCCGAAGAAGCTGCCGCGCATAAAGGTGTTTCTTCTCCTGTCTGCGGTCATGCGGATATCCTGATTGTTCCGACCATCGAAGCCGGAAACATTTTCACTAAGGCGCTGACCTTCTACGCACATCTTAAGTCTGCAGGTACCCTCAACGGAACAACGCATCCAGTGATTATGACCAGCCGCACGGATACGCCGGAGGACAAATACTACTCTATTCTATGCGCCATTCTGAAAGCCATCTGACCCTTCGCCGACCTGTCATCAGATGGGTCGGCGTTCGCCTTTTTGCCATTGAAAAAATAATGTCTGCCGATATGATGAAGGTGACATTTCAGTCTTTGGAGGTAAACCTATGGAGAAGAAAATCACCAGTCTGCGGAACGCACTAACGCTGCTGAAGGAAATTCCCGGACAACTGATTGAAACGAATGTGGAGGTCGATCCCGCCGCCGAGCTCTCCGGCGTCTATCGCTATGTTGGCGCAGGCGGCACTGTGAAACGGCCCACGACCGTGGATGGGCCTGCTATGATCTTCCACAATGTGAAAGGACACCCGGACGCCAGTGTAGTCATCGGCGTAATGGCCAGCCGGGAGCGGGTGGCGAAACTGTTCGGCTGCAAAAAGGAAGAACTGGGCCATCTGGTTCGCAAGTGCGCGGAACATCCGATCATGCCGGTACTGGATGACCAACCTGCTCCCTGCCAGGAGGTCGTTCACAAGGCGACTGATCCTGATTTTGACCTGTTCAGGCTGATTCCCGCGCCGACCAATACACCTGTGGATGCAGGTCCTTATATCACCCTTGGCATGTGCTATGCCACGCACCCTGACACGGGTCTTTCGGACGTGACCATTCACCGGATGTGCATCCAGTCGAAGGACGAGCTGTCCATCTTCCTGCAGCCCGGCAGCCGGCACATCGGCGCGATGGCGGAGCGGGCAACGGAATTGAATCAGCCTCTGCCGATTTCTGTCTCTATCGGCGTGGATCCGGCAGTATCCATCTGCTCCTGCTTTGAGCCGCCGACGACGCCCCTGGGATTTAACGAGTTGTCCATCGCCGGCGCGCTGCGGGGGGAACCGGTGAAAATGGTGAAATGTCTGACGGTGAACGAACAGGCCATCGCCAATGCGGAATACGTAATTGAAGGAGAAATCCTTCCCGGCAGTAACCATGTTGTGGAGGATCAGAACAGCCATACCGGCTACGCCATGCCGGAATTTCCCGGCTACAACGGTCATGCTTCCCATGAGTGCTGGCTGCTGAAGGTAAAGGCCGTCACCCATCGGAAGCATCCCATCATGCAGACCTGTATCGGCCCCAGTGAGGAACACGTCAACATGGCAGGCATTCCAACCGAGGCCAGCATCCTGAACCTGATCGACAAGGCCCTTCCCGGAAAGGTGCTGAACGTGTATTCCCATCGTTCCGGCGGAGGCAAATACATGGCCATCCTTCAGTGCAAGAAGACGGTGCATACAGATGAGGGCAAGCAGCGCCAGGCCGCGCTTCTGGCCTTCTCCGCCTTTCCCGAGCTCAAGCATGTGATCCTGGTGGATGAGGACGTGGACATTTTCGATACCAACGACGTGCTGTGGGCCATGAACACCCGCTTCCAAGGAGACCGGGACATCATCACCATCCCCGGCGTGCGCTGCCATCCGCTGGACCCCTCCAGCCACCCGGACTACACAGATTCCATCCGGGACATCGGCATCAGCACCAAGACGATTTTTGACTGCACCGTGCCCTTCGATCAGAAGGAACGGTTCATCCGCGCTCCCTTTATGGAGCTGGATCCGGAGAAATGGCTGCATGGATAAAAAGAGACTGATCATCGGTATAAGCGGAGCCTCCGGAGCCCCGCTTGCCGTTGAAGTGCTGAAACAGCTGAAGAAGCATCCGGAAATTGAAACGCATCTTGTGATCACGCGAGGCGCGGAAATGACACTGCGCTCCGAGACGGATGTCTCCGTGGAGACGCTCAGGGGCTTTGCATCTGTGTATCATCCGATCGATGAGATCGGGGCCTGCATCGCCAGCGGCTCCTTCCGCACCATGGGCATGATTGTGGTGCCCTGCAGCATGAAAACAGCGGCGGGCATTCACAGCGGGTACAGCGATAACCTGCTGCTGCGGGCGGCGGACGTGTGCCTAAAGGAACGCCGGAAACTGGTGCTGGTTGCCAGAGAATCCCCGTTATCGACCATTCATCTGCGAAACCTGTATGAGCTCAGCCAGATGGGCGCGGTGATCCTGCCGCCCATGCTGACCTATTATCAGCGGCCGGAGCAAGTGTCAGACTGCACAAGATATACCGCACAGCGGATTTTATCTCAGTTTGGGTTAGACGATGAAGACTACGAATGGCAGGGTATGAATGATGTGTGAGAAAACAAACCAGGTGTTTCGCTGGGCAGACACGAGAACGGTTCTGGGGAAACCCATCACTGCGGAAGTGACCCTGCTGCCAAAGGGCGTTCAGGTGCTGATCACAGGCGGTGATCTGCCGCATATCGGCGCAGTAGCCATCGTCCATCCGGACGGAAGCTTTCAGGTGACGGAATTTCCGGCTCATCGGGAAGGGGTTATCTGTCAGGCCTGGGCGGAGTTTTTTTCCGCTGCGGGGATTTGTCCCGACGTTATCAGTGCGGGAATACATTACGACGATTTGGACGCGCAGGGTATCCAGGATGTGCTGGAAGCCTCTTGCCAGCTTTGTGATGCGGTTATTCATGCATGGCAGACACCTCGAAAGGGATGATATGGTTATCTGAATCATGAGGTGAAAAAACATGAGTGAACAGACAAGAAACAATGGGGTTGACTTTACCAGCGGAAGCATTATCACGAAGCTGATCCGCTTCATGATCCCTGTTTTAGGGGCTTTGATTTTGCAGGCGGCTTACGGAGCGGTGGATTTGCTTGTTGTGGGACATTTTGGCACCACGGCTGGCCTTTCCGGCGTGTCCACCGGCAGCCAGATCATGAATCTGGTGACCTTTGTCATCACAGGTCTCGCCATGGGCATTACGGTGCTGATCGCCCGTTATATGGGCGAGAAGCGCCCGGAGAAGATCGGTACACTGGTCAGCGGCGCGATTATGCTCTTTTCCATTATCGGCGCGGTACTGTTTGCGATCATGGTCTTCTTCGCCAGACCGATTGCGGTGCTCATGCAAGCGCCGGAAGAGGCTGTGGATCTGACTGCCAGCTATGTGCGCATCTGTGGCGCGGGCATTCTTTTCATCATTGCCTACAATGTGCTCAGTTCCATCTTCCGCGGTCTTGGCGACAGCAAATCTCCGCTAATGTTTGTGGCGGTCGCCTGCGCGGTCAATATCGTGGGCGATCTGCTTTTTGTGGCTGTGTTCAAAATGAACGTCGCCGGCGCGGCGCTGGCCACCGTCATGGCGCAGGCCGTCAGCGTGGTATTCTCTCTGCTGCTGATGAAAAAACGCGGCGTGCCTTTCAAAATCAAAAAGGAAGAGATCCGGCTGAACCGGGAATGCGGCGCGTTTATGAGAATCGGCGCTCCTCTGGCGCTTCAGGAACTGCTGACACAGTTTTCCTTTGTGGCGCTCTGTGCCTTTGTGAATCGACTTGGATTGGAGGCATCCTCCGGTTATGGCGTGGCCTGCAAGGTCGTCAACTTCCTGATGCTGATTCCCAGCGCCCTGATGCAGTCCATGGCATCCTTTGTGTCACAGAACATCGGTGCGAAGAACAACGCCCGGGCAAAAAAAGCAGTTTACACCGGCATGACGGTCGGCCTCGCTTTTGGCATCGTGGTCTTTATCGCGGTGCTGTTCAAGGGAGACGCGCTGGTATCCATTTTTACCTCCGATGAAGCGGTCATTGCCAGGGGATTTGCCTACCTGAAGGGTTTCGCGCCGGAAACTATCGTGACAGCCATTATGTTCAGCCTGGTGGGATACTTTGATGGCTGCGGCAAGACGATCTGGGTGATGATCCAGGGACTGGCTCAGACACTGCTGGTTCGCCTGCCGGTATCCTATATCATGAGCATTCAGCCGAATGCCAGCCTGACCCATATCGGCTATGCCGCGCCGCTGGCTACGGTGTTCGGAATCATCATCAATACAGTTTACTTCGTCAGACTCAATCGTAAGATGGAGGGAAGGTTGTGAAAATGCAGTATGTCATTCTCATGGTTCTGATTTTGTCTTTGCTCTGCTTTGCTTCAGTGTCTGCCTGCGCGGAAAGCGGCAGCCGTGGTAGATTTCCCGGCGCGGGTTTCCCCGGCGGCGGAAGAGGCGGCTTCGGCGGCATATTCGGCGGCGCGGCCAATGCCATACCAGCGACCGAATCCGATGTACCCTATGCGTCTGAGTCTCCAAGCCAGGTGCTGAACGTGTACATTCCGGAGACAGGAGCGGATGGTACTTATCCGGTGATCGTACTGGTGCATGGCGGCGGCTTTGCCATGGAAACGCAGAACGAATCCCTGATCCAGCCAGTTATCAGCAAAGCGCTGGAAAAAGGCTATGCTGTGGTCAGCGTTGACTACCGCAAGAGCTCTGAAGCAGTGTTCCCGTCAGCCCTGTCCGATGTGAAAGCTTCTGTACGCTGGATACGGGCCAATGCGGACAAATATGGCTTCGATCCGGAAAACATCACCATCTGGGGCGAGTCGGCCGGCGCATACCTTGCGGATATGGTCGCCCTGACACCGGAAGTCGTGGCGCTGAACGGTGATGTGACCGAGAATCTCGAATACTCCTCTGCCGTGCGGAATGTGGTCAGCTTCTACGCACCGGTGGAGTTCTATACCATGGATGACGAGTTCATCGCTCTTGGTATGAGCGGCAGCGCCAACCACAGCCGGGCTAATTCTTTTGAAAGCGCCTTCCTGGGGCAGGCCCTGAACGTGGATAAGGAGAAGACCTACACGACATACTGGGAAACTTACAGGGATCAACTGCCGGAGAACTTTGCGCTGAAGGCCTGGATTCAGGCCGGAACCAGTGACCAGAACGTGCCCTGCACGCAGTCCACCAATCTTGCTGAACGTCTGGTCGGCATTGTCGGCAGCGAAAACATCCGGTACGGTCTGATCGACGGCGCGGGCCATATGGACAGCGCCTTCTATACGGATGAGAATCTGGACGCGGTGTTTGAATTCATTCAGTGATATGAGTCAGGTGAGCGTATGAATACACAACAGCTCCGATGCTTTTTGATGGTTGCGGACAAGCTCAACTTTACTAAGGCAGCGCAGGCGCTGTATTTTTCGGTTCCCACAGTCACGCACCATATTCAGAACCTTGAAAGTGAGCTTGGTACACAGCTCTTTGTACGCGGGAAAAAAGGAGTACGCCTGACAGAGGCTGGAAGAAATTTCTATCCTTCTGCGGCAGATATCCTGAGTCGCCTGGATACAGCATTGGAAAACATGAAGGAAAAAACTGAAAAAGCTGTGCTGAGTCTGGGATGCACCTCTCATGCCGAGATGGTTATGCTGACTTCTGTATTCACGCAATACCGGAAACAGTATCCGCAGATCATCCCCCATGTGGAAATCGACAACTATGATCTGATCCTTGATATGTTTGATGAAAAGCAGCTTGACCTTAGGAACAATCAGGAAAAAATTCATGAAACAGATTCTGCAGGAATTCAGGCTGATTGTTTTCTGCATTTGTAGGATGATCATCCTGCTCCGTTTTAGGTTCTTTCGCTGGTGTCCGAAATCTGATATACTAAATCAGAGAATTCGTGCGAGGTGAGCAATGTGCTGCT
>Ga0310690_10011694_pt1 | contig 10815 bp, 5 predicted proteins | sample AusTroGonzalo_MG_2_FD_207661 | JGI IMG/M metagenome (GOLD analysis project Ga0310690, IMG submission 207661) | Bovine rumen microbial communities from tropical cattle in Woodstock, Queensland, Australia - Gonzalo_04 (v2) (version 2) | ecosystem: Host-associated > Mammals > Digestive system >...
TAAGCATCGGAGGCCGTATAAACAGTACCATCCCATTCTAAACTGTCGCACACGACGGTATCCACTGTGGTGTAAATGGTATTGTGGATGGTCAGATGCAGGGTGACGGTGGAGTCGCAGCCGTAGATGCTGGAAAATGTCTGGGTGTAATCACCGGTTTCGGTGTAAGAGGAATCGTTCCAAGTGTAGGAGAGACAACCTTCGTCGTAGATTTCATTGACAATCTTCGGATGAACGGTCAAATGCATGGTTACCGTGCTGTCGCAATCATAACTGTTCTTGAGATGAAGCATCAGGGTATGGTTGCCTGCAGTTGCTATAGTCGTGTCGAATCCATATTGATGATAGGGGGATTCCATACACACACTGTCGTAAAGCTCTGTCGCGCTTGTCGGGTTGACCGTCATGTGGAGGATGATGGTGCTGTCACAATTGAATGGGGTGACCGTTTGACGCTGAGAAGTGTGCTCTCCAACCTCGTCGGCTATCAGGTCGAAGCCATACTGAGTGTAATGGTCACCTTGACAAAGGGTTTCATAGATGTCGAAGGTGTCAGGCTGATGGACGATGAGGTGCAGCACCGAAATACTGTCGCATTCGTTGGCGGCCGTTAGTTGCAGGGAGTCGAACAACGAAACCGTGGCATTGTCGATGTCGAAGCCGTTCTCGTGATAAGAACCGCCGGCACAGACATGTGCATGAATCGTGTCGCGGAATTCCGAACCAATCGTCAAGGACAACGTCACCAAACTGTCACAACCGTAAACGGAAGACAGACGGGCATAATAAACACCCTCTTGATCCAAGATTTGTCCATGGAAGTCGTAACTACTGTTCTCACAGATCATTTTCTGAATGGGAGTGTTGTAGGTCGGCGTGACCAACAGCGTGAGCGTGGTAGTGCTGTCGCAGTTATACTGGTTATAGTCGTTGTGGATAAGGGTATAAGTTCCGGAAGTGGTGAAAAGGGTGTCAAATCCATATTCCGTGTAACGGCTGTTGACACAGACTTGGTCGTTCAACTCCAAATAGCTGGGGTTGTTGATGGTCAGCTGCAGTGTGACAATGCTGTCACAGTTGTGGATAGAAGTGAAAGTCTCTGTGTAATCGCCTGATTCATAATAGGTTTGTCCGTTCCAAGTGTATTGCTCGCATGCAGTGACTTGAATGGTTTGATTGTAAGAAGGATAGACGGACAAATGCAGGGTTACCACAGAGTCGCAACCTGCCGCATTGGTGAACGTATGCGTGTAGTCGCCGGAGGTGGTGATACCGGTATACTCGTACCAGTCGAAGGAATCACAAGCCTGGGCTGTAGTGTCGCCCGTGTTGCTCTGGTTGATGGTCAGGTGCAAGGTCACGATACTGTCACAACCGTTGGCGGCGCTGTAAGTCTTCACATAGTCGTTGCTTTGGGTGTAGTGAGAATTATCCCAATCGTAGCTGTCACAAGCCGTGATGCTGAAACTGTGGGTGGCCACCGGCTTCACATGCAGGTATAAGGTCACCACACTGTCGCAATGGGTGGAGGATTTTTGATTGATGATGTAAACATAATCATCCACCTGATCATAAGTCTGGTGAATATCGTATTTGTCATATGGAGAATATTGACAAATGGTGTCATATATGGATTGAGGCTCGTAGTTCGGGTTAATGGTGATGGAGAAGCTTCTCGTGTCACTTTCGCAGTGGGTCTCGGCAATATAGCTGCTCACCAGGAAAGTGGTCGTCTCCTCGACAGAGGTATTGTAGTGGGCGCTTTCAGCCAACAAGGTCTCGTTTTCATCATACCAACGGTATAAGGAAGCGCCGGATACATTGTTTGCAAGGTCGGTGTTGAGCGTGCCGCAGCTGGTGATGTTGAGGTTGGTCACTTGCGGTGCTGCAGGCACAGGATTGATGGTGGCGGTCACCGCTACACGTGTACTCTTACAATTCGTGGTTGTATTGTAGCTTTCCACATAAAAGTTACGGGTTCCACTGACATATGTCGAATAGGTGACGCCGGTTTCCTCTATGTTCGCGTTGGCGGTAGTATTATTGTACCAACGGCAAGTCGTGGCGTTTTCACCGGGCGTGGCGCTCATGGTTACCTCGCCAGCACCGCAATGGGCACCAGGAGTCACCTGAGGATTTGCAGGCACAGGATATATCGTGGCCGTTACAGCTACACGACCGCTTTCACAACCCGTATTGCTGTTGTAGCTGGAAACAAAATAGGTGCTGATACCTTCCGTGTAGTTCTGGCTGTAACTGGTCCCTTCTTGGAAAGGTGTTTCATCAGCCATCGTTGTGTACCAGCGACATGTCGTGCCGTTTTGTCCGTAATTGCTGTTCAACGTAATGATGCCGGCACCGCAGTTAGTGCGAGAAACGACGGTTGCCATTGCCGGTTGGGGTTTGACGTCCAGAATCAGCGTGATGGTGCTGTCGCAACCTGCCACGTTGGGCATGTGATGCTCGTAAGTGCCTCCCTCATTGAGAGTTTGGCCGAAGAATTGATAGGGCAATTCATTGCTGCACAATGTCAAACGCACGGTGTCTGTCGTGTTTTTCAGAATGGTGAAATGATAAGTTACCGTACTGTCACAGCCAGTGCTGCTTTGGAAAACCTTGGTGTCGGTACCTGAAGTCGTGTAGGTGGAACCGGCCCATACAAAGGAACCGCAAACGTTGGTGTCGATGCTGATGTTGTATTCATTGCTGATGGTCAAAATCAGTGTCACCGTACTGTCGCAGCCTTTGGAACTTGTCAACTTTTCGGTGTATTCCCCGCTCTGGGTGTAAGTATTACCAGCCCAAGAGTAGGAACCACATGCAGACTGCATATCCGTGATGCCGGCGTAAATGGTGTTCACGGTGACCGTCATGGAGCTGAGTTGGCTACGGCAGTTGTTGTCGTCGATGACAGCTGCATAGAAGGTATTGCTAGGAGCAGAAACGGATACGGCTTGAGGGTTGGTTATGACGTTGTTGCCGTTTTGGTCAGAGTACCAAGTCAAAGTGTTGCCTTGAGCGGTTAAATCGATGGTTTGTGCACCGCAAACGCTGGTGTTGCTCAAAGTCGGCATGGTGGGTTGTGAGTAGATGACCACATGCACGGCGGTGGGCTCACTCTTACAGCCGTTGTTGACAGCCTTGGCGTAATAAGTGAGGTCAGTGCCGCTATTGAGGTTGTTGACGGTATAGTTAGAGCTTTGTTTCAGCGAATCCATGTCACTGTTGTACCATATGACAGGGTAGCCAGTAGATGTGGCTGTCATAGTGACGTTGACAGAGCTGTTGGTGCATATTGGAGAGGTGGAAGGGGAGGTGATGGATGCCATCGGTGCATCGGGGATCGTTCTGACCGTGACGGTCATGGGGCTGAGCTGGCTGCGGCAGTTGTTCCCGTCGATGACAGCGGCATAGAAAGTGCCGGAAGGAGCAGAAACCGATACGGCTTGAGGGTTAGCGATGACGTTGTTGCCGTTTTGGTCGGAGTACCACGTCAAAGTGCTGCCTTGAGTGGTTAAATCGATGGTTTGTGCACCGCAGACGCTGCTGTTGTTCAAGGTCGGCATGGTGGGCAGCGTGTTGGCGGTGGCGGTCACAGGAACACGGTTGGAAAAACAACCGGTTGCGTTTTTGGCGCTCACATAATAGGTTCTGCTATCACCTTCAGACAGGGTGGGGGAGAAGGTGGTGCCAGTGGCGGACTCGCTCTGGATTTCAGCGTTGGCGTACCAATAGTAGGTAAGGTCTGCCACAGGGTTGCTGACTTCCAAAGTGACTTGACCGTTGCCGCAACGGGAGACGTTGGAAACTGTCGGTGCGGCAGGACTTTGGGCCTCGGCCACAACCTTTTGTCCAGTGGCGGTACAACCGTTAAGGTTGGCGGTCACCGTGTAGGTACCCGCTCCGGAAATGTTCAGCGTGCTGCTACCGGGGGTGCCGTTTGTCCAATTGAAGGTCGTGCCGGTTTGTGCGGAAGCGGTCAAAACACCGGAGGCTCCGTCGCAAAGTTGATCCGGACCGCTGATGGTGATATTAGGGGTAGGCTTGAAGGTCACCTGCAAGGATGCGTTGCCAGTACAGTTGTGTTCATCTGTACCAATCACGGTGTAGGTACCGCTGGTGGTGATGGTTAACGGGTTGCTTTGGCCGGAACCACTACCGCCCCAAACGTATGTGTTGGCGCCGGAAGCAGTAAGCGTAGCCTCTGAACCTTGGCAGAAGTCGCCGGAACTGGTGATGGTGACTGTCGGTGCGTCAAACACGGAAACGCTGGCGCTCGCTGTGGCGCTACAGCCATAGCTGTTAGAGCCTGTCACGGAGTAGGAACCTTGCGTGTTGACATTGATGGTGCTGACTTGGGAGGCTCCGGTGCTCCAGCTGTATGAGGTGGTCTCACCGCCGGCAGCAGTCAAGGTGGCGGCAGCGCCCGAACAGACGGATGCCGTGGCGTTCGCACTGCCGTTGATGGTAATGGTCGGCAGCGGGTTCACGGTGACGTAAGCAGTGGCGGTAGCAGAACAACCGTTGTTGGTAGCGGTTACGTAATAAGTGCCGCTCTGGGTCGGGTGCACGGTCGCTCCGCTGCCCAATCCGTTACTCCAGCTGTAAGTGCAATTGACGTTACTTGAAGCCGTTACCGTTATGGTTTCGCCTTCACAAGCGGTGTAAGTGTTGTTGGAACTGTTCAGGGTGATAGTCGGCTTTATGCTGTAGTTAATGGTGTAAATTTTGGAAACTTGATCGTCATTCTCTTGGTTTTTATGCGTCACTTTGATTGTGGTGTATGGTTGTGCAGTGGTAGCCGGGTGCGTCACTGTTGCAGTAGCATGTTGTGACTGGGCAACAGCAACAACATCAGTGGATGCAGGCAATTGCGATACGCATAAGTTATATGTGGTAACGTCCGGATCAAATCCCGGAATATTGCTTCCGCTGCTTCCATTGATTTTCAACGATGCTAAACGGGTGTTGTAAATAAGGATCACGTCATCGAAATATACCGCATCGCCCGCATTCCCAGCGCCAGCAGTTCCGCTTGTGGAAAACGTTGCCAAAACATGAGTAGGATCATTGTGGTTGGTTGTGCTGTACACAAAAGGAATTTTTCTTTGTATCCAAGAGGTACTGACATAATCGTCTGTAGCCACAGCAACTTCTTTAGCGGTATTATCTTGACCATTTGTATTGACAACACTATTGTTCGCATTTGTTGGAGTAGGATCTTGATATATAGCATTGTTACTGCTTGCGGTACCGTTGTGAAAGGCAACTCTGGCATGAGCTTGAAGTGTAGAAGAAGTAGTTTTCATCATGTAGTATAGGGAGTCGGGGTAAGTGTTGATAGCCATGTTGAATCCAGAAGTAGTACAGGTGTAAGTGCAATTCGCAGTGCTACTTGGGGTGGATGATCCGCAATGGAATCTGCCCGTTGTGAGGCTACCATTAGCGTTACTACCGAATCCCGCTACTGATACATATCTTGTCGTGAGTTTTACGCAATAATTGGGGTTTTGAGCTGTTCCCCTGTTAAACTTTGTGACGAACTCTGCGTCTCTAGCTACTTCCCATAATTTGATTGTTACAATTGCCCAAATAGAAGCGCCAGTAGCATCGTTAATGGAATGCCAACCATCAGGTCGAGCATATTGTGTACCCGTGGCTTCCGTTCCCCAACTCTCGAAATTGTTGTTTGTCATTTGCTTTCCCACGCCTAACTGTTGTGCCCAGCTCGTCGTGAATAGAAAAGCAACCATTGTGAATAACAGTAAAATTTTTTTCATATTTAATATTTTATACATTATTATCTATTTACCCGTTCGCCCAACTCCGACCTCTTTTCCTCCCCTCCGGGCAAAACGGCGGCAAAAATACAAAATTTACCATACGGTGGGTACACTGTATGGTAAATTTTGTATTTAAATTGCAGATAATCAAAAAAATAAAAATGTTAACAACTGTTAACGCCTGTGAGAGAAGCGTATTCTTTAGCCATCCCTAAGGGACGAGACAGTTCTCTTATTTCCCCAATAATAGGATCGCCTCCTCCAAGGTGACCTCCTCGTCGGAAAGACCGGTGGGGATGTAGCCCATTTCGAGCGACTTCTCGTTGGAATAAACAAAGTAGGTGCAGGTGCATTCGGCGCAGCACACACCCTCGGGACTGAGGATTTCGCCGCGCACCACCGCGATGTTGTGCCGCTGCTCTATCAGTTTGCCGTTCAGGCGGATGTAAGGCCACAAGGTGCTCACGGGCTTGCGGTAGCGCATCTCCATCTTGGCGGTCACACCGGAGGTCTGCATCTGGTAGAAGACCACCCAACCGCAGATTTCGTCCAGCAACGTGGCTTGGATGCCGCCGTGAAGCGTGTCGATCCAGCTCACCAAGTTCGGGTTCGCCTTCCATAACGAAACGACCTGCTCGCCGTCCCAATAGAAGCGCATGTGCACGCCCTGCGGGTTGCCGGGGTTGCATCCGAAACAGTTGTATCCGTGTGTGTTACCGATCCAAGGGTTAATGATGGGTTTCATTGTTTGGAGTTTAAGGTTTAAGGTTTAAGGTTTAGAAGCTTAGTAGCTTAGAAGCTTAGTAGCTTAGAAGTCGCACGTCACACGTCGCACGTCAAAAAAACGGCGGCGAAAATACAAAAAATGTGAGATGTCTTGAAAAATATTATCTTTGCCGTTCAATTTTATCGAAAAACAATATGGACGATAACCTATGTAAATTATTGATTACCAAGGGTGAACTGAAGCAAAACATCTTTTCGGTCACCTTGGAGACCATGCAGCTTTTCAAGGATGCTGCGAAAAGTTTCGAAGAATATTACCGCGACACCTACGCTGACGACCACGACAACATCCCCGTGCTCTTCACGAACAAGAACCAATACCAATTCATGCTCAAGTTCGGAGGCGATGTGCTGATTTTCCTGATGCACACCAACATCTTCGAATTCTCGCGCGACCACGAGGTGATGCGGACCCCTTACATCAAGGAGGACAAAGACCGTTCTTATTGCGGCATGATTCAAATCTTCAACTTCCTGGGCGATTCTCTGAAATACGACCGCGTCAACGACTTGGGTTATATGATCGGACGTATCTTCATCAACAAGGAGGGACATTACTATATCGAAGGCAAGCGAGAGCTGGCGCAAGTCATCAACAACTTCAGCAGTAACGAAATTTCCCCGGAAGCGGTCAACGAAATCCTCAGCTCGGCCATTCGATATACGCTGAATTTTGATCTTTTGGTGCCAAATTATGAGGATATGAAGATCATAACCGTCAACGATATCCTTCAATTAGAAGAGCAAACGAACCTTCTGAGAACTGGTAAACGCCTGGGATTCAGGTTCGAACAAGATAAATCAGAGTAAAGAAAAATTTTTTTTCGTCAAGTGTTGGAGCATATCAAAAAAAGTGTATTTTTGCGCCGTCAATTTGACACCTGATGCCGGGTTCGTCTAGTCGGCCTAGGACGTAAGATTTTCATTCTTAAAATCAGGGGTTCGAATCCCCTACCCGGTACAAACAAAACAACCTAATATGGGTTGTTTTTTTTTTGCCCTTATGTCAACTGCTTATCGTGTCATCCCCGTCTTTATGCCGATGCTGGCCTGTCCGCACCGCTGCGTCTATTGCAACCAGTTCGTGATTTCCGGTCAGCAGAAACTTCCTGATATCCATGACGTTGTTGCCCTGATAGAGCGTAATCTCGCCACCATCCCCTCCGAATGTCACAAACGCGTGGCTTTCTTCGGGGGCAGCTTCACCTGTCTGCCCATGCAGGTGCAGAACCGTTATCTGGAGGCCGTACAACCCTACCTTCAGTCGCGCCGAATCGAAGGCATCCAACTGTCCACCCGTCCCGACTATATCGATGATGATATACTGAAAAACCTTAAGAACAAGGGTGTTACGTTGGTAGAACTCGGTGCGCAGTCGCTCAATGACGACATCCTGCAGCGTTGCGGACGTGGGCACACCGTGGAGGACGTACACCGCGCATCTGCGTTGATACGCCGCTACGACATGGAACTGGGTTTGCAAATGATGATTGGCTTGCCGGGCGACACCCTTGAGACGGCGATGCATACTGCCGAGCAGATAGTGGCGTTCGGGGCGAACTGCACGCGCATCTATCCGACTCTCGTGGTGGAGGGAACGGCGTTGGCAGAGGACTATCGTACAGGAAGTTATAAGCCGCTGAGCTTGGAAGATGCAGTCGAGTGGTGCAAGGAACTGTACCGATACTTTATGGCGCATGAGGTGACGGTTTTGCGCATGGGATTGCATCCGACTCAGGATTTGCGAGATGGCGAACATTTGTTGGCCGGACCGTTCCATGTCTCTTTCAAAGAATTAGTGCTCACGGTGTTGTGGCGCGACCGCATTCGTGAGCGCATCGTACAAGAGGGTAGGGAAGATCTCACTCTCAGCGTTCCGGCATCGGAAATCAACTATGCGGTGGGCTACCAGTCCGCCAATCGCATAGCCTTCCCGAAAGTTCGTTTCGAAATACAGAAATAAAAAAAGGCAGTCGGAAGACTGCCTTTTGACGGTAAGAGTAATGTTCTCTTATTTTTCTTTCAGCAAATCGCGGATTTCCGTGAGAAGCTTCTCTTCGGCGCTGGGCTCGGGAGCGGGAGCCGGAGCCTCTTCTTGCTGTTTCTTCACCAAATTGGAAGCTTTGTTGATGAGCTTGATCACGGCGAAGATGCACAATGCCACGATCAGGAAGTCGATGGTCACTTGGATGAAGTTGCCGTAGTTGAGGGTAACGGCCTCTTTCACCACTTCGCCGGCTTCGTTGAGCTTCGGGGTGCGGAGGGTCAGCGAAAGCGTCGTGAAATTGACGTTGCCGATGAGCGCACCGACGAGCGGCATGAGAATGTCATTCACCAAAGAGGTGACGATTTTACCGAAGGCACCGCCGATGATCACACCGATGGCCATGTCCATGACATTGCCTTTCATTGCAAATTCCTTAAATTCTTTGAAAAATCCCATAGCGTTAAAATTTTAATGATGTTTGAAAGCGCAAAAGTAAAAAAAAAATTGTTAGTTGGTTACCGGAATGCGAGGTTATTTTTGTTACACCAATAAAAAAGCGCCACTACCAAGCAACGATTGGGTGGTACTGGCGCTTGAAATGATGCTTCAAATGTCGGTTTAGCGTTTTACAAATTTTTGTGTTGCTACAGAACCGTCAGCAAGTGTAATTTTCAAAATGTAATGTCCGGAATTTAAATTGCTAACATTCAGTATGTTATCATTTTCATTAAAAGACATTACGAGACGACCATTAACGGAGAAGATTTCAGCAACTTTGTAATTATCAGTTTGAATGTTGATAGTTTCAGTTACAGGATTAGGCCATATATTGATATTATCGTAGTCATGGTTGATAATTCCAGTGGTTCCTGAATAGTAAAAAGTAGCTAATAAAACAACATTATCTCTTGCAATGGAGGAATGTGTGATTTTATTTGTAATTGTGTACCATATATCTTCGTCATATTTTTCAAATCCGGCAATATTGCAAACATCTGAACTTAAATCAAAAGTATTTATTGTTGTTGTTTCAATTTCCCAAATTTCCAACTCAGAATCCCATTCATAAGTTTCAGCACTTTCACAATTGTTGTTGTTATCGTAGGTGTAGAGTTCTTTTTCGTCTGGAATCCATTGATATTCATCATTATAATTGCCCAAAATATTGTATGAAATTATCGAAGTAATATTATCATTTGCATCGTAGGCAAACTCTTTTTTAGCATTGTATACCCAATCGGTAAAACCTACCCACCAGTAATAGTGATGGGCTGAAATAACATTTCCCCCCTGAACAAAATATTCAACTTTTTCATCTGCACGCCATTCACCGGAATCATCCATCACATAATGAAGATCTTGCCCTATAGTTCCATCGTCAGAGTGGTAATACTCAGTTTTTTCATCTGGTACCCAAACACCGTTTTCAAGATCATATTCAATTTCACAAATTAACGAATCGTCTTCGTAGAGATATTCGGTTTTTCTGTCATCTAAACCAGATTCAATCATACACGTAACATTGCCGTTCTCGTCATAAGTATAATCACGGTTATATGTAACTGCTTGTGTGCCATATTGAATGGAATTACTCATTCTTGTTACTCTCCAATCTTCATCATAAAATAATACCATTTTTTCTACAAGTCCAGCACCACTCCCTACAATACTGTCCAATTTTTCATTGTAGGAAGAACGGTTGTTAGCGTTGAACTTCATCACTTTAAAAGGTGTGCTTTTTTGCCACAGTTGTTGAATTTGACCTTTCAAATAAGATTGGGAATAACCAACTGTCATAAAACCAATAAGCAAAGCTATTAAATAAATCTTTTTCATAAGCAAAATTTTATATTAAAAATATTAAAAGGCAAAAATATTATTTTTTGTTCCATTACACATTTCATGCATCCTGTTATGCCATAGCAGTTATGGGTTTTTAAGACAGGATATTACTTCTTTGGTGATTCTTTTTGTTGCAGCTCATCAAACAACACCAACTTATACATGTCCATCGCTTTCAGGCTGTTGTACTTCAACATCAGGGAGACGAGCAGGTTTTTGCCGAGTTGGAGACCGCGGAGAAACAACCTTCCCGAACGTTTCGCGGAGAGCCGTTGCCACGTTTGCAGGAGATGGCTTTGTGCGAGGAAACGGTCGCTGATTTTGCCGGCTTTGTAGAGCTTGTCGAGGTTGCGCACGCTTTCTTCGGTCTTGGCGATGAAGTCGCGGTTCTCGTCCAAACCGTCGTGATAAAGCTCG
>Ga0310690_10011696_pt1 | contig 10814 bp, 7 predicted proteins | sample AusTroGonzalo_MG_2_FD_207661 | JGI IMG/M metagenome (GOLD analysis project Ga0310690, IMG submission 207661) | Bovine rumen microbial communities from tropical cattle in Woodstock, Queensland, Australia - Gonzalo_04 (v2) (version 2) | ecosystem: Host-associated > Mammals > Digestive system >...
GGTCAGGCCCTTGGACAGGAGGCGAAGCGCCTCAAGGTCTGGCAGGGCAAGAACGAGCAGGGCATGGCCCATACCGCCGTCGCATTCGCCAAGCAGTGCAAGCGCAAGAAGATAATCGCGGTCACCGCATCCGTGGGACCGGGGTCGGCCAACATGGTCACGGCAGCGGCGACAGCCACCGCGAACAACATCCCGGTGCTGATCCTGCCGGGCGATGTCTATGCATGCCGCCAGCCCGACCCTGTCCTCCAGCAGATAGAGCAGACACATGACCTTTCCGTATCCACGAACGATGCCTTCCGCGCCGTCTGCCGCTACTGGGACCGCATCGTGCGCCCCGAGCAGCTGATGAGCGCCATGATAAACGCATTCAGGGTCCTGACAAATCCGGCCGACACCGGAGCCGTGTGCATCGCCATGCCGCAGGACGTGGAGGGAGAGGCATATGATTATCCCGTTTCGTTCTTCGGGAAGAGGGTCCACAGGCTTGCAAGGAGGGCCCCGGAGCCGGAGGCAATTCAGGAAGCGGCAGAAATCATAAAGAATGCCGGAAAGCCCATCCTCATCTGCGGTGGCGGGGTTCGCTATTCGGAAGCCCACAAGGAATTCAGGCAGTTCGCCGAGAAGACCGGGATCCCGTTCGGAGAGACCCAGGCGGGCAAGGGCGCCGTCCTGTACGACCATCCGCTGAACCTCGGAGGAATAGGTGTCACGGGGTGCTCCGCCGCCAATGAGATTGCGAAGGAAGCCGATGTCGTCATAGGTGTCGGAACCCGCTACACCGATTTCACGACATCGTCCAAGTGGCTGTTCAGGGACGACGCGAAGTTCGTCAACATCAACGTCTCGGAGTTCCAGGCGCTGAAGATGGATGCCGTCCCCGTCGTGGCCGATGCCAAGAGGGCGCTTCCGGCACTCCTCAGGGCTCTGGACGGATACGGGGCACCGTACAACGGGGAGATTGGGGCAGCACGCAGCCGCTGGTTCGCCGAACTGGACAGGCTGAGGAACATAACCTTTTCCGACGACTATGTGCCGGAGGTCAACGACAGGAACGCGGACAGCGCAAGGCGCTTTGCGAAGGATCTGGACAGCTGTCTTGCCCAGACGACAGTACTCGGAGCCCTGAACCTGATGATGGACAAGGACGATGTCGTCATAGGATCGTCAGGATCCCTTCCCGGAGACATGCAGAGGATGTGGTGCGCCAGGAGTCTGGATTCCTACAACATGGAATACGGCTACTCATGCATGGGTTATGAGGTATCCGGTGCGCTCGGAATCAGATATGCGATCGGCGACAGGCATGATGTCTACTCGATGGTCGGCGACGGCAGCTTCATCATGCTGCACTCCGAGCTCCTGACCGCAGTGCAGGAACACAAGAAGATCATAGTCTGCGTGTTCAACAACGCCAGTTTCGGATGCATCAACAACCTGCAGGTCGGTCACGGCAACGACACGCTGTGCACAGAGCTCCGCTTCCGGGGTGAGGACGGGAAGCACTCCGGAGTCTTCATGCCGGTCGATTTCGCAAAGATAGGAGAAGCATACGGCTGCAGATCCTATGTCATCAGGACTATGGATGACCTGAAGAAGGCCATGAACGGAGCCAGGAGGGTGAAGGACAGGCCAGTCGTGTTCGACATCAGGGTCATGCCAAAATCGATGACCGAGGGCTACGGCTCATGGTGGAGATGCGGTGACGTGCAGGTGTCGGAGAACCCTCGCAACGTCGCGGTGTACGAAGACCATCTGGATCATGTGAAGGACGCAAGGAAGTACTGATGAAAGTCGAACTGCCTTACAACAGGGGTACGGTCTCCGTCGATGTGGCGCCGGAGCATTTCGGTGCCATCCTCAGATTGAATGACGAAAGCGGGGACAAGTGTCGCAAAAATGCGGTGGAGCTGACGAACGAGGCCATCAGAGGCTCTTTCGAATCGTTCCTGTCCCTTCCCGGGGATGTGCTCGTGATAGTCAATGACGGGACACGTCCTACCCCTACGAGGCTCGTGATGGACGCAATCGGTCCGGCCCTGGAGAAGGAGGATGTATCGTTCCTGATCGCCACCGGAAGCCACAGGGCTCCGTATGACAACGAGTACGATTTCATCTTCGGATCCTGGTACAAGGTATTCAGGGACCGCATATTCGTCCACGACTGCCACAGGATGGAGGACATGGACTACTATGGATGCACAAGCCGCGGGACGGAACTGTATCTGAACAGGCTTGTCGGCAAGGCATCCAAGGTGATTGTCATCGGTTCGGTCGAGCCTCACTACTTCGCAGGATACACGGGAGGGAGGAAGGGCTTCCTTCCGGGTGTGGCTGCATTTCCGTCGATTGAGCACAACCACAGGATGGCGCTTTCGCCGGAAGCGAAGGCCCTGGCTCTGGATGGCAACCCTGTCCATGAGGACCTGATGGAGGCGATGGAGCTTGTGAAATGCCCCGTGTATTCCATAATGACCGTTCTGGACAGGAACCATGAGATCGATACGGTTACGGCCGGGGACATCACGCGATCGTTCAACGATGCGGTGAAGGCTGCGAACCGCATATTCACGGCTCCGCTTGAATGTAAGGCCGACATCGTGGTCACGGCGGCCCCGTATCCTATGGATGTGGATCTGTACCAGAGCCAGAAGGCCATAGACAACGCCAAGCTCGCGCTGAAGGACGGAGGCACCATGATCCTGGTGTCCGCCTGCAGGGAAGGCATAGGCGGGGACGCTTTCACAAAGCTTCTCTCCAGTGCCTCCACACCGGATGAAGTGCTGAGAAAAATCGATGAAGGTTTCAAATTGGGCTATCATAAGGCTGCGAAGATGGCCGAGGTTTTCAGATGGGCGGAGGTCATGGCTTATTCGACGATCCCCGATGGACAGCTCAGGAGCATTTTCATCACCCCTGTCCATGATCTTCAGAGGGCGCTCGACGAAGCCATGGAAAAGCACGGCCCCGGAAGCAGGGTCGTGTTCATGCCGGACGGCTCGATGACCGTTCCGATGGTCCGGCCTCTTTCCTGACGGACCGGCCGGCAGTTCAATTCACTCTTCTTCAGGAGCCTCCATCAGACCGGGCTCAACGGCATCGGCCGTCTCCACGGCCTCGACATCGCGGAGTTTGCGGCCCATGGCGCGGTGGCGTGTGAATGCGTTGTCGATCTCGTTGGATGCGGATGTCAGTTTCTTCTTCACCGTATCGAGCACGGTGCCGAACTTGCCGTACTCGGTCTTGACCTCACCCAGCACGTGCCAGACCTCGGAGCTCTTCTTCTCTATCGCAAGTGTCCTGAAGCCCATCTGCAGGCTGTTCAGGAGGCTGGCCAGCGTGGCCGGGCCGGCTATCATGACGTGGAACTCGCGCTGGACCCTGTCCTGGAGGCCCGGTATCGAGAGGATTTCCGCATAGAGACCCTCGATGGGGAGGAAAAGGATGGCGAAATCGGTGGTGAAGGGGACATCGATATACTTTTCGCGGATGTCCTTAGACTCGTCCAGTATCCTTCGCTCGAGTGCCTTCCTCAGGATCCTGACGGATTCGGTGTCGCCGGTTTCGGTGGCGGCGCAGAGTTTCTCGTAGTCCTCGCGCGGGAACTTGGAGTCTATCGGCAGCAGGACGTTCTCGTCCTCACGGGTGCCCGGGAGTCTGACCGCGAATTCGACGGGATCCCTGCCGGTGCGTTTGGTGACGACGTTCTTCAGATACTGCTCGGGGAGGAGTATCTCCTGAAGGATGCGCTCGGCCTGGAGTTCTCCCCACATGCCGCGGGTCTTGACGTTGGTGAGGACTTTCTCGAGGTTCCCGACGCCCTGTGCCAGGACCTGCATCTCGCCGAGCTGCTTGTATACGCTCTCGAGTCTGTCGCCGACCTGTCTGAACGAGTTGGACAGCCTGCTTTCCAGCGTGCTCTGAAGTTTTTCCTCCACGGTCTGGCGCATCTGCTCCAGGCGTTTCTCGTTGTCCTTCTGGATGTCGGAGAGCTTGGTCTCGACTGTTTTCGTGAGTTTGTCGTTGTCCGTTGAGAACTGGGCCAGGCGGGAATCGACCAGAGTGTTGAGCTGGGCGCTGCGCTTGTCCAGACCGTCTATGCGTGTGCTGGCCACAGTGAGCTCCTGCTCTATGCGCCTGAGGCTTTCGCTGACGGCGTTCATGTCCGTCGAGAGCTGCTGCAACATGGCTTTATCAGCGTCTCCGTCGCCTGTATGTGACTGACGGGTCATTCTTACGAGGGCCAGTATGAACAAAAGGATTACGGCCAGCGCGGCCAGGGCGATCAGGAAATACTGCATATGGAAAAGGTAACACCAAAAGCGGCGTCTTTACAACGCCGGACCTGTCTGACCCACAAAAAACAAATTGAGTTTTTCCATTATATTTTCTACAATATAACCGTTCACTCAGGAGGTGAAAAATGAAGAAAACACTGACAATCGTGCTTGTGGTCCTCCTTGCTTTCTCTGCATTTGCAAAGGGCGCAACCGAGACCGCAAAGGAAGGGGAGACCATCACCCTGGAGTGGTGGACTTGGGATACGGGAATGATCGAGCAGAACCAGTCGATCATCGCGGCTTATGAGGCCACGCATCCGAATGTCAAGATCAACAACACCGTCATCGCGACGGACGGCGGTGCATACAAGACCCAGCTTTCAGTTCTTGCCCAGCAGAAGGCTCTCCCGGATGTGTTCATGCTCTCATCCGGAGACATCGAGGAATGGGCATCCAACGGACTGGTCAGGAACCTCGACGACCTCGTCGCATCCGATCCGGAAATCTACGACAAGTTCTACGAGTCGATGTTCACATCCCTCAAGGACGTGGCCAAGACCGATTACCTGCCTGGCTTCCCGTTCGCATACGTCTCATGCGACCTTTTCTACAACAAGGACGCATTCGACGCCGCAGGTCTTGCCTATCCGGACGGAACCTGGACATGGGATGATTTCCTCGCCGCAGCCAAGGCCCTGACGATCGACAAGGACGGTGACGGACAGATCGACCAGTGGGGCTACTACGGGTACGGACGTTATGCAGAGGCCCAGGCATGGGTGTTCTCCAACGGCGGAGTCCTCACGGACAACGTGAAGCATACGTTCGAGCCGAACTCCGGTGCCCTGGATGCGATCCAGTTCATGTCCGACCTGGTCAACGTCTACAAGGTCGCTCCTTCTCCGAAGGACATGTCCGGAATCAGCTACAAGACGATCTTCCCGAACCAGATCGCGGCCATGTTCGTCGACGGAGGATGGTTCTCCGACGACTTCAGGAAGAACATCGGCGACAAGTTCCGCTGGGGCGTCACAAGAGTTCCCGTCGGACCGAAAGGCAAGGCGAAGGTCACATACGGATGGCCCGATTCATATGTCATCTCACCGTTCACGACCCATGCCAAGGAAGCCTGGGAGTTCACCAAGTACATCGCAGGTGAGGGAATCGGCCTTGACCAGTTCATGGCCGGAAAGATGCCCGCCTACAAGGCCCTTGTCGAGTCCGATGCCTTCGTCGACATGACACAGCAGCCCTACGGCGACATGCAGCTGTTCCGCGACCATGCAAGCGACACTTTCGTGACGTCCTACACACAGGGCTGGAGCGAATGGGTAGGCTACGGTGCCGCGGAGTCAATGGGACTCAACGGAGCGGTGGACAGTATCCTGAACGGAGAGGCTACGCTCAGCGAGATCCTTCCTTCGCTCAAGCTGTCGATCGACAAGATCCTCGCCCGCTACTATTGATTGATTACATGGTGTAATGCACAATGAAAGGCACATGGCCGGCCGGCCATGTGCTTTCTGTGTATAAACCTATATGTAGAGAACAAGGCCGGATTCGCGTTCAAGGGGGTTCTATGGCCGTGAAACAGAAATACAAATGGCATAGCCGCCTCACTCCATGGGTCCTGATCATGCCGACCCTCATAGGACTGGTTATCTTCAGGCTCATCCCGATAGTGTCGTCGCTCGTACTGTCATTCACCAAATGGAATCTGATCACAGATCCGAAATTCATAGGAATAAAGAACTTCACCGAGCTGTTCTCGGATCCGGATTTCTGGAAGATCCTCGGCAACACGCTCAAGATCACGGCCGGCTATGTCGTCGGAGGCATGGTTTTCGGCCTGCTTCTGGCGTTGCTTGTGAACAACAGGCTAAGGGGGATGAACTTCTTCAGGGCCGCGATCTACATGCCTGTAATCACATCGGCCGTTGCCGTCGGAATCGTGTGGACAAGGATCCTCGGGCCGAAATACGGAATCCTTGATTTCCTTCTGAGCAAGCTGGGAATAACCGCGCCGTACTGGCTGCAGGATCCGAGTCTCGCCATATGGACGGTCACGTTCGTCCAGGTCTGGAAGATGTCCGGATATTACATGATCCTGTTCCTTGCAGGACTGCAGGCCATCAGCAAGGAGGTCATCGAGGCCAGTGTCGTCGATGGTGCAACTCCTGCGCAGAGACTGTTCAGAGTGACAATCCCGATGCTTTCCCCGACGACGTTCTTCGTCCTCACGGTCGCGATCATGGATGCGTTCAAGAACTTCGAACTCATCTACGCCATGACAAAGGGAGGTCCGCAGAACGCGACGAACACCCTTGTTTACTCGGTTTATCTGAACGCTTTCTCGTACAACCGCGTCGGTTATGCGGAGGCCATTGCCTGGGTCCTGATGGTGGTGGTCGGAATCCTGACGGTATTCAACTTCTATGTGAAGAAATACTGGGCACAGCCGCTGGAGTAGGAGGGAGTTATGGTTGCAAGACGTTTCTCGAAAACCGTGATAATCATCCTCCTTGTCCTCGCGGCGCTGGTGTCTCTGTTCCCGTTCATCTGGATGCTCGCCAACTCCTTCATGTCGGAGGACCAGATCTTCGCGCTTCCGCTGAAGTTCTGGCCGGACAAACTGTTCAGGAAGGGCATGTGGGACAACTACAGGGAGGTATTCTCCAACTTCAGTTTCGGACTCTACACCTGGAACTCGTTCCTGGTGTCGTTCCTGGCCGCACTGGGCCAGATCATCGTGTGCCCCATGGCCGCATTCGCGTTCGCCAAGATGCGTTTCCACGGAAGGAGGGCGATCTACACGCTGCTTCTCATGACGCTGATGATTCCGGTGCAGGTCATCATCATCCCAGAGTACTACCTGATGATGAAGCTGGGCTGGCTGAACTCGTACCTTCCGCTGATAATCCCGTCGTTCCTTGCAGGTGCGTTCGGGACATTCATGTTCATATCGGTGTTCGAGGCGATTCCTATGGCTCTGTTCGACGCCGCGGTGATAGACGGGGCATCGGCCTACAGGATACTCTGGCAGGTCTATTTCCCGCAGGCCACGGCCAGCACGGCCACGCTGTTCATCATCGCCTTCATGAACAACTGGAACGACCTCCTCAGGCCGCTGTTGTATATCGTCAAGCCAACGCTGTTCACTGTGACCATGGGTCTTACCAGGTTCCAGAACCAGTATACCACCAAGTGGGGCCTGATACTTACGGGATCCGTAGTATCGGTGCTTCCGCTGATAGTGGTCTACATCTTCTGCCAGAGATACATAATCGAGAACCAGATGAGTTCGGGAGTGAAGGGATGATTGAATCAAGGATCGATACCGTCCGTTACGAAAACGGGGAGATACAGCGGTTCCAGGTTGTTTCGGGTTTCGCATGGAACGACCTGGAGTTCGTGCAGGCATCTTTCACCCGGGAGGCGTTCGAGGAGATGTGCAGGATATACGGGTGCTTCGTTGTCCCCAAACATTCATTCCTGTACGGTATCTTCCTTGTTTTCCATATGCCGGAAGGGGTGGAGAGCCCCTTCCCCTGCGAAGGGGACTACGGGGTGATGCTCGACAGGCATCTTGCTGCAGCGGAGGGCCTGAGGAGGCTCGTCCGGGAAGGAAGGATCCGCAACGAGGACAGGAAGCTCGTTGTGGACGATCCCGTTGCAGAAGAGTTCCTCGACAACCTGGAGAAGGCCGGGTGGCTCCACGTCTACTGCGGCGACAGGACGGAGGAGGTGAACATCCTGCCTCTGGGCGATGACCTGGGGTATCTGGGCTCGCTCGATCCTGCACCCGGGATGGTGTGCAACAGCAATTTCTTCGTGATGGATGTGCTGGACACGGATTCGCCCTACGACCTGTTCGGGACGCCGTACGGCATGATCGTCAGGAACGGGATCATGAGTCAGCCGCCCGTGAACCACAGGGAGGCTCTTGTGGTGGACATGGATGGTGAGCCTTCCATAGTACGCCCCGACATCAGGGACATCACGGTCATGATCCAGGGAAAGGAATTCCGCCACGGCGTGAACTGCACCATGTTTGGCAGGCCGGACACGAGGACAACACCTCAGGAGGAAGGCCTGGACATCATCGTGGTCGGGGAGGAGGTTGTGGCATTCCACGAGGGCGGAAACGTCCGTGTGCCTGCCGCAGGATTCGTGATGCACACGACGGAGAAGCTGGAAAAAGTCCATAGTCCGGTGGTCTATCTGGGACAGGACAACATCCTTTTCGCCGTTCAGGTAGGAAGTTCGTCGGTCAAGAACGGTGTCCTGATGGATCATTTCGAGTCGCCTTTCTATGACTACAAGAAGGATCCGGTACCTTATCCGCCCACGCTGTACCCGCTGGACTATGCGAAGGACAGGGCCCCCAGGATGGCTTTGTGTTCGGACAGGGATGGAAATCCCGTGATCATCTGGGCGGAAGGTCCTTCAAAACTCGGATACCGCTTCGGAGAGGAAAGCTGCGGAGCCTCGCAGCTCGAGCTGGGGAAGTACTGTCTTTCGATCGGGATGGTGAACGCACTGAACCTGGACGGAGGAGGATCCTCCGAGATCTTCATCGACGGGAAACTTCAGATGCATGTGTCGGACAGGTTCGAGGATAATTCAGATGCCGAGCGTCCGGCGCCGATGGGGCTGATGGTCAGATGATGCTGAGGCCCGGAAGCCTTTGAGACTCAGATAACGATGCTCAGATGACGTTGACCTGGATGAGATCGTTGACTATCTCGCGCACCTTCGCCTTGTTCTGCGGGAAATAGACCATGTGGAAGAGGTAGGTCTCCAGCATTATGGTCAGCTTGTCCGCGACGTCCTGCGTGCTGCATTTGCGCATCTTCTCTTCCTTGATGGCCTGACGGATCAGTCTCGCGAAGAAAAGATTGAGCTTGGCTGTTCGGCGTGACACCGTATCCGGTAGGTCTTCGAACCTGTCTATCATCTTCAGGAAATTGCCGACCTGCTTCTCGTATGTGTCCGCCTTGTCCATGATGTCGTTTGCAATCATGCGGAGCTTCTCCACGGGATCGGAGACGGAGCGCCATTTTTCCGAAGAATACTGTGAGAACGCCAGGTCCGTGGTGTATTTCACGGCTTCCTGATAGAGCTGGGATTCATCCTTGAAATACTGATAGACCGTTGTCCTTGAGAGACCGCAGGAGGATGCTATGAGACTGAGGTTCGCGTTCTTCCCCTCTGTCGCGTAGACCTCAAGGGCCGCCGCCATTATCTCCATTTTTCTCTGCTCATGGTCTATCTTCTTTGGCATGTTGACATTATAGCCCCAAATGTCTGAAACGTAAAGGAAGTTCGTTTTAGTGCGTTTACGTATTTGCCGATTGGCCGGTGTTTTTGTATTTTAGTGTCAGAACACCGGTTTGTCCAAGGAATTGACACCATATGGCACACTAGGAGAGAGGTGAAGAATGAACATCGACAAGTTTACCATAAAAATGAAGGAGGCCCTCCAGGGGGCCGAGAACCTCGCCACGAGGTACAACAACGCCGAGATAGGCAACGAACACATGTTCCTTGCCATTCTCCAGCAGCAGGACGGGATTGCCGAGCCGCTTTTCGCGAAGGTCGGCATCGATTTCCAGGGTCTTCTCAACGAGACGCGCGCCATGGTGGACAGGCTCCCCAAGGCATACGGCGGTGCGGTCAACATCGGAATCTCACGCGCTCTCTATCAGGTCCTCACCGAGGCCCAGTCCGAGGCCGACAAGTTCAAGGACGAATATGTCTCCACGGAACATGTGATCCTTGCCCTGCTCTCTGACAACGGACAGACGGGACGGCTTCTCAAGCGTTACGGTCTGACGAGGGATGCCCTGATGCAGGCCCTGCAGAGCATCCGCGGGAGCCAGCGTGTGACCGACCAGGACGCCGAGAGCAAGTATCAGGCTCTCCAGAAATACTGCCGCGACATGACCGCTCTGGCAAGACAGGGCAAGATGGATCCCGTCATAGGTCGTGACGAGGAGATAAGGCGTGTCATGCAGGTCCTGTCCAGGAAGACGAAGAACAACCCGGTGCTCATCGGTGAGCCGGGAGTCGGAAAGACCGCCATCGTCGAAGGCCTTGCACAAAGGATAGTGGGCGGCGACGTCCCCGATTCGCTGAAGGACAAGAGTCTTCTGTCCCTCGATGTGGGAGCACTGGTCGCCGGGGCCAAGTTCCGCGGCGAGTTCGAGGAACGCCTGAAGGCGGTCGTCAACGAAATCACCAGGAGCGAGGGCAGGATAATCCTCTTCATAGATGAGCTGCACACCATCGTCGGTGCAGGTGCCGCTGAAGGCTCCACGGATGCCTCCAACCTCATCAAGCCGGCTCTGGCACGCGGCGAACTTCATGCCATCGGAGCCACTACGCTTGACGAGTACCGCAAGTACATCGAGAAGGACAAGGCCCTGGAAAGACGATTCCAACCGGTTTTTGCATCTGAACCCTCGGTTGAGGACACCATTTCCATCCTCCGTGGAATCAAGGACCGCTACGAGGTCCACCACGGAGTGCGCA
>Ga0310690_10011698_pt1 | contig 10813 bp, 7 predicted proteins | sample AusTroGonzalo_MG_2_FD_207661 | JGI IMG/M metagenome (GOLD analysis project Ga0310690, IMG submission 207661) | Bovine rumen microbial communities from tropical cattle in Woodstock, Queensland, Australia - Gonzalo_04 (v2) (version 2) | ecosystem: Host-associated > Mammals > Digestive system >...
AACGTAGGCGTGGCGCGGCGCTATGCGGGAGCGACTCTCGCGTGGACGCTTCTGGCTGATGACGGCGCGGTCGCCTGGACGACCGTTGACGACGCCTATGATTTCAAGGACGCGCTTCCGAAGCTCAAGGGCGTCGAGCATCCCATAAAGCGCGTCTCTCGCGTCCGTTTCGGCTACCGGGCGAAGATACCGCAGATGAACGACGGCGTGTGGGAGCGCGAGGTGAAGGACGATCCGGCGCTCGCCGGTGACGTGCCCACGATCCGGCGCGGCGTCTACACTCTCGCCGTCTCGCTCGGCGACCCGGACGGCACGCCGCGCCTCGCGCTTCCGCTCCGTGGCGGACGCCCCGACCGTCGCTACCCGCTTGGCAAGATCGTCCTTGTTGACGGGAGGGCGAAGAAATGAGAACGCTTTGCGGAACAATTTTTGCGGTGGTCGCCATTGCGGCAGGCACTGTGACTGCGGCGACTTCGGTTGCGCTGTTCGTTCCTGACGGCGTAAAGACGGCGCGTCTGGCGGCGGAGGAGTTCGCGTCGCTCTGGGAGAAGGTATCGGACGAACGCCCGGCAATAGTCACTTCGCTTCCAGAGAAGGGCGACGTCGTCGTGTTTGGCGAGGAGCAGATGAATCCGTTCACCTTCCGGCGGCGGCTCGACGGCAAGCTGCCGCCGAACGAATTCAGGAACGGCAGCGACGCATATCGCCTTCTCTCGCAGAAGGACGGCGACCGCACGCTTTTGTTCCTGTTGAACGCCCGTCCTCGCAGTCTCTTCTATGCCGTCTACCGTTTCTTCGAGCTGCGGGCGGACTGCGCGTGGTTCTGGGACTGCGACCGAATTCCGAAAGGCCCAGCGCCCGACATCGGCGGACTCGACGTGACGGAGTCCCCGCGCTTCGACTGGCGAGGCCTTCGCTACTTCGCGCACCGCAGCCTCCACCGCTTCCAGGCGGAACACTGGACGCTTGACGACTGGAAGCGCGAGGTTGACTGGATTCTCAAGCGTCGGCTCAACTTCTTCATGCTGCGCATCGGGCAGGACGACTTCTTTCAGAAGGCTTTCCCCGACATCGTGCCCTACGACGACAGCTGGAACCCCCTCGGCGGCAAGGCCAACAGGGGCTACAACGACCGCTCGCTGATGTGGCCGCTCAAGACACGCGCCGCAATCCGCAAGGCGCTAATGGACTACGCGCACGACCGCGACCTTGTCCACTGCGCCGACACCGGCACGATGACGCACTGGTACAGCCGTACTCCGCAGTCGTTCATCGAAAAGGCGAAGCCGGAGTTCATGGGCGGGGACAACCGACGCGGAACCGGCGGCTACATGAGCGACCCTTCGAGCCTTGTGTGGAACATCGAGGACGAAAAGTGGCTCGACGCGTACTGGAAGATTACGCAGGCGGACGTGGACAACTACTCCGGCGCGGACATGTTCCACACGATAGGGCTTGCGGAACGCGCCTACTATGGCGACGACGACGAGAAGAACCTCCGCCTGAAGCTTGCCACCTACCGCAGCATAATCAGGAAATTGCGCGAGCACTATCCCGACGCGCCGCTTCTCGTCGGCACTTGGGACTTCCGCGAGTACTGGCGCTGGACGCCGGAGCGCGTTCGCGCGTTCGTGAAGACGCTCGACCCGTCGAATACGATCATCCTCGACTACATCGCAGACCTTCCGGAAGGGAACCGCAACCTCTTCACGCAGTGGGGAGTCGTTGGCAAGTTCCCGTACATGTTCGGCATCTTCCACGCGTACGAGGCGCACAACGACATGCGCGGCAACTATCCGCAGATATACGACCGCTTCCCCATCGCCGCCGCCGACCCTATGTGCAAGGGCGTGTTCATGTGGGCGGAGAACTCGCATCAGGACACGCTGATGCTCGACTACTTCGGGGCGATAGGCTGGGATCCTTCGCAATACAGGTTGGAGACATTCCTGCCCGACTTCTGCCGCCGCCGCTACGGAGCCGAGAAGTCTGCGGCCATGCTTGCGCTCTGGCGGCGGATGGCCCCGATCCTTCCGTCCGACAGCTGGCATCTCTGCTGCGGCGACCGCGAACCGCTCTACGGCGACTATCCAGCCGCATACGCCGCCGTGTGGGCTGGGGCGTTCTGTCGGCTTGACGAGCGTCGCCTCCGCTACTACCATGACAGGGAGGAGTCGCTGGCGCCGTTGCGCACGGACATGGCCACTCTTCTCGGTGAACTCGCCGCCCTCGACTGGGATGGCGCAGACGAGCGCACGAGGCGCGATTGCATAGACATGGCGCGCGCGGTTCTCGGACGGCTGCTAGAGGGCGAGATCGCGCGCATCGGACTGGCCATAGACGAGCGCAAGCGCCTGCCGCCAGAATCGGCATCTGTCCGCAAGGCGGCCGCGGACGACTCTATCCGCCGTCCTCTTGCGAAATTGACGCGGTATCTGGATGCTCTTGCGGACGTTCTCGAGACCATGCCTGAATTCTCGCTGAACGACTCCCTTGTCCGCATCCACGCAGCAGGGCCGTCCAATCCTGACTTCGAGACGACGTTGAAGCGCAACGCCAGCGCATGGTACTGCCGTTCGCAGATATATGAAATGATTCGTTTCATGGTTCGGCGTCAGTTTGAGGCCTTGTCGCGTTTTCTTGAAGACTCGATGGCGGAGAAGGATGGTTTTTCAAACTGGAGCAACAGAATGCGGGAACTTGAAAAGCAGCTTGACGCGCAGGTCGAAGTTTTCAACGCCCGTCCGTTGGCGGGCATGAAGCCCGACTGTGCTGCGGCGTTGGGCCGTCTGCCGAAGGTATTGCGCGGCGTTGCCGAACTGCGATAAAACTACAATAACTATATTTTCCCCCTTGCGCTATGCGGCGGGATGTGGTATTGTACACACAAGCTGGCGGAGTTGGCCGCCTGCCGAACGAAAGGAATTCATCATGAGGTGTCTGGTTGGAGCGGTTCTTGCCGTCGCGGCGGCGGCTGTCGCCGCCTTGCCTTCAGCACCTGTGGACAAGGTTGACGTGTTCTGGGGGGTGGGCGCGACGCAGTCCCCGCCGTCAGAGGGAATGGCTCGCGGGTGGAACTGGGAGAAGGCGCAGACCGGCAACACACATCCGGGCGCGGTGGCGCCGTTCGGATGGGTAAGCGCCTGCGCGTACACCGGTGGATATCCGACGGGGTATGGACGATACTTCGTATCAAGTGATGGAGTGCCGCGAGCCGTGCATCCGTGCCAGATGGCATACGGCTTCACGCACTTTCACCAGAGCGGTACGGGATGGATCGGCAAATTCTACAACTACTTTCTTTTCGTTCCATACGCAGCGGGGTCGGCCATGGCCAAACCGTCTCGTCTTGTGGACGAGGCGGCACGGCCAGGATGGTATTCTGCGACGCTTGCGGACTATGGCGTGTCGTTCGAACTTGCCGCTTCGCCATTCGCCGCCTGCCACCGCTACAGGTTCGGGAGGGGCGGCGGACGTCTGCGCATTGACACGACGAAGGGTGGCCTTTCTGACGAGTATCTGCGACGGCCAAGCTACAAGGGCGCGGACTTTCCGACGCAGTACGAAGTGCGGCAGACGGATGGCGGAAAGTGGCAGGGACGCATCCGCGCACACGGCAGGGACATATTCTTCGCCGTCAGGGCGGATGCTGGGAAAATCTTCAGTTCGTCGTGCAAGAACGGCGTGGTGGAAATCTCGTTTTCAGAAAACAATATCGAGACATCGATAGGTTTCTCTCTCGCAGACGAGGCGGAGGCCGTTCGCCGCGCAGACGAAGCTGCGGCAGCCGGATTTGACGCCGTGCGCCATGCCGCATCTGAATCTTGGAATCATGCGCTCGGCAGGGTCCGTGCGCTTTTCTCCGACCGCCGTCTTGCTTCGCGCTTTTATTCGGCGCTCTATCATTCGATGGTCAAGCCGGTGGACGGCGGAATGTGCTGGCTCGACTTCGCGACGTTCTGGGACATGTACAAGACGCAACTGCCGCTCGCGCTCTCGTTCTCGCCCGAGGCAGGACGCGGAATCACAGAGCATCTGCTAGCGACTATCGAGCAGTACGGATTCGCCCCGATATGGCAGTTGATGGACGACAAGATGTCCCCTCGTGACGGACAGGCCACTGCATTGCCGGTCTATACGCTCGTGGATGCGTTCTTTAGGGGGCTTCTGCGCAGGGAGGACTATCCGCGTCTCAAGAATGCGATTCGCCGCGAGTTGGAGAACGGAGCGGACATCTCGAAAATGTCTCCGACGCACGCACTTGACCTTGCGGGCGCATACGGCGCGGCGGCGTTTGTGGCGGCGGAGTGCGACGATGTTGGATATGCTGGCGAAATGCGCAAGATGGCCGAAATCTGGAAATCTGTCTACGACAAAGCGACGGGGCTTCTCGCCGCGAATAAATTCTACTACGAGGGAAACCACTGGAACTACTCCTTCCGTCCGCATCCCGGCATGGCGGAGCGTGTTGCACTTGCCGGCGGCAAGGATGGGTTGCTGGCGCTTCTCGACAAGTTCTTCTGTGTCGGGCGAGAGTTCCCGGAATGGAGTCCGGAAAAGGATCGAATCCGCCGCGTGGGCGCGTTCGAGGGGCTGAACAACGAATGCGACATGGAAGCGCCGTTCGCCTACATCTGGTGCGGACGCCCAGACCGCATGGCCGAGGTCGTCGACATGGTGAGGCGCTGCCGGTTCGCGGACGGCGAGGGCGGGCTTCCCGGAAACAACGATTCCGGCGGCACGAGCGCATGGTACGTGTGGAGCTGTCTTGGCATTCATCCGCTCTCCGGCACGCCATACTATCTCCTCGGAACGCCGTCCGTCGACTCTTCGGAGATAGACTTCGCCGGCGGTACGTTGAAGATCGCCGTGGAGCGCGAAAGTGCAACGTCGATCTATCCTGACGGGTTCCGCTTCAACGGACGCAACTTTCGCCAGCCGTGGATGTCGGTGCGGGAACTGGAGAAAGGCGGGAGTCTCGTGTTCCGCCTGAAGGATCGTCCGCCGTCCGGAACGTTCCCCGTGCCGAACTGGCTTGACTGACGGCCAATCCGTGGCCAAAACATGACCATGCTGTAGAGTGACCGATTACTTCTTTCTCGTGTGTCGTAAAACTACAATAACTATATTTTCCCCCTTGTGCTATGCGGCGGGATGTGGTATCATACACGCAAGCTGGCGGAGTTGGCCGCCTGCCGAACGAAAGGAATTCATCATGAGGTGTCTGGTTGGAGCGGTTCTCGCCGTCGCGGCGGCGGCGATTGCGCCGTGCGCAATGGGCGAGACGGACGCATATGGAAACGAAGTCTTCTCGTACCAGGAGGGCGGGACGACAAAGGAATACCGGTTCTGGGTGTCGGGCGACAAGGCCGAGGTCGCGACCAAGGGCGGCACGAGCGCGGTATCCTCGAACGAGGACATCGCGCTTGACGCGGTGTTCAAGTCCGTATGGGCGTCGGTGGGCGGCTGGCTCTATTCGACGAAGTGCGGCATAATGTTGATTGTATTCTAAAGCAATGAAAGGAAAAAGAAAATGAGAACCAAGTGCGGAACATTTCTGGCTGGATTCGCCGCTGTCGCGGCGCAGGTAGCCATGGCGTCGCCGGCGGTGACGGCGGTCAACATGTCGCAGCCCGCAAAGGCGGGGCAGGTGACGATTACCTATACGCTCGCCGATGCGCCGGCAGTCGTCACGCTCGACGTCGAGACGAACGTCGTCGTGAACGGAGAGACGGTCGGATGGGCGTCCATCGGCGGCGAGCACATCTGGAACGCGCAGGGCGACGTGTGGAAGAAGGTCGGCTCGTCCGGCTCGTTCAACGGAACGATCACGTGGCGGCCAGACAAGTCGTGGAAGGACGAGAACGGCAACGGCTTCGAGGTTGACGGAACGACATACAAGGCACGCGCCGTGGTGACGGCGTGGCCTCTCTACAACACGCCAGACTACATGGTCGTAGACATCACCGAAGGAACTCCCCATACGCAGGATGCCCGCTGCCGGTACTATCCAGCGGCGGAATTTGTGCCGGGCGGCGTCACGTCCAACGCCGACTATAAGGCGGACTGCATTGTGATGCGCAAGATTATGGCCAACGGCGTTACGTGGACTATGGGCAGCGTGTCCGAGTCTGGCCGCAACAAGGCAAACGAGGCTACGCATCGGGTGACGCTGACAAACAACTACTACATCGGCGTATTCGAAATCACACAGGGTCAGGCAGACCACATATGGCCGACGCCCACTAGCGGAACTGACAATTCAGGCTTTGTGCACGACGGATTTGCAGGCAAGGGCAGTGACCGTGCTGCGAACAAGATAACGTTCAACAAGATCCGCATGTCGTCTGCACTCGAGGATGAGGAATTCGAGACGGGTGACTGGCCAACGCCTCCAAACGCCAACTCTTGGCTCGGCAGGCTGAACACCAGAACGGGAATGGATTTCGACCTGCCAACTGAAGCACAATGGGAATTCGCGTGTCGTGCTGGACATGGTGAAGGAAAACTAGGCGATGGCAGTGACATCACCACAAACAACCTGTCGAATGTAGCTTTTTGGACGTATAATACTGAGGCTGACAGGGCGGCGACAGGGCATACAGATAATTATGCCACCACAGTAGGAAGGTACGAGCCAAACAGCTGGGGGCTCTATGACATGCACGGAAATGTCAGTGAATGGGTTCTGGACTGGTATAAGCCTGACATAGGAGGAGACAACGGTGCGTTCGTAAATCGTGCTGCCGCCACTGCTGCTGGATGGGGTAAGCGCCGCGTCTATCGTGGTGGTACGTCCATTATCTCGGCTCGCTCGGCCTACAAGACATACATTTCTCCTGCTGGCCGCTCTAATTGGACAGGCTTCCGCGTCGTCTGCCGCGCAGGGCTGTGACGGGTTTCTTTTGGAGTTCTGCCTATATGCAGAATGGAAAGTTGTTGACGGCACTGGCGGCGTTTGTCGTCGGTGCCTGTCTTTTTGCTGACGTTCCGCCGCAGCCGGCGTTGATTGCGCGCGTCGCGTCCGGCGAGTTGTCCGAGGCTCGCGCTTCGTGGTGGGGATGGAACGCCGAGGACGCGACGGCGTCCCTTCAGGCGGCGATTGCGTCCGGCGCGGCGACGGTGACGGTCGAGCGTATGGAGGGACCTTGGGTTGTGCGTCCGCTTCGCGGTGCGTCGAACCAGCGCATCGTCTTCGAGCGCGGCGTTGAGGTGGTCGCGAAGAAGGGGGAGTTCATGGGGCTCACCGACTGTCTTCTGGCTTACGACCGCGCTACGAACGTCGTGTTGTCTGGATATGGCGCGACGCTAAGGATGCACCGCGCCGACTATGACGCCGCGCCGTACAAGAAAGGCGAGTGGCGGCACTGCCTAAAGCTTCTCAGTTCGCAGAATGTCGTCGTCGAGGGCCTGACGCTGGAAGAGTCGGGCGGCGATGGCATCTACGTCGGAGAGATAGGCGAAAGGGCGAGTTCGTGGAAACTCCCGTGCCGCGACATTATGATCCGCGACTGTAGGTGCGTCCGAAACTACCGGCAGGGAATCAGCGTGATTTCCGTTGACGGCTTTCTCGTCGAGAACACCGAGATGTCCGATACGTCAGGGACTGCGCCTCAGGCGGGCATTGACTTCGAGCCGAATCACCGCGACCAGGTTCTCAGACGGTGCATCCTCAGAAACTGCGACCTCGACCGGAACAAGGGATCGGGCGTCGAAATCGTCATCGCGAGTCTGGACGCCCGGAGCGAACCCGTTGACATTGCCATCGAGAACTGCCGCATGCGAGACGACAAGAAGGGTCTTGCCTACATTGTCCAGGGCAAACGCATCAATGGCTATCCGACAGGGCGCATTTCCGTCGACAGGTGTGTCATTTCAAATACGACTTGCAGGGCCGGCATTGACGTGTGGAACAAGCCGGCGGATTCCGTCGCGTTGCGGTTCTCGGACTGCAAGGTGCTGGACTGCCGCCGCGAGCAGCCCGAAGAGCCGGACGTCTTTCTCGGCTCGATCAGGAGTTTCGCCGTCACGGACGGAATCGACCTCGGCAACCTTTTCGTGCGGCAGTGCGTGGATCGTCCGTGGCTGAACGACTTCGCCAAGAATCCGTGCGGAATCAGGCCAAGGGCCATAACTGGAACGGTTACGGTCGAAGACGCGAAAGGCCGCGTGACGCGCCATGTGTTCGGCGCAGACACGAAGGGGGGTGAGACATTCGACAGGACGAAGTTTCGTATCGGGTGCTTCTCGTTCAATCCCCCGGCGCAGACGCCGCAGCATGTTGCGGAGGCGAAAGCATGCGGGCTGGACTATGTCGGCGGAGGCATCGACTACGGCAAGTGTCCGGTCATGGACGAGTTAGCGGCGCAGGGACTAGCGGTGAACGGGCATTTTCTCCCGAGGGTCGTCGGCAACACTCCGGCGAGGGGGACGGATGCGCTGCGGGCGAAGTTTCCGAAGGATGAACTTGAACGGATGCTCGATGAGTTCAACGCGAAGTACCGCCATCCGGCGATTGCGATGATGAACATCTGCGACGAGCCGCCCGCGCAGTCGTTTGAGTTCATCGGGGATGTTGTGCGGCTGATGAAGGAGAAGTGCCCCGGCGTTCTTGCCTACGTGAACCTCTATCCAAGCTATGCGCGAGTTTCTGGGAGTGGCGCGGACGTAGAGAAAAGCCAGCTTGGATGCGCGAACTACGCTGACTACATCGCGGAGTACTGCCGCAAGGTGCCGACGCACTTTATCGCATACGACCACTACCCGATGGCTTCGACGCCTGAGCGGACGCGAAAGGCCATGCCTCGCTGGTATGGCAACCTCAAGGTCGTCGCCGACGCATGTCGTGCGACAGGGCGCGACCTGTGGGTCGGGCCGCAGGTGAACACTCTATTTGGGACGGCGCCTCTTACGGAAAACAACCTGCGATACCAGGCGTTTTCGTCCATGGCGTTTGGCGCGGTGACGCTGACGTGGGCGTGTTGGACGTATGGGTGGGGCACGAACCAGGTCATGGAGGCCGATGGAACGCTTACATGCCAGTATTCAAAGCTGAAGAAGGTCAACGCGGAGATTCACCGCATTGCGGAGGAGTACATGAAGTACCGCAACGCAGCAACGCACTTCGTCGGCTTTTCTGGCGAACGCGAGGCGTTGTCCAAATACGGAATCAAGCCTGTTGAATGGCTTGACGCATCTGGCGTGACGGGGCTTGCTGCGGAAGACGGCTCCGCGCTCGTCATCGGCGAAATGACGCCGCGCGACGGCAGAGGGCCTGCGAATGCGCTTTTCATCTACGCTGCTGACGACTGCGCAGACGAGAGACGTGCCGAGCATGTCGTCTCGTTTGCGTCAGAGCGTCGGCCTGTCGTGTTCGGCCCCGACGGTCGCCGCGAAATCGAGGCTGCAGGAATCGGCAGATGGCGTCTGACGCTCGCCGACAACTCCTGCGCCTTGATCGTGATGAAGGAAAAATGAGAACGCTGTGCGGAACAATTCTTGCGGCGGCTATCGCATCGGCTGGTTTAGCTTGCGGTCGAATGACGCAACTACGCAATCTTTGCGTGGACGATGCGCGGTATTTCTGCCGCGAATGGTTGCGGCAAAAGGGCGACGGCAGATCGTTAGAGTTCTTTCGCCCTTATGCGGCGAAGAAAGTTGTGCTTGAATGCCTTTGGACCGCCGAAGAATCGTGCTTCGGATTTGCTCATTGTCATGCCGGAGTCGAGCTTGAGCGCAATCAAGGTAATCGTGCAAACGAGGTCTGCAAGCTGGAAAAGCCGGTACTTGGCTGGACGGACGTTTTGCGCGAAATCGATTGTGCAAGAGAGCGTGTTCTCAAATACATCATGAAGGATGTTTGTGACTGCGGATTGTCCGCAATCGTAGTAGATTTTCACGCAATCAAGCCGTTCAAGCGTTGTCTTGTTCGCGGACACAAAATCTGTGAGTGCTCCCTTGAGCCGTGCAGCGAGCTGGACTGGGCCGGTTACATAGTGCTTGTCAACGAAAATGCATTTGTACTTGAAATCTACCTTGCGGGCAAAAGTCATCATTCGGGCGAAGATGCGTTCGCGCAGACGACGGTTCAAGAACTCATATCCCTGTTCTCGGCGAATGAGAGGCCCCGCATGGAAAACGAATGTCTCTGCGTCAATTCCGATTTCGTCGATTGCTCGGTCCATTTCTGCCAGTTGCGGCGTGATGTCGATGGATTGGTCGTGAAGCACCATGCCGATGACATAAAAGCGAGAGCCGTTGTCTGGGTAGAGGAAACTGCCAGACTCGTCTACGAACACGCTCAGTTTGCTTCTTTTCATCTTGCTTACAACAGGCTTTTCAATAGAAAGTGGCGGAAATTTCTTCCCGCCACTTTCGCGGAGACCTTCCCCCGCATCCAGGTGGTTCCGGCCTTTCGACCCTCGCCACGACGAAGTATACCAAATTATTATTCGTGGTGCAAGGGGCGTGGGCGTGGGTGCAAAATTTTGCAAAGGCAAGTTGAAGAAGTGTGAAGAAGATGAAAGGAACTAAAACGAGAACACTGTGCGGAACAATTCTCGCGGCGGCGATATGCGCGGTTAGCGTCGCGGCGGCGGGTGGTGGTGACTGCCGGCCGGAGACGTGGTTTCACGTCATCGGCGGCAATGCGTCCAAGGCGGGGCTGACCGCCGACCTGGAGGCGCTGAAGGACGCTGTGAAATCGTCGCCGCCGCAGATGGCAGATGGCGTCTGACGCTCGCTGACAACTCCTGCGCCTTGATCGTGATGAAGGAAAAATGAGAACGCTATTCGGAATTGGGTGATGGTAGAA
>Ga0310690_10011699_pt1 | contig 10813 bp, 10 predicted proteins | sample AusTroGonzalo_MG_2_FD_207661 | JGI IMG/M metagenome (GOLD analysis project Ga0310690, IMG submission 207661) | Bovine rumen microbial communities from tropical cattle in Woodstock, Queensland, Australia - Gonzalo_04 (v2) (version 2) | ecosystem: Host-associated > Mammals > Digestive system >...
TCTGCCGCGAGTGATATAGGATCGGCAAGCGATGAAGTTCCTATAAAGTATGCTGGTGAAAAACTTGAGATAATGTTCAACCCGACTTATGTGATGGATCCTCTTAAAGCGATTGACGACGACGAAGTAAAGATAGAAATGAACGATGGTCATGCTCCTGCTGTAATAAGGTGTTCTATACCCTTTCTCTATGTAATAATGCCATTGCGTCAATCTTGATGTTTATTGGCATAATAGATATAATAAGAAAGGTCAAAGGGTAGACCAATGAAGCTGTTTACAGACAAGAACTATCCTATAATAATATCTTGCGCGAAGGAGCTTTCGCGTTGGACAGAGAAGGAGGTTAGAGCCCTCGGTTATAGGATAGTTGAAGTAACCGAGAACACGGTAGTTGTTCGTGGAGATATGAGGGAAGTTATGAAGCTGAACTTGAAACTCAGGACAGCTCATCGAGTGCTTGTTCCTCTTCTTCGTGCAGACTGTCGCAACATCCGCGATTTATATGAACTAGTTCGTAGCATAGATTGGGAGAATCTTCTAGAGGCGGACGGATATTTTTCTGTATCGTCAATAGTACACAACTATACAATACGCGACACGAGGATTCCGTCTTTATATACGAAGGATGCGATAGTAGACAGAATGAGGGAAAAGTGCCAATGCCGTCCAGACTCTGGCGGGGAAAACAAGGGTGCTGCTGTTTTCGTATATTGGGAAAGAGATCAAGTCATAATATACTTGGACACTTCAGGAGAACCTCTTTCAAAAAGAGGATATCGCAAAATACCTGGTTCGGCTCCGATGCAGGAAACTCTCGCGGCGGCGTGTATAATGGCGATGGGATGGGATGGAAGAAGTCCGTTTCTTTCCCCGATGTGCGGAAGCGGAACACCAGCCATCGAAGCTGCAATGATTGCAATGAACAAGGCACCTGGTTCGCTTAAAGGGCATTTCGCGTTCCAGTCAATCAAGGGATACAACAGGATAATACCCGGCGAGTCTGCTCCAAACATTGCTCCGCGTCAGCGAGCTGGTGCATCTCCTGAGCAAATATGGAAGGAGATTTGTCTTGCCGTAAAAGCAGAGGAAAACACGGAGGACATGCCGAAGATTATAGCGACCGATATATCACCTGAGGCAGTTGACAATGCGCACAGCAATGCAATAGCAGCTGGTGTTGCACAATACATTGAATTCAAGGATTGCGATTTTGCTGATACTCCGATTCCCGAAGAGAAAGGGACCATCTTCTTCAATCCAGAATACGGAATCCGCCTCGGAACATTTGAGGAACTATCTCCGACGTATGAACGCATTGGGACTTTCATGAACGAGAAATGCCATGGGTGGACAGGTGGTCTTATAACCGGCAACCCCGATCTTGCGCGTTTAGTAAACCTCTACTACAGAAACAGAGTGCCGTTTTTTAACGGACCTATAGACTGCAGACTGTTTATATATCCAGGCTGTGAGCTGAAAGGACAAAATCTTAAATGAAGACGTTTGAAATGGAAGAGTTCATTAAAGAACCCAGAGTTTCTGGTTCTGAAGAGCCGGAGCATGAGAAGTCTGCTGACGAAGAAGCCCCGGAACTTGATGTTCAAAAGGCGGTAGTTGAAGAGCTGGCGGCTGAAAAGGTCAAGATGGAAAGTGAAATTGCGACGCTAAAGGACTGGCTTGCGAAACGCGAGAACGAAGTAGCGTCTCTTCGTCTGCAGCTATCTAAGGCTGAAGAGGAGCTCAGGTCTACGAAGGCGGAACTTTCAATCAGGATGGATAAGGAATTTGACTTGCAGGAGCGCAATCCGAACTCCCTTGCCCTCCTTGACCGCGATGTTGAGATTCCTGATCGCTTTCCGGGCGAAACACGTGATCATGTTCTTGAAGTTGTCAAGGAAGCCCGTGAAAAAGCGGAAAAAGAAGGACGTCTACGCCGTGCGCAGATTCTGGAATCTGTCCTCGTGGCAAACGAGCCGAACGGAAACCTCGCCAAGAGACGCGCAGAGCTTGAAACTCTCTTCTCTCAGAACGGCAACCTTATTTCAGGACAGGTCATGTCTGAGCTTGACAGACTGGATATTTCCTACAAGGACGGCGAAAAATATCTCATGCCTTCGGAAATACTGAAACGCGTTTACTGACTGTCTTTCGTCAGCATACGATTACATAGGGTTCGCCACAAAAGCTGCATACCGCACCGTCATGTATGGCAGCGCCGCAGTTAGGGCATTTCAGTTCTAGAATCTCTCCACAAACGGCGCAGAATTTTCCGCCGACAGGATCTTGCTCTTCACGATTAGGATGAAGCAGCATACGTCCGTCCACTTCGTATGAGCGATGCGAAGGACAATGTGGGTTGGGACAAAAACCATGAACGGAGATGTGTCTGTGAAACTGAGGAATAGGTAATTGTGACTGAACGTCCGCTTTTATTCCAAACTTCTTGAGCAACTTGCCGATTGTTTCGGCGTTGAGTTTTGTGCCATCGCCTTGTTCGAACATGCATAGCGCGGACTGCTTGCAACCGACTTCCGCGGCAAGCGCAGTCTGAGACAGCTTCGCCGCACGGCGCGCTTCTCTTACCTTTAGGCACACATCTGGACTTAGATTAGTCACGCCATATATTATGGACTTTTTTGGGTGGTTGCTCAAGGGGGGTATTATCAACAGTTATCAACAAAGTTATAAACGTATTAACAAGTGTTTATAAATATGTTGATAATGAAGGTAATCAAAATAACCGCGCTCACCACCTACGGCGCAACGAACCCTTGCGAAGTGACACTCACGACGAAATATGCTATACTCTACGCCATCTATGAAGAAGGTAATCATTACTGTCGTTGGCAAGGACACCGTGGGCATCATTGCGAAGACGTCCATGTACCTCTACAAGTCCCACATCAACATCCTTGACATAAGCCAGACCGTCGTCCAGGACTACTTCAACATGATGATGATAGTGGACTGCTCAAAGACCAAGAAGACATTCGACAAGCTGGGCGCGGAACTAGCCAAGCTTGGCGTGGAGATGGGTCTTCGCATTCGCTGCCAGAAGAGCGAGATTTTTGAGAAGATGCACAGGGTGTGACATGATCAACATCTACGAAGTCATTGAAACCAACAAGATGATTCTCGAGGAGAACCTCGACGTCCGTACCATAACCATGGGCGTCTCGCTCCTCGACTGCGCGGACTCATCCCTCAAGAAGACCTGCGACAACATATACGCGAAGCTGACGCGTCTGGCGAAGGACCTCGTTAAAACGGGCGATGACATAGGCCGCGAGTTCGGTGTCCCTGTCGTCAACAAGCGTATATCCATTACGCCGGCGGCGATAGTGGGCGCCGCGAGTTGTCGGCGTCCAGCCGACTTCGTGAAGATAGCGAAGACTCTTGACCGTGCGGCGAAGAAACTCGGCGTGAACTTCATTGGCGGATATTCCGCAGTGGTCTCGAAGGGCATGACGCCTGCGGACGAGATGCTCATCCGCTCCATTCCAGAGGCGCTAGCGTCTACCGAGCGCATCTGTTCCTCGGTGAACGTCGGCTCTACGAAGACCGGCATCGATATGGACGCCGTTCGCTTGATGGGCGAGATTGTCAAGGAGACCGCGCGACTCACCAAGTCGCGCGGCTCGATAGGCTGTGCGAAGCTTGTCGTGCTCTGCAACGCACCCGACGACAACCCGTTCATGGCTGGCGCTTTCCATGGTGTGAGCGAAGGTGACGCTGTCGTGAATGTCGGAGTCTCCGGCCCCGGCGTCGTCAACCATGTCCTCAAATCGATCCGTGGCGTGGACTTCGAGACGCTGTGCGAGACGATAAAGCGCACAGCCTTCAAGATAACGCGCGTCGGACAGATTGTTGCACAGGAGGCTGCTAAGCGCCTCGGCGTGCCGTTCGGCATAATCGACCTCTCGCTCGCACCGACGCCTGCAGTCGGCGACTCGGTCGCGGACATCCTCCGCGAAATCGGACTTGAGCATCCCGGCGCGCCGGGCACGACCGCCGCGCTTGCGCTTCTCAACGACCAAGTCAAGAAGGGCGGGGTCATGGCGAGTTCTTATGTCGGAGGACTCTCCGGCGCGTTCATCCCGGTCTCCGAGGATCAAGGCATGATAGACGCCGTCAACGCTGGTGCGCTCACCATCGAGAAGCTCGAGGCGATGACCTGCGTATGTTCGGTCGGGCTCGACATGATTGCCGTTCCTGGCTCGACCTCTGCCTCGTCGATCTCCGGCATCATCGCGGACGAAGCCGCGATCGGCATGGTCAACCAGAAGACGACCGCCGTCAGGATAATCCCAGTCGTCGGGAAGAACGTCGGCGACAACGTCGAGTTTGGCGGACTCCTCGGACACGCACCCGTGATGAAAGTCTCTAAGTTCTCCTGCGAGAGGATGATCGCCCGCAAAGGCCGCATCCCCGCGCCGATCCACTCCTTCAAAAACTAACCCACAACCCCGGCTAATAGTACCTATGCTTATGTCAGCCATATTCTACTGCATCGTTGGATGCAACACGGGTTCGCCCGACAAGGATGCGCTCAAGGTTCTCGAATGCGACGCCGAAACAGGAGCCGCTAAGATTGTGCAGTCAGTCAACGGCTGCGAGGGAACGACGTATTTCCAGATTTCGTCAGATGGAAAGGCGCTCTATTCCGCCATCGGGGAGAAAGTAGAGAACAAGATGCGCGGTACGCTCGTCAAGTTCGACCTCGAAGGAAACCGCATCGGCAAGATGACACGCCTCGCGGAGCTTCCGTGTGAGACGCCATGTCACATTTCGCTTACGCCGGACGAGACGCGCATCGCCTTTGCGGCCTACGTCTCGGCGACGTGCGGCACGGTCGGGATCGACGGCAAGGACCTTAAGACATTCGTTTTTCCCAACGACGACATGGGCAGCAACAAGAACCGCCAGCAAAAGGCATTCGCGCACCAGACGTTCCATCTCGACCCCAAGGGCAACGGTCGCGGGGAAATGGGCGTGGTCGATCTTGGATGCGACCGCGTCTGGTTCTTTGACCCGAAGACGATGGAAAGGCGGAAAGACCTTTCCATCAAGACGGACCGCGGAGATGGACCACGCCATGCAGTGTTTCTTCCGCGCAGCTTGAACAAGGTTCTCTATTTGGTCAACGAACTGGACAGCTCGGTCTCCCAGTATGCTTTCGACGGGGCGGAGTTCACGCTGCTCGGGAAGTCGTCCATGCTTCCGGACGGTTTCAACCGGTGGGAGTCCGACGGCGAGAATCTCGCCACCAAGGCTGCGGCAATCAAGATGACGGCCGACGGAAAGATCCTCATGGCTTCGAACCGTGGATACGACTCCATCGCGTTCTACGAGGTCGGACTGCTTGGCAAGCTAAAGCTCCGCAACATCGCGAAGTTGACGGGCAAGTTCCCGCGCGACTTCGAGCTTATGCCTGGCGAGAAGTTCATGGTCGTCGGGCACAAGATGTCGAACGAGATACAGGTCTACGCCTTCGATCGCGAGAAGTGCACGCTCACTCCCGTCGGCGCTCCGATTCCGTGCTGGCGTCCGCTGTGCTTCAAGTTTATGTGACCAACTGTGTGGAACATGTAGAGAGCTGACAGCAGTGACAATAATCAAAAACGGTTTGATAGTCGATGGCACGGGAGCACCGGGCTTCTTCGGCAACGTCGTTGTCGAAGGCGACAGAATCGTTGATGTCGTCCGCCGCAGTGATTCGGAAAACTCGGAAAATCAGACGGACATAACGTCCTGCACCATTGAATCCATAGACGCCACCGGCTGTATCATCAGTCCTGGCTTTGTTGACGCGCACACCCATTCCGACGCATACTTGGTGCTTGAGCCTGACGCGCCGTCGAAGGTGACGCAGGGCGTGACGACCGAGATCAACGGACAATGCGGCGGATCCATCGCGCCGCGCTACGGCGAGGCGCGGCTGTCGTCGGATTGGGCGACACTTCTTGGCGAACGCCTCTCCTGGCGCTCGCTTGCCGAGTATCGCGAAGTGCTCGCCGCCGCCCGCCCGGCGATCAACACCGTCCAGTTCATCGGACACAACACGCTGCGTTCCTCCGTCGTCGGCTATGCTGGACGCGCGGCCACGCCAGACGAGCTCAATGCTATGCAACGTCTTCTAGCAGAGTCGCTAGACGCCGGTGGCTGGGGTCTCACGACAGGTCTCATCTACCAGCCGGGAAAGTACTCGACGCCCGAAGAGGTCGTCATGCTTGCAAAAGTCGCCTCGGAGCGCGGCGGAATGTACGCGACGCACATGCGTTCGGAGGGCGACCGCATCCTGGAGGCGATAGACGAAGTGATCGACCTCGTCAAGGCGACGGGAATCCGCGCCGAGATATCGCACCTCAAGACCAGCGGACGGCGCAACTGGCACAAGATCGACGCCGTGCTGGAGAAGATTGAACGCGCGATGGCGGATGGGCTCCTCGTCGGCAGCGACCGCTATCCGTACTGTGCGGCGGGGACGGACCTCGACGTCGTCTTTCCGGACTGGGCCGGCGAAGGCGGATGCCCAGCGGAGTGTGCGCGGCTTGCAGACCCTGCGACGCGCGCAAAGATCGTCGCCGAGATCGACGCGTCGGACCGGGACTGGTCGACGGTTATGATCGGCGGCACTTGGCACGCCAAGACCAAGCCCTTCAGCGGCAAGACGGTGGAAAAGCTGAAAGCCGACAGCGCGAAGAGCAAGGGCGACTCTCTGTCGCCAGGCGAGATAATCTGCCGCATCCTCGAACTAGACGGGTGCAAAACAGGCGCGTTCTTCTTCGGCATGAGCGAAGAGAACCTCGACAAGATACTTGCGAAGCCGTGGATCGTCCCCGGCAGCGACGCGTCGCTGCGCGCGCCGAGGGGCCCGCTCGGTGCAGACCATCCGCACCCGCGCGCCTATGCGACGATGCCCGAGTTCTACCGGCGCGTGCGGGCGCTCGGCGTCGCACGCGAGGAGGCGGTCGCGCGCATGACGTCGGTGCCAGCCGACCGTTTCGGAATCAAGGGGCGCGGCAGGATTGCCATCGGCGCGTTCGCGGATCTTGTGGTGTGGAAGGAAGACGCGTTTGCCGCGAAGGCCACATACCTCGAACCGCACCAGTTTTCGTCAGGCGTAAAGTGCGTCATGGTCAACGGCGTCGTGCCGTATGCAGAAGGACGCTTCACGGGCAACCGCGCCGGCAGATTCCTGGACCGGTGCGGCGGTTAGACATTCAACACCAGAGGATAAAGGAATGATGCACGACATGAATAAATCACTCTTCGCAGCGCTTGTTGCGTTCGCTCCGGTCGTGGCGCCCGAGGCGCTTGCCGTCGAGACGGCCGAGCCACAGGATGTTCCACCGCTTTTCGCGGTCGGCAAGGAGATACCGTCCACGCCGGAGAAATGGCACAACGGCCGCCGCGCCGAAATCAAGAAGCTTCTTGAACAGGAGGTCTACGGAAAGCGCCCGGTCGAGAAGCCGCCGCACCTCGTGTTCTCCGAAGAGGAACCGGAGTCCGTCGCGATGGACGGCGCGGCGGTGCGCAAACGCGTTCGCATAGAGTACGGCGGCGCGTTCGGCACGAACTCATTCGTAGTCACCGCGTTCATTCCGCGCCAGGAGAAACCCGCCCCCGCATTCATCCTCATCTGCAACCGCGACCCGGAGAAGAACATCGACCCGACCCGCAAGAACAAGAGCGACTTCTGGCCTGCAGAGGAGATTGTGGCGCGTGGATACGCTGCTGTCGCTTTCTACAACGGTGAGATTTCTCCGGACAGGCAGCACGGCAACACGCTCGGCGTGTTCGCCGCGTTCGAGGACGTGGAGCGCCAGTACAGGCCGCCGACCGAATGGGGCATGCTGTCGGCGTGGGCGTGGGGCGCGAGCCGCATCCTCGACTGGATCGAGACGGAGCCCAGAATCGACGCGAAGCACGTCGCCGTGGTCGGCCATTCGCGCGGCGGCAAGACGGCGCTTGTCGCGGCGGCGTGGGACGAGCGCTTCGCGATGGCCTGCTCGAATGATTCGGGAGCGGGCGGCGCCAAGCTCAACCACATGAACCTGCCGGGCTCGGAGCAGATCGCAAACCTCGCAGTCTCTTTCCAGTTCTGGTTCTGCCGCCAGTTCACGCGGTGGGCCGGGCGGGACATGCAGACGCCGTTCGACCAGCACATGCTCGTCGCCCTTATAGCCCCGCGCCTCGTGTGCATAGGCTCGGCGACGGAGGACAAGTGGGCGGGGCCGTTCGGCGAGTATACGACCGCGCGCTACGCCTCGTCTGCATGGACTGACGTCTACGGCAAGAAAGGATTTGTCTCTGCGGGCTTCCCAGCACCGGAGTCGCCTCAGCAGGACGGCGACATATCGTATCATCTCCGAACCGGCAAGCACAACCTGACGCCCTACGACTGGAGCGTCTACATGGACTTCGCCGACAAACACGGGTGGAGGTAGCGGAACGCCGATGCTGGTGATCGTCGTCCTAGTCGCGCTATTCCTCCTGTCGGCGTTCTTCTCGGGTTCCGAGACGATCCTGTTTTCGCTCACCGGCGTTCAGCGCTCGCGCATAAGGTCCAGGTCCAGGTCCGCAGACGCCGCGATCGCCGCATGCGTGGACGACTCGGCGATGCTCCTGTCCACGCTTCTTGTCGGCAACACGCTTGTCAACTTCGCCATAGCGACGCTGGGCTACGGGGCCTTTGCTGACGCTTTCCCAGGCTGGGGCGGCTTCGCGGCTGTTCCCGTGATGACGGTGCTGCTGCTGCTCTTCGGCGAGATAACGCCGAAGCGCCTGGCGATGAAGTACGCCGAACACCTTGCGCCTGCGTGCGCGCGGTTCCTTCTCTTCTGGCGCACGGCGCTTAAGCCGATCAACTTCGCATTCCGCTTCTCTGCGCGCGCGTTCGCGGGCGCGGTGGAGCGCGAGAGGCGCGCGCTTTCGGACGCGGAGCTGGTGTCAGTGCTCGAAGCGGCTGCGGAGCGCGGTGAATTCGCCTCGGACGACGCCGAGATGATAGCAGGCGTGCTGCGTCTCTCGGAGCTTCACGCGAATGATGAGATGACGCCGCGCGTAGACATAGAGGGATGTGACTCAGACTATCCAGAGGAGGTGCGCGCCGAGCGCCTGAAGTCCGCGCGGCACCGCTATCTGCCCGTATTCCGCCGCACGCCCGACGCGATAGAGGGCGTCATCGACGCGAAGACCGGCAAGGTGGAGGACGCGCTCTTCGTCCCGGAGCAGGTGACGCTTGATGACCTGCTCATCACCCTGCGCAAGTCCGGGCGCCAGCTGGCGGTCGTCACGGACGAGTACGGCGGCACCGCCGGCATCATCACGCTCAACGACATCATGGAGATCATCTTCGGTCCGTCTGTGTTCGGCAACGGCGAGCGTGAAGAGCCGCAGATCGTTCAGGAATCGCGCAACACGTGGGTCATCGACGGACGCGCCTCGCTCGACGAGGTCAACCGCGAACTTGACGTTGAGCTGGAGGCCGAGGACGCGGACCGTCTTGCAGGATGGGTGGCCTTCCACGCCGAACGCATCCCGCACGTCGGACAGCAGATCGCGGCGCAGGGATGCCGGGCCACGATACTGAAGCGCAGGAAGCGCCGCGTAACGCAGGTCAGGCTCGAAGTCCTTGAACGCCCAGAGGCGGACACGGACGCGGAGCTGATCGCGGAGACGGACGAGCAGGTCGAGAAGACGGAGGAGGAGAACGAATGACGGTGTCGTTGCTTCTCTTCTTCGCGATGGTTGCGTCGCTTGCGCTCGCCGCGTTCTGCGCCGGGACGGAGACGGGGTTCTTCTCCGTGAACCGCGGGCGCGTCCTGCACCTTGCGCGCGAAGGGAGCGAGTCTGCTAAGGTCCTTCAGCGTGCGCTTGCCGACATGTCCGCAACGTTGACTTCGCTTCTGGTCGGCAACAACCTCGCCAACGTAGTCTTCTCCTCGGCGTCAGCCGCGCTTGCGGCGAGGGCGTTCCCGGATTCGTCAGCCTCCCGCACAGCTTGGGCTGTCATTGCCGCGTTCGCAGTCCTTTACCTGAGCGAGTTCGTGCCAAAGCTCTTTTTCGCGTCGCGTCCGCTGAGCCGACTCGTGAAGGCGGCCCCGGCGTTCTCCGTGTTTTCGGCGGTGCTCTCTCCGCTCACCAAGGTCGTGGTGTGGTTCACGGGGCTTTTTGTTCCGAAGGGCGAGACCAAATACAAAGTGACGATGAACGACCTCGTCCGAATCCTGCAGGACAGGAAGGACGGAGTGCGGCTGACGGACTTCGAGTCTGCGCTCATCTCCCGCATCATCGTCATGCGCCGGAAGGGCGAGTTCCTGACGGTCGACGGCCTTCTCAGGGCAATTGACGAGGACGACTCGTAGGGCGCGTCGCCCGACGCGCGCACGGGCGCGTGAATTTTGGTGGGGTGGTTGAAAGCGGCTGTAAGATATTGTATAAGGCTCACCGTACAAGCGAAGGAGCAAAACTATGCCAGCAGTAATGGAAGCAGTGCTAAACATGAATACCGAGGAGAAATTCTTGGTTATTAACATGTTATGACGTGGCATTGCCGCGTCAAGCGAGGAATATGCTCCGTAATGGCACTTTGATGTGTTACGTGAGCGCGAACAAAGTCTTGCCGACTATGATGAGCAGTCTGTTGGCCTTGGCACATATTAAGTAGGGGGTTCCTGCATCATCCCCGTACCTTTCCTGCAATTATCCTAGCGGGCGGAGGGTTGCAAGCCTAGATGGGTAGGTTTGCATTATAATGGTCAGACGATATTAACAATATAGTCTGACCATTTGATCATTATAGTCT
>Ga0310690_10011700_pt1 | contig 10813 bp, 6 predicted proteins | sample AusTroGonzalo_MG_2_FD_207661 | JGI IMG/M metagenome (GOLD analysis project Ga0310690, IMG submission 207661) | Bovine rumen microbial communities from tropical cattle in Woodstock, Queensland, Australia - Gonzalo_04 (v2) (version 2) | ecosystem: Host-associated > Mammals > Digestive system >...
GAAAATTTGTTCCCTGCCCAGGGAGATAGTTTTTCCTGCCCAGGCAGCAAGTTTCGGGTGATTTCAGATTTCAGATTTCAGTTTGGTTTTGAACACCCTTTTCCGACCAGTGGATACAGTATACAGTTTTTATTTTGCGCCCCTATTACCGTAACCGGCCATTTTTCAAAACTGTATACCGTATACTGTTTCCCTCCGCTCCGAAGTTCGCCCGAACAGCTAAGGCAGAGGCGCAGCCCTTCAACAGCCGCGCCTCTGCAAAAATGTAAGCGTTATAAATCGGTTTTCGTCTTTTCGTCTTTTCGACTCGTAGACTCGTTGACTTGTTGACTCGTAGACTCCTACTTCACCAGCACCTTCTTGCCGTTACGGATAAGGATTCCCTTCTGCGTTCCGTCAACCGGACGGCCTTGCAGGTCGTAGTAACGGGCAGATTCCTCGCTCAGCGTGGCAGGAGTGACACCTGTCTCATCGCTAAATGCCGCACCAGTTATATCATCAATTATGGTAACTAATCTCCTCCAATATTGGGCATTCCGATACTTCTCTTTGCAGCCCCGAGGAACATGTATGGTTGGATTGTAATTGTTGAAGAATGTCTCTTCTTTAATGCTGCAAGGTTCTTTTGCAAGGCAATAAATGTGAGCTGATTCAGGGATTCCATCGAAAACAAAACCTCCTATTTTCTTCACACTCTCAGGAATAGTGACGGACACCAGGTTAGAGCATCCCGAAAAAGCAGCGTAACCTATTGATTCGACACCATCAGGAATAACGATGGATGTAAGTGCAGGGCAAAGGGCAAAACAACAATTATCTATTTTCTTGATGTTCTTAGGTAATTCAATAGATGTTAATCTGCACGATTCAAAAGCTCCGGAACCAATATAGGCAACGCCATCGGGAATGACAATAGAAGACAAGGATGTACAATTGGCGAATGCGCCTCCTTCAATAGAAACAAGGCCTTTGGGGAGAGCAATGCAAGAAAGGCATCTGCAACCCTCAAAAGTATTGGTCTTTATAGTTGTAACATTCTCTGGAATCACTATTGAGGTTAAAGCGGAACAATCTTCAAAAGCAGAGGCTCCAATTTCAGTAACTTCATCCGGAATGCATATAATTTCAAGGCTTCCACAAAAACCAAAAGCTTCTTCGCCGATGGACTCTATCGTATTCGGCAGAGTAATCGACACAAGTTTATCACAATGCTTGAACGCTATTTTGTTAATTCCTGTTACATTATACACCTCACCTTCATAGCTGATTTGTGAAGGTATTTCTATTGACTTCGGGGAATAATAGGGTGGAACCGTATCGCCTACAATACCAGGCCATGCGACAGTTGCATTTTGGCCATTCAACTGATAGTATAGTTCGCCGATGGCCACAACCAGATTGGCCGGATCAGGCTTCCTTGGTCCGAGCGAGAAGTCTCCAGTCCAGTTCTCACCACGGTAATTGAATTTCAATGAATACTCGCCTCCGTACATTCCAAGCTCCTCTTTATGTTTCAAACTTCCTCGTATTCCATCTTCTCGCATTCTTCCGTTTTCAAGAACCTCGAAAATAGATTCATTGGAAGAAGAATTAATATGACAGGCACCCAATATAAAAAGACGATCATTATCCTTACCCTCAATTCTTATTACTCCTATTGGGAATGAGTCGGGAAGAATAATATGAATATATTGATCTTCCAGATATGCAATAGGAATTGGGGCAGGTTCCCGGGCACCACCTCTTCCACCGGGGAACTCTGTACTAAGAGGAATGTTCGTGCGGGCATAGCCCACGAAGCAAACGATCGCGCAAAGCGCTGTCAGGAAAAGTCTTTTTGTTCTCATATCTTTGTTCTTTTTTTGATTTGCGGCACAAAGGTAAACGAAAAAAGAATACATTGTTCTTTTAGGGACGGGACAAAAAGCGGGACATTTTACTTTAGGGCGGGACAAAAAGCGGGACATTTGCCCGAAAAACACCTTGTAACTATCAGAAAACATTATTCTTCCTTAGAATAGGAAAAATCGCCGATAAGGCGCAGCCAAATAAGTAAAAGTTTCTGCAAAAACGTTCCACACGGGAAGCGAATATGCTTTTCGGTGTCGTATCACTGTTCGTGAAGTACCGCTTCATTGGCAGCCAGGTGCCGCTTACGTTTTCTCTCTCTGCACCACCGCCTCCTTATATTTTCGTGAAACAGGAATGGCGACATCGCCCAGCATCACACCATTTGCATCGGCTTTCGTGATGTAGCGCACATTGACCAAGAACGAACGGTGCGTGCGGAGGAAGCCCTCCTCCAATATATGCTCCCATTGCGATATATTCGTCTTGTTACGATAGTGCTCCCCGTCAGCGGTATGCACCCAAGTCTCCACATCGTTCGACTCCACATAGAGAATCCGCTCCGTCGGCAACGTCACATTTTTGCGCTCCGATATAAACGTGATGCTCTTCGGCGTTTTGCCATAACGCCTGTCAAGCAGCTTACCGATAGAGGTATCCACAACAAACAGCATCGCCAGTATCACCGTCAGAAACACGGGATTGAGCAGCACCGACGGAATATCTTCGGCATAACTCTTGATCCACGTATGACAGCACATCAGCAACAGGTATTCCAACAACAGAAAAGAAAGGAACAGACACCCAACGCCAACAATGCCCTTGCGCGTCCGTTCCCATTTTACTTGAGGCAGGAAATACTTCATTGCCAACAACACGGGCAGGAACATGGAGGCAAGCATCATCGCCTGAGCAAACGTGTAATCCATACTCACGAGAATCGTTGCCAGCACCACCAGCTCCGCCATCCAGCATCCAATGACAATGAAGTATCTCATACCCACGAAAATTCAACTATCATTTGTCTTGAGCGACCATTATATTCTGGGCTTCTGCGCCACCCTGATAATTAGCGAGACAAGGTAAATCAGCAACCCATACATCAGAGGAATCAGAGTCACCTTATAGCCACCTTGGACGACAGACACGCTGATTTCATCCATTTTCTGTAAGACGCCCTGCATCTGATAGAGACCTACCAGACTCCATAGGAATCCTACGACCAGAGCCATAAGCCCAATTTCCTTCACCCAGGCAGGAGCCTTCCACGCAGCAAAGAGTATCAGCACCAGCAGAATGGTCAACACGGCCATACCCAGCATACCTCCACTTGTAAACAATTCAAATACTTTCATAACATTTCCTTTTTAAGAGTTAAACATTCCAGTTGTCCGAATCGCGATTGACGCTGCAAAGGTACGACCATTTTCTGAAATATGCACAAAAAACACCCCGTCAAATCCCCCTGTCCGTTTGTCAAATCCCCCTTCAGCGTTCCGAAGTGGATTTGGATGTTCTCAGATAGGGATTCGACTACTTTTCATACATCATACCTCCAATATATCTCCAATTCATCTCCAATTATGATAATTTTAGAGATATAATAAAGTTAAAGTGGAGTCCAATATGAAATTAATAAGAATTATTGTGGCTCGCTAGTAAATATCCCCGAAAGTCGAAAGGTCGAAAGGTCTAAAAGCAGAAAGGGTCGAAAGGTTTTCGACCCTTTCGACCCTTTCATCTCGTAGTCCCGTAGTCCTGTTGACCCGTTGACTCGTAGACCGTAGACTCGTTGACTCTCTCTATCTCTCTTTCGGGTGGAGTTTGCCGTAGAGCTTCACGCCGTTGACAAGGGCGTTGAAGTCGCTCTTGTTGAGGTGGGCGGCGCGGATGTAGCCCTCGCGCTGGACGCTGAACTCGAGCATGCGGGTCAGGAGGAACCGGCGGTGGGTGACGGTCACCGGCTCGCGGTTGTCGTTCGGGAAGGCGAGGGCAAGGCTCCCCTCTACCTCCATGCTGGTGCCCTTGGGGGCCTTGAAGAGCTTCTGCATCTCCTTGAGGCTGGCAAGAGCCTCGGTGACGGTGTTGCCGAGGGGGATGAAGAGCTCGTAGAGGGGATCGAACTGTATCTGGATGATTTCGTCGCCGAAGCCGAGGTGGCCGACGGAGAGGAAATACTGGTTGACGCCGTCCTTGGGCATGTTGAAGACCTCGAAATTCTCGACGGTTCCGTTGCCGTCGGTTTCAATCTCGATGAGTTCGAGCCGCTGGGGGATCTTCGTCTGCTGGGCGGAGGCCAGGACGGGAAGGGCTGCAAGCAGCAGCACGGTAATGGCTTTACGGAATAGTTTCATGTTTTTTATGTCTAAAAGTCTAAAAGTCGAAAAGTCTAAAAGTCGAAAGGTCTAAAAGTCGAAAGGTCTAAAAGTCTAAAGGCGGTTTGGGTCTTTTCGACCCTTTTGACCTTTTCGACCCTTTTGACCCTTTTTTGAGTGGCGCCCTGACTCTTCCAGACGGGAAGGAGTCAGGGCGGACTCAATGTTTACGTTGTTTATTTAATCAGGACCTTGCGGACTTCGATGAGGCCGTCGGCACGGACGGTGCGGACGATGTTGACGCCACGCTGGGGCTCGGCGAGGAGTCGGCCGTCGGCGCTGAAGTACTCGGTGCGGGCGGGAGCGGCATCGATGCCGTTGATGCGGGTGTCGATGGTGTAGTCGCTGTTGTCGCCCAGGGTCTTCAGGGTGAGGCGGAACTCGTCGGCGGAGAACCAGGTGCCGGTGTAGCCCTTACCGGTGAGCAGGCTGTCGCAGGTGATACCGATGGTCATCACGTGGTTGGTGACGACGATATCGTCGATCTCGCGGATGGCCCAGCCGTAGCCGACGCCGTCGTGAGCGTTGAAGATGTCGGTCTGCGTACCGTCGGCGACCCAGAGGAGGCTGTCGGCCAGCCAGAGCTCGCCGCGCTGGTCAGCATCGTTGGGGAACTCGACCCACTTCGTGTCGGCACCGCTGACGGCGAGAGCCATCGTGGAGTCGTTCTTCTCGTCGGCATAGGCGGCGACGGAGGCGAAGAGGAAGGCGTGCTCGCCGCTCGAACGGCCGTGGCACTGGAGCTTATAGGTTCCGTTGGGGATGTCGGTGAGGATCTGGTAGGCGGTGAAGTTCAGCTTGCCTGCGGTGCCGTTCCAGCTGTCGAGGTAACGGTTGCCGGTGTCGCCGGTCCAGTACTGGCCGGTGGTGGTGGGCTGGTTGCCGGTGCCGAGGACGATGCTCCAGCCGGTGGGCTTGCTGTCGTCGATGTTCGGGTTGGCGATGAGCAGGTCGGTGACGTCGCTGTTGTCGGAGGCCTTGGTGAGGGCGCTCTTCTTCATGGCGCTGACGGCTGCCTCGAGGCGGGCGGTCAGGATGCTGACGCTCTCGACGTTGCGGAAGTGGTCGGCCAGCTCAGCCTGGTTGGCCTCGATGATGTCGTTGACCACGGCGACGTATCTGGAGTCGTAGCCGTTCTTGGCGGCGTTCTTGACCAGCGTGGCAACCTCCTCGACGTAGTTGGCATAGGTGGTGTAGGCATCGAGCTTTTTGCCCAGGGCATCGAGGTCGGTCGACTTGATGACGGGGTTCTTCAGCTCGAAGCCTGCGAACTCGGTAGCCTTGCCGGCTGCGTTCTTGGCAGCTGCGCTGGCAAAGCTCTCGGCCAGCTCCTGAGCCTCGGCGAACTTACCCATACGGAAGGCGTTGGCGGCAGCGGCATAGCCGGCATACTCCTCGTTGACGGGGAGCTGGGCCTCGTAAGCCTCCATGAACTTGTCTTCGGCGGCAAGTGCCTTCGAGGCGTTGAACAGGACTTCGAACGCATCGTAGTCGCCCGGCAGCAGGTTCTCGGCGATAGCCTCACCCTCGTGGAGGGCGGTGTGCCAGAACTCAATCATATCTTCCTGGGTGGCGGGGCCGAAGTACTTCAGCTGGAAGTCGCGGAAGGCGAACCAGCTGGTGTCCTGATGTCCCTTGCCGCGGACACCGATCTTCAGGGTGTTGTCGGTGACGATGACACGTACTTTGTTTCCAGAGTAATAGCCGGCCTGGAAGGCTTCGTCGGCATTCTGACGGACGTTGATGTAGCCATTGACGCCGTCGGACGAGCAGCCGCAGTCGGCAGCGGTGTAGGCGTAGAGCGACCAGATGCTGACGGCGCTGCTGTTGGCATAGAGCTTGGCGATCAGGTTCTCGGAACCCTCGAGGAAGGCTTTACCACCGTCGTTGGCACCCGCGCGGAAGAAGCCATAGACGCTGAGCTCATAGAGTCCGTTGGGCACGCCGGTGATCTCCTGGTACATATCCCAGTCCATGTTGTAGAACTCGGCCACTTCGTATTCGAAGCCGGGGGTCGAGCCGCTCCAGCCTGCGCTGCCGGTACGGACCTCGGGGTTGGTGATGAGGAAGGTGTATTCGGCGGGAGCATCGTGTGTGGCTTCCTGACTCATCAGGTACTCCTTGCGGGCCTGCTCGATGTAGTCAATCATGTTGAGGATATCCTGATAGGTGGCTTGGTCGTCGCCGCCGTCGATGAGGTTCTGAGCCCTGTTGTAGGCTTGCTCAGCTGCATCGGCACCCGGGTAGGTGGAGGTGTTGAGCAGCTCGGCCAGGGCGTTGGTGGCCTCGCGGAGCTCTTCCATCTTGGTGAGCGAGTTCTTGGCCTGACGGAAGGCGGCATCCAGCTTGTCGTACTCGGCATTCATCTCGTCTTCGGACATGCCGACGGCGCTGCTGGCATCGATGCTGGCCTCTTCCAACGCATCGGCGATGGCAGGCAGCAGGTCGTCGTAGTGATCGGCAAGGAACTGGTCAACCTCCTCGCAGAGAGCCTGGAGATAGACACCTACGTCGAAGCCGGCATACTCGAGCGTGACGTTGTCGATAGCCACATAGCTGAACAGACCGTCCTTCTTGGCCATCATACCGACGACGATGGAGTCCTCGGTGACGACACCCTTGATGGAGAATGTCTCGGGATGGGAGGCGTCGTAAGCGGCGTCGCTGCCCGTCATCTCGGCGGTCTTCATGTCCTGCTCGGCTCCGTTGGCGAAGATGTAGCAGCCGGTCTCCTCTTCCTCGCCGGCGGTGTGGGTCATGACGCACTGGACGGAGAAGATGTAGTAGCCCTTGGGCAGACCCTTGACCGACTGGCGGATGTAGGTGTCAACACCGGGCAGGCCGTTGATTTCCAACACACGGTCGGTGAGCTCCTGGAAGTACGACTGGACGCGGATGTTCGTACCGCCGTTGACGGCGTCGTTGTTGCGCTCCCAATCGACCATACCGTTGTCGAAACGCGGGTTCTTGAGGTAGCGGTCGGTGACATCGACCATGTGCTCGTCGTCGGCGTTAGCCATGCGGTAGTCGAGGATGGCGTCCGTCAGGACGGCAATCATCTCGTTGAACTCCGTAGCGGTGGCATCGGCCTTCTCGGCGAGGGCTGAAGCCTCGTCGATGACGCTCTGGAACGTTGCCTTAGCCTCCTCGTCGGGATCGTCGAAGGCATCGAGCCACGAGTCGGCGTTCTCGATGAGGGCGAGCAGCTCGGACGGGTCGGCATCCTGCGACACCTCGGCCAGGATGAAGGCATCGAAGCCGTGGGCACCGCCTAACCAGCGGGCGCAGAACTGCAGGTAGTCGTACTGGGCCTCGGTGACGATGATGTTCTGGGTCCAGGCGAGGTCAGCATCCTCGTGGGCGAACATCAGCGTGAGGGTCTCGTCGCCACGCGGGGTGTTGGTCTGCGAGGTCACGATGTAACCTTCCTTCTCCACAGCGCTGGTGTTGCTGGTGTTGTTGATGTAGTAGCTGAAGACATAGGTCTTGCCCTTCTCGAGCGGCCAGGCCATGCCGATGGAGTTGTTGCTGCCCTTGCCGGCGTTGTCGGTCGGGACGATGTAGGCACCGCCGTCGATACCGCCGGAGGTGTTGAGGGTGGTGCTGGAGAGCGCACCGCCTCCGCCGCCTAACCAGCCGTCGAGGCCGCTGTCAAAACTGGGGTTCTCAATCAGGTTCTCGCCGACAACGGTGTAGCCGTTGCCATTGTACTCGAAGTGATCACCCGTTTTCAATTGCTGCTGCTGAGCCGAAACGGTCATTGCGGCCACAGCTGCCAATGCGAAAGTAAAAAACTTCTTCATGGGTTTTTTGTTTGAGTTGATTAATAAATTGGTTTAACGAATATAGTATTTACGGTTGTTTCGGATGTAGATGCCGCGTTCGGTGGGGCGTTCGACGGGCCGTCCGTCGAGGGTGTAGAAGAGACCATCCTCTCCTCCTTCGGGGTCGGGGATGGGGCTGTTGATGCCGGTGGCTGTGCCGTCGCTGATGACCATCCAGCCGAAGTCCTCGGTGGCGCTGCCCGATGCCTTGGGCTCGCTGCTGTCGATGCTCCGGCGTATGCGCACGCTCGTTTCCGTCAGGGAGGAATAGCGGGTGATGGCGGCGCGCGTCTCGTTGGCCGTCTGGGGTTCGCCCCAGAGGAGCGGGTTGACCAGCGAGTCGCCGAACTCCACTGTCCGGGCCGTGATGCCGCCAACGGACTCAGGGGCGAGGCCGACGGTGATGACCTTGTTGTCCATCAGCTGTCCCTGTCCCTGCTCGATGGCCATGTAGAGGACGTTCTCGCTGATGAAGGTCTTCTCTGTGCGGCCATATTCGCGGCAGAGGCGTATCTTGAAGCCCTCGTTCGTGACGTCGAACACCTTCCACATGAGCGGGTAGGTGTCGCGTGAGGTGAGGACGTTGACAAAGACCACCGGTGTGACGCTCTCGGCAAAGGGCTGGTTGAAGTGGATGTAGGCGGTGTCGTTGTTGACCTTGCCGTAGGCGTTGGTCGCGTAGTCGCTGTCCATCTGCTCGGCGGCAATCTGGTTGGCTTCGTAGTGCAGACCGCCCAAAGTGCCGTTGCCGCGTTCGAGGGCGAGGAAGGCCGTATTCTCCTCGCGGCTCATGGTCTGGTTGTCGGCCAGCGACCAGGGGAAGAAGCGGTATTGGAAACCGTCCCTCTTGAGGGTCTGGAGGTGGTGACAAAGCGGTGTGGTGCCGTTATTGGCCGAGGGAGGGCCGAGGATGACGGCGGGCAGCTCGTCGTAGGTGATGCCGTAATAGCAATAGGTGTAGTCGGTGTTGGTGGCGGTCACATTGCCGAAGCGGATGCTGTTGTCGCCCTCACCACGGGTGACGGAGACGGCAACCTCGCCCGAGTAGCGTGCCGTCTTGTTGCCGATGGGGTAGGTGCCGACGCGATAGACATAGGCGCCGGAGAGGTTCAGCGTGTCGGTAAAGGAGTAGGTGACGCCGTTGGCGGTGTTCTTGTCCTTGAGGGGCAGGGTGGCGATGCGGACGAAGCGGCTGCTGCCGGGCAGCTTGCACTCCACGACGACCGAGTCGGCCATGTCGCCGTTGTTGTCCAGCCACTTCAGCGCGTAGGTGTTTTTTGCTTTCGTGTAGGTGCCGGTGAGGTCGGTGGGGGTGCTATAGACCACTGTGGGGATTTTCTCGTAGGCTTTGTTGTAGCCCAGTCCCGACTGCATGGTGGCGTAGTACTTGCCGAGGACGGAGAGGGTGCCGTCCTTGTAGATCTTCGAGCAGTCGGCCTCGCTGTTCCAGTAGGCGTAGCGTTCGATGCAGCCCAGCGAGTTCAGGTAGTCGAGGATGGGCTTGGTGCCGCTGTAGCACTTCTGCTGGTTGGCGTTCGAGAAGCTGTTGCGGCCGTCAGGGGCCTCGCCGAAGATACCGTTGTTGTTCCAGCTGGCGCCCCACACCCATTCGCTGATCCAGATGGGACGCTTGCCGTAGTTGTTGTAATAGCTCTCGAGTCCCCAGAAGCTGCCGGAGGGCCAGTAGCAGTGGAGGTCGAGCAGGTCGCAGCGCCACCCGCGGGCATCAATCTCGCGGATGAACTGCTGGAGGTGCGACCAGCTGCCGTCGTGCGATGTCTCGGAGCAGAGGCGGAGGCCGGTGCGCATGAGGTTCTGCCAGTTGTTGAGCACCGTCTCGACGCTCTGCGGATGGTCGTCGGCCGAGTTGCCGGGCTCGTTGTTCGTCTTCATGTGGCACGACCAGGTGACGCTGCCGCAGGCGCTGGGCGAAGGCCAGTCCTCGTAGATGTGGTTGGGCACGCACTCGGTGTCGGGCAGACGGTTCTCGCCCGCCGACCACGTGTAGCACCACGAGGAGTTCAGCGCTTTGTTGGCGTCCTCACGGGTATCGCTGGCCAGACCCTTCTTCTGGGCGTTGTGCCACTGGAAGACACGGTAGGACGATATGCGGCTGTCCATGTTGGACGGTAGCTCGGCTACCTCCAGGTCCTCCTGGTCGGCGATGAAGCAACGGCTGTAGCCCCAGCCGCCCGTGCCGAGGGCAAAGGTGACCATGTAGCCACGTTTCAGACGGAAGCTGCGGATGCGGTTGTTGAGCTTGGCCGAGGTCAGGGTGGTCATGAAGCCGCCTGCGTTCTCCAGCCCGAAATCGTTGACCGACTCGCCCTCAAAGCCCGGTTGGGAATAGACCGTCAGCGGCTTGAAATCCTTCGGATAGGGGAAGACGATTGCCCCCTGGGCGTACATCCTCACCTGGCAGTTCGTGCCGTCGATGGCGGGCTCGCCGTTGACGAAGACCTTGCCGAGGTGGTTCTTGATGATAACGCTCGGCTTGATATTGCGGAAGATGAGTACGGCGTGGTCGGTGCTGACGATGTTGACGCTTCCGTCGGTGCCGAAAGGCTCGTCGGCATCGGTGATGATATAGTCCACGTCCGTCATCAGCGTGACTCCCTCGGTCACTTTGGCTACGGTGGTCTTGCTGTTCTCGGCAAGCACTCCGGCGGGCAGCAGAATGAGCAGGAGGAGTCCTATGGATAGGGGTAGTAGATTTCTTCTCATAGAGGGCATCTTTTACGTGCGTACATTTTAAAAATATAGAAT
>Ga0310690_10011702_pt1 | contig 10812 bp, 7 predicted proteins | sample AusTroGonzalo_MG_2_FD_207661 | JGI IMG/M metagenome (GOLD analysis project Ga0310690, IMG submission 207661) | Bovine rumen microbial communities from tropical cattle in Woodstock, Queensland, Australia - Gonzalo_04 (v2) (version 2) | ecosystem: Host-associated > Mammals > Digestive system >...
ACCAGAAATACGCTGGTACAGAGGTTAAGCTTGACGGCGAGGAGTACATCATCGTTAAGCAGTCCGATATCGTTGCGGTAGTTGAGAAGTGATCTTTAGGAAATGAGATCAGATAACATAAGCGTTAATGAAAGATAAAAAAGGAGAATCATCATGGCAAAAGAGATCAAATACGCTGCAGATGCCAGAGCAGCTCTTTGCGCAGGCGTTAACAAGCTTGCTGATACAGTTAAGGTTACACTCGGACCTAAGGGAAGAAACGTCATTCTTGACAAGTCATACGGCGCACCCCTTATCACAAACGACGGTGTTACGATCGCTAAGGAGATCGAGCTCGAGGATTCCTTCGAGAACATGGGCGCACAGATCGTTAAGGAAGTAGCTACCAAGACAAATGATGTCGCCGGTGACGGAACAACTACAGCTACAGTACTTGCACAGGCAATGATCAACGAGGGTGCCAAGAACCTCGCTGCAGGTGCTAACCCCATGGATCTTCGTAAGGGTATGCAGAAGGCTACCGATGCCGCTGTTGCCGCAATCCTCAAGATGAGTGCCAAGGTTAACGGCAAGGACCAGATCGCTAAGGTTGCCGCTATCTCGGCAAGTGACGATCAGGTTGGACAGATGATCGCAGACGCTATGGACAAGGTTTCCAAGGACGGCGTTATCACTATCGAAGAGTCCAAGACAATGCAGACAGAGCTTGACCTTGTTGAAGGTATGCAGTTCGACAAGGGCTATGTTTCCGCATATATGGCAACGGATATGGACAAGATGGAAGCGGTTCTCGATGATCCCATGATCCTCATCACTGACAAGAAGATCAGCAACATCCAGGACATCCTTCCTATACTTGAAGAGATCATGAAGGGCGGCAGAAAGCTCCTTATCATCGCTGAGGACGTTGAAGGCGAGGCTCTTTCGACACTCGTTCTCAACAAGCTCCGCGGAGTATTCACGGTTGTGGCTGTTAAGGCTCCCGGATACGGCGACAGACGTAAGGCAATGCTTCAGGATATCGCGATCCTTACAGGCGGTACAGTGATCAGTGACGAGCTCGGACTTGAGCTTAAGGACACCACACTTGATCAGCTCGGACGCGCTAAGTCGGTTAAAGTTCAGAAGGAGAACACAGTCATCGTTGACGGTGCGGGAGACAAGAAGGAGATCGAGGCACGTATCAGCCAGATCCGTACACAGATCGAGGAGACAACCTCCGAGTTCGATAAAGAGAAGCTTCAGGAGCGTCTTGCAAAGCTCGCAGGCGGCGTAGCTGTCATCAGAGTCGGCGCTGCTACAGAGGCTGAGATGAAAGAGAAGAAACTCCGTATGGAGGATGCTCTCAATGCTACACGTGCAGCAGTTGAGGAAGGTATCATCGCAGGTGGCGGATGCACATATATCCATGCAGCCAAGGAAGCTACCAAGAAGATCGCTAAGCTCGACGGCGACGAGAAGACCGGCGCAGCCATCGTTCTCAAGGCACTTGAGGCACCTCTTACCATCATTGCTAACAATGCAGGCCTTGAGGGTGCTGTCATCGTCAACAAGGTTAAAGAGAGCCGTGCAGGCATCGGCTTCAATGCTGTTACAGAGAAGTACGTTGACATGGTAAGAGCCGGAATCCTTGATCCTACCAAGGTATCTCGTTCCGCTCTTCAGAACGCAACAAGCGTTGCTTCAACATTCCTTACAACCGAAGCTGCCGTTGCAACTATCAAGGAGCCCGCTCCCGCAATGCCCGCAGGCAACCCCGGAATGGGCATGATGTAATAAAAGATCGGAGATACAATGGACGGTCAATACTGTGAAACATATGTAAAAAGAGGCGTGCTTACAAAGCACAAGGTCATCAGGGCACTGATCTGGCTCGTTGCACTGGCTGCGTTTGTTGCCGGCTGGTTGCTTGTCGGCCCTTATGGGTTTATACCGTGCATCGTGATCGTGCTGGTGGGAGTTTTCATCTCCCCCTCGTTCAACGTGGACTACGAGTACGTTTATGTGGACGGACAGATAGATTTCGACAGGATCACAAGCGGAGAGAAGCGTAAGACGATGCTCAGGCTCGATCTGGACGGTATCGAGATGATGGCACCTCTTTCGTCACACAGGTTGGATTCGTTTAAGAACGCTCCGGGCCTTGTAAAGCATGACTTTTCGTCTCAGAAGCCCGATGCCGTACTTTACGGGATCGCCTACACCGAAGGTGACAAGAGGAACCTGGTTGTGTTTGAGCCGGGCGAGGAGATGCTCGCGCTTGCGACTCGCAAGTCACCAAGAAAGGTTTTCAAGGACTGATAAGAGTTTGAAGCATTATAATTTTGTAACATATTTGAAGAGTCCCGCGGCAGGAATGCTGCGGGATTCTTTTATGTCGGTTTTCATATACAATTCGTTGCGCTTGGAAATATGTTGTGCTACAATATCTTGTGGATTTGTGTTTATAGCACGAGAAGTGTCTCCAAAGGGGAACAAACAAAGATCGGAAGGCGGAGGTCGCCTTCAAGAGGATAAAGAGGAGGTCTGTATGAAGTTGTTGAAGAAGATGATCGCATTCGTGATTGTCATCGCGACTGTTCTGTCGGTAGTGGGGATCGCACCCGACCAGGCGGAAGCTGCCGCAAATCCCAAGATCAATGTTTCGAGCAAGATCATCTACGTAGGGGGAAGTTCGGTCCGCCCTTCGTACGGTGACACATATACATTCTATATCAAGAATCGTCCCAAGAAGTACTCCGTAACATGGAGCTCAAGCGACGAGAAAGTTGCCAAGATCGAGAAGCTCCAGTACAGCAAGGCTAAAGTGACCGCTGTCGCTGCCGGCAAGGCAACCATCACCGCTGACTTTATCGACAAGGTTACGAGTACAAAGTACACGCTCACAACAACCGTCACTGTCAAGAAGAACGCAGCGGCCGTATCGATCGCACCTGCTACCATTCCGCGTCTTGACAAGGGTGAGACGATCTCACTTTCGGCAACCCTTTACAACAAGGACGCTTCGGAAGCTAAGTCCGGTGAGGTTACCGACACAGTTAAGTGGATCTCTTCAGATCCAAGCATCGCAACCGTTAATTCTTCGGGTCTTGTGACCGCCGTTGCCGCAGGTAAGGCTACGATCACATGCTACACCGTTCAGAAGACATCGGGTACATACTCAAAGCTTGAGAAGGCCACAGCCAAGAAGAGCATCGAGATCGAAGTGAACGATCCCGCCGTTATCGGTATCGTCAGCGTTTCGCAGACCTCGCTGACCGATATCAAGGTTACTTTCGGCGGTGACTATTCCAAGAACGTTTCCAAGGACAACCTTACGGTTACAAAGGACGGTATCCTTGCTCCCGTTAAGGAGATCAAGTTTTCTGAGGACGGACTTGAGGCAACCGTTACGATGTATTCGGCACTCACGGACGGCTCTCTCTACACGCTTACATACAACAACTCCCTTCTTACCGAGGGCAAGTCGGCAGGCTTCAAGGCTTCTGTCGGCGATCCCGTCAGGATGGAGCTTTATACTGATGTCAATACCAACAGAGTCATCGCGGGCAAGTTCACACCCATCAGATTCAGACTCTTCAACGCAAGTAATGTAGACATCACACCTACAGACGTTAATTCACAGGATTACCTGTCCGCAGCCGCAAGACTCACTCTCAAGCAGGCTGACACAAGCTCGAATGCGTACTCCGTTTGGAGCATCGATTACGCTTCCAAGAGCGTCTTCGTATTCGAGGCAGGCAAGACGATCACTCTTTCGGGTGAGTACACCTTCCTGTCGACTGACGGAACGACCTACACTGACAAGACCGTCACCGCAGTGATCCAGCTTACATCCGTTACCGAGGCTTCAACTATGGTTTACGACAGCGCAACCATCACGGCTTCCGGTAAGGCAGGCGAGCTGCTTGACTGGACAACTCCCGTTACAAGACTTTCGGTTTCGGATCAGAAAGGCTTCAAGCTCGTAGCCAGAGTTAAGAACGGTGAGGGCAAGTACATCTACTCGAACGACGACAACAGCCAGATCAAGTTCGGCTCATCCACATCCACATCCTGCTTCGTTAAGGATGACGGATCGATCGTACCTTTCGCAACCGGTACCGACACCGTGGTCGTTTACTACGGGCCCGATATTACGACAGGAGTTGCGATCGGATCGATCATTATAAGTGTTGTCGGTCAGAGAGTTCCTTCCCGCTTGATCATTGAGCAGAACGGCAGCCAGATCTCGACACTTCAGACATCAGACGCGTACGGAGTATCCGAGGACAGCGTGAATATCAGGATCCTCGACCAGTACGGTGACCAGATAGATATCACGAACAACGCGGTTTCGAGCACCATCCCGCTTTCGACTGTTATCGTAACAAGCGTTCAGGAGTACGGTCCTTCGGCCAATGTTTATGCTAACACCGACGGAACCGGCAGGATCGAGATCAATTCGCTCGGAATCGGTGCCACAAGCGGCAAGAGCTACAGCATGAAGGTCAGCTACAGCGATCCTTCGTACGGAACGCTTGACGGGTACTTTACTGTTCTTGTCTTCACACCCAACCCGAACGCAACATCGAGCTACAGAGTTATGGTAGAAGGCGACAAGAACATGAAGGTCGGCTCGGGGCTTGCGCTTCCTAAGCTCGAGATCAAGCTTTTCGAGATGAAGGGTAACGTTCGTTACAGCAGGATCCTCACAGTTAAGCCTTCACCCAATTCCGGATTCTATGTCGGAGACGGAGACTTCTTCTACAGGATCTACAAGGCTGACGCAACAAGTACCGAGATCAAGAAGGGTCTTTCGACAGACTATATAGAAGTTGTATACGAGGAGAACAACGGACTCGTTAAGTACGAAACGGGTGCTTACGTCCTCAGAGTGTTCAAGCGTAACGGTACTCAGGACGGAATGGTTGCTTCGACTGAGTTCACACTCACCGATACCGCCGGAACAGTCAAGTGGGATCTCGTTTCACCCACTACCAAGATTCCTCTTAAGGACAACATGACCAAGGACGAGATCAAGATGGTATTCGCCGAGTGCTTCAAGCTCACGATCGGAACCGACTCCGTCGGAACAAGCCAGATCGACTTCTCGGACGAGCCCATTACCAACAACGGTCAGATCTTCTTCAGAACCGTTCTCGTGACAGAAACAGTTTCGGTCAACAGCAGGATCTACACGCTGACACACAAAGTTACACTCAATACTACGATCAGAAACAAATAATAAAAACAAGGGATCCCGGCTCCGGTCGGGATCTCTTAATAGAAACAGACAGGATGATAATCACATGAAAACCCTTTTTAGAAATGCTTTAGCATTTATCGACGGCTCTTTTAAGCCCTCGGATATCATGATAGAAGACGGGAGGATCGCATCGGTTCTTCCCGCAGGCACGGGCAAGGCCTCGGGGGATACCGAGGTTTTGGATCTCACCGGGAAGCATGTTTTTCCGGGACTGGTAGACGTGCATGTGCACTTCCGTGAGCCCGGATTCTCCTACAAGGAGACGATCGCCACGGGGTCGCTTGCGGCTGCTCGCGGCGGCTACACCGACGTGTGTCCCATGCCGAACCTCTCGCCCGTTCCGGACAGCCCGGAGCACCTTGAGGAGGAGCTGCATCTCATCAGGGAGCAGGCGGTCATCGACGTCCATCCCTACGGCAGCCTGACTGTCGGAGAAAAGGGTGCGGAGGTTGCGGATATCGAAGGGATGAAGGACGACGTCTGTGCCTTCAGTGATGACGGGGTCGGAGTAGAGGACGACTCTCTCATGGAAGAAGCCATGAACAGATGCAAAGCAGTCGGAAAGCTCGCTGTTGCGCACTGTGAGGTCAAGTCGCTCATGGGAGGAAAGCACCTTAACGAAGGGCTTGCATCCAAGGCGCTCGGAATCGCCGGAATCTCCTGCGAGAGCGAGTGGAAGATGATCGAACGTGATATAAGCGTTTCAAAGAAAACGGGCTGCGGCTACCATGTCTGCCATGTTTCGACAGCGGACAGCGTCAGATTGATAAGGGAAGCCAAGAAAGCGGGTGTTGATATCACCTGCGAGACCGCGCCTCATTATCTGCTGCTTGATGAGGAGGTGCTCCTTAAAGGGGGAAGCGAGGGCGCAAATGAAACCTTGGGACAAGGTAGGAACGGCTTGAATTCGTGTGATTGCACCCGAGTTGACAGCATAAAAAATGAAGTGATCGGAATCCTCGCCCGGGAGGCCGAGCAGGATGAAACAGCAGAGGGCCTTGTGCGCGACGAGAGACTCCTCGGACGTTTCAAGATGAACCCTCCTTTGAGAAGCCGCGCGGACAGAGAAGAGCTCCTTAAGGGCCTGCTCGACGGCACGATCGACATGATCGCCACAGACCACGCGCCCCACTCAAAGGAAGAAAAGGAGCGCGGAATACTCGGCGGCCCGATGGGAGTTTCGGGTATTGAGTGCGCGTTCCCGGTTATGTACACCGGCCTCGTAAAAACAGGCGTCATCACCCTTGAAAAGCTCCTGACGCTTATGAGCACGAACCCGGCTTCACGGTTTGGATTTGAATCCGGCATCAGACAGGGTGCTACCGCAAAGCTCTGCGTCTATGACCTTGATGAGCAGTACACCGTCTGCGGCGAGAACTTCGCATCGATGGGACATTTCACTCCGTTTGAAGGCGTCAAAGTGTACGGGAAATGCCTGATGACCGTGTGCGGTGACAAAATGATAAGACACGTATAATGTTCAGAGCAAAATTATAAAGCGTATATCACAAACAGGGCATCGATTTGCTAAGATTGCAATCGGTTGCCCTGTTTTTTGCTTATTGAATGGTGAGCGTAATCGGTACAGGGGAAAATTTAATAATTTGTTTACCGAAATGATGTGTACATTTTTTTCGCTTATTGGTACGGTGATAGTGCACTGTGCAAAAAATATGTTCTGGGAGGTGGCTTCTCCGGAATGCGCAATCCGGATGTGTGATCAAACAAGTCAAACAAAAGAAGCCGAAATCTCAGGGAAGAAAAGAGGTGAAGATACGTCGAATAGTTGCGATGATAAGAGGGAGAAACAGAAAACTATATTTTAGGAGGGTACAATTTCATGAAAAAGATTTCAAAAATCTTTATTATTCTTGCTTTAGTTACTACGCTAGTCATTTCCGAAAACAGACCTGCTCTTGCAAGTACATCCGGAAACACTCGCAGTAGTAGTGCTACAGTGTATGGTTCTAACGGGGTTCGTCATGAACTTGAGTTGTTTTATTTCTGCGATATGTCATATTATGGGTGGCATGCGGAGTGTACTCATTTCGCGGGAGACATCTATATGTTTGGACACAATTGCTATTGTAATTGTACAATTGAGCAGGATGGATGGATTATAGAACAGACTGGAAGGTGTCATGCTACATATGTAGACAACACAACGTATTACTCGAAGACGCATACAATTTATGATAGCGACAACAGATATCGAGGACATGCTTATTGCGGGACGGAAGGGTGTTGAGTCGACACAATCTGATGGTTATATGCATTTACTATTATGATTGAACATTGTATCATCTATAGTGACAACAGACTTTATAATGTCTGTTGTCACTATAGATGGACATAAGGGGAAAATATGACAATATTAAGTGAATTTCTGGCGTATATGAAGCGAAGTATAATTATCACAATATTCATCGTTTGCAGTATTATATCAACTGTCGTACTGGTTATTTTTTCGTCACTAATGCTTCATGAAGCGCAATTGGATTTTGATAAGTATAAAGAAGTTTATGATGAAGGGAAATTCTATGGCTTGGGAGACAATTTCTTTGACGAAGCAGAGAAGGCTTTGGGAAGTAAGAAAGACCACGTGAAGATTTTAGCCGAGGTTAATGATTGGCTTCGTAGTAATGACAAGTTCGAATATTTGGAGGGAAGACAGGAATATATTTCATATGTGGATAAGAGTGGGCAAACCCATAATTCAGCTGATTCATATTGGACTTCGCCAGAGGATATAAAACATTTCGGACTCGGGGTGGCAAAAGGAAGAATGCTTGATGAAAGGGATTTTGTACACACCCAAGGAATGGCTAATGTGACAGGGGCAAGATCTGAGGATGAAGTATCAATCGTTATGGGAGATGCGTTCAGAGATGATTATGAAATAGGGGACACGATTGAAGTATATCATATTTTGTATGCAGGAAAAGCACGGATAGTAGGATTTTTGGAAAAAGGATCATATGTATACAGTGTACTGACCAAAGGATTGATTTCTCTTGATGATCATTTTGTTTTTCCTTTCTTTAACAGTTTTTCGGGAAATGAGAGCGATATATATATGAGAGTGCTCTATTATCAAAAGAACAATAGTCGAATATATGCTAAGTATTCAGTCGATGATGTACAGGATATGATTAACGAGTACACTTCATCGCTGGGAATCCCCGGAGGTTATTTTGTCTTTGCTTCAACGCACCAGTGGCAGCCTGTATTTGCAAAGAATCTGGACGACATAGTCGGTGGAATAAAAGGGATAGCAGTCGGAATATCACTTTTCAGCGCACTTTCGCTCGGTCTTTATTTGTTTGTTAAGATCAGAAAGTCGTTGAAGTATTACGGAATCCTTTTGCTGAACGGATTCTCGTCGAGGCAGATAATGATGATGATATTCGGGGAAGTAGTCGTTGTGATGCTGTCTTCTTTCGGAATCGGGCTGCTGATTTCTTATGTCATTAAGGATAACAGTTATCGTGAGTATGATATCAATATGTTGACGGGTATTATTCCTATGCTTGTGATCGGACTGGTGGGAGCGCTGGTTGCGCTGATTCTGGTCAATAAATATGACATCTCAACTTCGTTAAGAGAGGAGAACTGATACAAATATGGTACTTGATCTAAGAAATATAAAAAAATCTTATAAGAAACACGGAAGAAAAATAGAAGTGATAAATGGCTTTGATCTTACTGTCAGACGGGGGGAAATGGTGGCCCTGATGGGCGAAAGCGGAGCGGGAAAGAGCACGATCTTGAATATTATAGGTGGTCTGGTTAAAGCGGATTCGGGAGAAATGTTTTTCGAAGGAGAGAAGATAGATATGACATCTAAGAAGGCGCTTAATCTGTACAGAAAACATCATGTAGGATTTATAGTGCAGGACTTTGCGCTTATCAAAGACAGAACTGTTTATGAAAACATAGAGTTACCGCTTAAAATTCGGAAAAAACCGTTCAAAGAGCGGGATACAATTATTAAGAGTGTATTGTTGGAAATGGGTCTGTCAACGGAAGAAAAATCATACCCGTCAATGATGAGCGGGGGAGAACAGCAGAGAGTGGCCATAGCACGAGCATTGGCTATAGAACCGGATCTGATATTGGCTGATGAACCAACGGGATCACTTGATGAGGATAATGCTGAGGTAATAATGAATCTCTTGAGAGAACTGTGCGATAAGGACAAAGCGGTTCTGATAGTAACTCACAGTAAAGAAGTCGCAAACAAATGCGACAGGATCATAAAACTAAAGAAAGATACACCTCTCAAAGAAGGTTAAGATACAGATTGTTGAAAGGGAAAGATCAGGTGAAAAAAATTGTAATAATCTCATTGTTTTTTTTGATAACTGCCGGAGTTGTCGTTTATGGAACGGCATATATGGTGAGGCTTCATAATAACAATAGGTATACAGACGGACCGATTGCGAAAGACTCTGTCAGTTTTTTTGTTACGAATGATATGAATACGATAGACCTGTCTTTTATTATGCAGGAGGAAGAAGATTATACTCTTTTGACACAGGACGCTACCAATCCATTGACTTATCACATTATCTTTTCAAAAGGTGATAATGATCTTTTTTCAGGAGAATTCCTAACTGATTGGGATTATACGAAGCCCAAACGTGCCGCTGTTCTGGGAAAGAATGTAAGCAGAAATGACTGTGAGATAGTTGGGGTGATTGATGATGATCTGCTTTTTGGCGGATTTGCCTCGTGCTTTTTACTGGACATGGATATCAGGAGTATCCCATCGGAATGTGTTATCACAATTACGTCAGAGATAGAGGGACATGCTGGGAAAGTATATGAGTCCTTAAATGAATCCGCTTTGAAACAAGGCCTTTTGCTCAAAAAGGTGCAACTGGCGAATGTTGTCTTTGGACACTATGAGAGTAATGAATCGAAGATGATAATCACGGTTATTTTATTTTGGTGTGTAATGCTTGTTCTTACGGGGATGGCGGCGTATTTTTGGTTTGTGGTCAGAAAATCCTTTTATAGGGTATTACTTATATTTGGGTCGAAAACACCCTTGCTAAAGGTGTATTTTCCGCTCGTTTTAAGCGCTGTGCTTTCGTTTTCAGCTCAGGCAGTTTTGTTTGTGACCTTACGAAGTGACAGTCTATACATCACGGGCATTGTCCTTAAGACTGCTTCATTATTGTACATAGGGCTATTGATACCTGTGTTACCTGTGGCCATATATTTGAGGGGAATGAGATCTTAAAGTATATGGTATGTTGGTCGCATAAAAGTATGTTTGAGCAAAAACCTAACGGCAACTTGGGGGTTAGCTTATATTGAAAAAAATGATGTTTCGATTATTGGGTTCTTTGATGTTAGCTGTTGTAACGGTTTGCAATGGCTGCGCTCATGAAAGTGAAGGAGATACAAGCGTTACATCGAGTATAGACTATGATGCGATGGACACGCTTGAAGGCGTACAACTGAGTATTGAAGAGGGAACTCTAAGCTCCACAGGTGCAACGTTTATACTTTACAATGGTTCTGATTATGACATTCGTTTATATCCGGAACCGAAG
>Ga0310690_10011704_pt1 | contig 10811 bp, 10 predicted proteins | sample AusTroGonzalo_MG_2_FD_207661 | JGI IMG/M metagenome (GOLD analysis project Ga0310690, IMG submission 207661) | Bovine rumen microbial communities from tropical cattle in Woodstock, Queensland, Australia - Gonzalo_04 (v2) (version 2) | ecosystem: Host-associated > Mammals > Digestive system >...
TCTCCAATCTCAGCAGGAATCTCAGTCTTCACGTCTATCTGAACGTCTGAAATGGCCTTGAACTCCATGCCCTGCGGTATGTACTTTCCTATCGACGAGGCAGGAAAGCCGCAGAATGCGTCAATATAGCCGTCTTTCAGTTTCTTCGCAATGACCTTCAAAGGCTTCTCTTGTGCTTCACCGAACGGGAATGTTGTCATCAGCCATGCTGACCAGTCATGCGCACGGTAGAAGTCACCCTCTTTCAGAAGGTGAATCACATTGAAAGTCTCTGAGTCTTGTCTCGCACTTTCTATTGCAATGATCTCCGAAATCTGCATTTTATCTCTCTTTAGTTACCTTTTACCCTTCCATTGCGGAGTATGCCTTTGTGGCCGCTTTGGTGAGCGGCCTTGGAGGCACACTCCGAATGAATTGGTTTTGTTCTCTTTGTTCTGTTTGGGCAGAACGATATTACTGAACCGGGCGCACGGCGAACCCGCCGTACCGATTGTCGTTGTACTGCGGATTCACGCCACCACTGCTGAAGTGCAAGTCCCGAGCATTGCGGGCAGAGTAGAACGACGCAGACCAGTAGCTACCGCTGGAGCCGCGACTGCGCCACGACGAGCCATTGCCGCCGCCAGAGCAAGCAAAGAAGAGCCTGTTACCGTTGTTCTTCGACTGCAAGTACAGACCTACGACACCGTTGACAGTAACGCGCTTATCAGTCGTTGCAGCGGCAATGACCTCACCGTCAGCGTCTATGTAGTCGCAGTTGTCAAACAGCTCCTTGAACTCGTTCGTAGTAGGCATGCGCCAAGGCGAACCCAGATTAGCACGGGCAGCGTCCTGTGAAGGTGCCATGCTTGCAGTCAACTCGTTACCAGGAGTGCTACCGTAAGGCTGATTCTCGTAATAAGGCTCAGACTCGTTGACACCACCCCAATTGTAATCGAATGCACTGTTAGAGATAGGATTATGACCGTCGGTGTTACCCCATGAGAAGAAACTGCACTCGTACTGGAAAGGACTCTGTGCGAACTTGTCAGCTTGTGACAGGTCGATGTTGCGGCTGGCCCACTTCAAACCAGAGGGCAGGCCCATGTCAACAAAGATAGAGGTAGGTGTCTGAACCTGTTCGAGGCCCATCATGCCTACGATGTTCCAGTTCGTGCCGTCGTACTGGAACTGTACGATGGTCTGTGCCTTTACCAAGCCGGGCTGAATGGCGTTGCCGTTCACTTTGATAGGCTTTGCGCCAGTGCTGTTCACGTTCAGCGTTGCGCCTGCTACGTTAATAGCAGTGGTGAAGAACACGCTCACGATACCGTTTTTCAGAAGGATGAAATCACTGATGGCAACGGTCTTTGCCTGTGTCGTTGCAGCAGTAGAGCAAGTGCCGTAGCCAGTACCAGCGTTTGCCATGTCCTGCAAAAGCTGACGGGCTGGGTATTTGCCAATGGGCGTGCCGTCAGGATTGCAGATCATGACCACTTGGTTGGCTCCAGGAGCAGCCTGATTAAGAGCTGCCACAACCGCTTTGATAGCGTTGGTTGTCGAAATAGTTTCCATGTTCTTTTTATGATTAAATGTTAATAAAAATGATTAACCTTGATGAACTAACGTCTTCGGCATGAGATTGACAACTGCCTGTAATAAGTCTGCTACGGTGTACTGGCTACCGTTCAGGGTGTAGGTGTCTGTCAGCTTGACTGCGGCAGTGGCGTTGCTGCGGATGGTTTCGAGGTCGCTGATGGTGTCCTGCTTCGATGCAAGGGCAGTGTTCAGGCTCTGTACCCAATACTCAATGGATGCGTCGGTGAAGATCTCCCAATCGCTGTTCAGAGTAGGATCGGAAACGCTGAAAGAGATCTTGCCGTTTACGGTGTTCACAACAAACGCACCGTCCTGCACCAACAGCACGACAGGCAGATTGCTCGTTGCCTGCAATGCGCGATACAGCACACCGTTGATGCCGATGACAGAGTTTTTCCCGAAGGTGCTCGACGGTGTGAGCGAGGTTATATCTACGGGGTGGAGGTGTTCGTCAGCGTTCAGTCCAAGCTCGGTCTTCGTGGCTCCGTTTGCGTAAATCCACGCAGCTATGGGCTTGTATATTTTCTGAATGAAAGATCGAAGTGCCACGTTACTCATATTCTGTTCTCTTTTTTGGTTTGTGAATAGACTGGCCTGACCGTCAAAAGACATTTAGGATAAGTCTGTGTCAGGCCAGTCTTTACTTACTTAGTCACCGCTCTGTGCAGGAGTCTGGGCTGCTGTCATGGCAGCTTCCCATGCAGTTGTGCACTCAGCCTCAGTGATGATTCCGAAGTCAGCCTCCAAGGCGTAACCAGCACTGGCATGATTACCCCAGCCGTATGCAGATTCAGCGTGAGAAAGCTTTGTCTGAACAGCAGAAGCGAGCTTAGCCTCTGTCAGAGTGCCGTCGGCAATGTCTGCGGTGATGGTGTGAGTTGAAGCGTCGATTGCAAGAGTCACCATCTTGCCAGTCTGATTACCAAGTGTCAGATACTCTACGAGGCCTGTCATGTCGGCGTAGCTGTAGGCGGGACTGTCCGAAGCTGCGTTTGAGTTGTACTTCATGAACACACCAGCCTTTGTCACGCCTACGGAAGAGCCAACCTCAGTCTGACCGTCGAAGAATTTTCCTTCATCAGCACCAGTACCAGCAGTGATGGTCACAAGCTCGAACGTGCCGTTAAGAAGGTCTTTCTCGATGTCGATGTCCATGGTCGTTGCTCCGGCACCCGTACCTTTTGTAAAGCGATAACTCTTGAGCTTGCCTGTGTTAGGACTCGACAGAACCTCAAAGGTCACTGCGGCGTTACTCTGCGCTGTGGCCAGCTCAGCCAGAGCAGCACCAACGTCGGTCTTGACACCGCCGTTGAATGAAGCGTGAGTGAAAGCGATGTCACCTGCTACGAGGGCAGCTTTCAGGCCGTCGGCATAAGCCTTAGCGGATGATAAACTTGCTACGATGGTCGCAGCGATAAGGTTCAGCACAAACTGGAGGCGAACCTTGGTTACGATTTTTGACAGATCAATTGTCATAATACCTAAATTTTAAAAGTTAATAAATAAAGTTGACTATACTGAGTTGAAACTCATTCTTCAAATATCGTCATTGTCAGGGTTTGGCTCTTCTGGAGTGGGAGAGTCCTGACCGTTCTGACTGGCCTGTTGCATGGCGGCTTCCCAATCGTCTTCGAGGTCTTGGTCCGACAAAGATTCCGAGCCTTGAACGTCTACGTCAACGTCAATGCCTGCCTGTCTCATGGCCTCTTCCCAATCCTCAGAAAGCTCGTCTTCAGTGATGACGTTTTGCTCGTCAAGCATGTCGAGCTTATCCTGAATAGACTTGTCAAGGTCTTCCTTCTGGATGCTCTCGTCTTCGATGCTCTGACTGTTAACACTGTTCGGGGCAGGGGCAGAACCACTGCCACCGCTACCACCTGTGAACTCATATTCCTTTCCGTCTACGTCCTCGACGATCAAGGTCTTCAATTTTTCGCTCATATCGTTTATGTTAAAGGATGATTATTACCGGCTGCACATTCTTCTTTTCGGCCTTCGCGTTGATGGCGGTCTTTGCCGTGAGCTTGCTCGAATAGTACTTATTCAAGCCGAGAGTAGGACAGCCCTTCTGCCAGAACTGCCAGAACCACAAGAATTTTCTTCTCTGCTCGATCAGGAACCGCTTCGGTGCCACTTTCCTGACTCTGATGACTACGACTTTTTTCTTTTTCATTGCTTTTTGAGTTTATGTTAAACACTTATAATATGACCATACTCGTGATCGATGGAGAAGCTGTCATCGTCATTGACAGAGCCTTTGCTTGGGAATCTCTTAGAGATATTACGGCAGTCAAGCAGTGCCCACATGTAATGCTCCTGCATGCCATTGTAATCTTCTGGATTGTATATCACTTTCAGCTTTGCCAGTCCATACTTATTGAGTTTGAAAGCCGTACCTCCAACGAGATTATATCTGACGGTTGTAGCGGCACTCTGCATGTTCAGGATATAGAACTCTCTTCCAAGTTGTACAGAAGTAGGAGAGGGGAGATTGATATAGGTCTTACCGCCCCATTCTATCTGCAGACCTCCTATAGTGTCGGGAATGCCCGTAATGGTGTACGACGATTCGGAAGTAGGCAGTGAGCCATATTGCTGTGCAACGGCCTCACTCGTTATCCTGACGAATGGCGTAGCAATGCCTCCTTTGAAAAAGCCATTGTTAGCATAGACATCGCCTTTCACGATAGCGTTGCTCATATAGACACGGCCAGTATTTCCATCTACGGCGAAGTTCGGGATGAATCCAGAGTAACTTGATCCATATCGGATATAGTTTGTGAAGTTTGTCGGGTTGAAACTTTCGTAACTGCCCTGCGTGCCTTGTTTGCTGATAAGCCAATCATAATTGATGGCGAATGAGCCGAGCGAAGCCTGATTTGTAAATATCGCCTCAGAAATGATGTACTTGAACGTAATACTCATCTTCGTCCAAGGCTTACCGTTGTTGTATTCGCTGTCAGCAGGATCTTCATCATTACTTGTATAGGTATTGTCAGACTGTTGCGTGCTTGCCCATGCTGCACAGTCAAGCATATAGTAATCATTGCCACGTTTTACGAACGGTGCCTTTGTCTTCTCGAACTTATAACCCACATTCTGGTCCCATACTCCAGCGTAGTAGTACCATCTTCCGACGTGTCCGGGAAGGCCAGCAGTTCCTTGGCCATCCTTTATATGGCTGATACAGACACCAGTGATACTTGATGCAGAGACTTTGGTACATCTGTATGTGGCTTCGTGATAGAGATTCGAGTCATAGGAATAGCCTACAACCATATAGTAGTCACCGACACGGCATTTTGTGAAGTCATCATCATCTGCATAGTGACTGCAAGAATCAGTTACACCGATGGTTGCCCAATTGTTCCAGTTCGCTTCGGTGTAGCCTGCGATACCTGTTCTGTTCAGAACGAGTGCAATGCCTTTTCCGTCCACGCCTTGCCAACCAGCTACAATAGCAACGGTACACTGTGCGCTAACGGTTTTATTGTTATATGTTCCTGAGACAGTGAACACGGCTCCAGAAGAGAAACCAGACGATGCAGCGTCAACGGCCACTTTCAGCGTCTTCTTGTTTGCACTTCCGCTGACAGCTTCAACAGTAACACCAGAGGGCTTGCTGTTATTCGTGACAGAGCTGGGAGTAACAGGAGTTTCTCCTACTCTCATGTTAAAGGTGATTTGCTGACTGACGGCCTGCACAACAGCACCAAGATTGTTACATGGAGCATAGACCTTATCAGGAGTGCAGAATGCTACAACACCGCCCATGCCATCCTTTCCATTAGTACCATCGGTACCATCCTTGCCATCCTTACCGTCTTTTCCGTCGGAACCGTCAACACCGTCAGAGACGATGCAGACGGTTTCCTCGTCGATGACACCAGTGAGGCCAGTAGATACAGAAACGGTGTCTGCCGTGTTCTCACAGAGGGCGAAACGGATAGCGTCATAAGTGGCAAGATTCAGTGTGCCGTTTGTAACGCCAGGCATGTCAAGCGCACTCTTATGCGTCTGATAAAGTGCCCAGTTTCCTGCCCAGTCACCATTTGTCTTGTGGCGGTTGAAGTAGATGTTATATTTGTTGTCGATCTTTCCGCTGACATCGTTCACTCTCGTCACCTGTCCTGAGATTGCACGCTTGGAGTAGCCGCAACGAAGGCTAAAGGCATTCGAGCCTCCTACGAGGTAGTTGCCGCTCTTGTCACGGGTGGCATGGATCTCGTTGACGCTTGGCAGAAGATTATAGACATCACCTTTCACACCGTTCACGACGAAATGCAGAACCCTTGTTACGCTCTGGTCTTCCGTTGACCTTATCGTGATCTCGAAATCGTCTTTTCCGCTGATCTTGGCCGTAGTCGAATAAGTGACAGTGATCTTAACCGACGATGCAGCAGAACCCCACGACACTTTAACGCCACTGCTCTGAGTGCCGTTAGTCATGGAGGTAAGGCCCCGTCTGACGGAAATGATGGTCAGTTGCTTTTGTGTGTTGCCGTAGAACAGCCTGACATTGGTAGACACGGCTTGCTCTTCCAAAACGTACCCGCTGTCATCACACTGCACCGAGTCCATTTCGTTGTCAAAGTCAGCAACCCAAGGTGAAGTACCGTCGTTGCCGTCATTGCCGTCGCGTCCATCGTCTACCGATGTCACACAGAACTGACTTGTAATCACTTTTTGCATGTCGTATATCTTTTATGTCACTTTGATAAGACCTGTTATCATGCCACCGTATCTGTTCACGGTGTCGAAGGGAACGGTACAGATACCGCCTGTCAGCGTAACGTTGTCAACGTTGATGCTGCCACTCTTCACCTTCATGCCGTCAACGTCTACCTCAGTAGGTGTCAGCGTAATCCAGTTCCTGAGAGTAGTACCGTCATTCTTGAGGAACATCACCTGATACGTGCTGTACTGAGCGTTCTTTCTCGTATCTTTGTGGTTGGTGCTTGTGGCTACCCAGAACTTGAACTGAACGCTCTGGCCGCTATGAAGCGAGGCGGGCTTGCCGTCGTAGATGCTGCCTGTGCCGTACATGACGTAGAGCATATCGGGATCCTGAGCGTCGTTGACGGTCAGCAATGCAGAGTAAACAACCTTTCCGTCAATCTTGAAGTCACAGCGTACCACGGTGAAGTCCGTCACGTCTTCCTCATGCAGGAAAAGGCAATGTCTCTGAGTGGTCATGCCGTTCTCTTCGGTGATATTCGAGGAACCGTAGTAGGTCGCCCCAGACGAAGGATTGGTATTCGTGATCTTCGTGTCGTAGTTGATGTACCAGTCCACGTCAAAATTCGACTTCTGAATCTCAGTCAAGTTCATGAAGAGCTTCACACCGATTCTGATGACCTGACCTGACTCGCTGATCTCGTTACCGTCAGGGGTGAGGAATCCTGCGTAATAGCCGGAGCTTGTCATGCGGCTGATTCTTACTTCAAGGCCTGCGTTGAAGTCTATGAACACACCGTTGGTCTCGATCTGTCCCGCAATGGATATGGTGTCGAGGTCGGCATTGTCTTCACTGGCAAGGTCTCTCACGATGGTAAGAGTGGGAACGGTCACACCGTTCTTTGTCGTAGTGCCCATGACGAACCTTTCATCATTCGATGCTATCTCTGTGCCGTTGTAGTACCACGTATAGGTACGGGGAGAAACAAACTCACTTCCCTTCAACACGGTAAGCGTCAGCACGGGACTCACATTCTTTGGATCACGGTTATCCCAGCTGTCTATGACACTGTTTCCGTAAAGGACCTGTGTCAGGGACTTGCTCGAAGAAAGCGATCCGTGTATTGTCACACCGTCCGTTATGGCGGTCACACAGAATTGACTTGATATTGTACCCATAATTATTCTGTTTGCATATCACCGATACGGCGGTGTCCGTTTGCTGCTATCAGTTCCATTGCTGTCTCACGAGAGATCCGTTCCACGCCTTCAATGCCTCCGATATACTCTTCTGCGGTCAGGCGAAGACGCTTGAAGTCGGCAAGGTCGAGAATGAACTTGCGGTCTTCCGTCACATAGGCCACTTCGTAGACTCCGGCTCTGCGGGCCACTTCGGCACTTGTCAGATAAAATGCGTTGTTTACCATGCTACACCATTTCTATGACATTCATTCCGTCTTCTACGACTTCCATTTCCTCACCTATGCCTACGAGGTTGTTGTCAACATTCTCATAGCTCTCATAGCCCACTACGAGGTGTGCGGTCTTCTTTTTCAGGAAGATCACGTCTGGATTCGTTTCATCGGCCTCGATGGAGCCTTTGAAATCCACTGCTATGACACCTCTGGCATCACTATCAAGCACAATACTTGCGAAGAGGGCTGTATTGTTGATAATCATGATTCTGTCTTTGGTCCTGTTGATGATGAACCAAGTGCCCTGCACTTTCTTGTTTTTCAGGTTGAGGGCAAGTCCTTCGTAACCGTCCTCTCCGACTTCGCCAGAGCTGATCATTGAAACGGCATCCTCACCAAAGGCAAGTGCAAGTATATCCTCGAATATCGAGGGCACGCGGAAGCTGAGATCTATGCTGCCCGGCTCTGAGTCCGTGATCCAGGCACCAGCAAGACCGAAGATGTTGTACTCTTCGACTTCGGCCTCTCCTTGCTCGAAGTTCAGGGTGTCGACCTTGCAAGGCACGTCGAGTTCGGGAGTGGCTGCAAAAATCTTTGGACCGTTCATACCTTGGCTGATGACTAAGGCTTCACTCTGGTATAACAGGGTGCTGGGTCCAGAGAACTTATCCGATAATTGCGATTTTTCTTTCATATATTTCAAGTTTTATTGTCTCTCTATCAAGTTCTTACCATCCTGAACTACTTGCTTGGCATTGCCTACGCCTGTGAGGACTCCGTTTCTGTAGACATAGCTGTCATAGCCGATGACCGTTGCGTACTGGCCCTTGAGGTAGGTGTCGGCCTTTACCAATGTAGAGGTCTTGTTTTCGTTGCGCATTTCGCCGGGTGCAAGGGTGATCTCAGGCCCTGTGCCTATGTCTGAGTAGCCTCCTTCGGAGTTGCGCTTCGCCCACTGCACAGACAGATATTTGTTGACGATGTTCTCAGGGATAACGCCCTTGCTCGTGACGTGTCTCACCTTGAAGGTCTTGTTAACTGATGTGCCTTGGTTTACGGTGTCACCCTGCTCTGAATAGACATCACTACGCATCTTCGGAATGAGCCATGACATTGTTATTGAGTCACGGCACGGCTGTAAATCGGAATCGCTCTGATTCACCTTCATTCTGAGGATGATCGTTATCTGCTCGGCATAGTCGGCATCTATCGTAAGCATGGCCGTGTTTTGGCCGCTCTTATAGCAGATCATTGTCTCAATGGGCACCTCGACTTTGCTGTCATCGTAGGCAAACCACTTGAACTGATATATCGTGTTGGTGATGTCCTGATCTCCGAGATAGGCCTTTGCAAGGAATCTCTTTGTGGGACTGTCACCGTTCAATGGACTGAAACGATCTCCGTCACGGGCCAGTATGCGCAAGTTGAATACTTCCGATGCGTCTTGGTTGGTCGTAAGAGTGAGTGATTTCTCAGTGACGATGTTCTCGCTCGTTCTCGGATCTGAATAGGTGATCCTGCACCGCAACAGAAGAGGATTCTGAGGATCCACATTCTTGCTCACTTCGAGGTCGCCATTTTCGTAGATGGTGAAATAGTCTGCCGTGTTAGTCGTAATCACAGCTTCCGATCTGCTGCCGAAAGCGTAATACCAAAGCACAGAGATAATATTTGCATTGTATTTCGTCGAAGTGTCGGGATCAGTCAACTGCACAGAAGGGCGCAACAGCAAGGCATTCGTCTCGCGGTCAGGGTAGTAAAGGTTGGAGTTCACATAGTACCATTGCTGCAGCAGACGGCCACCTATGCTTTCTATCTGCACAAGCTCGTCGAGTGGTGCATAGCCCTGTGAACTGACGTTCATCTGTGTAGAGTTGATCCTTTTCATATTATGCAAATCCTACTTTTCTTGCTATTTCTATTTCTACGTCCTCGAACGTGGCCACACATTCGAAGATGACGGGATTCAGACGGCCCCATGCCGTAGGCATGTCCTCGTCTGTCAGCATGATCTCACGTTCTGTATGTTCCATGCCCCAGCCAATATCCTCTACCATGCCGCTTGAGTTCATTTCCGATGGATCGGCATCTTCATCGACATAGTACTTATGCCACTGCCAGGAATCGGCCATTTCCGTTATGTCTTCATTGCCCCAAAGCACGATGGGACTGATGAAGAGGTTGACATATCCGGGCTTGGTCTGGATAATGTCGGAGTAGGGAACTTCGTTTGCGTCGAGGAACCGCATTTCGTATTCGTCGATTCCACCGACCATCATACATTTCCAGTCGTGACAGCCAAACTTCGGCTCTTCCGTTGTCAGCGTCCTCAGACACATCCATAGCTTGCCGTTATGCCAGACATAGCTCGTTTCGATATAGACTATGCCAGTCACGGGGTCAGGCTCAGGATTCAGTGTCTGATAATAGTAGAGTCCGTTCGGGTCCCATTCCTCGTAAGTCCTGTCACGGGTGGGATGCTTCTGTCGCTCCATCATCGACTCAGTATCTTTTTTCAGGTCTTCGATGGACTCTGCAAGTTTCTCCAAGGCACCTTTCTCTTTCTCGTCTCTGAGTACGACATCATAAGTCGGGATTCCGTTGTTGCCGTTCTCCTTGATCGTGAGAATGTCTATGAAGGGAGCGGTGTTGCCGTTGCCGTTATAGCGTTCTATACCGAGATCGGTGTCTTCTATTTGGAGGCGCATGCCCGCTCTCAGAATGTCATGATACGACTTACCTTCCTCTGCTTGGTCATGCTGACGTGCCATGTAGATCTCGTCAATCTTCGGCAGATAGGTATAGCGCATGTGGTCGCGTCTGTCGAGCCAGCCACAGGCGGCAATGAGCATCTTACGAGCTGCTGCCTCGATATACTCAGCAGGCATCTGAATGCCTGAAACGACGTATTTGTCGCCTGTCTGTATCTGGCACTGGTTATGTGGGAGCCAGCGGCCTTCCTCGTCTTCCACACGCTGCAGCGTCAACTCGTAGGCGAGATAGGTATTACCGTTCAGGATATAGGTAGCATTCTCTTCAACTTTGGTCACTTCAAAGTCACGGCCAACACACCATCCCGTATTCATGGAGATAACCATTGTGTCACCGCTGAGTCTTTCGTCGAAGGCCTTTTTCCAGTTC
>Ga0310690_10011705_pt1 | contig 10809 bp, 22 predicted proteins | sample AusTroGonzalo_MG_2_FD_207661 | JGI IMG/M metagenome (GOLD analysis project Ga0310690, IMG submission 207661) | Bovine rumen microbial communities from tropical cattle in Woodstock, Queensland, Australia - Gonzalo_04 (v2) (version 2) | ecosystem: Host-associated > Mammals > Digestive system >...
CCCGGCCTCGCATTTCAAAACGGCAAACGCCCCGATCACCGCCACCAGCAGGAACACCATCACCGAAGCCAACAGAACCCGTATCGAATTTTTCATCCCCTATCATCCTCATTTCATTCGCCCCATTCGCCCCATAAGCCTCAACCTTCCAACATCACCTTCATCATTCGGCTCATCACCGTCTGGTTCGGCGAGATCAGATTGACATGTTCCCGGATAAACCAGTCATAATGCCGCCGGTTGTTCAGTACCCGCAGATTGACGTATTCATTCAACGCCGCCCCGACCGCTCCGCTCCGGCTTACTCCGGCATCGCAATGCACGATCAACGCCCGGTCCGGATATTTGGCGATCAGATAATTCGCAAACCGCTTGATTTCCTTCGCCATCTCATCGGTGAACAGAATCATCCCGTCGGTCGGCATGATAATGTCATCGAATTGCATTTTCAGCAGCGTGTCCCGTTCTTCCTTGATCGGACAACTATCCCCGCTGGAATAGATCGAGATCATGGACCACGCATCCAGCAGATCCCGGTCCTCCTTCAGCTGAAATTCCACCCAATACCGATTCCTCACATAAATCTTCATCATTCACCTTCCTCTTGTTCTCGCGCATGCCTTCGCCCTCCGCGCACTCCGTATTCTCCGTTCTCTCCGTTTCCTCCGTTCAAGTTCGCGCAACTTGCAACAAACTTGCAACAAACTTGCAACCAACTTGCAACTCTATTCTTTCATCACACACCCCTTTCCTTCCGTTACCTTATGACAGTAACCGAACATGCCGTCATAGTATTTGCACCGTTCGCACACCCGGATCGGCTTTGCCAGCCCGTGATGCGCCAGTATGACATCCATCGCCATGCCGGTCTCCCTGGGCGACAGCTCCGCATCCTTGAGTGTCCGGCAGTCGTTTCCGCTGTGCCAGTCCCGGAACCGTCTCAAATACCACACCGCCTCGTCAAGCGTCATGCCTTCGCCATCCGCGCCATTCCGTGTCAGTTCGTGTTTGTCCGTGTCTGTCTGTGTCAAGTTCGCGGAATCCCCCTCATTCTCCTGATGCACCCATTCTGGGTTATTGATCCATGGTCCGGCATCAAATATGATGTCGCTTTTATCCATCGGGAAAAATCCGATGTTGTGTTCATCAACATAGTTCAAAAATCCGTTGTAATGTTCATATTTGCGGAACACCAGCGGATATTTTCTCCGGGGATAAAGGTCATCATCGGAAAGTTCATCGTAAATACGCCCATATACCTTGTCCATGCTGTCTTCACCACCGCCCATGATTCCATACCTCAAGAACAAACTCCAATGGAACCAACCGTCTTCCTCATAAATCTCAACCTCGATCATTTCAATTCACCTCTTTATTTTGCCCCTTCAGCTCGCAATCCGCGCTTCAGTAGCATTTCTAGTATTCCTAGCATTCCTAGTCTGTTCGCGACCAACTGCCTACACTCTGTAGTCATTTCAGTCTGTTACATCCTGTAACCAACTGGTGACCCCTTGTCACCGGTTCATTTTCGCACCATCACCTCGGTTCCCCGCCCCGCCGCTTCTGTTCCCGCTCTGCGTCCTCTATCCGTGTATTCCGTGTAATCCGTGGTTCAACTGGTTACAACCTGTAACCGTTTCCGTTCTGCCCGGTATTTCAACCCGTATTCCCGGTAATATTCCAGATGCCGAAGACGGTAATTCCTGGATGCCGCCCGCTGCTGTTCCTTGCGTGTCCGTTCTCCTTGTGCCCGGTATTTCCGTTTCCCTCCGGAAGTCCCATCCAACACTTCGGTTCCCGCGTCAGTCCTCACCTCTCGCGTCTCCACTTCGCTTTCCGCGCTCTCCGTCTTCTCCGTCTTCTCCGTATTCTCCGTATGAGTTCGCGTTTTCGGCTCTACCGCCACAAAACACACTCCGCCCACTGACACCAATTCACTCATTTCCGTCCTCGCATTCCATCAGCCATGATTTCGCCGCTTCGATTGCCTTTTCCTTGCAAAAATACAGCTTATCGCGGAACGCCCACCCTTCGCATCCGGCCTTGTCATACCCCAGCATCAACATTTCTTCGGCCATCACGTCAATATCCTGCGCCATCCGGCAGAATCGCGGCACTTTCCCGTCTTTTGTCTTGAAGTTTTGGCATAGCGGGTCGTTTGTGCGTCTCGGAATACGGTAAAAATTGCATATCTCGTTTCTGTTAAACCAGCAATCCCCGCACGTAAAAATCTTAGCCATGGTTCTTTCTCCATTCTTTTTCTTCATAATCAGCAATCTGTTTCTCGCTCCATTGTCCTTTGCACTCAAAGCAGACACCAATTTCATCCAGCCAGTAGTGCCACTTTGTGCATAAAAAAGAGTCAGGGTAATCATCCCCTTCATCGAAAATTTCAAGGCAGTCCGGCTGACTAATCATTTCATTTTCCATCGGTTTCCTCCAAATCCTCATTGAGATTCCATATCGTGTTGACCTGTTCCCCCGGCCAGTCTTCCCATTCCCGCGCCATGCGGTCAATATCCTCATGCCGGACGTTGTGCGTGTTCCACATCTTCGATGTTTTCGGAGTTACGTGCCGTGCAAAGACTTTCACCTGATACCCCTTACCGTATTTCTCCACAATGTCAATAAGTTCTTGCACATCTTTCTTTGTTGGAAGAACATCGGCGTAAATGAAATCGGCATTCGCTGTGGTTGCACTCGTCAATGTTAATGTCGCTTGCCACCATGCACCACAGTAATCCCGCTCGGAATAGTGATATTCCCCATCCGAAACAAGAAACATATCCGGTTCTACGAACAGAGCTCCAGTCTTTGCGCTAAGCTCCCGCGCAAAAGTCGATTTCCCCGATCCGGGCAATCCCCGGACAATATAAAGTGTCGGCATCTCATTCCTCCTTATCCGTCTTATTGGCCTCATGCGCCCCATTTATCTCATTCACTTCCAGCAAAAATTTCAGTTCAGTCGGCATCGTAATCACCTTCTGTTTATCCAAGTTTTCCCCAGTCAGTGAAAGACCCCCACGCTTTCAGAGCAGACGCGGTAATGTTATTTTGATCCCATTCACAGAAATCGTAACTGCATCCCGTCTTGTCGATTGCATCCATGATTTCCAGCAAGGTCGGCGCGGGGATAGTGTCACAAAATACGGGCGAGCGTTCAATAACACCATCTTTATGCCAAATCAAAACCGAATCCGCAAAACACCCCTTCTGGATCTGTTTGCACAGCTCCAGCGGCGGCACCATTTCTTCTAAGTTCATTTGTCCCTCCATATTAAGTTGCCCAGATACTTTCCTAGACTGTATGCACCGATTACGCAAAGAAGGTTAATCGCCAATGAATAAACCGTTTCATTCATCTTTCACCTCGCCTTCAGTATTCCTGGTATTCTTAGTATTCCCAGTATCCCAGGCTTCGCTTTCCTCCACTGTCATGTGCTTTTCTCGCATTTTACGAATGAAGCATTTTTTGCAGTATCCCGGAATTTTGCAGTATTGAAGTGCCTCTTCAACGCATAATGCGTGAAGATGATACATCAACGCAGGAGCATCAGCAATCAGCTCTGCATTCGCTCTGCATTCGTCCGGGTCCGCGTGGAAATTCAATGCACAAATATCCTCCTGGCGATATGCGTCACTTTTAATTAGAAGCCGATTGAGTGTAAACCCTGGTTCTATGTCGTCAACCCTCCATATCCCGCCGGTGAAACGAGCAGTTTCTTTCCTCTTTCTCACTTTGTCATTCATTCCTTCACCCTCGCATTTTCACAGGTTGTCGTTGCCGTCATCCAAGCAGCATGATTGTAACTGCATTTCGGATCACTGCAATACGGCCAATAATTCATAAACGCAGGACCGATAATCAGTTCTTTTCCGCAAATCGGACACTGACCGGCAACTGTAACATCACAATAGGACATACTTATTTCTCCTCCTCGTCCATGGTTGCATACAGCAATTTGTTGATCTTTTCCAGCCATGCGAGAGCCTGTTCCATCGGTTCGAGATACCGGGTCTTAAATTCATTGTTCGAGCATACCGAACCGGGATTTATTCGTTCGTATTCCACGACATAATACTTCATCAGACAGTAAACATCGTGCCGAAGCAGTTCTTGCAGTTTATAAATCTCCTGTTCATCCACATCCAGCACCCGCCTGTTCCACTTTTCAACAGCATCGGCAGGAGGATGATTCTTCGGTGCAGTAATCATAGCTCCGCAATTCTCACACTGGATGCACGGCCGTTTATTCCCCTCTCCGTGAATCTCGACTTCACCGATCCTGATATAATTCGACCCGCAAAACGGGCAATGCCTGATTTTCATCATTCCACCTCGCTTTCGATCCCCCACTTCGGTTCGTGGATGTTGCCAACAATCTCTTTTTTCAATGCTATTTCTTTATTAATGCCACTAAAAGGAAACGTTTTGTCTTCGGATATAAGACATTGGCTGAACTGTAACAGGTTTTCGTCAAACACAATAAACCATTGTATCTTCGATCCGTCGGAGTATGTGTATTCCAACACATCCCCCTCGTAAATCAGCTTGCCGTTCTTGTCGCGTAACCCGGTGCATTGCTCAATTACACCATCATTGCCATCGCAAAACAGACCCGAATATCCGTCTCCATCTACTTCAGCGTAAACCAAAACACCATTTTGAGACAGATAATTATCGTTATCATACTGTTTCCAATCAGGTTTCCACACCCGGAACTTGAATCTGTCAGTGTTCATTCCTCACCTCTCGCTTTCTTCAAAACCTTCACGGCATTGTCGATTTCTTCCTGCACAACAGCAAGCAGACAGTCGGTATTCTCTTCCCCGGAGCAAATCGCTTCCAAAAGATCAGTCACCGTCAAAACCATGTCTTTCAAAGCGAAATACATATCCGGCGCAACTGTAAGCAGGTCGGCATTGGCCTCTCCCTTGCCATTTGCATAAGTCACCTGTGCAATTACGTGTCGCGGCTTGTATTTCCCATCCGGAGTATCTGTTATCTCTATCCGGGAGAACTGACATGGTTTACCATAGTAATCATATCTTATTGGTTCTCTTTTGGTTCTATACCACTGCCCCGGCGTAAATTTCTCTTTTATCTCACTCATACAGCTTTTCTCCTTCCCGTTTCAGGTCTTTTAGTGCTTGTTTTAAGTTCTTCTTCTGTTCTGGTTTTAAGTTTCCCTCTTTCATCAGTTTTTTGATCCGCCGAATTTTATACTCTATCGAGAATCTCTCTTCAAACCGCTTGATCTTGTTCATATCATAGCTCATCTCTCTTCTCCTTCATAATTGTTTTCTTCCGGTTTTCGAGTTTATTCATCCAGTTTTGCAAATTCAGCAATTTCTTTCTGATCAAATCGAGCCCGGCTTCATCAGAATGTTCAAAACAGCATTCCTCTGGCATGTCTGGATAGCAGCCGCATGTGGGACCATTAATCGTGTATTCCCGAATGGTATAAAACGCTTTGTTTTTTCTGTTAATGCGTATCTGTTCGACTTTTCCCATCGGCATCCTATGTGACAAACCTATCACTTCACCGACCGACATGTTTTCAATATTGACATATGCCTTTGAAACAAATACGCAATCGCCAACCTTGAATTTCATCTCTCATCTCTCCTATCTCATACCTGTTTCCACGGCACCTGCCGAATCTGCAAATCCTCCGGAAACTTGCTGATGTCCGTTTCCAGCTTGCCACCGATGTCCAGCTGTTTCACGAAAACCGGAACACCATTTTCCCGACACTGCTGCACAATATCCCGCACCCATTCCAGTTTGCACGGCCTCCGATTCGGACCGCTCTCAGCTCCGACCACCACCCAATCAAACAGAATGCCATACGGTCTGATTAAGTCAATCTGTCCCAGCAAAGGTTCAGCAGAAAGCCACATCTTTACCCCTTCTCTCATGAGTAGACAAGATGGCTCCCGTTGCTCATATCTTGCATAATTTTCCGCTGTTATGCCATAGAAATAATTCTGCATAGGAAGGTTCGCTGTTAGTTTTCTCATGCGATATGCCCGTTTTGTAAGAACCAGCTTAACTGATCTGATGTCGCCGTTCATTTTAAGCCATTGCAGAATCTGCTCATCTCTGTTCCATTCCCCGAAAATGTCGGTCATATTCCCTACAAACACCACCCCGGACTTCGGCGGCGATTTCAGGTTTTTCGGACAATGCGGCAAGAATCCACCGAACCCATCCTGCAATTCTGTAAACTTCCCGGCCATGCGTTCCGCGTAACAGTTCGCGCATCCTTCGGAAACCTTCTTGCATCCGATCACCGGGTTCCACGCATGATCCCAATACTTCGCACCTTTTCCCCATTCGTCAATCATTTCTCAATCCTTTCTTTTGCTTTATCATTCATTCTCCAAACATAAATTGTGATAATCCCGGAAAAACAAGAGGCGTAAAGCGCACCGGGTTTCCCGGACATGGCGCAACAGATCAAGAAAATCCCAAGATAAAAATCAGTAATATCGAACCGATTCATGCGGTCAATTTCACGCTGTGTCAGTTTCATTTCTTCACCCTTTCAAACTTTATCACCCACACAAACGGATTGACATTCCAGCTCGCTTCGCCGTTGATTTTTCCCCAAAGCTCCCTGAACGCCTCTCTGTTTTCAACACCTTCCTGCCGCGCCCCATCGTCCGTGATCTCTTGCAGCCGTTCCACCCGGACATCGGTCACTTTCAGCCACAGCCGCAGCGCGGCGTCAGCCGGGTTGTATTCGTCTTCTGCCTCTATAAGCTCTTCATAATTAAACAGCTTATCCCTGCAATCAATCTTCCAAGTATTTTTCAGATAATAGCAATCTGGGCAAACCCCGCCAGCTTCGTCAATAGCGAGCATGATCTCCGCCAACGTAGGAGCAGGATATTGCTTTTCCGGTGTTGCATCAAATTCGCGGGCATTTACCCACCATTTTGATCCATCGTAAAACCAAATCAATGCTGAATCATCAAAACACCCAGCCGGTATCTCCTTACACAGTTCCAATTCCGGCACCAGGTCTTCCAGCCTATTTGTCCTATCCGGCGTATTCGGCCTATTTTCTTGCGTCTTGCGACTTGAATCTTGTGACTTTCCCTTACTCATTTTTTTACCTCAACATACCCATGTTTTTCAAACCACGCCCGCCGCCTGGCAATCTCTTTTTTACGGCAACTCGACGCTTCCTTGTGCATTTTGCACGTTTCGGAGTATGAAATGGAAATTCCCCATTTCGCACAATACCCCTTGAACGGGGATCCAGGCTGACAGTGCCAGCACGTCGCGCAAGTGTCAGCACTCATTTCGCCAGCCTCCGGTCTTCCCCGGCCAAAGTCACGAACGTAACCATTTCATTCAGCCGCGACCACACCCGCTCCCCATACCGTTTCCGGATCTCGTCTTTCGTCAGGTTGCAGGTGAAATGCGTCACGAAACGCCGTGCCGGATCGGAAAACACCTCATACCGCTTGATGATCGCATCTTCCATCAGATACCGTTGCGTCCCATACACATTCTGTCCGTCCGGCTCAAGCCCCAGGTCATCGATGATTAAATCATTGTAGTGCCTCGGCGCATCACTGTAAGGCGGCCAGTTGCACAGCAGCAGTTCCCGCATATCATTCGGATGTTTGATGTTCTGCATTTCCATCACCAGATCGCTAGCAGTCCAGATCGGAATATCGAACGCCTTTGCAGCCCATTGCAGCCGCCGCGATTTCCCCGTCCCCGTATTGCCCAGAAAAAACACGCCTTTGCCGCCATTGCACTCTCCGGTATGGATCTTGGCGAGAATCGCCGCCAGATTGCGCGGAAGCAGCTCGATTTCGTCTCTTATCAGGTCTTCTTCGACCCGACCGACGATCTTTTTCCATCTTTCTCCCCGGACCGGCTCAGATGTTGCTGCCGTCGTCTGCCGGATCGAATTTTGCCGGATCGTTTGAAATAACCCGGACATCGCGTTTTCCATTGTTGTTACCATTTTGTTTTCCGTTCGTTTTGTTTTGATCCCTCATCAGCCATTTTTTAAGATCGGCGCATATCTGCACCTTGCTTTTCATCCTGTCCTGCCCATACGGCGTCCAGTCTTTCGCCAGACGGTCAGTGAAATAGGCTTCGGCCTGTTCCTTCGTGCAGCGCATCGCGCACCAGGGCAGTTTGGAAAGCGCAATCACTTCATCTACCGAATGCGGATATGGATCTTCCGTGTGCGCGGGCGGGTAATCCCCCGCTAGGGGGATATTCGTCTCCGTCTCTCGTCTCTCGTCTCTAGCGGTCATTTGACGGTCATTTGACTGACACTTGACTGTCATTTGACTGTCATTTGACTGACTTTCGCTCGACGGTCTGGCCGGAAATTTGCTCCCCATGGCCCGCGTCCGCTGGTTAAACTTCAGTATCTCAAGATACCGCTTTCCGGAAACTTCGTAATCGGCGATCAGACCGGCCTTCACGCACTCGGCGATCCAACGGGTAATGTCGGCAACACGTTTGTCCTTCAAGGGGTAAAGATACGACTTCAGCAGCATCGGCGTTCCATAAAATCGCCCGTAGTCATCCGCACACTGGATCAGCCTCACAAAAAAGACTTCTGCGGCATCGGACAGCGAATTTACCGCTTCACTGTCTACCCAGGGTCTTAAGATTCTGTTCGGCATTTCAGTTCCCTCTTTCTTCAAAGTAAGGCACATTGGCAAAGGAATCCAGAAATACTTTGATCCCTTCGTCTATCGTTTCCATTTCTTTCTGAAAATTCACCGGATTCCTCATCGCCGAAAACAGGATCGCCCTGATCTCCGCCGCCGAAAAATCGGTGATCGCTTTGTGCAGGGAGAACGGTAACAGTTTTTCGGCCTTCGATTCAAAATCCCGTTTTTCTGTTACCAGTTCTCCCAGCCGGTAACGGGTCAGGGCCGTCTGCAAAGTCAGCACTCCGGCCCGTTCCCGCAGATAGCGGATTTGGCTCTCATATAACCTCACCGCCGCCATTTCAGATCAGATTCCCGTCTTTGGCTGCGCCGTTGTTTTTGTCGGCATTTTTTTCAAAATACTCAAAAACGTATTTCACCAAAACGTCTGGATGCTGAAGGATCCAATTCGTCCAGATGTCCGGAAACTCTGCCGTATTCATCTTCGCCTTGATGCTTTTCTGTTTCAGCAGATATTCTTCAATCTGCTCCAGCGTCACCGGCGCATGGGAACTGTCCAGATACCCGGTCAGGAATTTCTTCAGATCCGCCACCTGTTCTTTCCCCGCCGCTTTGCTGCCTTCCGCTCCCCCGGCCTCTCGCCCCGCCGCTTCGGTTCCCGCGCTCTGCCCATTCGCCCCATGGGCCTCATTAGCCCCATTGTTCGCGCCGTTCGCTGGTTTCGCCTCATCAGCTTTCTTCTTCGCCGCATCCTTCGACACGATCTTGCTTTTCAGCTTCTTCACCGCCGACCCGCCGTTCCCGTCGTCTTCGACAACTTCAGCCCGCACCTCGATAGCATTCTCATCGTCGAACTCTTCCCGGATATACATCCCGTTCAGGATTTCCGGGAAATACTTGCGGCTGAAACGTGCGATTGCACGGTAATACAGCTGCAACTGCGGATCTTCCCCCCACAGCGTCGAATTGCGCGTCTGGCATTGCTTCAGCAGCAGAGTATACGTGATCGTGATCCCGTTCATCAGCACGGCGGACAGCCGGATCCCCAGCCCGTCTTCATCCTCCGGTTTCCAGTCCGGGATCCGGTAAAGCTTCGGACGCCCGTAATCGTCGGTCGCCTTTTTGCTTTCGACCATCTTAAACTTCCCGATCACTTTCGACCAGTCGCCAAAATATTCATCGGCAATGTAATGATCTTTCACCGGCGCAAAACGCCCGACAATGGATTTCACCGTCTTCCCGTCCAGCGTCAAAGGCGAATCCGGCTTGACCTTGTAAAGCCCCGGTGCCAGCAGCACCGGATTGGTCTGCCAGACGAACGCCAGCTGCTGTAAAGCATAGCACCCGTAAACATCCCCCCGGAACATCACAGGAAGCATGTTCGATTTCGCCATCATCTCGGCTTTTTTAAGGAACATCGCATCCAGCTGCGTATCGGTCGCCAGCCGTTCGATTCTCGCCTGCAATGCCGTCATCCCCGGCGGCACAATCACCGCCGCCTGTTCATTCTCAACTTGCACCATTGCGTTTTCGTCACTCATTTTTTCTTTCCTTTCATTATGTTGTTCATCGGAAGCCCCGCCCCGCCACTTCGGTTCACGCGGCGGTCCGTGTTGGTCCGTGTCCGTCCGTGTTCGTCTGTGTGTTCGCGCTCACTTCACCTTCAGCATCCTCGCCCCTGGCTTCGTCACCACGCCGTGCCGCGTGAACCGTTCGATCACGTCATCACTCAGCGTCCCCGGCGGCAGCATTTCCCGCGCCAGCTGTTCCCAGTCGGTGATCGTCGCCACCGTGTCTTTGCTCTTGCGGTAGGTCAGCAACGTCTTCCCGTCTCCGTCCACCACGCTTTCGGCATTCTCAAGCCAAAGCTTCAGCTCGGAAGACGCGATCTCTTTCTGCTTTTTCGCTTCCTTTTCGGCATTCTGCGCGTCGCAGTATTCATTGAGCATCTTCACGAATGCGGCGTCAGCCTGTTTGACCTCGCCCGCATTGCCCGGAAAGATCGATTTCAGATCGTCCCGCACCGTCACCGGCGGCGGACAGTCTTTCAACACATACTCCTCCCAGAACTCCACGCACTTCGCGGCCATTTCTTCGGCCAGTTCGGCATCATACCCGATCTCATACTGCCGGTAATGGTTTCCCCCGATC
>Ga0310690_10011709_pt1 | contig 10808 bp, 11 predicted proteins | sample AusTroGonzalo_MG_2_FD_207661 | JGI IMG/M metagenome (GOLD analysis project Ga0310690, IMG submission 207661) | Bovine rumen microbial communities from tropical cattle in Woodstock, Queensland, Australia - Gonzalo_04 (v2) (version 2) | ecosystem: Host-associated > Mammals > Digestive system >...
GCCCAACACCAACAAACCGCTGCACTTGGGCCATATCCGCAACAACCTCCTGGGTTGGAGCGTCTCCGAGATCATGAAGGCCAACGGCAAAAAGGTGGTGCGCGTGAATCTCGTCAACGACCGTCTTCCGTCACCACGTATTCGCCTGGCTCGGGAGTGGGGATGCCCATTTCATATACCTATCGCGCGAGAGCCATCTCGTCAATAGGCTGCTGGATTTTGCCCGGAAAATAGAGCTTGAGCATCACAGTCGGGTCGGTTTTGTGGTTATAGCTCTCGCCGTTGGCGCCGCCGCCGGAAAGGATGTAGTCGTTGAGGGAAATCTTGAGAGGCTTCATGGCGTCCAATCGTAGAATTGTCTGTTGTCGTTACCTGTCTCCGTGAAGCTTTTTGTCAAACGTGAGGCCGTTGCGGATTTGCTTCAGGTCTGATTTCAACAGGTAGGTCAGGGCCGTGTGGTCGTTGCAAGGGTAGAGGAATTGCAGGCGCTTGCCGCCAAAGATGGAAAGTGGCTTCTTCGCTACGACACAAGTCACGGTGATGGGTCCGGCCATCTTAGGTCCGGCAGTGCAGGCACGGCCTTCGAACTCGGTGGTCGTTTCAATATCTTGGTCGTAGAGGGCAAGGATGCGGTCGAGAGTGGCGCATGCCTCGTCGTTGGTGGCTCCTAGATAGATGCTGGCTTCGTCGTAATTGCCAAACGCCATGTCGGTACCGCCGATGGAAATCTCCAAGAAGGTTTCGGCCGTACCTAAGCCGAGGTAGTAGCCAAAGGTGCCGTCGGCATCCAAATAGGTGAAGAGGCTGTAGGACTTTTTGTCCACGTTATCATCATTCTTCAATGTGTAGAATTCCGTCCTGATGTCCACGGGATGGTTCTTGTGGTTCTGTGCTTGCATTGCGCCGCTGATGGTGAGGATGGCGGCGAGCATCCATAAGTGTAAGTTTCTTTTCATTATAGAATGAAGTTTGTTGTAATTAATGAACTCAAAAAAGCTGAAAATATTGTATTTGTTTTCAAAGGATGAGCTTCACGCGGAAACCCCGTTTTGTAGGCTCTTCGACCACTTGTTGGCACATGTTGCCCAGTTCGCTGCGCTGTTCGTCGTTCGGTGGCGTTGTCTCCATCTTCTCCACCATGAAGTCCAGGGTGGTAATGCCTGACTGTTCGCTGTGGGTTATGCGGACGGTGATGGGGCGATAGGCGGCCATCAAGTTGTTTGATTCAATGCGTCATGATGTAGTTGATGGCCGCATCGAGTTGGGGCTTGAAGTCGCCGTTGTGGTCCTTGCGGAGCACCGTTTGGTCGGGCGTGCATCCAATGCCTTCCAATACTTTGCCGCCAATGAGTGCCTCAAACGACGAGGTGTAGATGTAGTGGCTCATGGTTTCGTTGTTGCCGAAAGGCCCGCCATAGTTGAGGTCAATGCTTGCGGTGGGCTGCAGAGGTCCCGTGCCGCCGAAGGTGCGCTCGCCGACGATGTAACTCGTTGGGAGCGTGGCCTTGATGGTCAAAGGCTCGATTTCGCCCATGCTGACTGAGTTGATGTCGGTGATGATCACGTAGGGGATGTTCTCCGCCGTGATGTCGCGGTGGTATTGGGTCTGAGGCTCGATGTAATAAGGCGACCATGCCGAGTGTTCCAGCCTTCCGGGGCCTTCCTTGTAGCGTGTTTTCAAGATTTCCGTTTTCTCGTTGATGAAGGTGCCGATGAGGTAATCGAGGTCGTCTTGGTAGCCTCCGCTGTTGGCGCGGTTGTCGAGGATGAAGCCCGCCAGCTGTTCGCGGGGCGTTTCGGTAATGGCCCGCAGCCAATGGTCGAGGAGTTCGTAGCCTTGGGTGCCTGGGGTGCGCATGACGGGTGTGATGGCAGCCATCGATTGCCAGAGGTAGGGAATCTTGCGCCCGTCGGCAAGGCGGATGAGACAGTAACGGTAGGTAACCGAGGCGCCAAGCTCTTCAACGTCGCATGTGGCCGCCTCAAATGCCTCGAGGTCGTATTGCGCATCCATGCCGTCGATGAAGTCGACTATATCCATCTGTTCAATAATTCTTGGCTCGATGTAGTAGTCTCTGCTTTTTACTTCATCAGTTCCGGGACTAATCAGGACATAGGGATAGTTGTCGTCCGCCGGCGGGAAAAGGTTTTTCACTTGTATGAACATGTGATGGTCTTTCATGCCTCCCATTGCGCCAGTGTACAATTCTCTCAACTCGGAGGTGCTGACGACCTGCCCGGCCTGGTGTTTGGCGTCAAGGGCGTGGAACTTAGGCATGTAATCGTCGTAAACGGCATCCCAATCGGTGTCGTCAACGTCCCAAAACACATAGCCGGTGCTGAGGCATTTCCAAAGGTATTCGAACTGGGTGGAATAGCTGTCGTAAGCCAGATAGTCGGTCTCGCCGATATAGGGGTGATAGTCGGCTTCCTTGCGGCAACCGCTAAACGCCAATGCAATCAATGCCAAAAGGATGATATTTCTTTTCATGTTTGTTGCGATTATAGGGTGAATGTTTTAGAAACGGGCAGTCAGTCCAAGCGTAATGGAAAGTGTGTTCAGATAACGCGGGTCGCTCAGATGGGCATAGCCTTTGTGATGGCTGACGAGGTCGTAGTAGTACAGCGCGTCAAGTTGCAGGCCGAGGTTGAGTGCAGGACCTTCATAAACCACATAACTCAGCCCAGCGCCGCCCACGGCACCGGCAATGAGGCGTTGGTCTTCGCTGTTGAACTCGCGTCGCCCGTCGAAGTCTTCGAAATAGACGTAATAATCGGTCATCCAGTAGGTTTTGCCTTTTGTCTTTGCATTAGCCCACCAACCTCCGTAGCCACCGCAATAGGCATGACCGCGCAGTCTGTCGCCGCCAAAAGAGAAGTCGGCCATCACGGGTAGCATCAGGTAGTTGTTGGTGTATTCCGTGTAGACAGGGTCAAGGTAATGAAGGTTACGGTCCATGCGATATGAGCGCGACATGGCGCTAAAATCGGCGCGGATGGCAAACCATGGGGCGATGGAATACTCAGCCATGATACCATAATCGCCCTTGAAAAGCGCAGAATAGGTCTCGTCGATGCGGCCCGAATTGGAGCGGTCAAGGGCGGTTCGGGCCACGCCGCCTTTCACGCCTACGGTCCACTGCGCCTGTGCTGTCATTGCACCAAGCGCCAGAATCAGAACTAATAAGGATTTCTTCATTTTATGATTGTTATTTACAGTGTCAATTTTGTTGTTTTTGTTTTGCGATACCACACCGTGAACCACACTATGGACGCCACCACGCAGGCTCCTCCCAATGGATAGCCGATGCTTATGGGTAGACCGAAGAACTGATTCGAGACGAAGAAGTAGGTGGAACAGACGGCAGTCATGAAAAGTGCCGGAATCAGAGTGATCCAATAGCATTTGTGCTCTTGCACCAGATAGACGGTCAAGGCCCAGAGGGTGAAGACCGACAGCGTTTGGTTGAAGAATCCCATGTACTGCCAGATGGTGTTGAATCCGTTGGGGTTGGCGATTTGCCATACCAACAATCCGATGGAGATGGCAAACAACGGGAGGGAGATGTAGAGACGCTTGCGTATGGGCTTCTGATCGACTTTCAGCCAGTCGGCCACGATGAGGCGGCCCGAACGGAAGGCAGTGTCGCCGCTGGTGATGGGGGCGGCCACCACGCCAAGCAAGGCCAACACAGCACCTAAGGCTCCAAGCCAGTCGCGGCTCACGAGATGCACCACCGCAGGTGCCGATGTGTTGAAACCGTTTGTGCCTGCCATCGTGTCGTAGCCAGGCGTGGGTTCGGCATAGAAGAACCACATGCCAATCGTGGCCCAAATCAAGGCCACAAGACCCTCGGTTACCATGGCGCCGTAGAAGACGCGGCGCCCCATGCGCTCCGATGCCAAACAGCGCCCCATCAGCGGGCTTTGCGTGGCGTGGAAGCCCGATACGGCACCACAGGCTATGGTGATAAACAGGGCAGGGAAGAGGTGGTCGGTCCAATGCTCCGGGTCAGCTTCGGCGCCCATGTTATAAAGGTGATCCCATAATTCGGGCAGGTTCGGCATCTTGATGAAAAGCATCACCGTCAGTGCCGCTGCCATGAAAAGCATCGCGATGGCGAACACGGGATAGATCTTGCCGATAATCTTGTCGATGGGCAGCATGGTGGCTATGACATAGTAAGCGAAGATGATGACGATCCACATCATGGTGTCGCCGCCAATCATGTTCAGGATGGCCGCCGGCGAATAGACGAACACCGTGCCGCCGACGATCAAAGTCAGCAAGGTCAGGATCAATACAATGTCTTTCGCCCACTTGCCGAGGAACTTGCCGACGAGTTCGGGCAGGCTCGCGCCGTCGTTGCGCATGGAGACCATGCCGCTCAGGTAGTCGTGTACGGCACCGGCGAAAATGGTGCCGAGAACAATCCAAAGGTAAGCCGCTGGGCCGAACTTGGCTCCCATGATGGCACCGAAGATGGGTCCCGTGCCAGCGATGTTGAGAAACTGGATCATGTAGATTTTCCAGTTCGGAAGCACCATGAAGTCCACGTTGTCGCGCTTGGCGATGGCAGGTGTCACACGGTCGTCGGGCCCGAAAACGCGCTCCACGAAACGCCCGTAGAGGAAGTAGCCTAGAATCAGGACAGCAAGGCTGATGATAAAGGTGATCATAGGTTATCAGCCAAGTGCTCTTTGGGAACGGATTCGCTCGGCCAGGAAGTTGGCCACGGTTTCGGGCTGGAGGCCGGTGATGTTGGCGCAGACATGGTAGTTGCGGGCATCGTGGCGCGAGGTGTCGGCGACGGTCTTCACGAAGTTGTCGCGGGCTTCGTCCACTTCGTCAACGACCTTGGCGGCTTCGTCAGGACTGAGGTTCTGCTTCTGCGCAATTCGGGCTATACGTGCGTCGCGGTCGGCGAGGAGCAGCAGGTGGATGGCATAGGGGTTGTCGCGGAAGATGTGAAAACCGGCGCGACCGACGATGATGCAACTCTCCTGCTCGGCCAACTCGCTAAGCAGCTTTTTTTCGGCGTAATAGACGCTCATAGGAGTGGGGTCGGCAAGTGCTCCTGTAGTGTAACTGGCGGCACCGAACTGCTGGTAAAAGCGGCAGAAGTCGCTCCACCAGTTGCTTTTCTGTGCCTTGATGCGGTCCATTTCCTCGGGAGTGGTGCCAAATTGTTTGGCCACAGTCTCAAGCATGGTGCGGCCATAGACCTTAACCCCAAGTTTTTCTCCTAAAAGGCGTGCAATCTCGCCTCCGCCCGTGCCGCATTCGCGGTTGATGGTGATGATGAATTTCGTTTTTTCCATTGTGCTATGGTTTTTCATTTCGCTTGCAAAGATAAGAAATTATTTACTACTTTTGCACATCGCAAAACAAGGAGAATATGTTAGAAGAAGTATTAAGACAGCTATTTATCAAGTCGTTCAAGACTTTATACGGTCAGGAGCCGCCTGTGCAGCAGGTGAACTTTCAAAAGACCCGCCCCGAGTTTGAGGGCGATATGACCATCGTGGTGTTCCCCTTCGGCAAACTGGCGGGCCGCAACCCCGAACAGCTGGCCAACGAGATGGGGGCCGAGATGATCAAGGAATCGGACATGATTGCCAAATACAATGTGGTGAAGGGATTCCTCAACTTGTTGATTTCCGACAAGTTCTGGGTGGATTTCTTTAAGGCGAACCACGAGAACCGCGCGTTCGGACGCAAACCCGTTTCGGGCAAGAATGTGGTCGTCGAGTATTCGTCGCCCAACACCAACAAGCCCCTGCATCTGGGCCACATCCGCAACAACCTGTTGGGTTGGAGCGTGTCGGAGATCATGAAAGCCAACGGCAAGCGGGTGGTGCGCGTCAACCTGGTGAACGACCGCGGCATCCACATCTGCAAGAGCATGCTGGCTTGGCAGAAATGGGGCAATGGCTGCACGCCCGAGTCGACGGGCAAGAAGGGCGACCACCTCATCGGCGACTTCTACGTGCTGTTCGACAAGAAATACAAAGAGGAGCTGAAGACTCTGTTGCCGGCCGACTACGACACATTGGACGAGAAGGCGCAGGAAGCGGCCAAAGCCAAAGCCGAGGCCGAGTCGACCCTGATGCAGGAAGCCCGCGAGATGCTGGTGAAATGGGAAGCCAACGACCCCGAGGTGCGCCACCTGTGGGAGATGATGAACCAATGGGTGTATGACGGCTTCGACGTGACCTACAAGCGCCTCGGTGTGGCCTTCGAGAAGATCTACTACGAGTCGCAGACCTACCTGCTGGGCAAAGCGCTTGTGCAGGAGGGCCTCGAAAAGGGCGTGCTCTACCGCCGCGACGACAACTCGGTGTGGTGCGACCTGCGCGACGAGGGCCTCGACGAGAAACTGCTGCTGCGCCGCGACGGTACCTCGGTCTATATGACCCAAGACCTGGGCACGGCCCAGCTGCGCGTGAAGGAATATGACCCCGAGAAGCTGATTTATGTGGTGGGCAACGAACAGATCTACCACTTCGATGTGCTGAAACGCGTGCTGGTGCGACTGGGCCGCGAATGGGGCAACGACATAGAACACCTTTCCTACGGCATGGTGGAGCTGCCCAACGGCAAGATGAAGTCGAGAGAGGGAACGGTGGTTGATGCCGACGACCTGATGGACGAGATGGTGGCTACGGCCAAGGGCGTCTCCGAGGAACTCGGCAAGGCCAAGGACCTCTCGCCTGAAGATGCCGACAAGCTGTATCACACCATAGGCCTGGGTGCCTTGAAATACTTTATCCTGAAAGTCGACCCGAAGAAGACCATGCTGTTTAATCCTGAGGAGTCCATCGACTTCAACGGCAACACCGGTCCTTTTGTGCAATACACCCATGCCCGCATCTGCTCGGTGCTGCGCAAGGCTGAGGAGCAGGGCATCAAGCTGGAGAGCGAGGTGAAAGTCAACGACCTCCAGCCGAAGGAGAAGGAGATCATCGTGATGATGTACGGTTGGCCGATGGTGCTGAACCAGGCTGCCGAGAACCGCAGTCCCGCGATGGTGGCCAACTTCATCTTCGACCTCGCCAAGGAGTTCAATCAGTTCTACCAGGAGTGCAGCATCCTGAAAGAGCCCGATGAAGCCCGCAGGATGTTCCGCCTGCAGGTCTGCGATATGGTGGCGGCGCTTTTGCGCAATGCGTCAGAGCTCCTGGGAATCGAAATGCCGGAGAGGATGTAATTATGAACGTCTTTTACATACCCAACGCGAAAGAAGGTCTGACGACCTTGCCGGAGGACGAGTCGAAGCACTGTGTCAAGGTGCTGCGGATGACCGAGGGCGAGCGGTTCTGCGTGACCGATGGCGAAGGCTTTCTATATGACGCCGAGCTGGTGGAGGCTTTGCCCAAGCGGGCCACCGTCAACTTGAGCAACAAGCGCAAAGGGTATGACCACTGGGGCTATGACCTCGAAATCGCCATCGCGCCCACCAAGCTCAACGAGCGCACGGAGTGGTTTCTGGAGAAAGCCACGGAGATCGGTATCGACAAGGTGCGCCTCTTCACCTCCTACCATTCCGAACGCAGGGCTGCCAACGTGGAGCGTTTCCAGAAGGTGATGGTGGCGGCCATGAAGCAGAGCATCAAGTCGCGGCTGCCCAAGGTGGAGGACCTCGTCTCCTTCGACAAGTTAGTAAAGCAGCCTTTCGAGGGGCAGAAGTTCATCGCCTGGATTGACGACGACGTGAAGGATTGCCTCTGCAACCTCTATAAGAAAGGGGAGAGTGCCCTGGTGCTGATAGGCCCTGAGGGCGATTTCAGTCCCGAGGAAGTGGCGTTGGCCAAGGAAAACGGCTTTGTGCCCTGCAGCCTGGGCGATGCCCGACTGAGAACCGAGACGGCAGCCCTTGTGGCCTGCCACACGATACAACTAATCAACCAGATGAAATGAAGAAACTCCTGCTTGTCCTCTTGCTCTCGTTTGCCATTGCGGCTCCCGCCCAGCAGCTCAACATCGCCCTGCTGAAATACCGTGGGGGCGGCGACTGGTACGGCAACCCCACCTCGTTGCCCAACCTGGTGCGCTTCTGCAACCAGGAAATTGGGACGGACATCAACCCGAATGTGCCCACGGTGGAGCCTTCGAGTCCGGATTTGTTCAACTACCCCTACGTCTATATGACGGGTCACGGCAACGTGGTGTTTGATGCGGCAGAGGCGCAGAACCTGCGCAACTATATGCTGGCTGGAGGATTCCTGCATATCGATGACAACTACGGCATCCGCCAGTACATCGAGCCGCAGATGAAGAAGGTCTTTCCCGAGCTGGACTTCGTGGAGCTGCCCTACACGCACGACATCTTCAAGCAGCCCTACGCTTTTCCCAACGGTCTGCCGAAGATACACGAGCACGACAACAAGCCGCCCCAGCTTTTCGCGCTGATTTATGAAGGCCGCATCGTCTGCATCTTCACCTACGAGTGCGACCTGGGCGACGGATGGGAAGACCAAAGGGTTCACCACGACTCGCAGGAGACGAGGGAGAAAGCTCTCAAAATGGGAGCGAATATATTACGATATGTATTTACGCAATAACTAACTGATAACTATTAACTATTAACTATGGAAGAAAGAAAATGCCTCTACTGCGGTGAACCGATCATCGGACGCGTCGACAAGAAATTCTGCTGCGACTCGTGCCGCAACAGCTACAACTACGAAAAAACCCATAAACAGATCAACACCGTCAGGAAGATCAACGGCATCCTGGCGCGCAACCGCAACATACTGGAAGAGCTCAACCCCAGCGGCAAGGGCTTTGCCACCAGACAGCAGATGAAGGAGAAGGGCTTCGACTTCAGATACTTCACCCATCTCTACAAGACCAAGAACGGCTCGGTCTATTTCATCATTTACGACCAAGCCTATCTGCCCAAGGAAGGCAGCAACGATTCCTATCTGCTGGTCAAGTTTGACGAGCACGAGAAGTCGTAAACATGATACACTATGAAAAAGACATTCTTTACTATCATGCTTGCCGCCCTGCTGACGGGCGTTATGCAGGCCAAACCCGTTGACGTGCAGCGGGCGCAGGCCCTGGGTCTCCGGTTTATGCAGAGCAATACCGAGCTGAGGTCGGCGACGGCCAGGCTGACCCATACGGAATATGCCGACAACGGGCAGGCGGCTTTCTACGTCTTCGCCCTTCAGCCCAAGGGCTTTGTCATCGTCAGCGCGGATGACCGTGCCAAACCCATCCTGGGCTATTCCGTGGAGAGCAACTTCACGCCCCAGCTGCCTGACGGACTGAGGACCTTCTTCGACAACTACAAGGCAGGCTTCAGCCAGATGTTCGACAACAACGACGCGCGCACGGCGCAAGCCGAGACCGACTGGGCGAATGTGGAGGCTACGGGCTGCTTGGCCAAGACGAAGGGCCGCGCAGTGGAACCTCTGATGGCTTCGCTGTGGAACCAGACTGACCTTTATAACTATATGGCTCCTGAAGACCCCACTTCGGTCTATGGCGGACATTGCAAGGCGGGCTGTGTGGCCAACGCGATGAGTCAGATTATGCGCTATTGGGAATGGCCTCGTCACGGACAAGGCGGTCACGGCTACGATGCCTCAAGCTATTATGGCGAATACGGCTGGCAGGAAGCCAACTTCGAGAACGCCACCTACCGCTTCGAGCTGATGCCCGACTTCCTCGACTTCGCCAGTCCGCAGTATGAAGTGGATGCTACAGCTCTGCTGGAATATCATGCCGGTGTAAGCGTGGATATGGGCTATGGTCCCAATGCCAGCGGCGCCTATTCTCAAGATGTGGGGCCCGCCCTTGAAGAGTATTTCAGATATTCGTCCGATTACCGCTACCGCAGCTGGAACCAATACAGCTATGATGCCTGGCTCAACCAGCTCATTGCGAACCTTGAGGACGGGATGCCGATTTATTACGCCTCATCTGGTCCCGACGGCGGTCACGCCTACGTGATGGACGGCTACGACGGCAACGAGATGTTCCACCTCAACTGGGGCTGGGCCGGCTTCGACAACGGTTGGTATACCGTCGACGGCTTCTACCTGACCTTCTATTCCTTCCCGTGGAACCACAGCGCCATCCTCGACCTGCATCCTGTTGACGAGTATTATGATGCGCCCAAGGCGGTGGAGCCATTGGAGGCTGAGGCTGTCGGGGACAGGCTTGTTGAATTGCGTATTCTTCCGGTTTTCGAAACCCGCGGCGGTGATCCTTTGGATGAAGTTGATGTTTATATCATGCGCGACGGCGTGATGATAGACTCTTTGATGGGTGTGTATGAATTGGCAGGAGGAACTTATAATGTTTACCAGGACGAAGTGGAGAAGGGCGGCACCTATTATTATACCGTCTATGCCATCAACCATGCGGGAATGAGCAAGGTGACGCGCGACACGGTGACCGTTGGCCGCACTTGCGACCTGCGCTTTGAGTTGTACGATGCCGGAGGCAACGGCTGGGATTTGTCGTCCATCGCTGTGCTTGACGAAGACGGTAAGGTGTCGCAGCGTGTGAGTTTGTGGGATGGAGGAGAAGCCTCCGTTATCGTTCCTGTGCCCAGCGACCAGACGGCCACCTTCTTCTGGACTTACGACAACACCTGTTATTCTCATGGCAGCCTTTCAGAGGTTTCATACGAAATCTACGATTGGGACGACAATCTGATTTACGCCTCATACGACTATCCCGAAGTGGGAGTCATCACCGAATACAACATCGATTGCAAGGATACCTCCGTTGACGAAATGGATAACAAGACAAGCTTGTATCCCAATCCCGCTTCCGACAGGTTCACCAT
>Ga0310690_10011710_pt1 | contig 10808 bp, 8 predicted proteins | sample AusTroGonzalo_MG_2_FD_207661 | JGI IMG/M metagenome (GOLD analysis project Ga0310690, IMG submission 207661) | Bovine rumen microbial communities from tropical cattle in Woodstock, Queensland, Australia - Gonzalo_04 (v2) (version 2) | ecosystem: Host-associated > Mammals > Digestive system >...
CGTCCGCGAAATATCGGAGAGCTGCCGCATCGCGGCAATCGCTTCGTCAGCGGTGGGTAATACGTTAAGTTTAACGGCAAAAGGCACCCCCTGTTCTTGAACCAGCTTGGCGAGACTCATGCGCAGATAGGTCGACAGATCGAGCCCCAATTTCATGCAGAGATCGTTCGCCTGCCGACGCAGACCGTCGTCGATTCGGAATTGTACGAGAGAATTAGCCATGATCTCCTCATCCCTGAATACTGAATTCTTTCAACTGACATATAATATACTGCAAACAAATTCAAATTTCAAGTATTTGTTTGCAAAAAATCAACTTTCAAAAAGCCTATAACCAATGAGCGGTGTTCCGGAAATATTAAGGCACGGACGATGGCGCACCGACCATTACTTTCATTTATCGGCATATCGAAGATAAAACGGCGAAATCGATGTCGTTTCCCCTTGCGCTTCGATGTAAAGCATATCGGCCTTTTTGTATGACTTGATAAACACGCCCTTGGCGATTTGACATTGTGCGGGGCAGGGGGTATTGTAATTGAGGATAACGAAGGAGCGAGGCGGAAAGATCATGCTTTTTTTGAGCGGAGGGGTCGCGAACTGGCTGGCGGAGATCGCCGGGCGTTTCGCGGGCGACGACGCCCCGGTGCAAAAACGGCACCGGATTGCCGCCGGTCTGGTGTTTGGCGGCGCGCTGGTGCTGCCGATCGCGCTGACGCTGTTTCTCGATGCCCGGACATCGTGGATAAGACGGCTCTTCGCCATCCCGCTCGGCGGATTGGTTTTTCTGGCCGTTTCCATGCTGCTTTTCTGTATCTGGATACGGTTCTCCATGTGGCTGCGCAAGTGGTTCGTCGCGGCGCCGCTCAACGCGTTTGTGATCGCCGCGTGGCTGGCGCTGCTCGTCGCCCGGTTCGTGTGATGAAAAACGGCGTTCGGTCGGCAAGACGGTGAAACGATGACGGAAAAGCTGTACTGCCCCAAATGCGGCCGGGAACTCGTCCGGGAGTTCTACGAAAGGCGCATCCGCTTTCGCTGTCCCGCCGGGCACGGCGAATGCATGACGGTTTCGGGCGTGCGCTCGTTGTGCGGCGACCCGGGATTCGTCGGCGGGTTGTGGCACAACGCCTGCTATCTGGCCCCGACCGGGAGTGTCGAGTGCCCCGTCTGCCGCCGTCCGATGAAAACGGTCGCGATCGACGTCGGCGAAAAGGAGCTCGAGATCGACGTCTGTTGTTCGTGTCAGGAAATTTGGTTCGATCCGAATGAGCTCGGGGCGATCCCCGTCTACGCCCCGCCCGCCGAACCGGAACTCCCGCCCGAAGCGCGCGAAAAGCTGGCGCTGTTCGAGGTGGAGCGCATCGAACGGGAGGCGGCGGAGACCCCGGAGGACGGTATCGCTCCGGATAACGCTTGGCAATTTCTCGCGGCGGTGCTCGGCTTCCCGTACAAGCGCGAAAAGGTCGCGTACGGTCTGCCGTTCGCTACCTGGGGAATGCTTTTCGTCTGCGTCGCCCTGTTCGTCGCGGGGCTCTTCCACGGTTCGTTCGTCGAGGAGCTGGGGTTCGTTCCGGCGGAGCCGTGGCGGCTCGGCGGGGCGACGATATTAGCATCCATGTTCATTCACGCGGGGGTATGGCATCTCGTCGGCAACATGTATTTCCTATATCTCTTCGGTTCGGAGTTGGAGTGCGCGATGGGGCGGTGGAAATACCTCGCGCTGGCGCTCGTTTCAGGGTTGAGCGCCACGCTGTGCTGCTATCTCGTCCACCGGCATTCGCTGATCCCCTGCGTCGGGGCGAGCGGATTCATTTCCGGCATCGTCGCGGCCTTTGCGGTGCTGTATCCCCAAGTGAGGATCTCGTTCGTCGTGCGGCGATGGTTCATGTACGGCGGTTTCCTGAGTTTGCCGGCGTGGGCGGCTTTTTTGCTGTGGCTGCTCTTTCAGCTGGCTATGGCGTATCTGGAATCGAAGGCTCCCGGCGGCGGAGTAGCCCACTCGGCGCATCTGGGCGGCGCGGCGGCGGGGCTGATCTGCGGCGCGGTCATGCGGTATTTCCGCATGCGCGAAGCCGACGATTTCGCCCGCCGCGTTTCCGCTCCGCCGAAGTGAGGGGACCATGCGGTGCCGCTTCGCGAAGCGGAGCAAAAAAACGCCGGCGGGCAAGCACCCGTCGGCGTCGCGTTTTAAGACGTTCGGATCAGATGTAGTTCTCCAACCGCGTGGTCTTTTCGAAGTTCTCGTTGACGAACGCGTCGCCGCTCGGGCCGAGCACGTCCATCAGCGGGTTGTCGTCCGGATCGCAGAAGCCGAGCGGATTGTGGCGGATCCACCCCTCGGCGTACTTGTAGCGCTTCGACATTTTGCCGAAGTACTCGCCGCGGTCGACGAGGTCCTGCGTGTAGGAGTTGTTGCCCTGGCTCACGTCCAGCCAGCTCTGCTGGCTCTTGTGGCAGCTGAGCATCGCCTTCTTGTTTTCGATCACCGACTCGATGTTGACGAAGATGCCGGGGATGACCGGCCGCCGCAGACTGTCGGAAAGACTGTGCGGCATCGAGTGGTAGACGGTGATCGGGTCGTCGAACTTCGCGGCGAAACGCGAGGTCTTGGCGTTGCCCATGCCGCGGCAGAAAGCGGCGCTGGTGGCGAGCCGCCCGGCGTTGACGTGGTCTTCCATGTAGTCGTAGGGCCCGTGGGTGAGCAATATCTGCGGATGCGCGTCGCGCAGTTCCGGCACGACCTTGCCGAAGAGCTCGGGCGAATAGAAGACCTCCAAGTCGTCGCAGATGCTCTCGTGGTAGACGAACCCCGCCAATTTGCAGGAGTTCATCGCCTCTTCCCGTCTCATCGCGACGATGGTCTTGTAGTCGTACTTTTCGGTGCCCAGACTGCCGTTGGCGATGTTCATGTAGTGGATCTCGTACCCCGCTTTCTGGAGCATCAGCAGAGTACCCGCCATCCCGAATTCGATGTCGTCGGGATGGCTGGCGATCGCCATTGCAACTTTCTTCATTTCAGCGCCTCGCAAGCAGATCAGTGCATCTCCACGTCGCAGACGCCGAAGCCCGGAGCGTAGAAGTTGAAGACCACGTCGTCATGCTCGGCGAGCAACGACATCGGCACGGCGCTGTCGGGGATCTTGTTGGCGATCATGTAGGTCGACAGCCGCATCCCGAACGGGTTGTCGTGGTGGCCGGGGTGCCAGATCGACACGCGGTCGGCTTTCCAGGTCTGCTGCGGTCCGACGGTGAAAGCCTTGCTCGGGACGTTTTGGACGGTGCCGCCGCCGGAGGTGCGGGCGTTCTGGATCAGCGTGATCGGGTGCAGTTCGACGAGGCGGGTGCCTTTCTTGCGGTATTCGGCCGGGGTCGGCGGATTGTCCTTGTACTCGCCTTCGCGGCGGACGGGGTCGTTGAACGCCCAGTGCTTGGTCTCGCCCTGACCGCCCTGCATGATGAGGCACTTGGCGGCGTCGTAGCTCGCCTCATAGGCCTTGAGGTCGCCGTTCGGGAAGTGGAGGTTTTCCATCGGCATTCTGAGTTCCGGACGGATGCGGGAGAAGCAGAGGTCCCAGTCCGCCTTGGCGAAGCCGAGCGGGAAGTCCATTCCGGCGGCCTTGCCGTCGTCGAGGCACCACTCGTCCATGCCCCAGAAGTGGGCGTTCTTGAGGTTGAGCCCGATGGCGTTGACGATCTCGGCGACGACCGGGAGCTGCTCGGTGGGGCCGATCGGTCCGCAGATGCCGCAGGGATTGTCGGCGGTGGCTTTCTGCCACGCGGTGATGTACTCGAGCGCCTCGGCGCAGTAGAACTCCTGATAGGTCGAGTAGAGGTTGATCTTGAATCCGGGACGCTCGAGTTTTTTGAGGTCGTCGAGGGTGATCCGGGCGGCCGCGTCGAGGATGGAGCGGTCGAGAGTGGTGTAATCCCACCAGTCGGCGGAGATCTTGGAGAGTGCGCGCATGGCTTGCCTTCCTTTCTTTGATTTATTTGATTGACCGTCGCGTGACGACAGAAAATCCGATGCTTAATTAAATAGAACACATCTTAATTTTTTTGCAAGCGAAACGCCGCTTTTTTTATCTTTTTTGCGCATCTATCATGACAGCGGCGCCGCCGAAACTGGCATTGCGCACGACGGCGTGTTATATTAAGACCGCGCAAGCAAATCACGGACGGGGGAGCCTCGGCTGAGAGGGAGCGGCGGGAACGGCGCTCCGACCCCGGAACCTGACGCGGGTAATGCCGCCGCAGGAAGTCCCGGGTATCCGACCTTTCCGTCCGTTCGGCAATCGAAAAAGTTTTTTGGACAAAATATACGGAAAGGCGAATCGAAAATGACCCAGCTCGAAGCCGCCCGCGCGGGGCGGATCACCCCGCAGATGGAAAAGGTCGCCGCCAGGGAGCGCCGGGATGCGGAGTTCATCCGTCAGCTCGTCGCCGATGGCGCGGCGGTCATCCCCGCGAACCGCAACCACGCGAGTCTGGAGCCGATCGGCATCGCCCGCGTGCTCTCGACCAAGATCAACGCCAACATCGGCAACTCGGAACTCTCGAGCTGCGCCGGGAGCGAGCTCAAAAAGATGCGCGCCGCGCTCAAGTACGGCGCGGATACCGTCATGGATTTGAGCACCGGCGGCGACATCGACCTAATCCGGCGGGCGATCCTCGCGGCGTGCCCGGCCCCGCTCGGCACCGTTCCCGTCTACGAGGCGGTCGCCCGCTACGGCGGCACGGAGATCGGCGGCGACAACATCATGAAAGTCATCCGCGATCAGGCGGAGCAGGGGGTGGACTACATGACCATCCACTCCGGACTGCTGCGGAAACACGTCCCGCTCGCCTTGAAGCGCAAACTCGGCATCGTCAGCCGCGGCGGCGCGCTGCTCGCGGCGTGGATGACCGAAAACAAGAGAGAAAACCCCTTCTACGAGCGCTTCGACGAAATATTGGAAGTCTGCCGCGATTACGACGTCACCTTGTCGCTCGGCGACGGGCTCCGCCCCGGCTGCCTCGCCGACGCGAGCGACGAAGCGCAGTTCGCCGAGCTGGACACTCTGGGCGAGCTCGTCCGCCGCTGCCGCGCCGCCGGGGTGCAGGCGATGGTCGAGGGTCCCGGCCACGTTCCTTTCGACGAGATCGAAATGAATATGCGCCGCGAGCGCGAAGTCTGCCTCGACGCGCCATTCTACATCCTCGGCCCGGTCGTCACCGACTGCGCCCCCGGCTACGACCATCTGGTCGCGGCGATGGGCGGGCTCATGGGGGCTTTCACCGGAGCGGCGATGCTCTGCTACGTGACGCCGATGGAGCATCTGGGGCTCCCCGAGGAAGAGGATGTCCGCCGCGGCGTGCTGGCTTTCAAGATCGCCGCGCACGCTTCGGATATCGCCCGCAAGATACCCGGCGCCCGCGAACGCGACGACGCGATCAGCGACGCCCGGGCGAAGTTCGACTGGGAAAAACAGTTTTCTCTTGCGCTCGACCCGGAGCGGGCGCGGGAATACCGCGAACGCGCGGTGGCGAAGTCCAGCCAGCCGAGTCTCCACGGCACCGAGTACTGCACGATGTGCGGGCCCGATTTCTGCTCCGTCCGTCTGAGCGCCAAGTTGAAGCGCGCCGCGGAGAAAAAGTGACGGGGCGGGGCGCGGATTTGCCGTTTTTTGCGCCGCGAAAGGCTTGACAAAGCGCCGGATAAGGTTTATATTAAATGAATTGTTGTGCCGGAGTGGCGGAATGGCAGACGCGCTAGACTCAAAATCTGGTTCCCTCTGGGAGTATGGGTTCAAGTCCCATCTCCGGTACCAAAAGGTTACGATACATCAATACTTTATAGCATAGAAGCGAGGAAAAGAAAATGAGCAAAGTCTGCGCGATCTGCGGCAAGACCAAGGGCAACGGCGGCTGCATCACCCGCAAGGGTCTGGCCAAGAAGGCCGGCGGTATCGGTATGCACGTGGTGAAGAACGTCAAACGCAAGTTCGAAGTCAATCTTCAGAACGTGCGCATCAACGACAACGGTACGGTCAAGACCGTCAAGATGTGCGCGAGCTGCATTCGGACCGGGAATTACGAAAAGGCGTAATCCCGTTCGGATCGGATCTCCGTTTAATTCGCAAGGGCGGACGGGTTTGCTGAAAACCTCTGTCCGCCTTGTTTTTTTGGGGGGATGTTTGAAATGCATAAGATGCTCGGTCTCGGAGACGTATGGATCATGTTGGCGATGCTCGGCAACATCGCCGTCACGGTCTTCGCCGTGATCTACGGCGCGCTCACCTGGAACGCCAAAGACGATGACGAAGAGGTGAAAAAATGATCGTGGCGGCGGCGGAAATGAATACGGTGGTATTGGGGGTGCTGATCGCCCTCTACGTGGGCGTGATCGGCTACCTCGGCTGGCGGGGCTTCCGCAAGACGCACAACTCCGGCGACTATCTTTTGGGCGGGCGCTCGACCAATCCTTTCGTGATGGCGATGAGCTACGGCGCGGCTTTCATCAGCACCTCGGCGCTGGTGGGCTTCGGCGGCGTGGCGGGGCAGTTCGGCATGGGGCTGTTGTGGCTGGTCTTCATGAACATCGCGATCGGCGTGGTGGTGGCTTTCATCTTTTTCGGTCGTCGCACCCGCGCGGTCGGCGCGGCGCTCGGAGCGAACACTTTCCCAGACTTCATCGGCAAGCGTTTTCGCTCCAACGGATTGAAGATCTTCATCGCGGCGATCATCTTTCTCTTCATCCCGCTCTATTCGAGCGTGGTGCTGATCGGCGGCGCGCGCTTTCTCGAGGAAGTGATGCATTTGCCTTATGCGTGGGCGCTCGGCATCTTCGCGTTCGTGGTGGCGATCTACGTGATCTTCGGCGGGCTGAAAGGCGTGATGTACGTCGACGCGCTGATGGGTACGGTGATGATCTGCGGCATGCTGCTCTTGCTGTTTTTGTGCTACCATAAACTCGGCGGCATCGTTCCAGCCCACCGGGCGCTCACCGACATGGCGCCCGTGGTCGAAGCGCGGATGCCCCAATTCTACGCCCTCGGCCACCGCGGCTGGACGGTGATGCCCGAATTCAACACCGTGTGGTGGTGGACGCTCGTGTCGAGCCTGATGCTCGGCGTCGGCATCGGGGCGCTGGCGCAGCCGCAGCTGGCGGTGCGCTTCATGACCGTCAAGAGCACGCGGGAACTCAACCGCGCGGTGCTGGTGGGGTCGGTCTTCATCCTCTGCACGGTGGGTTCGGCGTACACGGTGGGGGCGCTTTCCAACGCATGGTTCTACCGGAACAGCGGCCAACTGGCGATCGAAGCGGCGGGCGGCAACGTCGACAAGATCATCCCGATCTTCATCCGGGAAACGCTGCCGTCGATAGTTTTGTACCTCTTCGCGCTGACCATGCTTTCGGCGGCGATGTCGACGATGAGTTCGCTTTTCCACGTCACCGGGTCGTCGATCGGGCACGACATCGTGCGGACCTTGAGCCGTTCCGGCAAGGCGAGCGTGGCGATCACCCGCGGCGGCGTGGTCTTCGGGATCATCGTGAGCGTGATCGTCGCGTCGATCCTGCCCGCGAACATCGTGGCGCGCGGCACGGCGATCTTCTTCGGCGTGGTGGCGGCGGCGTTCCTGCCTGCATACGCCGGGGCGCTCTACTGGAAGCGCACGACGACGGCGGGGGTGTGGGCGAGCATCGCGGTCGGGTTGGGAACGAGCCTCTTCGGACTTCTTTTCCTGCACAACGCGGAGTCCGGAAAACTCGGGCTGTGCAAGCTGATATTCGGCCGGGACTGCCTGATCGCCGCGCATCCGTGGCCGGTGGTCGATCCCTTCATCTATGCGCTGCCGCTGGCGCTCGTGACGCTCATTGTCGTGAGCCTCTGCTCCAAGCCGCTCGACAAGCACCTCATCGAACGGTGCTTCCCCCCGAAAAAGGATAAATAGTGCAATTACATATCAGGTGAAAATCATGCCGTTCCCGCAGATCTCCAATCAGGTGGATTTCCCGAAACTCGAAGAGTCGATCCTCAAGTTCTGGGAGGAAAACGAGACCTTTCAGAAGTCGCTCGACGCCCGCAAAGGCGCGGACGAATTCGTCTTTTACGACGGCCCGCCGTTCGCGACGGGGCTGCCGCACTACGGGCATTTGCTCGCCGGGACGATCAAGGACGTCGTGCCGCGTTACCAGAGCATGTGCGGCAAATATGTCGAGCGCCGCTTCGGGTGGGATTGCCACGGGCTGCCGATCGAGGCGCTGGCGCAGGATGCGCTCGGCATATCCGGCGTGCACGAGATCCGCAAATTCGGCGTGGACAAGTTCAACGAGCAGTGCCGCTCGATGGTCACGCGCTATGTGAGCGAGTGGCGCCACACCGTGACGCGCATGGGGCGCTGGGTCGACTTCGACCACGACTACAAGACCATGGATGCGAGCTACATGGAGAGCATCTGGTGGGTCTTCAAGCAGCTCTGGGATCAGGGAAGAGTTTACAAGTCGTACCGCATCATGCCCTACTCGTGGAAGCTCTCGACGCCGCTCTCGAACTTCGAGGCGGGCAGCAACTACAAGGATGTTCAGGATCCCGCCGTGACGGTACGTGCCAAAGTCAAGTCCGGGGCCAAGGCGGAGTGGGGGACGACCTACTTGCTCATCTGGACGACCACCCCGTGGACGTTGCCGGAAAACCTCGCGATCTGCGCCGGGGCGACGGTCGATTACGTCGTCGTCCGCGACCTCGCCGACGAGGCGAAGCCCTGTTATGTGATGGCCGAGGCGCGGTTGAGCTCCATTTTCCGTAAGGAGGGGAGTTTCGAGATCGTCGCCAAGCTCAAGGGAGCCGACCTCAAGGGCTGGAAGTACGAGCCCTTGTTCCCCTACTTCGCGGAGCTGGAAAAGGAGGGGTGCTTCACCGTCCTCAACGACGATTACGTCAGCACCGACGACGGCGTTGGCCTCGTCCACATCGCCCCCGCCTACGGCGAAGACGACTTCCGCGTCTGCCGCGAGGCCGGGATCATGGCGATCGCCGACCCGCTCGACGCTTCGTGCAACTTCACTTCCCAGCTGCCCGAATACCAGGGGCGCTTCTGCAAGGATTGCGACCGCGACCTCATCGCGCGGCTGAAATCCGAGGGCAAGCTCGTCCATCAGGCGACGATCACCCACAGCTATCCTTTCTGCGACCGCACCGACACTCCGCTCATCTACCGCGCCATCGAAGCGTGGTACGTCAAGGTCGAGGACCTGCACGAGCGGATGATCCGCAACAACGAGCCCGTCCGCTGGATGCCCGAATATGTCGGCGGCAAGCGCTTCGGCAACTGGCTCGGCAACGCCAGAGACTGGAACATCAGCCGCAACCGCTTCTGGGGTTCGTGCATTCCGATCTGGATCAACGACGACGACCCGGACGACCGCATCTGCGTCGGCAGTGTCGCCGAACTCGAATCTCTCTCGGGCGTCAAGGTCACCGACCTCCACAAGCACTACATCGACAAGATCGTCATCCGGCGCGACGGCAAGACCTACCACCGCACGCCGGAGGTGCTCGACTGCTGGTTCGAGTCGGGGTCGATGCCCTACGCGCAGCAGCACTACCCGTTCGAGAACAAGGAGCGCTTCGAAAGGAACTTCCCCGCCGATTTCATCGCCGAGGGGCTCGATCAGACGCGCGGGTGGTTCTACACGCTGATGGTGCTCGGCACCTGCCTCTTCGACAAGTCGCCCTACCGCAACGTGGTGGTGAACGGCCTCGTCCTCGCCGAGGACGGCCGCAAGATGTCCAAGCGGCTCAAGAACTACCCCGACCCGCTCGAAGTCATCAACCGCTGCGGCGCGGACGCGCTGCGGCTCTTCATGCTGGGGAGCCAGGTGGTGCGGGCCGAGGATCTCAAGTTTTCCGAGGCGGGGGTCAAGGAGGTGCTGCGCGGCATCATGATCCCGATGTGGAACGCGTTGAGCTTCTTCTGCACCTACGCCAACGTCGACAACTACACGCCGGAAGCCGAGGTCAGGCCGCCCGCCGATCCCGCCAACGTCCTCGACCGCTGGATCCTTTCGAGCGCGAGTCAGATGGTTCAGGAGCTTCGTGAGGAGCTCGACAACTACAACTTGCAGAAAGCGGCCAACCGTTTCAGCCGTTTCATCGACGACCTGACCAACTGGTACATCCGCCGCAGCCGCCGCCGCTTCTGGAAGAGCTCGAGCGACGCGGACAAGCACGAAGCCTATCAGACGCTGCACTATGTGCTGCTCGTTTTCGCGCGGGCGGCGGCGCCGTTCATCCCGTTCACGACCGAGGCGATCTACCGGGCGCTCCGCACGGATCGGATGCCCGAGTCGGTGCACCTCTGCGACTACCCCGTGCCGGACGACTGCCGCGACGAGGAACTTGAGCAGCAGATGGAGCTCACGATGACGGCGGTGTCGCAGGGGCGTTTCCTGCGGACCAAGCACAATCTCAAGGTGCGCCAGCCGCTGGCGCGGGCGGTGCTCGCGGTCGCGGACGAGCGCTTGCGCAAACTCGTCGAGGGGACGAAGAACATCGTCGCCGAGGAGCTCAACGTGAAGCAGGTCGATGTCGTCGCTGACGAGGAGGAGTTCGTCAACTTGAGCTGCAAGGCGAACTTCAAGGTGCTCGGTTCTCGCTTCGGCAAGGATATGAAGCTCGCCGCGGCCAAGATCGCCTCGCTTTCCGGCGCCGAGATCGGCAAATTGGTCGCGGGCGGCAAACTCGCGATCGAACTCCCCGACGGGAGAAGCGAAGAGATCGGCGCCGACGACCTCGTGATCCGCCGCGACGAAAAGCCCGGCATGGTCG
>Ga0310690_10011711_pt1 | contig 10808 bp, 2 predicted proteins | sample AusTroGonzalo_MG_2_FD_207661 | JGI IMG/M metagenome (GOLD analysis project Ga0310690, IMG submission 207661) | Bovine rumen microbial communities from tropical cattle in Woodstock, Queensland, Australia - Gonzalo_04 (v2) (version 2) | ecosystem: Host-associated > Mammals > Digestive system >...
CCCCGGTTTGCCGCCATCCATCGCCTTCGCCTTCAGCGACTCGATCTTCTTGCTGACGTCGGCGGCGACGGCGTCCTTGATGTATCCGACGAGCTTGATGACGCTGAAGTCGTTCTTCGTGAGGTAGGGCTGGTCGATGACCGTCAGGTCCAAGATGTCCTTGCCGCCGAAATACTCCAGAAGGACGTCGTCTACGATTTTGTCGATCGCGTTTCTGCCGCTGACCTGGTCGTAGTCGAACGCCGTCATCATGTTCTTGCGCGAAATCGCGTACTCGTTGTACTTGGCTATCGTCTGGTTGTCGTCTCCGATCTGGTTCCTGAACTCGGTCTCGATGAGTTCGTTCCAGCGCTTCATCTGCTCGAGCGTGACCGTGAATTCCTTGAGGAGCTTCTTGGTCCTGTCGAGGACGTGGGTGACGGTGGCCGTGAGGTCGATGTAGTTCTTCATCGTGACGTCGCGACGAATCTGCGCCTCGTCTCCTTCGCCCAGCTGCATGCGGACGTTGTAAACGTCGGCGTTCGACGGATCGTCGATTACCTTGTGTATCTTTTCGTTCAGTAGCTTCTCCTGGAGGTCTGTCAGGATCGCGTTCCTTCCGAGCTTGTTGAGGTAGCCCGTGAAATCCTTGAGATATGCAGCGGAGAGAAGCGGCTCCGTCGTTGCGGGATCCTCGGCGATCTTCTTCTGCATCGTGGCGATGCGCTGCTTGAAGTGGTTCTCCGCAGCCTTCTCGAGGGATATCTTCCCCGCGTCGTGCGTGTACACGGTTATGTCCGGCAGCTCGTACCGCTTCAGCCACAGCTTGAAGATGTCAAAGGCGGGCGCGACCTGGTTGAGCTTGAAGTCCTGTTCGAGCAGCACAGTCTTGACGCCGAGCAGCGCGGCGCGCAGCTCGTTGTGGAACTTCGCGATCTTCGCCCTGGCGTCTACGGCCTCGGCGCACTGGCTGTCCGTCCCGTAGGCCACGAGGGTCATCTCGGCCTGGCGCGTCTCGGACATGAGCTTCTTCACGCCCTCGTTGTCCACCCATGTGGCGATGTTCTTGTGCATCGCTCCGATGGTGTCGTCGTCCGCAGACAGGAGAGAGACGAGGCCGACCTTGTCCAGCGTCATCAGCAGTCCGTCGGACTTTGGATTGGCGAGGTTCATGTTGCCGATGGCGTACGCCATGTCGTCGATAAAGCTCTCCGCCTTCAGCTCGGAAAGCGCTATCGCGTTCGGCCCGTTGTAGGGATCGTTGTATTCCTTGACGGATTTCTGGATGTCGTCCTCGAACTTCTCCCGGAGGGTCCTCATGAGCTTCTCCTGAAGGTAGGCGATGTCCGCTTCGTCCGCGCCGACGTTGTTGGTCTGCAGCTTCTCCCGCGCGAACTTCACGACGGCCTCGTTGAAGACGGGCATGCACTTCTCGTACGCGGAGGTCACCTTCTTGCTGTAGACGAGGAACTCGTCCATCTTCATGTCGATCTTGTCGTCCACGAGCTTCTTCAGCATGCCGTCGAACGCCGTCGCGAAGCCCTTGATCTTCGGCAGCTCCTTCTCGCGGCTTATGGAGTCGAGGACCTGCAGCATCTTGTCCTTGGCGACTTCCTTGCCGGACTTCTGCTCGGTCCTAAGAGCATCGACGTACTTGTCCAGGATGGGCTCGGCGTCCTTGACGAACTGATCGCGGAACTTCACATGGCCTTCGACGTACTTGTCGACGAGGGTCTGCACCTCCTTGTTGACGCGCTCCAGGAACTTCTGCTTGCCAGTCTTGCCGCCGACTGCGTAGGACAGCGGGTATTTCTCGACCGCGGCGATGACCTCCTTCACGGCCCGAGCAACGATGTTGGACATCTCGTTGCCGGGGAGCTTCGATTCGTCGTATTTCGCCCTGATGCGCGTCTTCTCGTCGGTCGCCAGGGTGTCTTCGAGCCTGCCATTGCCGTTCGCGCCGTCCGCGTTGACCCAGTTCTGGACTGTGATGGTTCGCTCGTTGATGATGCTGAGCTGCCTCTTGAGGACGCTGTCTTCCGTATAAAAGCCGTCCTTGCCGACGTTCGGGAAGAGGTCGCCAGCGGACTTGAAGTCGCCGACGTTCTTCTTGGAGTACGCCTCGGGATTCCGGAGGAAGTTGTTCTTGAGCGCATCGACCTTCGTCTGGAGCGAAACTTCAAGGTCCTTCGCCATGCTCTCCTTCATGGCCTTGTAGTCGGCCTCGCCGAGCCCGGTCTTGTATTCGGGGCACAGTGGTTCGGGGTCGTCGGGATCCTGCTTCTCGAACAGGCGGTTGGTCGCGTATTTACGCATGGCCGCCATGTCGTCGTCGAGGATCTTGGCGAGCTTGTTCGTGCCGTTGACGAGGTCCTTCGCCGCGCCGTAGAAGGCGTCGGTAACCTTCGTGACGAACTTGTCGTCCAGCTGCTTGCCCGCGATCTTCTTGCCGTCGCACTGGTCGGCGAGCACCTTGTAGTAGAGCTTGGTCAGGGCCTTGTTGAGCGTGGTGCCCTCGTCCTGGAAATTCAGCTTGACGTCGTTGTCCTTGAGCTTCTGGGCGCACTCGGCGACCCTTTGATCCAGCTCGTCGAGGAGCTTCCTGCGGACATCGCCGCCGAAGCCGCGCGTGATGACGGATGTCGCGATGCGCTGGCGCATGTCGGCGAGCGCCTCGCCCTTCCCCTCGTTGAAGAAGTTCTCAAGATGCCTGAGGCCGTCGTTCGTGACCTCCTTGCCGTCGGCGCTGGCCGTCGGGGGCGTCAGTTCGAAGAACTTCTCGACGGCGCGCCTCATCGAGTCCTTGATCTTGATCGTGAAGTCGGCGATCAGCGTGTTGCGGGTCTGCGCGTCGATGTTGTTCTTCTTGACCAGGCGGTCGAGCTGCCGCGTGAACGCGCTTATGGACTTCTCCATGAGCACCGCGCCCTTGCCGTCCCTGAAGGTGCAGTATATGTCGCGGGTCATCTTGAGCCGTGCGACCACGTCGTCATAGGCCTTTTCGTCGATGTGGACCCTCGCCGAGCCGTTCGACTTGACGGAGTTCTGGACCTTCTGGTTGAGGATAGCGGGCAGTGTGCGGGACATCAGGTTCTCGTACATGGGCACTCCGCCGCCCTTCTCGTTGACGAGCGTGATCGCCTTGTCCGAAACCTCCGTGAGAAACTTCTGCGCATTGCCCCCGGCCTGGAGCTTGAGGTTCTTGTCGACCTTCGCGTTCGGGTCGATCTTCCATCTCTCTCCGAAGTTGAGCTGGCCCGCGACCCGGATCTTGTTGATGCACTCTTCGGCCTTCTGCATGTAGGTGTTGGCGTCGGGAACTTCGACCTGGTCCGCGACCTTCATGAACCTTTCCTTGATGAAAGTGGCGGTGTACAGGTCGAGCTTGGCCTCCTTGACGAAGTCGTCCGTCATCTTTGCGACTTCGTTGGCGAGCTGCATGTTCTTGCCGTTGACGCCGTGCATGTTCACGACAAACACCTCGCGCGCCTTCATCAGGACGGCGACCTCCTTGGCCTTCTTGGACACGTTTTCCGCCAACTGCCTCACAGCGTTCACGGCCGCCTGCCCGGTCTTGCCGTCCGGCGCCGGCTCCGCGAGCGCCTTCTTCGCGCCCTCGATGAAGTCCTTTGCAAGGGATACGATGCGGTCGATGTTGAACTCGGCGTCCAGTATCTGTTCGACGCTCTCCGGATCGTTCATGTCGGGGAGTTCGCGCAGGCTCTCCACGCCCTGGCGGACGACGACCGGCAACACGTTATTGAGGAACATCTCGAGTCCGGCGTTCTTGTGGCCGAAGCCGAGGTCGACGTCCTGGACGTCGGCCTTGTTGAGGAGCTTGACGAGCGAGGAGCGGACGACCGAGAGGTCGTTCTCCGAGATCGCCATGCCGAAGTCGCCGTTCTTCTTCGCGCACGTGGTGGCGATGGACTTCAGCGTGTTCTCCGTCTGGAGGCGCATCTTCGCGTCGTCCACGAGGTTCTCGAGCTGGTGGAGCAGGCTCCTGAACTCCATCTCGGACTTGACCATGCGCTCGCTCGGCGGCAGCCTGTCGTAGTCAGCCTTGCTGTCGATGAAATCGGTGAAGCGGTGGTCGATGCCGTTGTCGTCGGTCCGCAGGTAGTACTGCGCGAAATCGTCGTCAGTGCCCTTGAAGCCGCACTCGGCCTTGGCCGCCATCATGAAGTTCTTCAGTATGACCAAGCGCCCCGCGCCATTGTTGAACTGCGCGTCGAACTTCTCGAACACCTCCTTGATGTCGCGGCGGCTGAGGGCCTTGCCGACTTCAGGCGCCTGGCCGGGCTTCTTCGGGTTGATGATGAGGTTCCGGATGGTATTCCCGGCGTCGCCCATGTACTTGAGGTCGTTCTGCATGGCGTCCAGGAACTTCGCGCGGATCGACATGTTGTGGGCCGCGCTCACGTTGGAGCGCCAGGAAAGAGGGAAGTCGATCTTGTTGTTGATCTTCTCGAGCTTGAGGCCTTCGGAAGTCAACCGGAACCGCACATATCCCTTGTTGGTGGTATTTGTGTAGTTCACCATGCTGCGGAATTCGTCTATGCCGTACGTCTTCTGGTTTCCGGCCAGCTGTCCAATTGTTATGTTCTTTGACATGTTGATTCCCCTGCTTTTGCGTGAAAGGTTTTCGTTTTCTGCACTGTCTACACACCACGCGGCAAAAGGTTACAACTAAATAAAGCCGCCGTATTACAGCGACCGTTCGCATGCGCGGACAGAATCCGCACCGCCGCCCCGCACACCACAAGCGGCAACGCCAATGCTAGCATAAACACTCTCATTTTCAACTATTTTATAGTTTACCATATTTCGGCGGACTGTGGAAGAGTGTGTTTTAGGCTAGGACGCTTCAAATTGTCCCATATCGATGGATAGCGACCGCCGATCCATTCCCATTTAGGTTCTTGCAAGTCTGTCGGGACAGGCTTGCAAGTCTACCACGTTCCCGTGCGCTATTTGGCGACGGCCCAGCGGAGGATGTTCGCAAATATCTTCTTCGGCGTCGCCGCGACCTTGTCGGCGGAGGCGAGGTTCGGCGCGAGGTCGAGGCTGGAGAAGAGTATCTTGCCCTTGCCGCACGGCACGATGCCTACGCATGTGGCTATTCCGCGGAGCGGCACGCCGACGACGCCGGCAAGCGACTCCTCGCCTTCCATTTCGAGGCCGAAGTGCTTCGGTCCGTCATAGACGACAAGCCTCTGGTACTCCCAGTTCATCGCGCAGTCGGTTGGAAGTCCGTCGAACACAGGATGCTTCTTGGCGAACATGTTGTGCCCCACCCACGTCTTGTGCGGATGGAACACCCTGTATTCCGGGAACGCCCCCGCCTTGCGAAGCTTGGCGAGCCAGTCCTCCGCGCCTTCGACGAGGACGAGCGTGGTGCCGTCTTCGCGCGCACGGCGGAGGAGGTCCGGCAAGTCGACATTGACCTCGGGGACGGGCAGACGCCACTTGAAGCTCGCGAGCCAGTCGCCGCCGTCCTGGTATGCCTCGATCTTGATTGCATGCTTCTCGCCCGCGACCATCTTGCGCGTGAACGTGCGCACGGCCTTGGGTCCGTTGGTCCACTTGTCAACCACCAGCTCGCCGTCGAACCAGACGCGCGCGCCGTCGTCGCAGGTGTACTCGAACTCGACGTCGCCGGAGACGTCGGAAATGACGAAGCCCTCCCAGCGCACGGAGAAGCCTGTGGTGCCGATCATGTCATAGCCGGGGATGAGCTTCGCCTTGACGTCGAAGTCTATCGCGGCCGTGGTCACGCGTCCGCCGAGGGGAGTGTCGAACTTCTTGCCGAGGAAGTGCGAGAGGTACAGGCCCTTGCTCTCGCCGCCCTTTGCACGGAAGTTGAATCCCGGAACTGGCTTGAACATCTTGCCTTGGTCAGTCGGCGCGAGAAGGACGTAGTCGAGCTTGCCCATCGACGGGTCGTAGGGCTTGAGGTCGGCCTTGAGCTCGTCGCTCGCGAAGCGCACGTACTCCGGGCCGCCGCCGACGATTGCGCCTTTCGACGATATCTTCGCGGACCTGTAGTCCACTGCGAACATCTCGTCGTGCCCTCGGGCGAGAACCTTTCCGTCCGCGCCAAGAAGCTCGGCCACGATCCTGTAGTATCCTGGCCCGTCGTCAAGCGCGACGGAGAGGCCCTCGGCGGCGAGGTCGCTGAACTTCACGCCGCCGGAGACTTTGGCCTTCCCGGAATAGAGGATGCGAGCCTTGCCAGCCGGGGTTTTGACGCCCGCGCGCACGGCGTATTCGCCGGCGGGAATCGCGTAGTTGTTGAGGATGTAGAGGTCGAACAGGTTGGCGTCGCCTGTCTCGCCGATCTTCTCTCGGGCCTTGACGGACATGACGAGCGGCTTCATGTACTGCGATATGAGAGTCGGCGTGCCCTTCAGGTTGCGGTAGCAGTCTACGCAGCCGGAGAGGTTGTCGTCCTTCATGTCCTCGTAGCCGTTCAGGATGTACGCCTCGCATCCGTCCGCTATGCGGGCGTTTTCGAGAAGCCTGCCGTGCTCGTAGTACATGACGTCGCCGAGGGAGGTTATGAGCTTGGTCACGGACGGGAAGTTCCCCTCAAGGCCCTTCTTCGCAAGATAGCTGCGGTAGCCTTCGAACCACGTGTCGTACTCCTGCCCGTCCCATCCGTTGGGTCTGCCCGCCTTCTGTGCCTGAATTAGCTCGACCTGCGGAGGCGAAGCGAGTGCGCCCTCCTCGCCCCAGATGAAAAGCTCCTTTTCGTCGCGCTCGTCTCGGGCGAAGCTCTTGGGCGAGGTCCAGTTGCTGTCAACGTAGACGCCAGGCGAGGAGCCGGCGTTGTGGATGTCGCAGAATCCGACATCGTACTGGCTCTGGTCGTACGGGAGCATGTGGAGCTTGCGCTTCTCGGGATTCCTCGCGCCCATGAAGCCCGATCCGTAGACTATGAGGCGCGTTGGGTCGAGCAAGTGCGCGAGCGCCATGTCCTCCTTCGCGAGGTCGTCGGGATCCCATCCCGGCTCGTTGACCATGTTGTATATCGCGAGCGAAGCGTGGTTGCGGTGGTTCTTCACCATCCGCAGAAGCTTCTGGCGGAGTATCTCGTGCGCTACGGACTGGTCGACGCCAGCCATGTCCTGGTCCTTGTAGCGGTACGTGCTGAACCCGCCCGGCTCCTCGTAGTAGAGGACGCCAAGTTCGTCGGCCGCATTGAGAACGGAGTCGTTGCCCCTGCAGCGGTGGAAGTTGATCATGTTCATCCCGATCTTGATCGCGGACTCGACGTGGCGGCGCGCAAGCTCTGGCGTCGGGAACATTCCGTTCTCCGGCCAGAAGCCCCAGCTGATAGCCGAAAGCAGGAACACACGCCTTCCGTTGAGGTAAAGCTGCGCATCGCTGCCAATTCCGCGCGGCTCGAGGAAGCGGAAGCCGAAACGCACCGACTTCCTGTCGACAAGCCCGCCCTTCGCGTCGCGGAGCGTTATCTCCATGTCATAGAGGTTCGCGTCGCGGATGTCCCATAGCTTAGCAGCCTTGACGACGGAGTTGAAGTCGATCTTCCTGACGCCGCGCGCCGGAACAATCACCGTGCCCACGCTCTGCGAGTGAATCGCCTTGGGCTTGGCCACGGGCTTGTTCGCGGCCCAGTTCTCGACGACGCGCGCCTCGACCTTGACCGTTTGAGGCGACGGACTGTGATTGGCGATTTCGACGGACGTGTCGATGTCGCGCAGGACGGGCTTGTTGCGCACGAACACGTCCTCGACGCAGACTTTGTCGGTGACGACGAGGTCCACTCCTCCCAGTATGCCGCCGAATCCGTGCGAAAGCGGGAACATGTACTTGCCCCACTTCTCGAAAGTGTAGTCGCCCCAGCTGAAGTTGCCGGTCGCGTCGGTGATCCTGACGGCCAGTTCGTTCTCCGCGCCGTGCTTGACGAATTCGGTTACATCCACCTCGAACGGCGACTGCAGCACGAGCTCGTATCCGACGAGCTTTCTGTTGACGAAGACCTCTGCGCGGTGCCGCACGCCCTCGCGGAAGAAGAGCGTCACGCGGCGGCCCTTTGCCTCGACGGGCACGGAGAAGGCGCGGCACCACCAGCTGACGCCCTTGTAGTCGCCCGACGATCCCTTGCCTTTTCTGTCGCCCGATATCGCGTCGAAGAAATACTGCTCGACCGTGCCCGGCACCGACACCTCCACGCTCAGCGACTTGTCGCGCCATGCGTCAGCCGCCTTGTTCCATCCGACCTTCTTCGCGCAAAGGCCGTCCCATCCGCACGTCGGCCCGGCGACATCGAGGGTCTTCGCGTCAACAGGCTTCAGCCATCCGCCCTCGCCGGCGCGGATCTTCGCCGCGTCCAGCGCGTTGACGTGCAGCGCGTCATCCTTCCACTTGGCGTCCCTGTCGAGCCAGAGGCCCCAGCCTTCGCCGCCGAGTTCCGTCACGATGCGTTCGCTTCCGAACGCGCCCAAAGCCGCAGCTGCGGCGAATAGGAGTATTGTCTTTTTCATGATGATGATTTCCTGCAGAGCAAAATCGCCCAGGTCACTTGCCCTTCCAGAACGGCTCGCGGGCGCGACGCGTCTGGACGACCGGCTTTATCGTGCCGTCGTCGTTGAAGAAAAGCTTGTCGAAGCAGAGCGTCCGGAGGTTCCCGCGCCCGGAGAGGACGCGGTTGTGGTAGAACATGTACCACTGGCCTTTGTACTTCGTGACCGAGCAGTGGCTGGTGTCGCATCCCGTCGACTCGAGGATTATCCCCTTGTGCTCCCATGGGCCGAGCGGGTTTTTGGACATGCAGTAGTGCTGGCGGTTCTGCCCGCCGACGCCCGGCTCTTCGTGGTTGTCGGGGTAGACGAGGTAGTACCAGTCTCCGCGACGGAAGACCCACGGCCCTTCGTGGAAGTCCTCCATGCCGACCATAGGCTGCGCCTCGCCGTCGAGCTCGACCATGTTGGGCTTCAGCTTCGCGCCGACCATCTTCGCCCCGCCGCCCGCGTAGATGTACGACTGCCCGTCATTGTCCGTGAACACGCACGGGTCGATCATCGCGAACCCGCCGAGCCCCTTGATGGTGCCGACGTTCTTGAACCCGCCGTCAGGCCTGTCGCTCACGGCGACGCCGATGAGCCAGCTGTCGTTCCAGCGCGTGAGCGACGGATGCGGGAAGTAGAAGTAGTACTTGCCGTCCCTCTCGGCGCAGTCGGGCGCCCACATGAAGCCGCCCTCGGGACGCCCCCACGGAACGTCGCTCGCGCGCATGAACTCGCCGTGGTCAACCCAGTTGACCATGTCGTCCGTCGAAAGGATGTGGTAGCGGTCCATCAGGTCGCATCCGCGCGGCGGGTCGATGTCGTGCGAGGGGTAGACGTACAGCCTGCCGTTCCAGACATGCGCGGACGGATCCGCGAAGTAGTGGTGCGTCGCGAACGGATTGCCTTTGTAAAGGAAAGTCCTGACGGGGAGGGCGCCTTGGGGGGTTGGCTCGCGCAAATAGCGCAAGAGCCTAGCAGCCTCTCCCGTCAGGAAAAGGTAATGGTCGGACGGCTGACCGTCCATGTCGACGAACTTGACCGTGTTGCCGACAGGCGGCGCATCCGTCACCTTGAAGATCGCAGTTCCTTCGTTGACCTCGTCGAACATCGCGACGTAGAGCCTCTTTGCTCCGGCGGCGACGGCCGTCTGTATCTGGTCCCAGTAGAAGTGTCCGCCGTTTCTCGGAATGCTCGCGACAGGCTTGACCCCGCCGATGCCCTTCGCATGGCGGCTGAGGTTGTGCCAACTGAAGCCGGGGAACACAAGCGGAACATAGTCGACGCCAGCTGCATCGCACCAGGCTATGTCCTTGCGGATGAAGTCGCGGTAGCGGTCCATCTCGAAGTGGAGGAGCGGCGTGAAACGCTGAACCATCCACGGCATGACAAGGTCCGCCTTCTTCACAAGCTTGTGCAGGTAGGCGTCTGCCACGCAGTCGTACTCAAGCGTGCGCCAGCATGTCGGAACGCCGAGCATGACGCTGCAGCCGCCGTACTCGGGATCGTTCTTCAGGAAGTCGATGAACTCCTCTATCTTGATGTCGCGGATGGAATACGGCCTGTCGGGGAATCCGACGCCCCAGATGACGACAAGCGGCTTGCCGCGGTGGTGGAGGTACATGTTCCTCTTGCCGTAGCTCGTCACCTTCACTTCGTCTACGAGGAACTTCCAGTCCTGCACGAGCTTCATGCAGTCGTCCTTGCCGGGGCGAAGCCCGGAGAGGTCGTACATCACCGACAATGCGCGGCCGTGCCGCTGCGCGGAGGCGAGCGCATGGCGCATGACGGTCACGGACTCTTCGCGGCCTTCCTTCGTCGAGCGCGTCGCGTTGCCGAAAAAGCGCTGCAGGAACACGCCGTCCAGACCGTACTCCTCCATCCAGCGGAAATGCGTCTCGACGGTGGACTCGTCGTCGCTGCAGAAGAAACGCGCCTCCTCGCCGTTCGAGAGCCTGAGCCCAGTGGGATAAGTCTTCTCGTATTCCGAGACGTCAGGCCACATGTCGATGCGCACCGAATCCTCGTCCTTGAACATCGTCCCGCCAGAGCGGTTGTGGAACCACCCTTGATATCCGGCCATGACAAGTCTGTCATACGACGGATATACCGGACGGCCCGCGTGGTGCGAGCCGGTGGCCGCCGCCGCAGACAAGACGGTGAAACAGACAGTCAAGATGGCTAGTGCGTTCTTCATGGCGCATATTATACAAAATCTACGCCATCTATATCGTGAAGAAACTAAAATTTTTTCCGTGAAAATCACGCAACGGTGACAAAATGAGAATGACCTGTCGT
>Ga0310690_10011712_pt1 | contig 10807 bp, 8 predicted proteins | sample AusTroGonzalo_MG_2_FD_207661 | JGI IMG/M metagenome (GOLD analysis project Ga0310690, IMG submission 207661) | Bovine rumen microbial communities from tropical cattle in Woodstock, Queensland, Australia - Gonzalo_04 (v2) (version 2) | ecosystem: Host-associated > Mammals > Digestive system >...
GTTCCTAAGAGATATGGGAAGAAAAGTGGAGGCTCTTCACGAAATGGGAGTTTGCGATATCATATTAGACCCAGGTTTCGGCTTCGGCAAAACGCTCGAACAGAACTACATCCTGATGCGGAACCTCGAAGTTCTCCACGAACTCCATCTGCCTCTGCTTGTTGGCGTCAGTCATAAGAGCATGATATTCAAGCTTCTCGGAACGACTCCCGACGAAGCCCTGAACGGCTCTACCGTGCTCCATACTGTTGCTTTGCAGAAAGGGGCTCACATCCTTCGGGTACACGAAGTGAAGGAAGCGATGGAATGTATAAAGATAACTAACGAACTCGTAGAATGCCAAATATAAGTTTCAAGGACATAATAGACATCCTGCTTGTTGCAATTGCGCTGTTCTATTGCTACAAGGTGATGAAGCAGTCACGCTCGATGAACATCTTCTACGGCATACTGCTCTTCATCAGCTTTTGGATTATCATCAGCAAGGTGCTTGAGATGAAGTTGCTTGGCGGCATTCTGGACCAACTTGTGAGCGTAGGTGCGATTGCGATTATCGTCCTGTTCCAAGAGGACATCCGTCGCTTCTTCTACAACATTGGAGCACGAAAGCAAGCCCATCGTTTCCTGCGTTTCTTCCGATTGGACAAGCACAAGAATGCAAGCGAGTTCCGCAATGAACGCGAGACAATCTTCCCCATTGTGATGGCTTGCATGAACATGAGCAAGCAGCATGTAGGCGCTCTCATCGTCATGCAGAACGACCTTCCTTTGGGCGAGTTCATGCGAACCGGCGAAGAGGTGGATGCCAAGATAACGCAACGACTCATCGAGAATATCTTCTTCAAAAACAGCCCCTTGCACGATGGCGCAATGATTATCGCGAAAGGCAGGATTGCATCCGCTTCGTGCATTCTTCCCATCAGTCACGACCTCGATATTCCAAAGGAATTTGGTCTTCGTCACAGAGCTGCAAAGGGCATCAGCAAGGAAACAGACGCCCTGGCAATCGTGGTGAGTGAAGAGACGGGCAACATTACTGCAGCCTATTCCGATATGCTTCGCTCTCACCTCTCGGCAGAAGAACTTGAACAAGTGCTCATGAAAGGAAAATTTTGACCCCCTACCCCCATTTAGGGGGAATGAAATGCTAAATAACTAAATAATAAACGATATGACTTTAATGGAACAAATCATCGCTCGAGCCAAGTCCTGCAAGCAGAGAATTGTGCTGCCAGAGAGTTTGGAAGAGCGAACACTAACGGCTGCCGATATGGCTTTGGCAGACGACCTGGCTGACATCATCCTAATAGGAGCAGAGAAGGAAATCTTCGCTCTTGCCGACAAGTTGGGGCTTAAGCACATCGACAAAGCAACAATCATCGACCCGGCAACAAGCGAGCAAACTGAGACTTATGTCCAGCTCCTCTACAACCTGCGCAAGAACAAGGGAATGACTGAGGAAGAGGCTCGTGCAAAGGTGCTCGACCCGCTCTACTACGGTTGCCTCATCATCAAGAATGGCGATGCTGACGGACAGATTTCGGGAGCTCTCTCAACGACAGGAGATACGCTTCGTCCTGCTCTGCAAATCATCAAATGCGCTCCCGGCGTAAGTTGCGTGAGTGGTGCGATGCTGATGATTACGCCTGCAAAGCAATATGGCGAAGATGGTGTACTGGTGATGGGCGATGTGGCTGTTACGCCGATGCCCGATGCCAACCAGCTTGCACAGATTGCTATCTGCACGGCTCAAACGGCTAAGAGTGTGGCAGGCTTTGCAGAACCTCGAGTTGCAATGCTCAGCTTCAGCACGAAGGGAAGTGCAAGTCATGAGGTTGTGGATAAGGTTGTTGAAGCCACCAAGATTGCAAAGGAGAAAGACCCAAGCCTCCATATCGATGGCGAACTGCAGGCAGATGCTGCTCTTGTTCCGAGTGTTGGTGCGAAGAAGGCTCCTGGAAGCGACATTGCAGGCAAAGCAAATGTGCTCGTCGTTCCTTGTCTGGAAGTCGGAAACATTGCCTACAAGCTCGTTCAGCGTCTTGCTGGAGCCGAAGCAATTGGTCCCATCCTGCAAGGCATAGCTCGTCCCGTTAACGACCTCAGTCGCGGATGTTCAGTCGACGACATTTACAAGATGGTTGCTATTACTGCATGCCAAGCGATGGATGCAAAGTGAGTTCACAAATCAAAGTTCATAATTCATAGTTCAAATGAAGATTCTTGTTCTTAACTGCGGCAGCAGTTCCATTAAATATGCACTTTACAATATGGACGACCAGTCCGTCATCACGAGTGGCGGCATTGAGAAGATTGGCCTGCCCGACTCTTTCATAACCGTCAAACTGAATGGCGAGAAGCACAAATGGGAGCATCCCATCAAAGAACATACTGCAGGCGTACAATATATCTTCGAGGTGCTGACGACTGGCGAATATGCTGTGCTGAAGAGCCTTGATGAGCTTGATGCAGTAGGCCACAGAATGGTGCACGGCGGAGAGAAGTTCAACAAGTCAGTTCGCCTGACTCCTGAAGTGATGGAGGCTTTTGCACAATGCAACGACCTTGCTCCTCTTCACAATCCTGCCAACATTAAAGGCGTGAATGCAGTTAGTGCTCTGCTTCCTAACATTCCCCAGGTTGGCGTCTTCGATACTGCCTTCCATCAGACAATGCCCGATTATGCCTATATGTACGCGCTTCCTTACAACCTTTATAAGGAGTATGGCGTGCGTCGTTACGGCTTCCACGGAACCAGCCATCGCTATGTAAGTCAGCGCGTTTGCGAGTTCCTCGGATGCAAGCCAGAAGAGAAGCGCATCATCACATGCCATATTGGAAACGGAGCTTCTATTGCTGCGGTCAAGTACGGAAAGTGCGTCGATACTTCGATGGGTTTGACGCCTCTCGAAGGACTGATGATGGGAACGCGTACTGGAGACATCGATGCAGGGGCTGTTACTTACCTGATGGACAAGTTCAACCTCGATACAAAGGGCATTTCCAACTTGCTGAACAAAAAGTCAGGCCTTGCTGGTGTAAGCGAAGGAAGCAGCGACTTCCGCGACATTCTTGCTGGAATTGCTGCAGGCAACGATAAGGCTCGTCTGGCAAAGGAAATGTACACCTATCGCATCAAGAAGTACATCGGAGCTTATGCCGCAGCTATGGGAGGCGTTGATATCATCCTCTTTACTGGCGGAGCTGGCGAGAATCAATGGGAAGTCCGCGAAGGAGCCACGAACGGACTCGAGTATATGGGCGTCAAGATGGATGTGACGAAGAATCGCAGTTGCCGAGCTACGGAAGCAATCCTAAGCGCAGACGACAGTAAGGTTATAGTCTGTTGCATTCCTACCGACGAGGAACTGATGATTGCCCTCGATACGCAAGCCCTTTGCTAAATAAAAAACCTCCCTTTTCGCAGGGAGGTTTTATTTTTCTACTTCAGGAAACCTTCAGCCGTGAAGTATTTGGATTTGCTGAGCGGCTCGATGCTTCCGAACTTCTGCCAATCTGCATCTGCCTGGAACTTAGCCAAGAAGGCATCAGGAACATAGAGTGTGCAGTTCGGATTGGGTGTGCAGTTCTTCGGCATGGGATAGAACTCCGTGCTGAGCAGATAAATCTTCTTCCACTTTGAAGCAGAAGGAATGAGGCCGAACATACGGTTCTTGAAGTCGTTGGGAACTGAGAACTCTTCGATATTGGTGCAGCCTTCGAATGCTCCATCCTCGAGCTTGTTCATCGTAATCGCCATAAGGATGCTCTTCAGCTTGGTGCAACCGCCAAACGCTCCATCGCGAATCCAATAGATGTGTTCACCAAAGCGAGCAGTTTCGAGTGAAGTACAGCCCGAGAAAGTATTGAGTCCAATCGTATAGACATCGACACGAAGGTTCTTCAGCGCAGTACAACCCTTGAACGCTTCATCGTTGATGACGGGCATATCTCCTTGGAAATGAACCTTTTCGAGTGAAGTACAACCTGCAAAGGCGTAGTTAGCGATGTGCTTAATCTGTGGAGCAATCCAAACTTCCTTAATGCTCTTGTTGTCCATGAACTCCTCAGTATTGATGCTCTGAATTGTTGAACCGAAGCCCATCTTTTCCTCAGTAGGAACATACTTGTCGGCACGATGCTTGTTCGTATAGAAGAAGATGTCTTTGGCGGGAGTTTCAGTTGCTTCCACATCTGTCTCGACCTTGTTACTTTGTTCAGTAGATTGTTTGTCACAGCTGCTAAAACCAATCAGCAGAAAAAGAGCCGTTGCGGCTAAGAGAAAAGCATTCTTTTTCATAAAAAACATTGTTTTAATAATGATTTCTGGGGTCAAAGGTACGAATAAGCAAAGACTTTGCAAAATATTTTTAGTGTTTTTTATTATTGACTGCAAGCGAAAAGCAAAACTTAACGTGTGACGTTGGCAAACATATAGTGTTATGATTGCAAACGTATAGTGCGACGATTGGAATCGTATAGTGTTATGATTGGCAACGTAACTGCAGTCGTTTCCACACAAACATTTTGCCTAAGACGCTTGCAGGTCTCGGAAAAGATTCGTAACTTTGCGGAACTTTTGAATAACAAACATGAGAATTCGTACATTATTAGTTATTATCGCCTTTCTGTTGGCGGCTGGATGGTTCTTCTTCCCTGCCCTGAAGCCTGAAGGAGACTGCCTCTTGTTCGCCATGAGGCTGGCTCTTCCTGCGGCTTTGCTGGCTCTTGGAGGCATTGGTCTCATTCCGACTTTGATGACGTTTGGTTTCGTTTTTTGCGCGATTGGCGATGCGATGGGAGTGTTAGGCAGTTTCGAAGGACAAATGGCAGGTTTCGCGTTGGCTCACATCTGCTTCATCTCTTACTTTGTGAAAGGCATTCGAGCCTCGAAGCCTCAGCCCAAAGCAATCTTCGCAACTACCCTACTCTGCTTGGTTCCGCTTGTTCTTGCTGCTTTGAAAGTGATTCCGGCAGTTCGCGACCTTCCCATCCGAATCGGTTGTATCGTTTATGCCCTGCTCCTGATTGGAACTGTTTGGACGAGCATTGTGAGGGCTCTCTCCATCGAAAACTGCAGAAAAGCCCTTCCTTTCGTGGCTGCAATAGGTGCGATCCTGTTCCTCTTCTCCGACTTCGTCCTTTCGTGGAACAGATTTACGGCTCGCATTCCTGATGCCTCGCTCTACATAATGACGACTTATTATGCCGCTCTTTTGCTCCTTTTCGTGGGCACACTTAAGACAAAATCATGATTTCGATAGATAATTTAAGCGTTGAATTTAGTGCCAAGCCACTTTTTACGGGCATTAGCTACGTGATAAACGACCACGAGCGAATTGCTCTTGTTGGTAAGAATGGAGCGGGCAAAAGCACAATGCTGAAGATTATCGCGGGACTTCAACAGCCTACAAGCGGCTCCGTAAGTGTCCCCAAAGATGCGACTATCGCTTACCTTCCGCAGGTCATGAAGCTTACAGACGAGCGAACGGTTCGCAAAGAAGCAGAACGAGCCTTTGAGCACATCACAGAGATGGAGCGAGAGATAGCCCGTCTTAATAATCAACTTGCAGAACGTACTGATTATGAGAGCGATGAGTACATGTCTTTAGTGGAACGCTTCACCCATCTGAACGAGCATTTTCAAATGATGGGAGGCTTGAATTATCAGGCCGAATTGGAGCGAACTCTGCAAGGTCTTGGCTTCCGAAGAGAGGATTTAGACCGTCCGACAAGCGAGTTCAGCGGAGGTTGGAGAATGCGTATCGAGTTGGCAAAGCTTCTTCTTCAGCATCCAGACGTTTTGCTTCTCGACGAGCCGACGAATCATCTCGATATTGAGAGCATTCAATGGCTCGAAAACTTCCTCATAACAAGTGCGAATGCAGTTGTGCTCGTCAGTCACGATCGCGCGTTTATAAATAATGTAACGAATCGCACAATCGAAATTTCGTGTGGCAAAATCTACGACTACAAAGTAAAATACGACGAATATGTAACGCTTCATGCTGAGCGAAGGGAGCAACAATTGCGGGCTTTGGAGAACCAGCAGAAAGAGATTGCTGATGCTCGAGCCTTCATAGACCGATTCCGCTATCAAGCCACGAAAGCCATTCAGGTTCAGCAGAAGATAAGGCAACTGGAGAAGATTGTGCCCATCGAAGTGGATGAGGTTGATAATAGTGCCCTGCATCTCAAGTTTACTTGCTCGATGCGAAGTGGCGACTTCCCCATCATCTGTGATGAAGTGGGCAAGAATTATGGCGAACATTGTGTCTTCAAAGGCGTGAATCTGACCATCAGAAGAGGCGAAAAAGTGGCTTTCGTAGGGCGAAATGGCGAAGGTAAAACTACGCTCGTAAAATGTATTATGGGCGAGATTCCCTTCGACGGCTCCCTCAAAATCGGACATAATGTCCAGATTGGTTACTTTGCCCAAAATCAGGCTCAACTCCTCGAAGGCGAATATACAGTTTTCGATACGATAGATCGAGTTGCGAAGGGCGACATCAGGCTCAAGATAAGAGATATTCTGGGCGCTTTCATGTTTGGTGGAGAGGCTGGCGACAAGAAGGTGAAGTTCCTTTCAGGAGGCGAAAGAACACGCTTGGCAATGATAAAACTCTTGCTCGAACCTGTGAATTGTCTCATTCTCGACGAGCCTACGAATCATCTCGACATGCGTTCGAAGGATGTCCTAAAGGCTGCCATTCGCGACTTCGACGGCACAGTTATTGTAGTAAGCCACGACCGAGAGTTCCTCGACGGACTTGTGACGAAGGTTTATGAGTTTGGCGATTGCAAGGTTCGCGAGCATCTTGGCGGCATTTATGACTTCCTTAGAGACAAGAACATAGAGAGTTTGAATCAATTAAACAAGACGCAGAATCTTTCCAATTCTCCCTCGAAAGAGGAAACAAAAGAGGAATCTTCTGGCGCACTCTCTTATGCCGAGCAAAAGGCACAGGCTCGCGAACAGAAAAGGAAAGAGAAAGCTTTGCAAGAGGCTGAGGATAAGGTGACGCAGCTTGAAGCCGCGATCCGCATTCTCGAAGACCAGATGTCCACTCCAGAAGGCAGTCAGGATGTCTCGCTTTATGAGAAGCATGGCCGACTGAAAGCTCAACTCAAACAAGCCGAAGAGGAATGGGAAGCGTTAATATAGTTCAGAATTCATAGTTCAAAATTATAATGAAGCAGGTTTGTGATTTCATATCACGATGGATGGGATTGATGGTCTTACTGGTAGCGGCTGTATCGTTACTGGTTCCGGCTTCGTTTGCTTGGATTGACACATGGACTATCAATCCTTTGCTGGGCGTGATTATGTTCGGCATGGGGTTGACGCTCTCACCCAAAGACTTCAAGATTGTGCTGAGTCGCCCTAAAGATATTCTCATTGGATGCTTGGCGCAGTTTACCGTAATGCCTTTGCTGGCTTGGGGACTAACGCAAGCTTTCTCCTTGCCGAAAGAACTTGCTCTTGGTGTCATTCTCGTAGGATGTTGTCCAGGTGGAACGGCTTCGAACGTCATCACATATCTTGCAAAAGGCGATTTAGCTTTATCTGTCGGAATGACTGCTTGCTCTACCCTACTTGCACCTTTGCTGACGCCTCTCCTTGTTTGGTTGATGGCAGGCACGATGGTTGATGTCGATACAGTTGGAATGCTTTTGAGTATCGTTTATGTAGTGATTGCTCCGATAGTTATAGGACTGTTATGTCAACATTTCTTACCTCAACTCACAAAAGCTGTCACGCCCTATCTGCCCGCCTTCTCTTCCTTAGCTATTGCATTGGTAGTAGGCATTATCGTAGCTCACAATGCAGACAAACTCCTGCTTGGAGGCATGATAGTTATTGTCGTAGTTATGGCTCACAATCTCTTAGGCCTTCTCGTGGGTTTCCTTCTTGGACATCTGTTGCGTTTGCCTAAGCCCAAATGCGTTGCTCTCAGTATAGAAGTCGGAATGCAAAATAGCGGATTGGCTTCTTCTCTTGCAGTCCTCCACTTCGCAGCTTATCCGCTTGCCACTATTCCTGGAGCCATCTTCAGCGTTTGGCACAACATCAGCGGAGCTTTAGCAGCAAGACTCTTCTCTTTAGACAACAAACATTAACCAATATATAATTAATTATGAAAAAGAATCATCTAATTATGGCAATTGCTTTTACAGCATTGGCTGCAGCTTGCACTCCTGGTAGCAAGCAACTGGCATCTGGCATCGACCTCGCCAATCTCGACTCAACTTATCTACCTGGAACTGATTTCTACATGTACGCAACAGGCGGTTGGCAGAAGGCTCATCCCCTGACTGCAGAGTATAGCCGTTTCGGCTCATTCGACCAACTTCAAGAGGACAACAACACGCGTCTGCGCTCCCTCATCGAGGAAGTATCTGCGAAAGAAAATGAGAAAGGTTCCATCGAGCAGAAGATTGCCGACCTCTACAAATCGGCGATGGACAGCGTTAAGCTGAACGACGAGCACTATTGGTACGACCTCGAGGGTTTCCTGCTCTGCGACGGTTATCAGAACACTCCCGAAATCACGGCCAATTGGCTCAACGACGTTTGGCCACGAATGCAGAGACAAGGCGTGCCTGGCTTGTTCGCCATGTATATCGCAGCCGATGAGAAAGACTCCAAGAACAATCTCGTGACCATCGTTCAAGGTGGTTTGACGCTCGGTCAGAAGGACTATTACGTTGATAAGGACGCAAGGTCTGAGGAGATTCGTAAGGCTTATCAGAAATACATCGTTGACCTCAGCCAGCATTCAGGTTTTGGTGAGAACGACGCAAAGCGCATCAGCGAAGACGTCCTCCGCATCGAGACGCGAATCGCAGAGGCAAGCAAGAGCCGCACAGAGCTTCGTGACCCTGAAGCCAATTACAACAAGATTTCATACGCAGAACTGAAAGAGCAGTTCCCTGGCATTGATTGGGACGGCTTCTTTCAGAACTTCGGCATGGAAGGCGTGAAGGAAGTATGCCTTGGTCAGCCTGCCAGCATTCACGAAGTGGAGAAGGTCTTGAAGGAAGAGACGCCTGAAGCCCTGCAGAACATCTATCTTTGGCACGCCATGGACATGGTATCGTCCTTCATCGACGACGAGAGCCGCGCCCTTAACTTCGGTTTCTACGGCAAGGTGTTGAGTGGCAAGGAAGAGGACCGTCCGCGCTGGAAGCGTGCTGTCGCTGCTGTTGAAGGTGGTCTTGGTGAAGCGCTCGGTCAACTTTATGTTGCCAAATACTTCCCGCCTGAAGCAAAGAAGCGTATGGAGAAGCTCGTTGCCAACCTGCAGACTGCACTTGGTGAACGCATCGACGTGCAGGAATGGATGAGCGACGAGACAAAGAAAGTGGCTCACGAGAAGCTCGACGCCTTCTATGTTAAGGTAGGCTATCCCGACAAATGGAAAGACTACAGTGACCTCGAAATCGGCGACAGCTACCTTTGCAATATGCTTGCCGTGGCCGAATGGGAGATTAAGGACATGATTAAGACCAAGTTCAACAAGCCTGTTGACCGCGACGAATGGTACATGACGCCTCAGACTGTCAATGCATACTACAATCCCACAACCAACGAGATTTGCTTCCCCGCAGGCATCCTGCAGCCTCCCTTCTTTGACATGCAAGCCGACGATGCTTTCAACTATGGCGCTATCGGCGTTGTCATCGGTCATGAAATGACGCATGGCTTCGACGACCAAGGCAGCAAATACGACAAGAACGGTAACCTCGTTACTTGGTGGAGTGAGGAAGACACTAAACAATTCGAGGAGCGCATTCAGGTGATGCGTGAGTTCCACGACAGCATCGAGGTGATGCCTGGGCTTCATGCCAATGGTTCTCTTACGCTTGGCGAGAATATGGCCGACCACGGAGGTTTGATGGTTGCTTTCCAAGCCTTCAAGAACGCTACTAAGGATGCTCCTTTGGAAACCATTGACGGCTTCACTCCCGAGCAGAGATTCTTCCTTGCATACGCCAACGTTTGGGGGCAGAACATCCGCGATGAGGAGATACAGAAACGCGTCAAGAGTGACCCGCATCAGTTGGGAATGTGGCGTGTGAACGGACAAATGCCGCACATCGATGCTTGGTACGACGCCTTTGGAATCACGGAGGCCGACCCAATGTTCGTGCCAAAGGAAAAGCGCGTTACAATCTGGTAATCAGTAAGTTAACTTTCTTTTGAGGTAAGGATGCGCCGCTGCGTGTCCTTACTTCATTTATAGCGTGCCACGTTCTCCATTAAAGGCAGTGATGTTGGCAAACATCAAGTGTGAAGATAGCAAACGTCACACTTGAAGATTGCAAACGTCACGTGTGTCGTTGGCCGATGACACTGGTGATATTTAAGGATGGATTATCGCTTCTTTTTTTTACGAAAAGTGTTGGCTGTTTGAGTAGAAAATCGTATCTTTGCAATGCATTATGCAACGCACATATAATCTAAGAAATGAAAAACTTCACAAAACTCATTAGTTTGTTTTTGACAGGCATGATGTGTTTGGCTCAGACTAACCTTTGGGCTGCAACGGAAATCAATGTAGAGACGGCAGGAACACTCTCCTCGCTTCTGACATCAACAGACAATGAACTCAAAGTGACGGGATTCATCAATGGCTCCGATATCAAGTTTATCCGCCAGCTGGTTGAGGCAGGAACGGTCACAAGCCTGGACTGGTCGGAAGTAAAGATTGTTGCCGGCGGCGAAGCTTACTACGAAGACATCACTACGACAGACAATGTCATCGGCAAAAAGATGTTCTACCGCTGCTCTAAGCTTCAGACA
>Ga0310690_10011714_pt1 | contig 10805 bp, 6 predicted proteins | sample AusTroGonzalo_MG_2_FD_207661 | JGI IMG/M metagenome (GOLD analysis project Ga0310690, IMG submission 207661) | Bovine rumen microbial communities from tropical cattle in Woodstock, Queensland, Australia - Gonzalo_04 (v2) (version 2) | ecosystem: Host-associated > Mammals > Digestive system >...
GCTCTGTCCATCCTCCTCTTGACGTCGGTGTACGCCTTGGAGGGACGCATGATGCACAGCTCCCAATCGGTGATGACCTTGTCGAACCAGCTCATGAACCACCTGCAGGCCCTGTCGAACGCGTTGTACGGTCCGAGGAGATACCTGTCCAGGATGGTGATCTGCTGTGACTCGTTGTTCATGCCTCCCGATGCCTCGACGTCGCCCATGAAGATGTTGGGCATACCGCCGTGCGCACAGACACGATCCATGATGTCCTTTTTGACGCTGAGCAGGTCCGCCGAGGACTCCGTGCCCAGTTCCAAGGTCTGCGCCCTCATCTCCGCGACGTTCTGCATCTGGGGAGGCGTGCACACGATAGGGATGGAGTTGTCGTTCTTGGCAAGGATGTCCTGGATTCCCTTGGTGATATCCTCGACGTCCTCATCGTTGAAGCCCGGAAGCACCAGAATCTTCCTGACGTAACCGTACTTGTACTTCTTCAGGTTGTGCTTCTCGATGTAATGATATGTAAGAAGGTCGTCCTCGATGTCATACCATGTCGGGACGCCGTATATGACGGATGATCTGAACCAATGGTCCTGATAGACCTCGTCGGCAGTGTAAAGGAAGTATTTCCCCGAGCCTCCGTAGTTGGAGCCTATCTGCCACGCGGCAGGATATATCTCCTTGCCGTCCGCCGTCATGAAGTCCACGACGTTAGGCGATGTGTTCAGGTTCACCACCGTGTTCCTGTCCTCCATGGTGAATCCGTAGAGCCTTCCTGGCTTTCCGGTCTCGTCGTAGAGGTACTTGACGAACTTCGGGTCGTATGCGAGGAACTCCAGGGGATAGTTCCTGAGCCTCTTCCCAGTCTCCTCCTCGTATACATCTCCTGTGACGCACAGGAGGTATCCTTGATTGTACAGGAACTCCGATTCGGCGAAGGCCCTGAGGACCTCCTTGAGGGATTGACCTGAATCATTGGCCTCCTCTATGAACGATTTGCCGTTGGGACGCGTGAAGTACTTCTTCTGGGTGGTGTCCGGCCCTCTGAGCCTGTGACCCTTGCACACGGGGCACGTATCGATGATGAGGTCGCTCTCGTAACCGCAGTCCACGCATTTCAGCGCGAACTTCGGCCTGAACTCCAGGTCGTACCTGCAAAGCTCCGAGACGAAACGGAGCTGGAGGGTGGACAGGATGGAGACCTCGCTCCTGTACCAGTCCATCAGCGCGTACATGTACCAATATGTGGACTGGCCGTTCATCCTGTACCAGACGTTGCTGGGCCTGTCCGCATTGCCTATGGTGACGCCTGTGCGCTGGGAACCTTCCCTCGCATCACCGAACGCGGTCTGGAAGCCTGCGTCTATATCTGTGGGAGAAAGACCCTTCTCGAAGGCTGTGTGCTGTGTGGGATCGACGGATGCCACCATAGGGGCGGACCTTCTCAGGCCCGATACGCGTACCATATACCCCCCATATTCTTGGATATAAATATTATTATTGTTGCTGAGACAATTGTGTAAAAATCACCCGTCTGAGCCTAATCAGGCATACTGCTTTTTATTGTCCGCTTTCGATTTGTTGGTCAGACAAGGTGTACACTTATGTCAGGACAACTATTCATAAACGAACACAAGAAGTTCTCCACCTATGACCCTTCGAGCACAGGGCTGGAGAGCCTCATCGATGACTTCTACGCAGCGCAGTACGAGTCAGCCTTCGGCAAAGCAGCCGGTGCAGTCGGATACGGACTTTCCTCCCCCAATGAGAGAGGTTACTTCAACGCCATCATGGGAAAGGACATCACTGTCGGTATCTTCACAGGAGATAACATCTATTCCGCACTCGGAAAGAGGGCGTACGACCATGAGGGAGTACGTATCCAGTACGAGCAGGCCACCTACGGTATGGCCTCCGAGTTCACCCGCGGCGGAGTACCCATGTTCGACACAACGGGAGGAGACTTCTTCGTCGGACTCGGTGCAGGAACCAACCAGGACGGACTCATCAACGATTCCTTCTACGTACCCATCGACGACTTCAGGGAGCCCTACAAGGACCTTCCCCTGCCCTTCGACTACGGAATGGGTATGCAGGCTCTCGAGAACAAGGATGACACCATCGCCTACAGGTCCTATGTGGACAAGGTCTCCGCCAACTACGGTGACCAGGCTGACAAGTCCATCCTGAGACCCCTCTGGTGCCCCCAGCCCACCATCGCCAACAACAACATCGCAGCAGGAGCAAGGGAGACCTCTCTGCAGGGAATCTCCAGGGCCATCGCAAGCGGAAACGAGATCGGAAAGACCTACAACGGTGTCACGATCACCGCAGGAATGGTATCCCCCTATGGAGGAGCCAACGGAGACTTCGCAGCATACCGTGGACTCAACAACGAGGGCGGAACAGCTCACATCGAGAACAACATCGACGGAAACGTCGTCGACCTCCAGGGCAACGCGATCGGACTCACCGACCTGAGAAAGGCATACAGGGCCGCATCGGTCAACTGGCTCGACAGCGCCAACCCCAACGGAAAGATCTGGTGCATGTCCAATGTCCTCCAGGACAAGGTCGGAGCACTCATGATGGCCAACAACGTGCTGCTCAACACAGTCTACGCACAGAGGACCATCAACGGAGTCAAGACCATCCCCGGAAGGGACGCAGGAATCCTCCTGAACTCCTTCAACAACATCCCGATCATCCAGGACGGTAACCTCAACTTCGACTTCAGCACCAAGAAGGTGTCCACTGTCAAGATGGGAGACTGCTACCTGCTCGACCTGAAGCACATCTGGATGTCCATGCTCACTCCTATCGAGGCATGGAACTTCAACAACATCGCCGCTACCAGGGTCCTCGCTGAGAAGAACGTCCTCCTCAGCCGTCAGGAGCTCAGGACCGACGGATACATCTTCCACACCAAGATCGTCAACATCGCTGACGACGCTTGAAACCCTTTCAGGGGGCGAAAGCCCCTTTCCCTTATTTTTATATATAGGCATAACTTAATAACTCTCACAGATAGGGAGTCGACACCCGATAAAGGTCCTCCTGCACGTCGAGGGCCCTTCTGTATATCTTTCGATGTGCAGGAAGTGACGTGCATGTGGCAGCATCCATTGATTTAACAGGAAAACGTTTTGGTATGCAATTGGTATTAGGTCCCGCTGAAAGGCCAGCGGATGCCAAGGCACCGGGCCATTATTGGCATTGCAGATGCGACTGCGGAAGGGAATACGTCAAACTTGCAAGGAAAATCAAGGATAACAAATCCTGCGGATGTCAAATAGAGCGCAGGGACTTGACCGGACAAGTCTTCGGCAGAATGATTGTCCTAACAAACTTATACGACGATGTGTGGTTATGCGAATGTTCATGTGGGAGTCTGTCTTTTGTAAGGGCTAGGGATTTAAAGAGCGGGAATACAAAATCATGCGGATGCTATCTGAGAGAGAAATCCGCTACTATTAATCACACACATGGCATCTCAATCAGACACCCGATATATCGCAGCTGGAGCCATATCAAATCCAGATGCTATAATATGAATGTACCTGAACATCGTTACTATGGTGCAAGAGGGATAAAGATGTGTGATGAATGGTGCTAGGATTTCAAAAAATTCTATGATTGGTCTCTGGCTAACGGCTGGAGAGAGGGGCTGTCGATAGACCGCATCGATGTCGACGGAGATTATGAGCCTGGAAATTGCAGGTGGGTCGATGATTTCGTACAAGCGAACAACAAACGCTCCAATCATATTCTCATAGTAGATGGCGAGTCTCATACTATCGCAGAATGGTCTAGAATCGCAAATATCGATCCTGATTTGATCTATGGACGCATATATAAGGGCTGGGAACCAAAGGATGCAATCTTTTTGAATAAAGAGGATGTTATACGTAAATGCGACAAGATGATTACATTCAACGGGGTGACGAAGACGCAGATTGAATGGTCCAGGAGTCTGTTCAATAGCGAGAGCACTGTTGCAAATAGATTGGCAAATAAATGGACTATCGAACAGGCTTTGACAATACCGCTGAATGGAACCATCATCGAGATGGAGAAATACGAATACAAAGGAGAATCCCATACATTGCCTGAATGGGCTAGAATTACAGGCATTAACTTCAAATGTTTAGATACTCGTATAAAGCGTGGATGGAGTATAGAAAAAGCATTCGAGACCCCAATTCATAAAAAGATTAAAAAGAGCAATTGAGAATACCCATATATGGCCTATTCCTCGATATATGAACTTCCATCCCAAGTAAGGACTGCTCTGGATGAAGATGACCAGAAAGTCTGGATGGATACTTTTAATAAAGCAGATGCTAAAACAGAGGCTGAGGTGCGCCAGGCTAAAAAAGATGCATGGAGGGCGTGCATGAATCTCCCTTCAAGCTTCTCTTTCAAGATCATAGCTTCGGTGGAGGATGTCGATAAGGATAAGGAAGTCATCGACATGGATTCCCTGAGGAAGCATATGGATGAGTACATCGACCATAACGGGAATTTAATGGCGGAACATAAAAATTACTGCACAGGCCACATATTTGATTGGGAGCCGATAAAAAAAGACGGGATGGATGCTGTAATGGTATATGGCAATCTGTTCGGTGGCCCTGATCCCGTATACAAATCCATTCGCGAATCCTTCATCAAAGGAAGGAATAACCTCTCTGTGGCAGGAGAAAGCGGCCATAAGGTGTATCAGTGTGATTCCAAGGGGTGCTATACCAAAAGATTTGTAAAATCTCTGCAGGAGATCAGTTTGTGTTTCGTGCCTGCTAACAGACACTGTACGCTGCAATGGAAGAATCCCAATGCGGATTTCGCAAAATCCGCATCGGTAAAGGCCAATCCCTCTGAGATCGATCTGGACGTCATCGAGGTGAACTTCCATAAATCCTATGAAGAGTGCCCGATACTCTCTCTCCGCAAATCGCTCCGCGACAGCGGCATAGACGCCCATGCGAGGACGGATGGGGTGTTCATACCTATGAGCTCCTCCGATTTCGCCAAGAGCGTCGGCAGCATGCGCAAAGCGGGGCTGTGCGTCGAGTGGACGGAGGGCGGGGCGCTCGTCAAGGACAGGGATGTAGTGCTCGAGCAGCTCTTCAAGGAAGGCTTCGAGAAGGGCGTTCTGAACGAGGAAGGCGTCTTGGACGACTCAGACTACAGCTTCTTCGCCAAGGCCTGCGGAATGGGCCTTCTGGAGCGCAGGGATGGGAAGTATAGGTTGGTAGACCCCTCTATGGATTTTGAAAAAGGAGATTATGAAGGCATCGTCCATGACATCAAGGATCCGAGAAGGAATAAGATGGACGCCCGCGAGGAAGGCAACTCGACCTTGGACGATTGGCTCCCTGGCAAAGATGTGGACGTCAGCATGACACCCATTCAATACGGCCACTTTAAGCGCCGTGCCAAAACAAGAAAAGAAACGGGGCAGTAAGCCCCTTAAATTGTTTACTGATTCATTTCATCCAGGGTGGAATCAACAGCATCAAGAGCACGCTGATGATCCTCTTCATTAGCAAATTTTCCATTTATGACTTTGCCCATTGCCTGTTTATTCCTTTCCTCGGCTGTTCCGTACCTGCCTCTCTCAGCCATGAGCTCGCTGAAAGACTGTACGGGAGTTCTTTGCCTGAGAATTGCATCCTGGACTTTCTCTTCTATTATCGGCTTATGTTCATCCTTGATCATAAGTCCGAGACGAGTCTTTTCTACGGCTTCAGGATGCTCTTTGACATACTCTTCCCTTACTTTATCGTACATTGACTCGTATTCTTCGGCAGGACTGCTTGGAGCGCCAATGGCTTTTTGCCTGTTCTCTTCCGAACCCTCGAATCCCTGAGGGTCCGCAACCGACTGCTTTGCGTCCTCCGATATGTTGTAATAGTCGTATGCGTCCTCGGCAAGAGGTCCATCAGGACCGAGCCCGGATGCGACATGGGCACGGGTTTGTGCCATACCGGTTCCGTTGGCCTTCTCGAACATCAGGTCCGAGAAAGAAGGCAGGGACTTCGTGACACCCTCGGAGACCTCGTCGCCCATGACGGCGTTATTGACACCCTCCGTACCGACGCCTGTGGTGCCTTCGCCCTTCTTTATGTCGCCGTCGATCTTGCTGTCCGGCACCTTGGTGACCTTGTCTCCCTGCTTGTTGCCGTGCTGGACCTTCATCTCGCCGTCGTAGATGGGTTCGTTCTCCGTCATCCAGACATGTCTGTAGGGGTCCTTCATGAGCTGGTCGTTGCTCATAGGAGGATGTCCCTTCTCGCTGTCCTTCTTCATTATGCTGTCGCTGAACATGTCAGCGAACGACGCTGATTTCTCGATGTTGTCTGATTCCTTCACGTCCTTCCCTCCTCCGGGAACGAGCTTTGCGGGAGCTTTGGAAGTCTGGTGCTTCTCAGGGCTGTCTCCCTCCTTCTTCTGCTTCTCATCGAAGGCCTGTTTGCGTCCAGCCTCAGCGGCCTCGCGCTTCTTCCTTGCCTCCTCCTTGCCTTTCTCCAGGTCCTTGTCGATTATCTCGGACCTCTCCTCCTTGGGAGCGGTGAGCTTCTCTACTTCACCGGGGGTGGTGGTGACACCGTTCAGACCCGCAGTTCCATCATTGATGAGTCCTGCGATCTCCTCGGGGCTTTTACCTGAACCCCTGTGTTCGGATGCCTTGTAGCCCTCGACGTTGCCGCCGTCGGGAGTGAACTTCCCGCCCTTCAGCTCCAGAGCCTTGTCCCTGATGGCCTGTTCTCTGGCATTGGTCACAGGGAGCTGCTCGTTGAGAGTCCCCCGGCTGACCATCCTTTTGGCCCACTCGGCATCCTTTTGGGCGTCCTCCGTGGTGGGCACGTTCAGGCCGGACATGACGTCACCGAGAGCGGCGCCGATGTTCCTGGTGCGGATGCCGGCTTCACCGAGCATCTTTCCCAGCATGGCCTCGTCAGACGCCTTGTCGCCGGTCCTGACCTTGCTCCATTCATCCACGACCGCCTGGATGGCCTCATTGGTGGGAAGCACCCCGGAGGGGTCGAGTCCCTTCTCTCCGGCATATCTGGCGAGTCCTTTCAGTCCTTTGGTCCTGAGGTCCTCTGCGGACATGCCTCCATACCTTCCGAGGCCTCTTCCGAGCACCTCTCTCTGTTCGGGAGTGAACATGAGGGTGTTGAGGTTGGATGGATCGTATGATGAGTACACATCCTTGAACGACCTGTACAGCTCAGGGTCCTCCTCAAAGGCCTGTTTTGCCTGCTGTGCCTGCATAGCCCTGCCTGTCTCCAGATTCTGCTGGGCCTGTGCCTGTTCGTTGACGAAGTTGGCCTGCTGTTCTTTCAAGGCGTTGCGATGGGCTTTGATCTCATCGGATATCTCCTTGAGCGTTGCTTCCTTAGCAGTGGCATAGGCCTCTTCTTTGGACATCCTGTTCCCGGGCGCTGTCATCAGTTCGCCCATCTTCTTGACGAGCCTGTCGACATACCCCTCGGAATCCATTATAGCCTCTTCTCCGAGCTCTTCCTCGTACTGTTGCTTGGCATCGGCGATCTTTCCAGGCCTCTGATTCCTCTGGTTCTCCCTCGCCCTGTGCTCTGGCGAGGTCATATATGTCATATAGGGGATGACCGCACCGGGTGCGGAGAAGTAGTGGGAGACATGCCTTATCTCGGGGTCGCGCTCCTTATCGGGATACCTCCTTGCATATTCCTGTGCAAGATATTCATCAGCTTCATCGAGATATCTGTTGGCGACATTGATATCCGCGGATTCCCAGGGTCTGCGCTCGCTTCCCGTAAGTGCATCCATCCTGGCCTGCTCTTCCGCGACATCCTGTGCCCAGTTGTCCCTCTTGGTATCAAGGAAATCTGTGACATCCTTCCAGCTGAAATCGAAATTCGCTGCGGGTGAACGGTCTACGCCCATATCCTCCAATCTTTTGGCGAGACTGCGGGCATCCATATTTGTTCTGGTCTCCAGGTCTGTAACAGATAGCCAATTGCCCTCCGAATCCTTGTTCACAGAGAATCTCTCAGGATTCAACTCCACGACATCTCTCAGCCACTGGATATCAGGGTCGCCCCCGCTGACGGTACCGTACACGCCCTTCCCACCGGGCCTGCTGACGCTCTTGACTGGCAGGAGAAGACCGGATTTACGGTCATAGCGGGTCTTCATATCCATCTTTCTTTGCTTAGCCTTACCTTCTGGCCTATCATATTTGGACAGTTCCTTCTGTCTCCACGCGTTACCGCTTATCGTAGAAGGAGTCTGCTGTTCCTCTATCCATTTGGTATATCCGTTCTTCTTGGGCGGATATTTGGAGACTTTAGCCTCACCTTTGCCCTTTTTCTGGAAGGCATCGCTCATCATATCTGAAAAAGACGACTTGGCGATGATCATCATCTCCTCATGCAAAGGCCTGACGCCCAGCATCTCCTGGGCCTCCTCGAGGCCCTCTCTCATAGCGGGCTCCGCCCTGTCATCCGACTGTCCGACTATGGCCGCGGCCTCTCCGGCATGCACCTTCTCCTCGTCGGCGATGTTCCTGATGACCTCTGCGACGCCGGGGTCGGCGGCATTGTCCGCCATGGCCTCGTACTGATTGACTGTCTCCAGCTCGTCCGTCATGACCTTGCGTCCAAGCTGAGCATCTGTAGCGTTCATGCTGTGAGCATGTGTTACTGAGTATTAAAATAAGGGGCCCGGAGGCCCTGAATAGGTTTAGTAGCCGTTGTTCTGCGCCCTCTCGGCCATCATCTGCTCGAAGGAGGGCACGGACTGCTGCTTGATGTTGTCGGGGTTGGGCCTCTCGACGGTTCCGCCGATCATGCTGGCACGTCCGGGCCTGTCCTGCATCGCATAGGACCCGGCGGACTTGGTGAAGTCGTTCCTGCCGGAGTACATCTCCCTGAAGGATGCGATATGCTTGCCGGCGTCCCTCGCGGACTTCTCGACCTTTTCCTCGGTCTTGCTCTCTTTCATCTCCTCGGCGAACTTGGCGTTGTCATAGTCCTTCATGGTATCGGTGGTCTCGAACTTGGTGCCGGAATTCATCGCGGTGAATGCATTGGAGAATAATCCCTTCTTGTCCTCTTCCGTGACGGGCCTTCTCTGTGTCTTCATGACCTGACCGTCGACGCCGGGCATCTCACTGGCCCTTGCGTTGAACATATCGGCGAAACCTGTGGACTTCATGTAGCCCTCAGAGCCTGAACAGCCAGCCTCGAAGGACTCGGTGTCCTCCGTGATGTCCTCGGTCCTCTCCTCGGGTGCATCGCCCTCCATGACGGACTCGACGATGCCCTCGACAGCCTCTGCGACCTTGCCGACGATCTCCTCGACAACGGGGTTCTCGGCCTCGGGTGCGGGCTCTGACTCCTCCTCGGAGACCTCGACCTTCTCTTCGACCTCGTCCTCATCATCTGCTTTGACGATAGGGGATGCCGTGGCGACCTCGGGTGCGTCCTCGGTGTCGGTTGTAACTGCGTCCTTAGCGTCCTTGGCGTCGCTCAGATCAGCGACTCCGTCGGCATCCTTTGTGAAGCTGACGGGGCCGTTGTCCTCGCCTGCGTCGGACTTCATCATAGGCTCCTCGGGCATGCCCTCCATGGGGACGGGGGGCTGGCTCTGGGCCAGTGCGGTGCTCAGCAGGTCGGAGAGGCCTGCCAGCTGGTCGGGGTCGTCGGTGTTGGCGATCATCATCTTTATCTTGCCGATGAGGTCCTGCTCCACAGGGGCCTCTCCGGCACCCTCCATGGGCGCGGGCTCTCCCATGATGGCCTCGACGTCCTCGTCGGTCATGTACTCCTCGGGCTCTCCCTCGGGCGCCATGTCAGGGGACTCCCCACCCTCTACGGCGGGTGCGCTGTCCTCGGGAGGGACGGTCTCATCGACCGTTGCGGTGTCCTCTACCTCGGCAGTCTCCTCGGGCATGCCCTCCTCGGGAGGCATCATGTCCTCAGCTCCGGCCATGTCGGGCATCATGGGCTCGGCGTTGGCGTTCTCGTAGTCGATGGCGGCGTTGTCGCCCTGTATCTGGTCCACGATAGCGGCTGTGCGCTCCGTGTCCGTCTTTATGTCCTGTATCATCGCAGCCATGGTGTCAAGCTGACCCTGGATGGATGCGGCCTTCTCGAAGGACCTCTTCTCGACGAAGGTGTCCCAAGCCTGTTCTGTATCGTTAATATCAGACGTCATTGATATCATCTTGTAATCTGATGCTATACATTTAAAACGGTATGGTTAGATTATAACGTGACTCAGGCGCAGAGATGCGCAGATCAGGAGTTGAAAAAATGGCAGTAGCACTATCAGCATTGACAGTGAACGGCAGGACCGTGACCATCGCGGACACCATGTCGATCACATTGCCCAGCACAGCGGACTTCACAGCCCTGACCATCGTCCCCACATCCGCGGGGAACTACATCACCATCGGCACGACCACCAAGGCCTCGGGACAGAGCTTCACCGTCTCCGTCACATCTGGAACGGCGTTCAACGTCGTCGTCCAGGACGCCGCCAGCGAGCCCACCGACACCAAGACTTACTCCCTGACGATAACCAAAGGCTCCTACGACGAGCTCCTGGAGTCCAACATGACCACCATCAAGAACATGGGATGGTTCGCCGCACGCGAGTTCTCGGGAGATCTGGACTCGTACGCCGCGGGCGGTATCGCAATCCCCATGGGAAGCTTCAAGCCCAAGTACGTCATCAACATCCAGATTACGGGCGGATACTGGGGTGAGTGGGACTTCGCCAACGGCAAGCTCAAGGTCTACAAGGCCGTTGGCACCGAGGCC
>Ga0310690_10011719_pt1 | contig 10804 bp, 11 predicted proteins | sample AusTroGonzalo_MG_2_FD_207661 | JGI IMG/M metagenome (GOLD analysis project Ga0310690, IMG submission 207661) | Bovine rumen microbial communities from tropical cattle in Woodstock, Queensland, Australia - Gonzalo_04 (v2) (version 2) | ecosystem: Host-associated > Mammals > Digestive system >...
CGGGGGCAGATTGAGATGAACGCGGACGAGGTGGAGTTCCTGAGCAGTGCCGGCAGCGGCCAGCGGGATCCCACGGACGCGGACGCGCCGCAGGCGCCGGCGATGGATGAACAGACCGGCATGGAACAGGTGGAGCCGGAGGAGCTGCCATTCTGAGCCGGCAGCGGGACGATAAGGACAGGAGGACAGGACGATGTATAAGGAACTGATCAGTCACCTGGCGTTTGTGTACGGGTTCGTGTGCAAGGGCCGGGGGAAGGTGCCGCAGGCGGACCTGCGGACGATCGCGGACGGGACCCACGCAGTGGTGCGGAACGCGCCGGCGGTGCTGGGGAACGAGGATGAGCAGGAAGAGGACCGGAAGGACCTGGCGCTGGCCGGAAAGATGGACGACCAGATCGAGGAGGCCATGGTGTTCCTGATGAGCCTGGAGCTGAACTGAAGAAAGAGAGGACAGGAGCATGAGCAAGTATATCGTAAAGGTAAACCCCGTGGGGGGGGGTAATCCGGAGTTTGCACCGGATTCAAAACTGATCGGCGGCCTGGAGGCGGATGGCTTTGTGATCATGCTGATGAAGGACGACCGGCCCAGCGCCACCGTGATCCATAACGTCACGACGATGGACCTGGCCAGGATGATCGCCTCAGACGAATCAGAAGCCGGCAGCGTGATCGCCCAGGCGATCGCCATCGCGGAAGGCCTGAACAAGGCCGCGGAGATCGCAAAGAAAGAAAGCAAGACAAAGATGGCGAGAGAGATCGCCGAGATGCTGAGATGCAAGTAAGGAGGGCAGGAACATGGCCAGGGAGATTTTGATCGCGGAGAGCGTGGTGGAGCTGCAGCAGCTGCTGACGGACGGGAAGATCCCGGAGATCGGGCAGATCGCGCTGAGCATGAACGGGATGGACTGGCGGTGCATTGAACATACAGAGGAGAACGGCGTGGTGCTGATGATGGCCGCGGCCTACGACTGGCGGCCTTTTGCCCGGCCGGATAAGGAACACCCGTGGGGGTGGAACAACTACGAAGCCAGCCAGATCCGGAAGGAACTGAATAGCGAAGTGCTGGCGGATCTGTTCGGGGACGAACAGGATCATCTGGTCTACTGGCACCCGGGCATGGGGAAGCTGTTCCTGCTGAGTGAGGAGGAAGCCGGATTCGAACAGACGGAGGCGACCTTCGCCTGGTTCAGGGGAAGCAGCGAGTCGGTGCTGGCCAGCAGGCGGATGCTAAAGGACCGGGACGGGGATCCAGCTTTTTGGTGGCTGCGGTCGCCGAACCCGTCGAACGCGAACAGCGCGCGCAGCGTCGGTACCGGCGGTTCGCTGAACTACGACTTTGCGAACTACGGCTACGGAGCGGTCGCGGCCTGTGTAATCACACAGCAATCATGACATCCCCCGCCCTGGAGGGCGGGGGAGCGGATCCTGCATTAAGGCGCTGCCGGGACAGGCTATGCGGGCACACATTACAAGGAAAAGGACAGGAAAGGAGGACCGCGGGATGGATCTGAAGCAGCTGCTGACGATGCTGCAGGGCGTGAGCGGTCCGAACGCAAGCGGAGAGTATACCGCAAAATGCCCGGCGCACCAGGACCGGACCGCCAGCCTGACGGCCACGGTGAAGGCGAGCCCGAAGGACGGGAAGGAGAAGATCTACCTGTGCTGCCATGCCGGCTGCACGGGCGCCGATATTATGGCGGCGCTGGGGATCAGCGCGAAGGATCTGATCGTGAATCCGGACGACCGGGAGCGACCGGCCGCTGCCAAACGGCAGCAGGGCGCTGCCAAAAAGCAGCGGACCGGGGGAGATCCTTCGACGCGGCCTGGCGGCCTTGCTCAGGATGACAAAAGTGGCGCTGCGGATCAGACCGGCGGGCTTGTGGTGCACCAGGCGGTGGAGACCGGACCGGCGAAGAAGGCGGAAGAGGAGCTGATCCCGGACTGGGAACACCCGGACAAGGTGTACAGCTACACGGACGAGGACGGGAAGGAGCTCTTCCAGGTGGTGCGGCTGCACTACCGGAACGGGGCGCCCGGGAAAACCTTCCGGCAGCGGATGCACGCGCCCGGGGATCCGAAGGCGAACAAGGCCGGGTACGTGAACAGCGTGCCGGCGGAGATCCGGGACGTGACGCTGTACCGGCTGCCCCAGGTGGTTCGGGCGATCGCCGAGGGGAAACCCGTGTACGTGGTCGAGGGTGAGAAGGACGTGGAGACCCTGGAGCGGCTGGGGCACACGGCCACCTGTAACCCGGGCGGCGCCGGCAAGTGGCGGGACGGCTACAGCCGGCGGCTGCAAGGCGCGGACGTGATCATCCTGCCGGATAACGACGGGCGGGGGAACGACTACACCGGGCAGAACCACGCGCTGGACGTGGCCCTGAAGCTGCAGGGGATCGCCAGGCGGGTGCGGCTGGTGGACATCAAGGAAGCCTGCCCGGAGCTGCCGGAGAAGGGCGACATCAGCGACATGGTGCAGCTGATGGGCGACGTGGACGCCATGGACGCGCTGGCGCGGCAGGTGGCGGCGACGGGCGACTTCGACCCGAACGCAGTGCCCTTCTGGCTGACGCCGATGGAACAGGCGGAGAAGCTGTACGGCGCGGTGAAGGGCTACGGCGTGGCGGGCGGGTGCATCTGCCAGGAGACCGGGAACGAGACGAAGCCCCTGTGCGACTTTGTGGTGCTGCCGCGGATGGAGATGGAAAAGGACGACGGCGTGACGGCCACCAAGCACTTCGTGATGGACGGATGGAACTGCAAGGGCCGGAAGCTGGGCCGGGTGGTGATCCCGGCGGCGCAGCTGGACGGCATGAACTGGGTGACGGAGAAGTGGGGCATGGACGCCTGCGTGATGCCGGGGAACACGACGAAGGGCAAGGTGGCCTGGGCCATCAAGAAGGTGGGCCAGATGACGGCGAAGCGGGTGACGGAATATAACCACACCGGCTGGCGGAAGATCGGCGGGAAGTGGTGCTACCTGTACCACGGCGGGGCCGTGGGGGCGGACGGGATCACGGTGGACATGGGGGACGCGCTGAAGAACTACCGGCTGGACGGCGGCGGCGCCCAGGGCTTCGGGGAGATCCCCTTCGCGGAAGCCGCGAAAACGAGCCTGCGGATCCAGGAGGTCATGAAGGAAGAGATCGGGATCGCGCTGCTGGGGACGGCGTACCTGGCGCCGCTGCGGGAGTGGATGAACCAGACGGACGTGGTGCCGGCCTTCGCGCTGTTCCTCTACGGCGAGAGCGGAACGCACAAAACCACGGCGGCGGCGCTGGCCATGAGCCACTTCGGGAACTTCCACGCGAAGAACCCGCCGGCCAGCTTTAACGACACGGGGAACCAGATCCGGAAGAAGGCCTTCCTGGTGAAGGACATGCCGATCCTGGTGGACGACTACCACCCGGTGACCAGCGTGCAGGAGAAGCGGCAGATGGCCGCCACGGCGCAGACCCTCAGCCGAGCCTTCGGCGACGGCGTGGACCGGGGCAGGCTGAACGCGGACAGCACGATCAAGGCGAACACCCCGCCGCGGAGCGTGGCGATCATCACCGGCGAGGACCTGCCGGCCATCGGCGCCAGCGGCCTGGCCCGGTATTTTATCCTGGACATCGACAAGGAGGACATCCCGGTGGGCAAGGTGCTGACAGAGCTGCAGGAGCTGGCGCGGAAGGGCTGGCTGCAGCGGGCGATGCGGGGCTACATCCAGTGGCTGCTGCAGCAGACGGACGGGATGCCGGACCGGCTGCACAGCCTGTTCCTGAAGTTCCGGGAGGACATTCACCGGGACAGCCAGGGAAGCCACGACCGGGCGCCGGAGACGGTGGCCTGCATCCTGATCGGCTACCAGATGATGCTGAACTACATGCGGGACGTGGGCGTGTTCGACACGGAGACGGCGGCGAAGATGCTGGCCCACGCCCGGCGGAAGCTGGTGGACGCCAGCCGGAAGCAGACCACGGACATGGAGAGCGAGAAGCCGACGCGGATCTTCCTGGACGGGCTGGGCGAGCTGCTGAACAGCAGACAGGTGGCGCTGAAGGACCTGACGGTGCCGGACGCGAAGGATCCGCCGCCCACGGAGCGGATGATCGGCTACATGGACGGGGACTACTACTACCTGCTGCCTGGGGTGGCCTTCGGGGCGGTGCAGCGGCTGTGCAGGGAACAGGGGCAGGAGTTCCCGGTGAGCCTGAAGGCGCTGTTCAAGCACCTGAAGACGGACGGGATCCTGAAGCTGCAGGGCGGAGAAGGCGAGCGCAGCACCCGGCCCAAGTGGGTGGACGGGAAGCTGGTGCGGCTGCTGTGGATCCCGGCCGGGGAGCTGAACGGGCCGAAGGCGGAAGCGCAGCAGGTGAGGATGACGGAAGTGGGCAACGACGTGCTGCCTGACGAGTTCAAGTAAAAGGGGGCCAGAAGATGAACGCGATGACCATTATGCGGCGGTGCCGGGCCGCGCAGGACGACATCGAGCGGATCCAGCAGCGGATCGAGCAGCGGCAGGACCTGCTGAAGAGCATCAGCGCGCCCCCGATGGATCCCAACGGCGGCGGGCACGGCAGCGGCGACAAGGACAAGACCGGGCGGATCCTGGCGGACATCGACCTGCTGGAGCGGGAGAAGGCCGCCCGGCAGGAAGCCTGGAACGCGGAGCGAGTGGCGGCGCTGAGCCTGCTGGAGATGGTGCCGGACCTGGAGGGGAAGATCCTGCACGACTACTATGTGAAGCGCATGGACACCGGGGAGATCGCCCGGAAGCGGAAGTACACGGCGGGCTATGTGCGGAAGACCAAGCGCAGCGGGGAACAGCTGCTGGAGATGCTGGGCGCGGAGCGGGTGAAGAGCGTGCTGCCGGCCTGGTACCTGAACAAGGAAAAGGAGGAAGGAACATGAGAGGAAAGCACAGGGTGGAAAACCTGCACCAGATGAAGGAGCAGGGACCGGACTGCTGCACCTGCATCCACCGGAAGGGGTGCGAGCGGTACGCGGAGAACAGCTTCTGCGGCCGGTGGCAGAGCCGGGAGCCGGAGGAGCGGGAGCCGGATCCGAACAAGCTGTGGGAGACCGGGGAAGAGGTCGAGTTCTGATGGAAGCGGCGGCGGTAAAACGGAAGGGCAGAGGGCCGGGCAGGCCCCGGACGTTAAGGCCGGAAGCACCGAAAAGCGTGCTTCCGGCGCCGCCGCGTCTTCAGGAAGAAAGCACGGCGGTGAAGCGGTGCATGGACTACGCGGCGGACGTGCTGGAGGGCCGGATCCGCGCCTGCAGGAAAACGCAGCGGGCATGCCGGCGGTTCCTGGACGACCTGGAGCGGTCCGAGAAGGATCCGGGCTACCCGTGGGTGTTCGACGAGGCGAAGGCCAGGCGGCCGGTGGACTTCATGGAGAAGTTCCTGGTGCCGACGAAGGGCGACTACGACCGGATGGAGCTGATGGGCTGGCAGTGCTTCATCGAGTGCAACCTGTACGGCTGGGTGGACCGGAAGACGGGCCTGCGGCGGTTCCGGGAGGGGCTGATCGTGGTGGGCACCGGCAACGGCAAGAGTACTATGATGGCCGGGAACGCGACCTTCCTGGCCTGCAAGGACGGGGAGCGGGGCGCGGACATCTACCTGCTGGCGAACAGCAAGGAGCAGGCCGGGATCACCTACGGCGAGTGCAGCCGGCAGATCGACGCGAGCCCGTTCCTGGCGCCGCGGTTCCGGACGCTGCGGGACGGGGTGTACTACGACAAGATGCAGTCGAGCATCAAGCCGCGGAGCAGCGACAGCAAGCGCCTGGACGGCCTGAACCCCCACGGGGCTGTGTTCGACGAGATCCACGAGTACCGGGATTTTAAGCTGCTGAACATCATCAAGCGCAAGACGGTCAAGCGCCGGCAGCCGATGGTGATCTACATCACCACCATGGGCAACGTGATCGACGGGCCGCTGGCCTACTACTACGACCTGTTCACGGACGCGATGGACGGGAAGCTGCTGGGCGAGGTCGGGGACCGGATGTTCTGCTTCATCGCGGAGCTGGATCCGGAGGACGACATCGAGGACACGGAGAACTGGATCAAGGCGAACCCGGGCCTGGGCGTGACGCTGCACCTGGAGGAGCTGGTGAAGCAGTGGGAGCGCTGCAAGATGATCCCCAGCGAGCGGGCGGACTTCATCTGCAAGCAGCTGAACATCATGGTGAACGCGGACGACATGGCCTTCGTGCAGCCGGAAGTGATCCGGCGGAACCGGGACATGATCGACGAGGAGAGCCTGCTGGGCCGGCGGTGCTACGGGGGCTTCGACCTTTCCAACCGGGAGGACTTCACCGGGGCGGCGCTGGAGTTCCCGCTGGACGACGGGAGGACGTTCGTGCTGCTGCATAGCTGGGTGCCGCAGCGGAAGGTGGACCTGGACCAGGAGAAGATCGACTACTACGGGCTGCAGATGAAGGGGTACCTGACGATCGTGCCGGGGGAATATGTGCAGCAGGAGGACGTGCACGCCTGGTTTGTGGCCCAGAGCAAAAAGTACGAGATCGTGACGATCGGCTACGACCCGGCGAACGCGACGAGGCTGCGGCAGATGCTGGAGGCGGGCGGCGCGGATTATCCGGCCTTCGACTGCCAGGTGGTGCGGCAGGGGCCGATCACGCTGAACGACCCCATGAAGGACATCAAGGAGCTGCTGCTGGCCGGGCAGGTGGTGAGCAACCAGGACCCGATGCTGGCATGGTACACGGACAACGTGCGGATCAGCGCGGAGCGGCGGCACCTGGACAAGGAAAACTGGATGCCGACGAAGCGGAACAAGTTCCGGAAGATCGACGGGTTCATGGCTTGGCTGGACGCCCACTGCATCCGGATGCAGAAGCAGCCGGCGGGGACGGAATACATCCCGCCGAACATCCGGGTGGTGGAGCTGAACAGCAGAAGAAGGCGGTGATTTTGGGCGTGCTTACATATAAGGAAAGAGTACACGCCAAAAAGCGCGGAGAATACACGTGGGAACGCCGAGAGTACGTGTAGAGTACGTGTACCCTACACGTATAACCCTTGAAGGTGCGCGCGGACTGTGATTTAATCTAAGCTGCCAAAGAAGGGCGGACGGAAATATATTGCCGGCCGCCTTTTCATTTGCCGGAGCCGGCGGACCTGTCCCCGCGGCTCCGTTATTCTTTCCCGGAAAGGAGCGGCGGATGGACTACAAAGAGAGCGATCCGTTTTACCACCGGAAAGAGTGGCTGCGGATCCGGGCCATGGCCCTGGAACGAGACCACGGCATGTGCCGGGACTGCATGGACAGGATGGAGAGCGAGACCGGGTTCCGGCCGCACCGGGCGACGATGGTGCACCACATCATCCCGCGCAGCGAGCGGCCGGATCTGGAGCTCGTACTGGACAACCTGATCAGCCTGTGCGACCAGTGCCACGAGAAGCGGCACCCGGAGCGCCGGAGCAAACGAAAAAGAAAGACGCAGGAGAAGGTGAAGGGGCACACGATGCGGGTGATCAGGATCTAAGGACGGGACAGGAGGACAGGACAGGATGAACAAGACACTGCGGAAGGAGCATTTCCTGCGGGTGACGGATCCGCGGGCGCGGCACATGTACGACCGGCTGTGTGACGCCTGCGAGAAGCGGCCGGAGGGGATGACGGACCCGGACCAGATGCTGGTGGCGGACATCGCCTACGCGGAGCAGATCAAGCAGATGCTGATGGACGACATCGCGCAGCGGGGCCTGGGCCAGGAGCGCTACAACGGCCGCCAGAAATACTGGCAGGAAAACAAGAGCCCGGCGCAGCTGCGGGCCTACACGGAACAGCAGCGGAAGCACCTGGGCGAGCTGAAGCTGACGCCGGCAAAGCGCCAGGCGGTGGCGGTGGAGATTGACGACGAATTTGAGAACTTCCAGTAAGAACAGACAGAAGGTGACAGAATGAAGTGGCCATTCCAGAGGGGACACAAGGCGCAGGCGAGGGACAAGCCCGGGATCGTGCGGAGCCGGGACCTGAAGATGTTCACACGGCCGCGGGCCGACCGGACCATGGAGGGGAACGAGGCGATCTACGCGGCGGTGAGCCGGATCAGCAACACGATCGCCTCCATGCCGATGCACCTGTACAAAGGGTACAAGATCCAGGAGGACCATCCGCTGGAGCGGATCGTGAGCCTGGAGCCGCATCCGAACTTCAGCGCCTTCAGCTGGAAGCAGACGATGGAAGCGCTGAAGAACACGGAGGGCACGGCCTACGCGCTGCGCGTGCTGAACAACATGGGGCAGCTGCTGCGGCTGGACATCCTGAACCCCACGCGGGTGACGCCCAAGAAGGACGAGGACGGGAACATCTGGTACAGCGTGATCATGGACGACGGCCGGGAAGCCCTGGCGCCCGGATTCCTGATCCTGTGCATTAAGCACATGAGCGCGAACGGGATCAAGGGGATCCGGCCGATCGACGTGCTGCGGCGGAGCCTGGACTATGACACCCAGGTGAAGGAAATGAGCCTGGACCAGCTGGAGGGCGTGAACCACGGCGTGATGCTGACGGTGCCGAACGTGGGGCTGAGCCAGGCGCAGAAGGACGAAGCCGTGAACCGGTTCCTGGAGACCTACGAGAAGAGCGGGCGCAGCGTGGTGATCCTGGAGGGCGGGATGACCGCCACCAACTTCAGCGCCAGCGCGGTGGACAGCCAGCTGCTGGACGTGGAGCGGATCACAAGGAACCGGGTGGCCACGGTGTACAACCTGCCGCCGCACCTGCTGGGCGATTATTCCGACGCGCAGCCGGGCAGCGTGGAGCAGCAGATGATGGAGTTCCTGCAGCTGACGATCACGCCGATCGTGGAGCAGTGGGAGGAGGAGTTCAACCGGAAGGTGCTGACGCCGCAGGAATACGCGGACGGGTACCGGTTCCGGTTTGACACGGCGAGCCTGACCCGGGCGGACGTGAAGACCACCGCGGAGCGGAACCAGATGGCCATCCGCGGCGGCTGGCGCAAGCCGAACGAGGTGCGCGCGGAGCTGGGACTGCCGCCGGATCCGGTGGGCGACCTGCTGATGAGCAGCCGGGACCTGATCCCGCTGCGGATCGCGGTGGAGCACCCGGAGCTGCTGCTGGGCGGGCAGACTTCTGAAGGAAAGGAGGAGCAGTCTGAATGACGAGATTCTGGAACCTGAAGAAGACCTGGAACGACGCGGAGGATCCGCTGGCGCCGGCGGACGGGGTGCTGGACATCGACGGCGAGATCGTGGCCGAGGAAGGCTGGTTTATGCCGGACGGGGTATGCGTGGCCAGGGAGTTCCGGCAGGCTCTGAAGGGCGTGCGGAACGTGACGGTACACATCAACAGCCCCGGCGGGGACGTGATGGCCGGCGCGGAGATCTACAGCGCGCTGCGGGAGCACAGCCTGAACGGCGAGGGCCGGGTGAAGGTGATCGTGACGGGCCTGGCGGCCAGCGCGGCCAGCGTGGTGGCCATGGCCGGGGACGAGATCCTGATGCACCCGGTGGCCTATATGATGATTCACAACCCCTGGACGTTCGCCATGGGCGACGCGAAGGAGCTGCGGAAGACCGCGAAGGTGCTGGACGTGATCAGCGAGGGCCTGATCAGCGCCTACGAGCAGCGGACCGGGAAAGACCGGGACGAGCTGAAGCGGATGCTGGAGAACGAGACCTGGATGAGCGCCGGCACGGCGGTCGAGGAAGGCTTCGCGGACGGCATCTTCGGCATCGAGGCCGGCGCGGCGGCCAGCGCGGTAAAGCCCACGCTGATGAGCGCGAAGGCCCACGGCCTGCAGGAGATCCTGCAGCGGATCAAAGCCGAGGATCCGGAGGAAAAGCCGGACGAGGAAGACCCGGAAGAGGAAGAAGAGGAAAAGCCGAAGGATCCGGACGAGGATCCGGAGAAAGATCCGGATGAGGAAGAGGCGAAGCGCGCAGCCATTAAGGAACGCGCGGAGCTCGCGGCCGCAGCTCTTGCCGCTGCCGGCTACTGACCGAAAAGCGTCAACGTTGACGCTTTTTTTGTTACCCATTCATGCAGACGACAAAAAATTGAGGAGGAAGAAAACCATGAATCTGCAGGAAATCATGAACCAGATCACCAACCTGGGCAGCCAGATCAAGGCGGCCCACACGCAGCTGGCCCTGGGCGTCATGAACATGACCGCCCAGGACATCGAGAAGAAGCAGGGCGAGATCGCCGACATGCAGGCGCGCATGGCCGCGCTGCAGGCCAGCTACGACGCGCTGAAGGGCGGCCAGCAGGCCAACCTGGTGCCCGCTGCTCCCGCCGAGCCCAAGAGCCGGAAGGAAATGCGCGCCTCCAATGAATACGCCAGGGCCTTCTGCTACGCCATCCGGAACGGCATCAGCCCCCGGAAGGGCCGCGCGGACGAGCGCTGCAAGATCCTGTATGACGCCATGACCGAAGGCGGCGGCGATCCCGCCGGCGAGGACGGCGGCTTCCTGGTGCCGGTGGACATCGACAACACGATCCACGAACTGCGCCGGGAACTGAATCCCCTGGCCGCGCTGTTCAACACCGAGACCGTGAGCGCCCCGACCGGCTGGCGCGTGATCGACACCGCGCCCAGCAGCGCGATGCCCAGCATCGACGAGATGGGCACGGTGGCCAACAACAGCGACCAGCCCCTGTTCGGCAAGGTGACCTACGCGCTGACAAAGTACGGCCTGCGGATCCCGATCTCCAACGAACTGATGAACGACGAGGCCGCCAACCTGATGGCGTACCTGGGCCGCTGGTTCGCGAAGAAGCTGATCCTGACCGAGAACAGCCTGCTGATCTCCG
>Ga0310690_10011720_pt1 | contig 10804 bp, 11 predicted proteins | sample AusTroGonzalo_MG_2_FD_207661 | JGI IMG/M metagenome (GOLD analysis project Ga0310690, IMG submission 207661) | Bovine rumen microbial communities from tropical cattle in Woodstock, Queensland, Australia - Gonzalo_04 (v2) (version 2) | ecosystem: Host-associated > Mammals > Digestive system >...
TAGCCGACCACATTATCGACATGGGGCCCGGTGCGGGCATGAAAGGTGGCGAGATCGTTTTCGAAGGCAGCTACGAGGAACTTCTGCACAGTCAGACACTTACGGGTACCATGCTCAGCGTGTCGAGTGCCATCAAGGAGCAGGTGCGCACGCCCAAAGAGTTCTTCCTTCTGGAGAGTGCCAACCTGCACAACTTGAAGAACATTTCCGTCAAACTGCCGTTAGGGGTGATGTGCGGTATCGCTGGTGTGGCAGGTTCTGGAAAGAGTTCGCTGATGGAATGTTTCCGTACCGCCTGGTCACATCACCCTGTAGGGGCGAATAATGATTCGCCCTTACGATCCCAACAAGATATTGTTTTTATCAGCCAGAAAAATATCGGCATCAGCCTGCGCAGCACCCCGGCCACCTATCTGGACGTCGCGGACGACATCCGCAAGCTTTTCGCCAAGACCAACAAGACCAAAGCCGACCTTTTCTCCTTCAACGGCAAAGGCGGCTGTCCCGTCTGCCAAGGCAAGGGGGTCATTGTCAACGACATGGCCTTCATGGATGCCATCGAGACCACCTGTGAGGCCTGCGGAGGCTTGCGTTATTCACCGGAAGTGTTGTCTTACAAAGTAAAAGATATGAACATTGCTGAGGTGATGGACCTCACCGCCAACAAAGCCTCGGAATTGTTCACGGGAAGTATCATTGCCGAGAAGTTGGAGCCGTTGCGCAAGGTCGGTTTGGGATACCTCCACCTGAACCAGTCGCTCTCTACCCTCTCCGGCGGCGAGCTGCAGCGCATCAAGCTGGCCTCCTATCTGCGTGATGCGGGCAAGATATTCATCATGGACGAGCCCTCCGACGGTCTCCACGCAGGTGACATCAAGCGCATTCTGGCCCTCTTCGACACGATGGTGGAAGCCGGAAACACGATTTTCCTCATCGAGCACAACGTCGAGATGTTGAAATCCTGCGACTGGCTCATCGAGCTCGGTCCCGGCGGCGGCGCGATGGGCGGAGACATCATCTTCGCGGGAACTCCAAAGGCGATGTCGGAGGATACGGACTCTGTCACGGGGCCATACTTGCGGTAGTTTCCACCACGCTGCGCGCTATCGCGCTTCTATGGTGTAGGCGGGCGCGGATGCTATAAGCATCTCGGAGAGATGCGATTATTTCGTTTTTTTGCATCATATCGCGACTTAATCTCTTCATGTCAGAATTATTTTTGTACTTTTGCCTGCTGTATCATCAATTATTATCAAAAAAAAAACAATGAAAAAGACCTTCGTTTTCCTGTTTTTCATAACGTTTTCGCTGCTTTCAAAAGCGCAAAACATCAATTTCGCGCAATATTTCCATAATGATGGTTCGTTGCGCATGGATGTGTTCCAGTGCGGCGATGCCGACAGCTCACACTATGTGTTCGAGCGTTTCATCATTGAGCCCCATTTCGGCGGTTCCAAGGTGAATCTGATCGACCCTTTCAACTTCGGAACCAATCGGGTGAAAGTTGTTGATGCGCAGACCAATACACTCATTTACTCAAGAGGTTACAACACCTTGTTCCGCGAGTGGCAAACCACCAACGAGGCCACTATTATGGAACGCTGCTACGAAGAGTCCGTGACGGTTCCGCGGCCGATTAACGCAGCGTATGTCGTTCTTGAAATCAGGAATTTCAATGGCGAGTTTGAAGAGGTGTTCTCGAAACTTTATGAACCTGACGAGATGTTCAACAGCACCGAGCAACGCTATGTGTTCCCTGTCTATGATGTTTCAGTCAATGGCACGCCCGAGAGCAAGGTGGACGTTGTGATTCTGCCCGAAGGCTATACCGCCCCAGAAATGTCCCAGTTTCAGCAAGATTGTCAGAATTTGGTGAATGTTTTTTCACAACATGAACCTTTCGCAAGCCACATCAACGATTTTAACTTCCGCGCCGTGCTCGCCCCTTCCGAGGAGAGCGGCGTTGACATTCCGGCTTTGCATACCTGGGTGCGCACCATTCTCAACTCGCATTTCTACACCTTCTATATCGACCGCTATTGCACCACCCGCGACTATTTCTCTGTGAAAGACGTGGCCGCCAACGCCCCTTACGATCAAATCTACATTTTGGTGAACAGCAGTCAATACGGCGGTGGCGGTTTTTACAACTTTTATTCTATGAGCACGGCGGGCAACATGTCCTCTTCCAGTGTTATTGTACATGAGTTTGGGCACGCTTTTGCAGGTTTGGGTGATGAATATGAAGAGCTTGGCAATCCTTTGGCTTCGCTTTACAATCTGAATGTGGAGCCTTGGGAGACTAACTTGACCACTTTGGTGGATTTTGACTCTAAATGGGCCGACCTTGTCGCACCCGGCACCCCTATTCCCACTCCAAACAGCAGTCAATATAGCAATACAGTGGGGGCTTTTTTGGGCGGTGGTTATTTGACGTATGGCATCTATCGGCCGCAACTCCATTGCATGATGCGCGACTACGCTCCTTTCTGTGCTGTATGTAACAGAACGATTGAATCCGTGATTGAAGCGCATTCCGATTCCTTGGTCACGGCAACGCCAACGTACTCACTGCCTGAGACATCTCTTAGTGTGCGCCCCAATCCCGCCACTGCTTTCATCGATGTCTTTGTGGGTCAAGAAGGCTGTCAGGCGGAAATCATCGACATAAACGGAAACACAGTCATGTCCGTACTTCTCAACAACAAAGTGAATCGAATCGGTATCAGCAACTTGCCAAGGGGGATGTATTTGCTTCGTGCGAACGGGGAAACCCGGAAATTTGTGAAACAATAGAGGGGAAAAAAGCCCATGTTTATGGGGAATCGTGGCATTTTTCCTTTTCACGCCACTTTTGACGGGGTGCCTTACGACGGCCAAATTGTGAAAATGGGAACACTATGCTATATCATCGGTATAAGAAAGGACATCCGCAAACAGATTCGCAAGAGCTTCGGTGACATTGTGCATGTCACGTTTTGTAAAAAATGATAATCAACCGATTTTCAGATAAAAAACAGCTCTTATGACAAACGCAGAAAAAATAATCGCCGAAAAGGAAGGATTGAAACTGAAATAGAAAAACTATAGGAATATGAGAAAAAATGTTTTGATAATCTTCGCCTTGATAATGCTTTCAGCTTGTAGTGGCAGGCAAACGCAGGCAGAAAGTGCCGACGCAGCCGTTGCGGATTCAACGGAAGCGATGGCACCGGAAGAAATGGACTCGATGGCAAGTCATCACCAAAGCTATTGGCTGACGGGTACCATTGGTGAAGATAATGCCAGCATGGTATTTGATAAGAACGGCAACGATGTGACGGGTGTCGTCACGCGATGTGACTATTGCATACCTGTCAATGTGGAAGGCACTTGGCAGGGTGACAATATCACAGTTGATGGCGTAAGTCAAGCCGGCTCACATATTAAATATGAGTTGACTGTCACAAGCAACGCTGTTCAAGGTGTAGAAATGTTGTCCGCCGAAGGAGAAGTCGAAAAGCAAAACGTCACCATGACGATAGAAAACAGTTGAGTTCAGCATCCTACCTACCACACCGATATTTAAGGCAATCCGAGTATCGAGTGGTTAGAACCCGTTACGGATGAACAATATAATGGATTGGAATAGTAAAACCATATCAATATGAAGAAATTAGCATTATTCACAGTCGCAGTAACCTTGATGCTGGTGGGCTGCGCACAGAAAAACAATCAAAACACCCCCAATCAAGGAAAGGAGAACCCCGAAATGAAAAAGACCCTGATCGTTTATTTCTCGGCCACGGGCAACACAAAGGCCGCTGCACAAAAACTGGCGGAAGAGTTCAACGCCGACCTCTACGAAATCACCCCCGAGCAACCCTACACCTCCGCCGACCTCGATTGGCGCGACAAGACCTCACGCTCGACCATCGAGATGAAGGACAAGAGCTCGCGTCCCGCCATCAAAGGTAAGTGCGAGAACATCGCCGACTACGACACCGTGTGGATCGGCTTCCCCATTTGGTGGTACACCGCCCCCACCATTGTCAACACCTTCATCGAGGCTCACGACCTGAGCGGCAAGGTGCTCAACGTCTTCGCCACCAGCGGCGGCAGCGACGTGAAGGACTCCTACAACGACCTCAAGAAGGCGTATCCGCAGTATAAGTGGGGTGAGAGTCGGTTGATGAATAATTAAATTGAACTTATGACCTTACAAGAAGCCATCATCGCCCGCCATTCGGTGCGACAATACATCGACAAGCCCATTGAGGCGGAGAAAATCCAGCAGCTGCAAGACCTTATCAACGAATGCAATCGAGAGGGTGGGCTGCACATCCAGTTGGTCACCGACGAGCCCAACGCCTTTTCGAATATTATAGCACATTACAGCAAATTTTATGGTGTGCGCAACTACATCGCCATGATTTGCAAGAAAGGCGACGACGTGAATCTTGGCTATTACGGCGAACAGGTGGTGCTGCTGGCGCAAACGCTCGGGTTGAACACCTGCTGGGTGGGTGCCTCTTACCGCAAACAGCCTGACCGATACCAAGTGGAGAGCGATGAGAAGTTGGTCTGTGTGGTGTCGCTGGGATATGGTGTTACACAAGGTGCGCAACACCCACAGAAACGCACCGTTGCCGATGTGACGGAAGACCGTCGCACCGCCGAACACGGAAAACCTTTCCCCGAATGGTTCGTGAAGGGTGCTGAAGCCGCCTTGCTGGCTCCCACCGCTGTCAACCAGCAGAAGTTTGCCTTCCTCCTCCACGACGACAACAAAGTGGAGGCGCAGAAACGTTTCGCCATTTTTGCCAGCTACGCCCCCATCGACCTCGGCATCGCCAAGTGCCATTTTGAGATCGGCGCTGGGAAAGAGAATTTTGAGTGGGTATAGGATAAGCACTAATGTGAGCAGATATTTTTTATTTTTGCCGCCGGATTCGGGTTCTCACCGATCAATAGGGAATCCTGTGTAAATCAGGAGCTATGCCCGTAGCTGTGAGTTCCTAAAAATGCTTCCGACACGAAAGTCACTGATATTTTTATCGGGAAGGCGTCGGAAGTGGAACAAGCCAGAAGACCTGCCCGTTTCCGTATTCGCAGCTTTCGGGAACAAAAGCTTGGGAATTGTCAGTGAGCGTCCTAACGCTCGCTATTCTCATTTTGTTTTCTGCTGCTGTTTTTTTGAAATTAACAAATCGAAAAACGATGAAGAAACAGTATCAGGCAGTTACCGCGGCGGAAGCCGTAAAAGTCATCAAATCGGGTGACCATGTGCATATCAGCTCGGTCTCCAATGTGCCCCAATGTTTAGTGAAAGCCCTGTGCGACAGAGGTCGCGCCGGCGAATTGAAGAACGTCTATATCCATCATTTGCATACGGAGGGCGCCGCACCATACGTGAATCCCGAATTCGAGGGGATTTTCCAGCACAACGCCTTTTTCGTGGGCGCCAACGTGCGCGAAAGCGTGCAAAAGGGACTCGCCGACTACATCCCCGTCTTCCTGGGCGAAACCTCGAAGCTCTATCGCGAGCGCTACATAAAGTGCAACGTGGCGATGATTCAGGTGAGTCCGCCCGACAAATTCGGCTACGTGTCCTTAGGTTCCTCCGTGGACGCCACCCTCGCCGCTATGGAGTGCGCCGAATTCACCATCGCTGTCATCAACCGCCACGTACCGCGCTCCCTCGGTGACGCGCAAATCCATATCAGCCGCATCAATTATGTGGTGGAAGATGACACGCCTCTGCTCACTGTAGAGGCGCCCGTGCCCACCGAAGTGGAGAAAACCATAGGCCGCTACTGTGCCGAACTCATCGAGGATGGTGCCTGCTTGCAGATGGGCATCGGCTCCATCCCCAACGCCATCCTGTCGTGTCTCGGTAACCACAAAGACATCGGCATCCATACCGAAATGTTCTCCGACGGAATACTGCCTTTAGTGAAAAAAGGTGTCATCAATGGCAGCCGCAAAAAGCTGGACCGAGGCAAAATTGTCTCCACATTTGTGATGGGCTCGCAGAAAATCTACAACTTCATTGACGGCAATCCGCAGGTGTTGATGAAAGACGTGGAATACACCAACGACCCGTTCATCATTGCGCAGCAGCCGAGAATGACCTCCATCAATTCGGCTATTCAGGTGGATTTGTCGGGACAGGTGTGTGCTGATTCGTTAGGCGACATAATCTATTCCGGCGTTGGCGGGCAGATCGACTTCGTGTACGGTGCGTCCCGAGCCAAAGGCGGCAAAGCCATCATCGCAATGCCCTCCACCACCCGCAGAGGTATCAACAAGATAGTGCCGGCATTGGATTTAGGTTCCGGAGCCGTCACCACGCGCAACCACATCCACTGGTTCGTGACGGAATACGGAGCGGTGAACCTATATGGAAGATCTTTGCAGGAACGAGCCAAGCTAATCATTTCCATCGCCCATCCGCAATTCCAGGAGGAGCTGGAGAAGGCCGCGTTCCAGCGGTTCGGTCCGCACTATCATTATGTCTGTAAAAACAATGTTTTCTAATCAATAAAAACAACAAATATGACAGAATTCAGCATTTGGGAAGTCCTCTTCCTGCTCTGTTTTGCGGTCAGCTGGCCCGTGTCCATCACCAAATCCCTGAGAACCAAGGTGGTGATTGGCAAAAGTCCGCTCTTCATGTCCCTGATTATCTTGGGCTACATCTTCGGTATCATCCATAAATCCCAGTACAGCAACGACATCGTCATCTGGCTGTATGTCTTCAACGCCGCACTGGTCTCCATAGACCTGTTTCTCTATTGCTTGTATATTGGACGGAACCGTCGTGAATTGATGAATCAAAAAACTGATAATAAATAGCTATGTTACAACAGATTAACTTTATCGAGATTTTCAGCTCGTTTATCGTGATGTTCGCCATCATTGATATTTTGGGTTCCATCCCTATCTTTATGAGCATCCGGGAGAAAAATCAGGACATCAAGGCGGTGCAGGCCTGCCTCACAGCTTTGGGACTTTTCCTGGTCTTCTTTTTCGCGGGCGACGCGCTTTTCCGGCTCTTCGGTATCAACGAGGCCTCATTCGCAGTGGCAGGCTCTTTGGTGCTGTTCATCCTCGCGGTGGAGATGGTTTTGGGGCGCGACATCATCAAAAATGAGCCCAACAGCGGCGGCGCCAGCATTGTGCCGGTGGCATTCCCCCTCATTGCCGGTCCCGGTGCCATCACGGCCCTGCTCTCCCTTCGCGCCGACTACGCCGTGGTCAACATCTTGATCGGGCTGCTGCTGAACATCATTCTCGACTACATCGTCATCCGCTATCTAGACAAAATCGAGAATCTGCTGGGGAAAAACCTCATCTTCATTATCCGTAAATTCTTCGGCGTCATCCTTCTCGCAATGGCCATCAATATGTTTGTCAACAACATCTTGGTGATCATTCATCAAGGTGTCTGAAATGTAGGGCTGTCGCAATGCGGCAGCCCTACAATGCGGCAGCCCTACAACGTACAGACAAACAATTTACGTTTTTTATATTTTTGTCGCCAAATTTTTACATTATGAAAAGATTATTGATTCTTACCATTATTTCATTGTTTGTGTTGGCAAGTTGCCATCAAAATTCAACAGGAACGGGTTATTGCACCGTAAAAGGTACCGCCAAGGGCTTAAAAGATGGTACAAAACTTGAATTGCAGGACGAATTCCATCATTTTGAAATTGTGGGAAAAGGAGTGGTGAAAAACGGCGCTTTCGAGATTTATCCTGACATTTCGGAACCCACCCATGTGTATCTTTATACGAAAGATGGGGATCAGTTGAAAGATTTCATCCTGGAGCCCGGAACCATTCTCGTGGAGGTGGATGCCACCGATGAGGATGATTACCGCACCGGAGCCACGGGCACCCCTTCCAACGACCTCGACCGCAGGCATTTGGAACTTTATGACCGTGGAGACAAAGCGGCTGCCAATGCCCTGATGGATTCGATTCTGAGTGCCGAGCAGACCGGAGCGTTGGCCCTGGATTATGCCCATAACTGGTGCGACTCTACGGCACAGGCATTAGGAACATTGGAGCGTTTGTCGCCCGAACTGGCAAAATTGGACTTTGTCACCGAATTCAAGGACGATCTGACGCGCCGCATGAAGACCGAAGCCGGAGGAAAATACATCGATATGGTATATCCCGATGTGAATGGCAAGTCTATCCGTCTGAGTTCGGTGGTGAACAACCCGAGCAACCATTACGTTCTTGTCGATTTCTGGGCCACTTGGTGTGGTGGATGCGTGAAAAGCGTACCGCAACTTGTGGAAATCTACGCCAAATATCACAAAAAAGGTCTTGAGATCTATGGCGTTTCCATGGATCCTAAAGACCGTTTCGATATTTGGAAAAACTTTCTCCCAAAAAACAAGATGACCTGGAACAATGTGTGTGATTTCAGCGGAGGAGGAAAAGAGAACAGCAAGGCCTGGTACGATTACGCCCTTTCCGGCATCCCGACAACACTGTTGATCGATTGTCAGACTGGAAAGATCATCGTCCGTGGCAACCTTGATGCCATAGAGGCGAAACTCGCCGAACTATTGCCATAAAGGAACAATCAAAACACCGAAAAATCAAGTGATTATGAAAGACCATATTCATTCACAACGAGTTTTTGAAATCTTTCACGAACTGAATCAAATACCCCGTCCCTCTCATCATGAAGAGCGGATAGCCGACTATCTTTGCCAATTTGCCGAACGACTGCATCTGGAGTATGAGCGCGACAAAGAGAACTGTGTGGTGATTCGCAAGCCAGCCACTCCCGGCCACGAGGCTGCTGAACCCATCGCATTGCTCAACCACATGGACATGGTGTGCGTGGGGATGAATGACCCGCTGAACGACCCCATCGAAGCTTACGAGGAGGATGGGTGGATGAAGGCTCGGGGCACCTCGCTGGGCGCCGACAACGGCATCGGGCTTTCGATGGCGTTGGCTGTGCTTGAGGACGATAACATTGTGCATCCTGCTTTGGAGGTCATCACCACCACAAATGAGGAAGACGGTATGTCGGGGGCTTCACAACTGGGCAAGGACTTCCTGAAAGGTCGCAAGGTCATCAACCTCGACTCGGAGGATTACGACACCATCACCACTGGAGCCGCAGGCGCTTGTTTGCAATTTCATCGTATCCCCATGAGACGGGAGCCTGCACACAGCGGAAGCTGGTACCGCATCTGCATCTCGGGCGGATTGGGCGGCCACTCTGGCGTGGACATCAACAAAGACCGTTGCAGTGCGGTGTTGCCGGCAAGGGCCATTCTGCAAAACATCTGTCTTGATCAGGACGTTGAGGTAGCCAACATCGTTATGGGTGAAGCCAATGCTTCGATTGCTTCGAAGGGTGAACTCGTGATTGGTGTTCCTTCTGACGAATTTGCTGATTCCTTGAAGAAACGATTGAACGGTATCAATCGGGGCCTGCAAGAAAAGTTCGGAAGCAGTGATCCGCATATTGCCTGCAGCATTGATAAATGCGAAAAACAGGACACGGTTATCTCTAAAGAGTCTTTGAAGGCTTTATGTAACTGTCTGATACAGGTGCCGCAAGGCGTGGTAAAGATGAGTGCGGCGATGCCTGGAACAGTGGAGACATCCAACAATGTCGGGCGCATCGTGACCGAGGAAGACTACATTTTTGTCTCGACCCACACGCGCAGTTTCATCGACAGCGATATGGCGGCATGGAGCAAAATAATCGCTGAAGCCTTTGCCGCATCCGGAGCGACTTCAGAGACCATCATGTCGGCTCCTGCATGGCAGGAGAACCAGCAGTCGGCTTTCCTGCAGTTGGTCAGCAACACCTTCCAAGATGTTCTGGGCTGGCGTCCCCGCATGGTGGCCATGCACTTTGTGTTGGAAGCCGGTTTCTTCGTGCAACACTATCCCGGCATCCAGATTGCGAGCATCGGTCCGCGCATCGTCGAGCCTCACTCCACCAGTGAGCGCGTCGAGTTGAAAACCATCGACGACATCTGGCAGGTCGTGATAGAATTGCTGAAACGGTTGGCGTAAAGGTGATGGCGATGAATGTAACACAACGACTCCCGCAAGCCAAACGCAAAGCCGGACATCCTGTGATAATTGTTCTGCTCGGCTTCTGAATTTCCATTCTGCGGTTAACAACATCTGTAAAAACATAATATATGCAATAATATTCAAATCATTTTTGCTGTAAATATTGCGTTTTTTTACATCATATCATATCGGATACAATAATTTTTGTATTTTTACAGCGATAATTAAAACTATTTGTCTCAAATATTGATATGAAAACCCCGTGTTGGATATGGCAATATGACGAATGGCCCGTTTCTGTTGGAACAATGACAGCCTCATTGCTCCCTTGCCGTCTTTGTCGAATAGCGGTTCATCAGCCGTGCCAGCCGGATTTTCTTCCTGGCAAGCTGCTGTGTCTGTGGATTCTCCACATAGTACTCGATTAACCAACCTGATTTGTTGGTTTTCAATGTTGCTGGCAGATAATTTGCCGCTGAATACGCCGAAGATACGGCTAACCTGTTTGATGAATTAGACATTTTTTTTTGAGGCTTGCTCAGCAAACCACAAAAACATGACTTGTCCCGTTACTGTCCCGATTCAAACGCAAAAATCAGCAACCTACTTTCGTAAGTTGCTGATTTTTAATACACGTAGAGACGCAAAATTTTGCGTCTCTACTCTTGAGCGGAAAACGAGACTCGAACTCGCGATTTTAACGCCAGCTTTCAAAGCCTCCACATGTTTCCCTAATTTGCTGATTGTTAATACTATAT
>Ga0310690_10011721_pt1 | contig 10804 bp, 9 predicted proteins | sample AusTroGonzalo_MG_2_FD_207661 | JGI IMG/M metagenome (GOLD analysis project Ga0310690, IMG submission 207661) | Bovine rumen microbial communities from tropical cattle in Woodstock, Queensland, Australia - Gonzalo_04 (v2) (version 2) | ecosystem: Host-associated > Mammals > Digestive system >...
AGCAACCACCCATGCAGAAGCGGCCTCATCAAACGAAGCGAGTTCGGGAGCGGTGATGCTCAGCGTGAGTGTCTCGCTCTCACCAGGTTTCAACAACTTGGTCTTGGCGTATGCTTTCAGTTCCTTAGCGGGCTTGTTGGCAGCCTTGTTGTCAGGAGCGGAGATATAGAGTTCCACAACCTCCTTACCCTCGAATGCGCCTGTGTTCTTAACGGTGACAGTCACATCATAGATGTCGTTCTTCTGGGCAATCTTCGCATCGCTGTATTCGAAAGTGGTATAACTGAGACCAAAACCGAACGGATAACTGACAGGCACGTCGAACGAGTCGAAGTAGCGATAACCCACATAGATATCCTCCTCGTAGTCGGTATAATCGACGTTCTTCTTGTTACCCTTCTGACCTTGGTTCATCATGTCGATCTTCGGATCCTCGTCGATGGGGAAGTTACGGGATGAGTAGGCATCGGTGAAGTTGATGGGCCACGTCATCGTAAACTTACCCGATGGCGACTGCTTACCACTGAGCACATCGACCACACTGTTGCCGCCTTCCTGACCAGCCTGCCAAGCGCAGAGGATGGCATCGGGCATATCCTTCCACGAGGCGGTCTCAATGACGCCACCGATATTCAGCAGCACCACTACCTGCTTGCCTGCCTTGTGATACACCTCACAAACCTGTTGGATCAGCAGACGCTCAGAGGCGTTGAGGTTGAAGTCGGCAGACTTACGATCAATAAACTCACCCGAGATTCGTCCGATGGTAATGATAGCAACATCGGCGACATTGGCCTGAGTTGTCAGTTCCTCGGTAGTAAACTGCTTCTCAGCGGGCAGCGTGCCAGGCATGAAACTGGCCAGCATAGCAGCCTGCTTATCCTTCTTGGCCATCTCCTCGATAGCCTTCTTCTGAGCCTCCTTAGCAGCGGCGATATACTGCTCGTAGGCAGTCTTCAACTCGTCGCTGACGGTGTAGCCACCATTCTTCAGACCGTCGAGTAGAGACACCACGTAGGCGTGGTTTACATTACCTGAACCCGTGCCACCTGCGATGAAGTCGTAAGAGGTGCAACCATAGAGGGCTACGTTTTTCACATTCTCCTTGAAGGGCAGGGCCTCGTTGTTCTTCATCAACACCATACCCTCTGCAGCACTCTGACGGGTGACGGCAGCATGAGCCTTCAGGTCGGGCTTATTGGAGTACTGATAGCCTTGGAATCGCGGACTTTTCTCCACGAGGTTCAGCACGCGCTGTACGTTGCGGTCGAGGTCAGCCACATCGAGTTTGCCGCTCTTCACACCAGCCACGATGCTATCGAACTGCTCAGCCTTACCAGGCTGCAACATATCGTTACCAGCCCACATCTGCTTGGCACCGTCCTTACCACCAAACCAGTCGGTCATCACCGTGCCCTCGTAGCCCCATTCATCACGCAGGATGGTCTGTACGAGATCCTTGCTCTCAGAGGTATATACACCGTTGATATAGTTGTAAGAAGTCATCACCGTCCAAGGCTTAGCCTCCTTGATGGCAATCTCGAAACCTTTCAGATAGATCTCACGCAGGGCACGCTGGGAGATATGTGCATCCGTATTCATGCGGTTGGTCTCCTGGTTGTTGGCAGCGAAGTGCTTGATGCTCGTACCCACGTCGTTCTTCTGAACACCTTTGATATAGGCAGAAGCGGTCTTACCAGCCACCACGGGATCCTCGGAATAGTACTCGAAGTTACGACCACAGAGGGGATTACGCATGATGTTGAGGGCAGGTGCCAACAGCACATCGGCACCATATTCCTTCACCTCCTCACCAATAGCCTGACCTACTTCCTCTACCAACTTCGTGTTCCAAGTAGAGGCCAGAAGCGTACCAATGGGGAAGTGGGTGCAATAATAGGTAGCGGAATCGCCTTCACGAGTAGCGTCGATACGGAGTCCGGCAGGACCGTCAGCCAGCACCACAGCAGGGATACCCAGCGAGTCGAGAGGATAGGTGGTACCAGCGGCACCAGGCACGAGATTCTTGGTGGCACCGATCACGGCATCATCGCCTGAGAATCCGGCCATACCTACACCAATCACGAAGTGAGCCTTATCCTCAAGCGAGAGTTTGGTCATCACCTCTTCCTGATTAATCGTGTTCTTTGTCACTTTGTCGGCAGAAGTACAGCCCATCATGAGGGCAGCCATACCGAGGGCGAAAAACATAGTCTTCTTCATAAGTCTTTAATTATCAATTGTCAATTATCAATTATCAATTACTTAAAGAGTAGCGGAGCATACTCTGAGAGGTAGATGCGCCAGTTGCGCCAGATATGACCGCCATCCGTCTCCAGATAAGTATATTTGTGATGCTTGGAGTCGAGGTAGGCACGCAGGTCGTTGTTGTTCTTGAAGAGGAAGTCAGTCTTGCCGATACCAATCCAGAACAGTTTGGGGTTCTTGGCAAAGAGTTTGTCAATCTTTCCGTTGCGATCCGCATAAATCTCCGGATGACCATTAGGATCGGGCTGCTGCTGATCGACAGCAGCAGAGAACAAACCGATGTAGTCGAACATATCAGGATTGTTGATGCTGATGAAGAGGCTGTGGAAACCGCCCATCGACAAACCTGCAATAGCACGATGAGACTTGTCTTTCTTCACGCGATAGGTCTTCTCGATGAACTTCACCACGTCAGGGAAGGCGGTCTCAAACGAGCCCTCCATCGTCTTGGGGAGCATCATCGTGGGCACACGGAAACCGTTGGAAGTCTCACCAGGACATGCCTCCTCAGAGATATTGCCGTTGGTCATCACCAAAATCATCGGCTCTGCCTTACCCTGAGCAATCAGGTTGTCCATGATCTGGGCGGCACGACCCAGTTCACTCCAGGCATTCTCATCGCCACCAATACCATGCAACAGATAGAACACAGGATAATCCTTGCCGCTGGTTTCGTAGCCTGCAGGGGTATAGACCGTGCAACGACGGGTAATGCCAGCCGTTGGACTCTCGTACCATACCTTGCTGACGGTGCCGTGAGCCACCTTATTAACCTTATAGAGGTCTGTGCGCGCATTGCCACCAATCAGCAGAACGCTGAACAGATTGTTGATGTCGCGGATGTTATAGACGTTCAGCGGATCGATGATCTTCACGCCATCCACAATCATATTATATGTATATAGTTCGGGCTGGAGTTTATCAGAGGTGAAACTCCATACGCCCTTATCGTTCTTCACGAGATCCGCCACACCTGGAGAGTCATAGGTGTTACCTTGGTACTCAATCTTCTTCGCAGGCAGGAAGTCACCTGTAATCTGTACTTTCTGAGCCTCAGGAGCCACCAGGTTGAAAGTGACGGTGTTGTCGGCATTAACAACGGGAGATGCCACCTGATCGCCCTGTCCCCAGTTGAGATTCTGCTGGGCTTGCGCTACCGTGCCTGTGAGACAGAGGGCAGCAAAAATAATCAGTTTTTTCATCGCAAATTTCTATTTTAGTTATTCGATGGTGCAAAGATACACATTTTATTTGAAATACTGATAAGTTTGCTAAAAAAATTCGATCACCCAGAATCAAGTTTCCTCATTCCCCACCCTGCAATCTTTTCCCTCGCATTTGATGGAAAACTTTTCAGAACCGAAAAATAATCAAATTATTAAAATGATTATTTTCTGAGTTCGAAAAATTACCAAATTAATAAAATGTTAATATTTTGAATCTGTAAAATTAACAATTTAATAAAAAGTTAATATTTCCGGTTTGGGAAATTACCAAATTATTAAAAAGTTAATATTCCGACTTGTAAAAAGCCTCAACCCAATCTTTGGCAGATAATTTCACCTCATTATATAATAGAAGGAATTGAGTTTCCCGTAACTTTTTCTTCTGTATTATTTGGAAGTCTAACAAAAAGGTTGTAATTTTGCACGCAAAATTTGCGAAACAACATGTGGAAGAAACTACACCTTACTATATATATAGCGATGGCAGCCGCCCTGGTGGTGATGACTGTTGTAGTGGGCATGATGGCTCTGTGCGTCAGCGCCCAGACAAACCTGACAGGCAGGGTGTATCATAATCCTAACATCATGGCTGCAATGTTTGAACAGGAAGTCAACATCGACGGTAAGGATCGCGATACGCTTACCATAGGTAACGACGGCAAGACCCTCAGCGGTATATTCGATAAGAAGGCAAAATTCACCCTGAAAAGAACAAAGTAAGAATATCTGATTCAATGAATTTGAGAGAGAAATACCGTCGGTTTAAGGCTTGGCAACTAAATCCCTTTGACTATTTCAACCGCAGTGAGCATCTTGAGCGGTGCGCCAATTGCGGTACGGAGTTCAACGACAATTTCTGTCCACGATGTGGTCAGAAGGCTGGTACAGGTCCTATCGGCTGGCATACAGTGAGACAAGGCGTGATGCTGATATGGGGTATGGATTCCCGTTCACTGGGCTACTCGTTAGTGCAGTTGTTGCTTCGGCCGGGTTATATGATCAGCGACTATCTCAGCGGCAAACGCCAGGTGTCGTTCCCGCCCGTCAAGATGCTGCTGATTGTAGCCATTGGAGTGATGATAGCAGAATGGCTGTTTGGAGAGCCATTTGTCGAAACAACCCCTGATGCTGAAAAAGTCGATGTCGCTTTTGACGCATTCGACAAATGGGCAGAATCCAATACAGGATGGGCTATGCTGATAGTAAGTTGTATGTTGATATTCCCCACATGGCTTTATTTCCGCTATGCACCGAAACACCACAAGCATTCTATACCCGAAGGATTCTTTATCCAGGTATTCATGGGCTCGCTGTTGGCGATGACAGCCATATTGACTGCTATCATCGATAGCGGTTGGGTCCTGTGTATAATTCCTTTTTATTATTTCATAACCTACTGGCAGCTGTTCGGCTTTGGTTGGTGGGGAACACTATGGCGAACCATTCTTTGTATCTATCTAGGTATGATACTGATCTTCGTGGTAATATGGGTGGCTAACTTCATCATGGGCGCTCCGCACGAGAGTCCAATAATCATCATCGTAGGAATTGGAACAACCCTTTTCTTCACATTGCTGTGGTTTTGTGTTGAAGGAGTTAGGCGCTATAAGTCGAGTAAGCCCAGATGTTGATTACAACATCCGCCTGAAGCGCATAGAGAAATAAATGAACCGAATGCTTTGTCATGTGAAATAAATAATATAACTTTGCAGCATCATTTAAATAATTGACAACAATGAAAAAGATTTTAGTAATGGTCGTAGCCGCCATGATGGCTACAGTGAATGTGAATGCACAGGACGAGTTTAAGAACGAAATTGGTGTGTTCTATGGTATTGAATCTGCATCTAACGTCTTTTCAGTCATCACGAGTGCGATATCAGCCGCCGCAGGCGACCAGAGTTCGTTCTGGGGTCCTATAGGCGCGGAGTACTACTACCATGTCTCGCCCGTTGTGGGTGTTGGTGCAGTGGTAGCCTATGCCGGTTGTAAAGCCGAGGACGAGAAAACGCGCAAGGACGACCTGACCGAGAGTTTTATCACGGCGATGCCTTCGGTGAAGTTCAACTGGCTGCGCAAGAAGAACTTCGGCATGTATTCTGCCCTCTCTGCAGGTGCCATGTTCATCTCGGTTAAATGTAATGACAATGCGAAGGAAAATGATCCAAGCGCTAAAGACGAGACGGCGACCGTATTCATGTTCCAGGCCACAGCCCTAGGTGCTGAATTCGGTAGTGAGAAGTTCCGTGGCTTCGTCGAGGCAGGAGTCGGCGAGAAGGGTGTGCTTTGTGCCGGTCTGCGCTATAAGTTTTAAACTTAGATAGATTTCATTAAGGTAAAAGCAATGAAACAAACCCTATGGATGCTGGCCGCCATTCTGACCTGCGGCTTTATGCTGACATCGTGCGACAACGATGACAATAACATCGTGCCGACTCCTGAGGAGCCGGTAGTGCTGAACTGCGCGAAGCCCGACTATCTGAAGGCGAGCGACAAGGTGGCGCTGATCTCGCCCTCGTACTTCACGCCGATGGAGAACGTGGAGAAAACAGCCGACGTGCTGCGCTCATGGGGACTGGAACCCGTCATCGGGCCTAACGTGGGCAAGGTGGTGGACGGACGCTATGCCGGCACCGTGGCCGAGCGCGTGAGCGACATCCGCTGGGCACTGCGTGATCCCGACATTAAAGCCATCATCTGCAACCGTGGCGGCTACGGCACTATCCAGTTGATTGATGAACTGACACTCGATGAACTGAAAGCCTCGCCAAAATGGCTGGTGGGCTTCAGCGACATCTCTACGCTGCACGGACTGTTAACCCGCGCCGGTGTGATGAGCATCCACGGCACCATGAGTTCGTTCCTGGCCAAGGGCGGCACCGACGCGACCAGCACGCTGATGCGCGACCTACTTCTGGGCAAAGTGACCCGCTACGAACTGCCTACCCACCCGCAGAACGTCACGGGAAAGGCCAGCGGCGTGTTGGTAGGCGGTAATATCTGCACCTTCGCACCCAACCTCGGTTCGCAGGCTGATGCCACGATGGGCAAGGATCTCATCCTTTTTGTTGAGGAGGTGGAGGAGTCGATGCACAACATCGACCGCCAAATGCGCATCCTCCAGATGAATGGTGTGCTCGACCGTTGCAAGGGTATCATCCTCGGCGAGTTCACCGACTGCGGCAAGGAGTTCACTTACGAGAGCGTCGAGGCCATGCTCCATGAGTTGCTGAAAGACTACAACATCCCCGTGCTCTGCGGCTTCCCTGGCGGTCATGGCGACGTGAACCTGCCACTGGTGATGGGTGCTAATGTCACCATTGACGTGCGCCCCGACGGAGCCACCCTGCAGTTCAACATCGACGGCGACCAGCAGCAGGTGAACACGGCAGACATCACCGCCCCCGTGACGCCCGCCGCCGTCCGCATGTGTCTGGCTGGAAAGATGGAGTAAAACCATTTAATATATAGGAATGATGAAGAAAGTGGTTTTATTAGCAGCATTTGCTATCGTAGCCGTGCCATCAATGGCACAGATGCAGTATGCCGTTAACGGGACATACGATGGAAACGGCAAGAAGGTCTATCTGCTGGACCAATTGACAGAAAAGGCTATCGACAGCATGGTTGTTGCCGACGGCAAGTTTGCGTTCAGCGGCACTGCCGACAAGGATGCACTGATGGCTGTCAGGGCAGCAGACAGGAAATGGATGATTGAGTTCTTCAACGATGGTACGCCCGTCAGCATCAACGTCAATGACAGTACACTGAAAGGATCTCCATTGAATGAGCGCCTGACGAAATTGGAAATTGAACAGGACATGCCCAGAAGGAAACTGAATGCGAAGACTGCCAAGATGACCAAAGAAGAACTATTGGCACATCAGGATGAACTCATCGACGAGATGAACAAGATGATTGACAGTATGACAGCCTTCGCCAACAAGGTGTTCAAGGAGGAACGGAATTCGCTGATTCCTGTGGCATTCGCAGGCTATTATTTTATGGACAATAGCGCGGAGGCATACGACGAACTGGTGAAGGAGCAGGTAATGTTCGCCAGCCATCCCTATCTGAAAAAGTCGAGAGACGACGTGGAAGCCCTGTTGAAGCCGAAAGACAGCCCGAAGGAAGCCTTCATCGGCCAGCAGTTCACCGACCTGGAGATGGCCGACCCCGACGGGAAGATGCACAAGATCAGTGAACTTGTAGGTGAAGGGAAATGGTTGCTCGTCGATTTCTGGGCATCATGGTGCGCCCCCTGTCGGGCTGAGATGCCCAACGTACTAGAGGCCTACAACAAGTATCACGCCAAGGGCTTTGAGGTTGTAGGTGTTTCTTTCGACCAGAAGAAGGAGGCATGGGTCAAAGCCATCGGACAAATCAATATGCCTTGGCTGCAGATTTCCGACCTGAAAGGCTGGCAGTGCGCCGCAGCCCCCATCTATAAGATTGATGGTATCCCCGACAATATCCTCATCGACCCGCAGGGCAAGATTATCGACCGTGCCCTTCGCGGCAAGGCGCTGCACAGCCGACTACAGAATATTTTTGAATAATCAAATAACTCTTTCAGATATGAACATCAAACTACACACTCCGAAGAGTCTGAAGATGGGAAGCGGAATGTCCTCGTTGAAGCAATTCCTGTTGTCGCTCCTCGCCACCAGCGTATCCATCGCGCTCACGTTCGGCACGGCAGCCATCATCGATTATAATGCGAAACAGAAGTCAAAGCGCGAAATTGTGATGATGGTGATGTACGACATGTACACTTCACTGAATTCAATAGAAAGGACCGATTCGATGATCCGTCATTCGATGGAACTTCAGCGGCAGATAGCCGAAGACACCACCCAGTTCAACAAACTGAGATTTGGAATAGCTTCAGTAGTGACAACCGATGGCTACACAGAGACCACGGAGCGCATTTTCTCATCGAGCATCGAAACCATCAACACCGTGGGTAACGTGCTCTTCACCGAGAATGTAGCCAAGTTCTATCAGAGTCGTCGGATGTACAAGACAATGGTATGCGACTCGATATACAATGAGGTCAACCGAGATATGCCTTTTACCACCATCAAAGGCACACTTGATTTTCAATTCGTATTGTATGCCCTGATGAGCAATGCTATTCTTAAGGACATGCAGCATCTGTATGCTCTATGCAAGCAGATGATGGAAGTTTCCGACGAGGAGGTCGAGGCTTATCGGAAGGAAAGAGAGCAGATAGAAAAAAACATGTCTGATGAAGACGGCGCGAATAACTCTGTCTATGATGAAATCTTGCAGTTGCAAAAGAATATAAATGAATCGAAGGCAAAACTGAAACAGGAATAACGACAAAATGAAGAAAATTATACTGATGGTAGCAGTCGCCATAATGACTGCCGTGAGCGCACAGGCGCAGGAAGAACAGGTAGTTAACGCGTATTTTACCCAAGGTGAGATGCCCGACATGATGGTGTTCCTGCCTGGACCGCCCGACAGCACATCGGTGGCCTTTTCGAACGATGTGGCCCGCTATTACTGGGGCAAGGAGATGCGCAAGGACCCGGAGCGGGCAGCCCAGGCCACCCGCGATGCTGTGTATGGACTGGAAACCATCCTCACCGAGTTTGAAGAGGCCTTCGGTATGAAAATTTCTAAGGAAGAGACACCCGAAATCTACAAGGTGCTGCTCGAAGGCACTGCCACCTGCGACAGCATCTGCACCAGACCCAAGCGGGAGTACATGCGCCGCCGCCCCTTCATGGTGTTCAACGAGCCGACGCTTACTCCTGAAGATGAGGAGGCACTGCGGCTGAACGGCTCTTTCCCCTCCGGCCACACCCTGCTGGGCTGGAGTTCGGCCCTGCTGATGATGGAAATCAACCCTGATCGCGCCACCGAGATTATGACCCGCGGCTACCGCTATGGCGAGAACCGCTTGGTGGTGGGTGCCCACTGGCAGAGTGACACCGATGCCGCCCGCCTGGCAGCCTCCGTAGCCTACGCCCGTCTGCACACCAGCGAGCGTTTCCTGGAGCAGATGAAGAAGGCCCGTGCTGAGTATCAGGCTTTGAAGGGCGACCCCACAGCCGTCCGCTCTGCACAGGTCGTGGAGCATCCTGCCGCCACCCGCGCCTACACCCTGCAAGGCACGCCCGCCACGGCCAGCACTCGTGGCATTGTCATCCAGAACCAACAAAAAGTCGTTAGAAAATGAAACAGGTCAAACTTTGGATGCTCGCCGCCATCCTTATCTGCGGCTCGATGCTGACATCATGCGACAACGATGACAACCCCGTCATCCAGCCCGCGAAAGATTATTTTACGCTGTGGAACCAGTGCGAGGCGTTGACGGCGCTACAGAACTATGTGAAAGACGTGACGAACCCCGCCTCTCCTAACTTTATTAAGGCGGAGGACCGCATCGCCACGTTCGACATGGACGGCACGTTCGTCGGCGAACTCTACCCGACGTACTTCGAGTACAATCTGCTGGAATACCGTGTCCTGGACGATCCTGCGTATAAAGACATCGCCCCCGAGGACGTGAGGGAGACAGCACAGGAGATTCGCGACTTCGTGCGCGACGGTAAGAAACTGCCTGATCACTTCGACATGAAGCATGCCCAGGCAGCGGCCAAAGCCTACGCCGGCATGACGCTGTCCGAGTTTGACGCCTACGTCAAGACGTATGCCGCCCTGCCCGCCAATGGCTTCAGTGGCATGACTTATGGTCAGAGCTTCTACAAGCCCATGCTCGAAGTGTTCGAGTATCTCAAGGACAACGGCTTTACCTATTATGTCGTCAGCGGGTCCGACCGCTTCATCTGCCGTGCGCTGGTGGAAAGCATCGGCATCGAGGCTAACCGCGTGATTGGTATGGACGTGAAACTCATGTCCTCCAGTCAAGGTACGGAGGCTGGCGTCGATTATACTATGAGCCAGAAGGAAGACCTCGTGCGCACCGACGAACTCATCATCAAGAACCTGAAGACCAATAAGGTGCTGCAGATCTCACAGGAGATAGGCAAAGTGCCCGTCCTTTCGTTCGGTAACAGCAGCGGCGACTGCGCCATGCACAACTACTGCATGAGCAACCAGAGGTACCGCACCTCCACATTTATGCTCGTGGCTGACGATGATGCCCGCGACCATGCTGACCTCGCAGAAGGTGCCAGGCGTGAGGCAAAATGGCGCGAGGCCGGCTACTATGTCATCTCAATGAAGAATGACTTCAAAACCATCTACGGCAACGGTGTAGAGAAAGTTGATTTCTCCTTCTAAAACAACCTTTGCCGACCAAATGAAGAAATATA
>Ga0310690_10011723_pt1 | contig 10804 bp, 7 predicted proteins | sample AusTroGonzalo_MG_2_FD_207661 | JGI IMG/M metagenome (GOLD analysis project Ga0310690, IMG submission 207661) | Bovine rumen microbial communities from tropical cattle in Woodstock, Queensland, Australia - Gonzalo_04 (v2) (version 2) | ecosystem: Host-associated > Mammals > Digestive system >...
TTTCGTTTATAGGTTTAACAACTTACAAAACTAAGATTAGAAGTGGATTTTAGCTCCAAGCTTAACCTTACCCTTGTTGTTTGTTCCCTGGTAAACACCTGTTGGAGCAGCTGATAAGAAATCTCCACCGAAGATGTCTTCTGCAGTCTGTCCGTCTACATACTTGATGTAGAGAGTTGTGTTATCGATAAGACCATCGATATCGAGTCCGGCAGCATAAAGAATACCATTCTTCATGTCATCACCCTGCTTCTGGAGTTTTACACCGAAGTTGAATGATGGTGTGAGTTTAATATCATCACCGAATGCATTGCTGTATGCAACTGCAGCATCGAATTCGAAGAAGTTATCGAAGTTTTCTGTGTTTCCATAGAACTGAGCACCCATCTTGAGACCTGGCAATACACCAGCAAGAAGTGTATCATCATAGAAACCGAACAAAAGGTCAATTCCTGTTCCGTCTTCGAGATCTGAACTGATGTAAGCAGAAACACCGTTTACACACTTGTTACCAACGTTTACAATGTCACCCTTCTTAGGATTTCCATCGTCACCTAACATCTTTGTTCCATCAACTGCTACAGCATTGAATTTTGCAAAGTTAGCATCAGCACCTTCATCTTTACCCCATCCGAAGAGTACTCCGGCACCGAGGTCTTTTGCATCACCCTGCATTGCATAGCCTACGAATGGTTTCAAGAACATTGTGTCGCCGATACCAAGCTTGTAAGCAGCATTTGCAGCGATTGCAGCATCCTGTGATTCTCCACCAACTTTTTCTGTTGAGTATGCAAATCCGGCATAAACTTTGAGACCTTCAACATCGAAGCCTTTTCCATCGAGTGTTGCAGCCAATTTTACTCCGAATTCCTTAGCATCGTTAACAACGATTCCGTTATCAGCGAAAGCAAGTTCTACAGAAAGCAAATCTTTAAGTCCAACGTTAGCAGTAAATCCTGCTGCATTAGCAAGAGCTACACCCTTCTTAGGGAAAGCTTTAGCACTTGAAGTAGCAATAAGATTGTCACCACCACCAACATTAAGATCGTGATTAATGATGTCAATGTTGAAGAATACATCATCCTGCATAAAGTGAATAACTGCATGGTCAACTTCTGCAGATGGTACTTTGAAAGTTCCACCAGAAGCTACTTTTACATCATCACCAACTTTGATCTTCAAGTCACCCCACCATCCGTCACCAGTTGTTGCCTTGTCACCAGCTGCCAAGAATTTAATCTCAAACTCAGCATTCTTGTCATTAGCCATACCAGTCATTACATCGCTGCCGTTGCCTTCAAGATCAGCTACCCATTCGAGAGATGCCCATCCGTCAAATTTAGCAACAGAAGGTGTTACATCTGGATCAGCGAAAACTGCACCTGCCAAAGCAAGAGCTGCTATAATTCCTACGATTTTTTTCATTTAAAAAAATCCTCCTTTTTTTTTAAAAAGTTTATACAGGCCAACGACCTTTAATGTATAAACCCTTTTTTATTATCTTAACACGCAATCAGGTAGAAGTCAACAAAAAAAAACAAATCGTTATTGTTTTTTTGTGCTTCTTATGCGTATTTCTCTATTATCGGCCATTTTGCTTAAAAAATACAATCATTGATAAACAAATACCCTCTACCCGTTCAATGTAACATAAGTTTTGCCGGTGCCGCCGTCTTCGGGGGGAGCAAATTCGAAATTTTGAACAAGAGGGCAATGAGAAAGATAGTCGCGGACAGCCTGCTGAAGGATGCCGTCGCCTTTTCCGTGGATTATGCTGAAATGCGGGAAATTGTTTATCGTGCACAAATCGAGCTGGTGTTCAAGCGCGCGGATGGCATTTTCGGTACGCATTCCAAGAAGACGAAGCTCAAATACAGGGCGTTCCGAAGTTGTAGAGCCCTGCAGATCGTAAGAAACATCAGGTTTGAGCTTAGAATCGGCCGGTTTGCCCTTTACAAGACGAAGGTCTTTTTCTTTCATTGTCATCTTTACACTGCCGAACTGGACATTCCAGACGCCTTTTTTTACAAGCTCCAGAAGGATTCCTTCGTTGCGGGCAGTTCCAGCTGTTACTACTGCTCCAGCTTCAAAGCCGGAAGACTGATTTTCGGAAATTTCTTTTTTTGCTTTTGATTCTGCACGGACTATTTTTTCTGCTTCAACTTCAATTTTGGAATCAAGACGAGCTGCATCTTTTTCGAGTTCAGAAATAAACTGCTTTACACCAACTGTTTTTTCGCGGGTAAGCTCCCCTTCTTTAAGCTGGCGGACAAGATTTTCAAGTGTACGACGGCTGTGGACAAGAAAATCGTGCATTTCCTGCTGATGCCCCTTCTTAAGTTCATTTTCCTTCTTTTTAAGAGAAAGCTCTTTTTCCTTAAGCTTAAGCTCTTTTTCTTCTACCTGTTTTTCGAGCATTCGCGCCTTGTGTTGTATGCGGTCAAGTTCGGCATGCTTTTTGTTCAGACCCTTTATTAAAGAAGAAACATCTGCCTGTTCTGTAGCTATATAATTCTTTGCCTGCTTTACGATTTCGTCCGGTAATCCAGATTTTTTAGCAATTGCAATAGCATGACTTTCGCCTGGGATTCCCATCATAAGCTTATAGGAAGGCGAAAGAGTATTTGAATCAAATTCTACGCTTGCGTTTATGCAGTTTGGATTTGTGTACCCGTAGTTTTTCAGAATTCCCATATGAGTTGTAACAAGGACAAATGCATTCTTTTCTATTAATCTGTCGAGTACAGCCATTGCAATAGCAGTTCCTTCCTGAGGATCTGTACCGCTGCCAAGTTCATCAAGAAGAACAAGAGAATGATTGTCTGCACCGGAGGCGGCCTGAGCAATATTTTTCATGTGACCGCTGAAGGTTGAAAGGCTCATATCAATATCCTGACTGTCGCCTATATCTGCAAAGAGTTTTTTAAAAACAGGAAGCCTTGTACCTTCGGCAGCTGGAACCGGAAGTCCTGTCTGATTAAGCATTGAAAAAAGCGCAAAGGTTTTAAGCGAAACAGTTTTTCCGCCTGTGTTCGGACCTGTAATAATAAGGACACGCTTTCCGTCCATAAAATGAAAATCTATAGGTACGGCTTTTTCTCCAAGAAGCGGGTGGCGTGCTTTAAGCAGCAGCGGAGGTTCTCCAATAGCAGGCACAGCATAGGTACAGTTGTTTTCCATTCCCCAGCGGGCAGCTGCAATTGTTGTATCAAAAAGCTTCATGACAGGAAGCGCTTTCCGGAAAAGAGGAATAGAAGGCTGAAGATCTTTTGTAAGCTGAGTAAGAATGCGGTTGATTACCTGAACAAGCTCGTTTTCCTTCTGGACAAGCTCGTTACTGCAAAGAACAACTTCCTGAGGTTCTACATAAACTGTCTGAGCAGTCTGTGAAATATCTATTATAATGCCGTTGATTCTGTTCTGAAGGCTGGCCTTAACAGCAAGCACCTGTCTTCCGTTGCGGAGTACTGGAACAGAAGACTCAAGCACACCGGAAAGCTTTGAATCTGTAACATAATTATGAAGTATAGTTTTGATTTTTGCATTCAGCGAGGCTATCTGTTTTCTGATTGCAGAAATTTCGGGAAGATCGCGAAGCTGTCCGTCTGGAGTGATAATATGAAAAATGATTTTTTCTGTTTCCGAAAAATCGGGAAGCTCCTGAGATTCTGTTAAAAGATTCTTTAACTCAAGCTCATCTGCGTGAAGAGAAATGCACTGCTTTATGTTATTTACACTTAATACAAATTGACCAAGGGCGCGTACCTGTTCAAGCACAAGACTTGTTCCGTTTGCCTTGATTATATCTACAAGAGATTCTATAGGGTCCCATATTAAAAGCGGATTTTTTCTGGAGGCGCTAAGATATGCAGTCCATTCACGGCTAAGATTTTTAAGCTTTTCAATCTGTTTGATATCTGTAAGAGGCTCACGCTGTAAAAAGGACTCCTTTCCTTCTGCGGTCAGACAACAGCCTGCAACCTGATCACGGAGCCGGTAAAAATCTATGTCGTGCAATGCATTTGAGTTCATAAGGTGAATTTACAGAAAATATAAGAAATTGTAAAGGAAGCCGTTAGGCCCATTCGACAGGCTCAGGGACAACAAAAAAAAGAGACCGCTCTCTCCAGGCGGCCTCTAAAATAGTTTTTTGATACTCCGATATCCAGTCTAACTATAATAATGGAAAACTTCGTTGTCAGAACTTTTTTACAGAACTTTTTTTCCTAATTGGTATGTAGGAGTATACTACACTTTTTTAAAACCTTACCTACATAAAAGTGTAGTTTTTCTGTATTTTTGTCAGATTATTCCCATTTTCTTTGCTTTAAAGATAGCCTGTGATGACGAAGTAACATCAAGCTTTGGATAGATTTTCTTTATGTGATATCTTACAGTATTTACAGATATATAGAACATTTCGGCAATTTCGTCGTAGGTTTTGCCCTGTTCAAGAAGACGAAGAATATCCTTTTCCATTTCGGTGAATTTTAAATTAAATTCAGTCGTAATATTAAGATAATCAGGATACAAAACTGCAACATGACGGGTTACATCAATAAGCTTTGAAAGGAAAGGATTTGTTCCACGCTCACGCTGATAATCCTGCAAAAGCTTAAACATGAGGATTCCCTCGTCTGCAATTACACGAATAAGCTGAAACTGTTCTGCATATTTAAGTGCAACCTTCATGATTTCGAAAGCACGGTCTTTTCTGCCTGTTTTATACCAGCTCATTGCTTCCAGACAGGAAACGCCTATTAAATCTATGTAACGGTGACTCTGTTCAAAATATACCTTAAGTCGTTCTGCCAGAGACATAAGAGCCAGATGCTTATCATACAGCAGATAACAGCGCAGCTTAATAAAATATCTGTATACATCAATAAGGTTGAATTCTTCGTTTTCGTCGGGTGCTTTGTGCTTAAACCAGTCATTAATGAATTCAAGGTCACCTTCATAAAGTGCCAGTTTGGCAGCCATGGCATCTATGTTGTTATCGAAAATACTTCCGTCTATATCCTTTACTCTGTCGCGGAGATGAGTCATTATGATTCCTGCAGATTTTACTTCTCCGTTTATTGCAAGAATTGAAGTCTGTATATAAAGCGCTACGCACAAAAATACATAGTTTTTATTTTTTTCAAGAACCGGAATTGCACTTGTAATTCTTACCATTGCATCAAAGCTTTCATTTCTCTGGTAAAAAATTTCGCCTGCAAGAATATCATAAATCTGACGGTAATCTCTTCCATATAAAACCTTCAGCAAGGCAAGAGTGCGTTCCTTATGCTTTAATACAAAGTTTCCGTAATAAGAAAAATCACGAAGTCCGTTTAATACACTAGGACGTCCACAGGCAGTACAGTAGTACGGCTCCATAGAAGCACCAAGATATGCAAGCTTGTATACAGAACGCAGAAACTCCCTGTCGCTGATTGATGGAATTATAGGCTTGATATAATCTTCAAAGCCGACATCGGGAAGAAACTTCATAAGGCGCGGAACATCTTCAAGATCGCCAAGAATGATTTTTATAAGGATGGCAGTTGAAACATCATAAAGAGAGGCCTTGTACTGTTCGTCTGTAAGATTTAAAAAGGATTCCTTGTTTGCCATTAACTCAGGCATACAAAAGGAAAGGTTCAGCTTGAGGATAAGTTCTTTTCTCTCTTTCTCCGATAACATCAGTCTTCCCAGCTCCCGGTTATGATTTCGTTAGTAATCCGTGCCCAGCTGTCGTAGCGTTCCTGTGTAATCCGGCCGTCTTTTACTGCTTCTAATACTGCACAGTCCGGTTCAGTCTGATGCTTACAGTTGAGCCCGAACTTGCATTTTCCAATCAAAGGTTCAAACTCTTTAAAGTACATTGCAAGATCCTGAGCCTGAACATCATCTAAAACAAAGCGCCTTATTCCAGGTGTATCTATTATATCTGCTTTGCGACCTTTTATTCCATCCAGCAGTGATTCATTTAGCGTTAAATGTATGAGGGTTCCTTTTGTTGTAGTATGACTTCCCTTTCCGTACTTTTTTGAAAGACTGCCTGTTTTAAGTACACACGAATTGTCCATTACATTTATAAGGCTCGACTTACCTACTCCGGACTGACCTACAAAAGCCGAAAGATGATTTTCCAGAAGCTGTGCAAACTGCTGCATGCCTTCGCCTGTTTTTGCAGAAATACGAAGTACATTGTAACCAAGGTCGCTCCAGATTGAAAGGCGTCTGTCTATAAGATCATATTCTTCCTGACGACCATCTGACTGCATCTGTTCGGCAAGGTCCCATTTATTACATACGATTACAGGTGTTATTCCCTGATGTTCTGCCTGTGCAAGAGCCCTGTCTATAAAACGCGGACGGAACGGCGGTTCATCGGGAGTACATACAAGAATAAGATAATCAAGATTACTGGCCAGAAGCTGAGGACATCGGCCTTTTACGTTCCAGCGCAGGAAAGTGTTTTTTCGTTCAAGTACGCTGAGCACCTGACCTTTCTGTTCGTTTATCGGATCACTTTCGATTGTAACGCGATCGCCTGGTGCAAGAGGATTATAAAAGCGCTTGTCTGATTTTAAAACTTTACCTTTAATCGTGCAGTTTCTTACGAGTTCATCGTCGCACTCTACTGTAAAGGTATTGTTTGTTCCGGCTATTATAAGTCCTTCCAATTATTTACTCCACAACAGCCACAAAACGAGTGCAGCTATACCTGTAGTTAAAATTGTAAAAGGACCGGCAATTTTGAGCCAGTTAGAAAACTTCATAGGATAGCCTTCTTTTTTTACAATTCCCATACTAACAACATTGGCACTGGCTCCGAACGGAGTAAGGTTTCCGCCGAGACAGCTGCCTACTAAAAGAGCAAACATAAACAGTTCTTTATTTAAATTCATATTTATAGCAAGGTTTCCTGCAACAGGAAGCATTGCAATAATATATGGAACATTATCTACAAATCCGCTGATAAGGACAGAAACAATAAGAATTATCATAAAGCCAAGGATTTTTGATCCGCCGCAGATATTTGCAAGGAAAAGTGCAAAGTCTTCCAGGAGTCCTGTTTCCTGAATTGCACCTACTACTACAAAGATTCCAAGCAGGAAGAAAATTGTTTCCCAGTCTAGTCCTTTTATGAGTTCTTTAATTTCGCTAACCGATTTTTTCTGACTAAAGCGGAACCACAGAACAGAAATAAGTCCAAGTGCAAAAACATAAAGTCCGCTAAGATATTCAAAATCTGTATTTATAAATGAAACTCCGGCAAGTCCAAAAATCATTACAAGCAGGATTATAAAAGGTACCCAGGAAATTACTGGAGTTGTTTCTACTTCGAGCTTCTGCTTACCAAGCTTTGCAAAGAAGAAATAAAAATAGATACAACCTGCGAGGAGGCCTGCCTGAATTATAAAGAAAATTGAAAGACGGCCCTGATGAATAAAGAAGTTGTTGAAGTTGTAACCTGCGTATGCTGCAAAAATCATGCTTGGAGGGTCGCCTACCAAAGTTGCGGTTCCTTCCAGGTTCGACATTACTGCAAGACCAATCATAAAATATGTAGGATTTTTGTCCAGTTTTTTGCAAAGTGCAAGGGCAATCGGTGCCATTACAAGAACAGTTGCAACGTTTTCTACAAAAATAGAAATTATGCCTGTCATTGCAAGAATAAGGACAATTGCTATTCCTGTATTTTTACTTGAGCTTATAATTCCGTCTGCTATGCGGGCAGGAACATTTGAATACAAAAACAAAGCGGCAATAGTCATACTGCCAAGGTAAATCATTATAACGTTCCAGTTGATTACTTGAAAAAGTGAATGAGTCAGAACATATAGGCGCCCTGTTCCGTCAAAAATCTGACCTGGGAAAATAAGACCAAGTATAATTACGATTAATGCGGCTGTTGATGTAAAACACACCTTTTTGTTTTGAAAAAGAATTACAAGCAGATACATTAAAACTGCAGCTGCAAGGACTATGTATTTGAGTCCGCCCATACTAGAGGTCTCCCTCTATTTCGCTGAACAAAGCTTCGTACAAGGTTGCCTTGTCGCTGTTTGTATTGCGTACTGTCTGAGACATGCGCTTTGCAAGATGAAGAAGAACACGGTAACCAAGAAGAGGCTCCTTATCGCATACTTCAAGGAAGTGCTTGCCGGAAAGAACAATACAGCGGCATTCTGTGCTTGCCAGAACTGTAGCGGTACGGGTGTCGCTGCTGATAAGAGAAGTTTCTCCAAAGAAAATATTCATTTCGCTTGTGAGCTTTGCAAGAGCAATAACGTCTCCTGCAGGAGTGTTTCTCTGAACTTTTACGCTTCCGTTATAAAGAATAAAAAACTCGTCGCCATGCTCACCTTCTTTTATGATGCAGTCCCCTTTTTTGTATGTCTTGATTGACATGCTGTCATACACAAGCCTGAGGATACGGCGGTCGTTTTCGTTATTAACATCAAAATCAGAAAAGAGTTCTATTTTTACAAGTTTTGGTAATACGGTTTCAAAATCATCCATAGTTTTTCTACCTTACAAAAATTGCTTTTGCGTTTTTTGGAATAACATAATCAGGAGCCGGGCACAAAACAGGTTCGTTACTCTTTAAAAGCTTTACCTTTTTAAGCTCGTCTACAATCTTTTTAACATCAGGATTTTTCTGTGCTTCGCGAAGAGCATCCTTTCGGCGCTGGTGGAAGTTTCCTGTATTAAGAAGAAGACCTATTACAACTCCGTCTGTCGGACCAAGGGCACGCTTATATTCTATATAAGTCTTTCCTACCCAGGAAGACGGAATATCTTCTATTATAATTCCAGATTCTGCATCGTCGCCTATGAGGGTACGGATTACATTTGAATATCCGCGGCCGGAAGAAGCAGTTGCAAGAAGACTGTGTTCGTAATCCTGAGTAAGGATAATTTCGTCACAATGTGCCATTTCGAGGTGCTTCTGGAACTTTACATCTATAAGCTCTGCTGCAGTATAAAGACCCGGATTAATATTTTCCATTGTAAGAACGGCAAGGACAGTGCGGGAATCGATTTCGAGATCGGAATACTTTTTGGAACGGTCGCAGATAATAAGAGCACGCTCGGCATCTTCTATCTTTGCGCGTTTAAGGGTTGTTTCATCGGCAAAATCGCCGGAAACATACTGCATTCCTTTAAAACGGCTTTCCTGACGAAGCTGCTCAATCTGGTCAGACGGAGCTTCGTTTACCATAACAATCATATCGGGCGTAATGTCCGTATTTGAATTTAATACGCTGTCCAGAATTTTTTCAAAGCCCGGACGCCAACCGCATAGCAAAAAGTGTCCTTTCATACTCTTAATCTTATTAAGTCCCTTATTTTTTTTCATCTGCATGTCCATGAATACAGATGCAATTTTACCTGTAACAACACTGAGTAAAACCATACCAAGTGCAAGCAGCACAAGAGCAGCCATACGACCACCTACAGATTTTACACAGTAATCAAAGTAACCTGCCATAACAGAAACAAGCGTAAACCAGACAGAGTCGAACATTGTTTCAATGCCGCTTTCGGTTTGAGTTTCTGTTTTAAATACAACTATAGTTGCAAAGGCAAGAACTAAAAACAGTGCAATCCATGCATAAGTAAGCGGATTTTTTACCGCATACTTAGCATTGTTGAGAAATTTCTTTAGCCTGTTGCCTTTATTCTTTTTTGTTGCCATTTATAATTCCAGATTACTTTTATTACTTCTGCAGCAGCTTGAATACTCCGTCTTCCGGATTATAGGCAACACCAACATCATCAGATTCTACAGGATACTTACCCTTTACAAAGAAGTTTTCTGTAATCTTGATATAGTAAGCGGCAACCTTATCATCAGGCTTTTTAGCTGCAAGTGCCTTAAACTGTTCAAGAGCTTCCTTGTATTTTTTTGCTTCAAAATCTGCAAGAGCTTTTTCCCACTGTGCGTAATAATCAAGCAAGGCAGAATCTGCACCTTCTTTTTCGCAGATAAGTTCATAAAGACGGATTGGTGTATTAACGTTTACTACACGAACACGATCAAGACTTCGTACTACAAAGCGGTCTCCCAAAAGCTCTCGTGTTGCAGCACTAATCATAATACCGCCTGTAGAATACTGCTTGTTTACACCTTCGAGACGGCTTGCAAGGTTTACATTATTACCCATCATAGTGTAGTTCTTCTTGTTTTCGGAACCCATATAACCTGCAATCATTTCGCCGGAGTTCAAACCGATTCTTGTAAAGAGCTTGCGGTTATTTTCGACCATGATTTTGAATGCCTGATAAAGCTCTTCATCCATTTCGACAGGTTTTTCGGCAGCTGCAATATCTGCAATTTCCTGATTCATTACGTCTTCGGCAGCTTTCATCTTAATGGCAGCTGCACACGCACGCTGAGCATGATCGTCCATCTGAACAGGAGCACCTACAAGAGCAATAATAGCATCTCCTTCGTACTTATCTACAGTACCGCGCTCCTCCATGATGATGTCTGACATTTTTGTAAGATAGTAGTTGAGCAAAGCAACGAGCTGACCGGCAGAAAGAAGTTCACTAAAACCGGAGAACTTCTGGATATCTGTAAACATGGCAGTCATTTCGAGACGCTGTCCACCAAGCTTGAATGAAGATGGATTAGCAACAATTTCGTTTACTACTTCCTTAGAAAGACACTGGCTGAAAGCGTTTGTAATGAATTTCTTGTCATGGTTTGCAGTAATAAATCCAACAACTGTTGTAACAACGAACGAAAGGAATACAGAAGTAACAGGAACTACAGTTCCAACATATGTTTTTGTTGCAA
>Ga0310690_10011724_pt1 | contig 10803 bp, 7 predicted proteins | sample AusTroGonzalo_MG_2_FD_207661 | JGI IMG/M metagenome (GOLD analysis project Ga0310690, IMG submission 207661) | Bovine rumen microbial communities from tropical cattle in Woodstock, Queensland, Australia - Gonzalo_04 (v2) (version 2) | ecosystem: Host-associated > Mammals > Digestive system >...
TTTGCATTATCTCGATCTCGGTATTCATGGGAGAACCATGAATGCTTTTGTCAGTCAGGCCATTACCACCGGAAAACGGAGCATCAGCCGGGTGCAGTACCTGGAGGAGATTCCGAAAAACGGCAAGATCAGCGACGTGCTGACTTCCGGGCAGCAGATTATGGTGCAGGTGGCCAAGGAACCTATCTCTACGAAAGGACCGCGCATTACCACCGAGATTTCCTTCGCGGGACGTTATCTGGTGTTGGTGCCTTTTGGTGATAAAATATCTGTATCTCAGAAAATTAAGAGCGGTGAGGAACGCAAGCGCCTGCGTACAGCGGTGCAGAGTATCCGTCCGCGTAACTTTGGCATTATCATTCGTACTGTGGCTGAGCATAAGTCGGTGGAGGAACTTTCTGCCGACCTTGACATGTTGCGCTACCGTTGGGACACGACGGTGGAGAACCTTTTCGCGTCGAAAGCGCCCGTGCGACTCGCCCAGGAAGAAAACCGTATCGCTTCGTTGTTGCGCGATTTCCTCAACGACTCGTTCCACGCCATTTACGTGGACACCCCGGAGATTTTCACCGAAGTGAAGAACTATCTTCACATTCATGCGCCCGAACAAGAGGCCATCGTCAACCTTTACACCGAAAAACAGCCCATTTTTGACCATTTTAACGTGGCCAAGCAGATTAAGGGCTCCTTTGGTAAGGTGGTGACGGTGAAAAACGGTGTTTATCTCATCATAGAACACACAGAAGCCATGCATGTGATTGACGTGAACAGCGGAAATCGCGTGAAATCATCTCAGACACCGGAGCAGAACGCTCTGAACACCAATATGATAGCAGCTCAGGAAATTGCTCGTCAGCTGCGACTGAGAGATATGGGCGGCATAATCACTATCGACTTCGTGGATTTGCACGACCCGGTGAACAAAAATACGCTGAACAAGGCGATGGCTGAGTTCATGCGCAACGACAAAGCAAAACATACCATCCTGCCGCTCAATAAGTTCGGGTTGATTCAGATTACCCGTCAGCGTGTGCGTCAGGCCACCATCATCGAGAATACGGAGGTTTGTCCGACCTGCAAGGGCACGGGTAAAATCAAACCGCCGATCGTGATTGAAGACGAAATCGCCAACGCGCTCGATTTCCTGTTTGAGAAGCAACACGAGCCGAAAATCACGATCGTCACCCATCCTTTCGTGCATGCCTATTTGACGAAAGGATTCCCTTCCATCCGCCTGAAATGGTGTTTCCATTACAAGAAACACCTCAAAATCGTCCCCAATCAGAGCAATCGCCTCACCGAGGTGCATTACATGAACGTTCACAACGAGGAAATCATCCTCTGGAACGAACCTGCCCGCGAGTAGTTATGGTGGACGTACCGGCATATATCATCACTCAAATGGAACGCTTCTGCGCTTGGCAGGAGCGTTGTCCATTTGATGTGCACCGTAAATTGAATTCCTATCACCTTTCGGAAGAGCAGGAAGAATCCGTTATTAAATATCTGAAAGAGAATCAGTTCCTTGACGAAGACCGTTATGTCGAATCCTTTGTGCGCAGTAAGGTCAAAGCGGCATGGGGCAAGCAAAAAATCGTGGCCGCCCTCCGCGCCAAACAAATCCCTTCCGCCCTCATAGACCGTTACTGCGCCGAGATTTCCGTAGACGATTACACGGAAAAACTGCGCCAAAGCATCGAAAAATGGCAGCGCAGCCACCCCAACGTGGAAAACGCCCGGGCGAAGTTGGTCCGACATCTGCTCGGCAAAGGCTATGGGATGGAGGAGGTGATGAAGGAGTTAGCAGTTAGTAGTTAGTAGTTAGCAGTTGTTGGGGTAGTACATCCGATAATACTTTAAACTTATTATAATACAATTCCTTAAGCAGCCTCGAAGAGGCAAGACGCGTAAAACGCAATTAACCCCATACAAGCGAAGCGCAGTGTGGGGGGGTGAAAGATATGAATAAAAAAACGATAATGATAGTCATGGCGGCGGTGTTGGCCGTCGTATTGATAGTGGCCAGTATTGCCACCGTAGGGAAATCCGGAGCACATGCGAATAGCGACACCCGTTCCGAGCAGACAGCCGTTGTGCCGGATGGTGCGCTCGAAATTCCCACATACATACGTGCGCGTGCCCATTCCCAACAAATTTCCCACAAAGCCTATACGGTGGATTACAACGAAGAGTGGCGGTTGGCCAACTGGGTGGCGTATTCCCTTGACAGCACCCAGACCAAAGGGCCTGTGGAGCGCTACACCAAGTTTGATCCCGATCCGCAGGTGAAGGGCGCGACTGCACAATGGTGGGACTACAAAAACACCTCTTATGACCGTGGGCATTTGGTGCCCGCCGGCGATATGAAGTGGGATGCGACGGCGATGCAGGAGTGCTTCTATCTCAGCAATATATGTCCGCAAGATCACACGCTTAACGAGGGTGACTGGAACTATTTGGAGAATCGTGTGCGCGGTTGGGCCAACTTCTACGGGAAGGTTTATGTGGCGTGCGGTCCTATCGTTTCCGCACATCCTGTGACGATAGGGGAGAACTGCATCGCTGTGCCCGACTCTTTCTACAAGGTCGTTCTATGCGATATGCGCGGCACCTGGAAAGCCATCGGCTTCGTCTATGCCAACAATGGCACACACCACAACCTGAACTACTATACCCGCACCGTCGATGACGTAGAACGCCTCACCGGCATCGATTTCTTCCCGCAGTTGCCTGACGACGTGGAAACTTGTGCTGAATCGGAAATTGACTGGGAGGCGTGGCGGATCAGAAAATAATTTTTGTACTTTTGCGAAAAATTTTGAGACAATGAAAAACACCATTAAAATCTATTGCAAGAATATTGACAAGGAAATTGAAGTGCCGTGTGGTATTACGCTTCATGAATTAGTGAGGGGAGCCAAATTGAAGCCCGAAAACCCGTTTTATGGTGCGTTGGTGAACAACAAGGAGCGAGATATGTCGTTCCGCATCACAAAACCTGCAATAGTCGATTTCTTTGACTATTACAGCACTTACGGGCGGAACGGTTACATGCGTTCTCTCTATTTCCTCCTTTTCCATGCCGTTGATAAGCTACTCCCGAAAGAGGTGAAGCTTCGTATCAAACACTCCATTTCGGGTGGAAGGTATTGTACCTTGGAGAATATGGACGGCCCTATTACCGATAAGTTGGTGAAGGTACTTTACCTCTTCATGAAGGATGTGGTGCGTCGCGATCTTCCCTTCACTCGTGAGGAGATGTTGACCAAAGACGCTATCCAAGCGTTTCAGGAGCATGGATTGGAAGATAAGTACGAGTTTTTCAAAAATCGCGACAGAATCTACACTTCGGTCTATCAACTGGACAAAAGCATTAACTACTATTACGGTTTCTTACTTCCCTCCACGGGTTATCTAACCACTTTTGGCTTGGAGAAATACGAGGAAGGTTTGCTGCTGAAACTGCCTTCCAAGAAAAATATCAATGCGATGGCCAAAACCCGAACCTTTCCTAAGTTGTTTTCAGTCTATAAGTTAGATAAGCAATGGGTGGAGTCTATGGGGGTGCCGTATGTCTTCAATTTGAACAAATATACCAACAGCACCCAGATACAGTCCGGGGTGCTGGTTGCTGAAGCCTATCAGGAGAAGCAGATGGCGCGGGTGGCGGACATGATTCAACAGCGCGGAGACGTGAAGATGGTGCTGATCAGCGGTCCCTCCAGCTCGGGCAAGACCACCTCGTGTCGCCGTCTGTCGGTGCAATTGGCGGTGTTGGGCTACTATCCGGTTCCTATTTCCGTGGATGACTTCTTTGTGGAGCGCGACGATACCCCGAAGGATGAAAATGGCGAGTATGACTTCGAATCTTTGCACGCCATCGATTTGCCGTTGTTCAACAATACGCTCAATCGCCTTCTTGCCGGTGAAGAGGTGGAAATTCCCACGTTCGATTTCACCCAGGGCAAAAAGGTATGGACTGGCAAGAAATTGCAGCTGAGGGGGAATGCCATGTTGGTGATCGAAGGTATCCACTGCCTCAATCCCGAATTAACCGCGCAGGTGCCCGACGAAATCAAGTTCAAGGTGTTCGTCTCGGCGCTTACCTCTCTTTCTTTGGACCGTCAAAATCCGATTCCGACTTCCGATAACCGATTGATACGCAGAATTGTACGCGATTACAACTATCGTGGCTATTCCGCCGTGGATACGATACGTCGTTGGCCTAGCGTGCGGCGCGGCGAGGAAAAGAACATTTTCCCGTATCAGGAAAATGCAGATGTGATGATTAATACCTCGTTAGTTTTCGAGCTTTCCGTCCTCAAACCCTACGCGATGCCGATTTTGTATGCCGTTCCGGAAACAGTACCTGAATATGCAGAGGCGACTCGCTTGATCAAGATGCTCACATTCTTCAAGACTATTCCTGTCTCGTCTCTGCCGGGAACATCTATTTTACGTGAGTTTGTCGGTGGTAGTTTCTTCTCCCTCTGATGATTACGCTGATAGGTTCTGGCAATGTGGCGACCTGGATCGCCCAGCGGTTGCAGGATAATCCTCGATTTCCGATCACACAGGTGTATAGTCGGAAGTTGGAGCATGCTCAAAAGTTGGCTGATCTGCTCAACGCGGAAGCTATTGATGATATCCGGAGGTTAAATTCTGATAATCAGATATTTATTTTTGCTATAGCGGATAGTGCATACGACGGTTTGTTGCCGAAGTTGCCTTTCCGCTTGCCGTTGGCATTTACCACTTCAGGAACCGTTTCCTGCCAGTGTCTTAAGAATTATGCCGACCACTACGGGGTGATTTATCCGTTGCAAACCTTTACGAAAACGCAGGATATGAGAACGTTGGAAGTCCCGCTGTGTTTAGAGTCCGACTTCGCTGGCGAGCGCAAGACGCTGATGTGGGAGTTGGCCCGCGAGCTCTCCCCAACATGTTATGAAGTTTCGGAGGCGCAGCGTGCGAAGATGCACGTGGCGGCGGTCTTCGCCTGCAACTTTAGCAATGCCATGTACCAAATTGCGTATAAATTGCTGAAAGAAAACGGTCTGCCATTCGAAATTCTGTTGCCAGTATTACGCCAGACCGTGGAAAAGGTCTCGCAGATGAGACCGGCGGAGGCGCAAACCGGTCCGGCCGTGCGAGGTGACGTGAATGTGATGAGGACGCAGATTTCCACACTGTCTGACGATCGATTAAAGGAATTGTATCGCTTAGTGTCAGAGCTGATAATGGAAGGTTAGCTTTTGGCCTTTAGCTTTTTGCTTTTAGCTAATAGCCAACAGCTAACAGCCAATAGCCAACTTGTCTCCTACCACCACCACTTTCCTTCCATCCCAAAGTGTGCACCCGAACAGATACGCTCCATTCCCGTCTTTTATTTTCAACGTTTTACGCAATTCTTCTGCCGTTAGCGGGAAATTGCGCACGGCGATGCTGGCGCTGGCGAGGTGCGAGAGTTCCTTGGCCGTCTTGCGTGGGTGGAACTCGAGGATGGTTTCGATGTGGAATATGCGACCTGGGAAATCCTCGTGCCGTTCGTTGGACGTGAACAGGTTGGTGCTCTTTGCTAATTTTTTAATCTGGAACTGTTCTGACAGAGCGTTGAAGATACCTGCTTTCATCACGGCAGCGTTGGGCTCGTAGAGGTAAGTGCTTAATTCCGTGGCGATTTGGAGTAGGGTAGTGCGTTCGGTTTCCAATGTGGTTTCAACACGGGTAGGGGTAGTTTTGTTAATATCGACGGCCATTATTTTTGTATTTGTTGCGTTTGTGCCCATTGTAAGGACGCAATGCATGGCCTCCTCATGGGACAATAGGAATAAAACCTCCTTGCATTCCCCTTCCACGGCTACCACGTGCACCGCGTACGTCTCTGGCAAATCCCGCAACGTCTGGAAAATGTCGATCATTGGGGACATTTTGACCATCAGGATGTTGCAATGATCCAACAGGGCGGACTTCCATTCGAGAAGGTTGGGCGTGCAGTCTGTTAAGGAAACTACCCGTCGCCCGTGCGTGTCGCGCCGCGACGGGTCGAGGTAAATCATATCCACGTGATCAATGTTGACGAGGCTCTCCTCCATTGTGCCATTGACGATATCAACATTGTTGATATCCAACACTTTGCAGTTATGTTGAAAAAGTTCGCAGAGTTCCGGTTGCGGTTCCACATAGCAGCCATTTGTGAACTTCCGTGCGAATGCGGCGGTATCCACCCCGAACCCGCCGCTGAAGTCTGCGAAGGATTTCCCTTCCACTAGGGATGCCTTATACTCAGCCGTTTGCGACGACGAGCACTGCTCCATGGAGACCTTTTTCGGATAGAGAATACCCTCGGTGGCGTACCACTCGGGCAGCTTCTCCTTGGCCTTCTGCCGTCCCGCAATCTGCTGCAGCGCCGCAGCCATATCTACCTGCGGGTCCTTGGAGGGGTGCAGGGCGAGGTGGGACACGTCGGAGTCGGCGTGGGCGGAGATGTACTGCCGTGTTATTTCGTTGATGTTCATACTATTCGTTATTATTGCAGCCAAAGTTCAGAGATGAGCGTTACAACATGATGTAAACAAATAATTTATGCGGTTCACCGCTGACTGGACCATTCGGTAGTGAACCGTATTCTGCCGCAAAAATACTACTTTTTATTTATTCTGAAAAACAGTATTGACAAAGTTACACCGTTAATACTAAGATTTTTGTTGTGGAGAGATGGTGAATTACTTTGTTAGAAAGAGATTCTTCAGGAAGAGTATCTTCTCGTCTTCAGTCCATTTGTCTGTAATGTTGACTGAAAGATTAGTGACATTTACTCCGTTTTTTAATCCGACAAGGAAGTATGTGTTGGCTGTGTTTCCGTATATTCGGTAGAGAATGTATTGGTATTCATTGTTTGTTTCTATCATTTCACTCTCATACCCTTCCGACTTGAAGTATTCCGATTCCCATTCATAAAAAGATAATAGAAAATCCAACCCTTTCAACGTACCGTTTTTGTTAAACTCATATCGACTGGTTGGACTAAACGAAGCGGCGATAATCACGCTGTCTTGATTCATGAAGAACTGCTGATGAGCTTCTTTGTTATATCCGCATTTTTCCCACTTGCCAGGCAGGGAAACTTGTCCTAACGGGAGAATATAATAATCGGTCGCGTCTTTATTCGCGTCATAGTCGCCGCCTTCAATTGTGGACATGTATTGTGTGGCGCAACCGATCATAGAAGAGAGGGCGATTAACATCAAGAAATACGTAAATAATTTCTTCATTATTATCGTTTTTAATACAAACTCAGCATTATACAACAAATCATTTAGACATCATAATCTCGTATGAGTTTAATCTGCGTTTTAATAAGAATCAAAAAAATATTTTTTCCCTTGACAACCGCCCCGTTTTGTTGTATATTTGCAGTCTGATTTTTATTAAACCTATAAACAAAATTTTAAGCATTATGGAGATAAGAAGATTAGGTTACTATTGGTTAGACACTTGGGTGCTGGCGAATGTGATACAGCTGGCCACGCAGGATTTCTGTATGCGCTATCTCAACCGCAGAAATGATCCGTGTGGCCGTCAATACGACCAGATGACGCAGGCGGCGCGGTCGGTGCCCGCCAACATTGCGGAGGGTAGTTCGCGCCGTTCCACCTCGAAGGAGACGGAGATGAAACTTACCGATGTGGCACGCGCGAGCCTCGCCGAGCTGGCGAACGACTATTTGAACTGGCTGCTGCGAGGAGAAGATGTGCCATGGTCAGTGAAGTCGGAGGAACACAAGGCCGTCACTGCTGTCCAGTTCGACCCTCCCACCTACAAAGACGATGTGCTGCATTTGAGCAGCATCCACATTCTGCAGCAGAAGCGGAAATTCGACCGGTGGCTTCGCTCTGGGAATCCCACGCTGGAGGCCAACTGCCTGTTGATCCTTTGCAACCGCCTGATTATGATGCTGCGCAAGCAGCTAACCAACCAGCTTGCCACTTTCAAGGAGGAGGGTGGCTTCTCAGAAGCCCTTACTGCCGACAGGCTTGCTTACCGCGCGGCGCAAAGCGCCCAAGCGGACGCGCCAAAATGCCCGAAATGCGGCAAGCCGATGATTAAACGGGTCGCAAAGAGGGGGTTAAACGCGGGAAACGAGTTTTGGAGCTGCAGCGGTTACCCGAATTGCAACGGAACGAGGAGTTTGAAGGGGTAGGGTCGGGGATTTTTCGAAGTATCAAAATATCGAATTTTCGATATGAATGATATTTCGAAACAAGAGTCACGACCCTCTATTCCCCCTCCACTGCCTGCTGCATCTTCCCCAGCCAATGGTACGCCGCCCGGAACGTCGGGATGTTGTGGATGCTGCAGACCAGCTTGTGGTTGGCCTCCTTGAGCTGCACCACCGGGTGGTTCGCCTGCATGAACAAAAGGAACTTGCCGAATTCGTCAGACTGGAAGTAGGGGGAGTGCGAGTTGCCGGTGAAGTAGCCGTGGAAGACCTTTTTCTTGAGGACGATCTTCTCGAAGTGGAGGTCGGCGGCGAGCATGCGCAACGGGATGGTCTGCATTAGCTCCTCGGTTTCGCGCGGCATCGGACCGAAAATGTCGGTGACCTTCTTGCGGAACTCCTCCAACTTGCTCTCTTCCTTGATGGATTCCAGCTCCTTGTAGAGGTTCATGCGCTCGGTAACGTTGGAGATGTACGTGGAGGGGAACAGTGCCTCGATGTCAGTTTCCAACGAGCACTCGCGGCGCAACAACGCGCTGTTGTCCGCCATTTGGAGGTCGCCCAAAACTTCGTCGCCGCTGTCCTTCATCTCCTGGATAGCCTCGTTCAGGATCTTCTGGTACATGTCGTAGCCCATCTCGTTGATGAAGCCGCTTTGGTCGGCACCGAGGATGTCGCCGGCACCGCGGATGTCCAAATCCCTGAGGGCGATGTGGATGCCGCTGCCGATGTCAGAGAACTGCTCAATGGCCTGTAACCGCTTGCGTGCCTGATCGTTGAGGGTGTCCCACGGCTTGATGAAGAGGTAGCAGTAGGCCTTTTGGTTGTTGCGGCCCACGCGCCCGCGCAGCTGGTGCAGCACGTTCAAGGCGAAGTTCTGCGCGTCGTTGATGATCATCGTGTTGGCGTTCACGATGTCCAAGCCGGACTCCACAATGGTGGTGGAAACCAGCACGTCGTACTCGCCGTTGATGAACTGCGTCATAATCTTTTCGAGCTGGTCGCCCTCCATCTGACCGTGTCCGATGGCTACTCGCGCCTTCGGAACTAATCGTTGGATTAATCCTGCTAATTCTTTGATGTTCTGGATTTTATTGTGAATCACAAACACCTGTCCACCACGGTTCAACTCGAACTGGATGGCATCGCGCATGATGTCCTCGTCGAAGACATGCACTTGCGTGTCGATGGGCTGGCGGTTGGGTGGAGGTGTCGTGATGACGGAGATGTCGCGGGCACCGATGAGCGAGAACTGCAGTGTGCGCGGGATGGGCGTTGCAGACATGGTGAGGGTGTCGATGGTGGTGCGCATCTCGCGGATCTTCTCTTTCGCGGCTACTCCGAACTTCTGCTCCTCGTCGATAATCAGTAGTCCCAAATCCTTGAAAACCACGTCTTTGCTCAGAATCCGGTGCGTGCCGATGAGGATGTCCACTTTGCCCTCTTTTACCCGTTTCAGTGTATCCTTAATATCTTTCGTGCTCTTGAAGCGGTTGATATATGCGATGTTACACGGCATATTGGCCAATCGTTCGCTGAAGGTGTAGTAGTGCTGCATCGAAAGTACGGTGGTGGGCACCAAAACGGCCACCTGTTTGCTGTCGCACACCGCCTTGAACGCCGCACGGATGGCGATTTCGGTCTTGCCGAAGCCCACGTCGCCGCAGATGAGGCGGTCCATCGGATGGTCGCTTTCCATGTCGGCCTTCACCTCCGCCAACGTCTTGATTTGGTCGGGGGTGTCCTCGTAGATGAACGATGACTCCAGCGTACTTTGCAGGAAATTATCGGGCGAGTAGGCGAACCCCTTCTTGGCTTTGCGCTCGGAGTAGAGCTTGATGAGATCGATGGCTAACTCCTTGACTCTCTTTTTGGTACGCTCCTTCAGCTTTTCCCAGCTGCCGGAGCTGAGGCGGTGGATGGTGGGCGGCGTGCCCTCCTTGCCGACGTATTTGCTGATTTTGTGCAGCGCGTGGATGCTCAGGTAGAGCGTGTCGCCGTCTTTGTAGCTGATTTTGATGACTTCCTGAGTGCTGTCGCCCATCTGCATCTTCTGCAGACCCTCATAAACTCCGATACCGTGGTCGATGTGGGTGACGTAATCGCCGGGTTGTAGGTCATATATCTCCCTGAGCGTCAGCGCTTCGCTCTTCTTGTAGCGGTCGCGGAGCACCATGCGTTGGAACTTGTTCCAGAATTGGTGGTCGGTGTAGAGCGCGATCTTGTGATCTGCATCGGTGAAGCCCTCATGCAGTACCTCGCGCAACGGCGTGTAGAGCTGTTCGATCTTGAACGCGGCGTCGTTCTGCCGGTTGTATTTGTCGAGAATGTCGAGCATCACCTTGTAGAGGCGGTCGAGCTGCGACTGTGTCTCCGACAGGAAGAAGTTCTGGATGCCATGTTCCAGATTCTCAATCCATTCCAACAGCAGATAGTCGAAACTCTTGTCGAAATCGTGCTGCGGCTGCATGTTGAAATCGAGCGTCAGGGATGGGGAGTCCACCTCTTGGGTGTTGACATACACCCGCTGGAAGTTCGCCACTTCCTTTAGGTAGGTTTTCTTGTTGATGATGGGAATCTCG
>Ga0310690_10011725_pt1 | contig 10803 bp, 9 predicted proteins | sample AusTroGonzalo_MG_2_FD_207661 | JGI IMG/M metagenome (GOLD analysis project Ga0310690, IMG submission 207661) | Bovine rumen microbial communities from tropical cattle in Woodstock, Queensland, Australia - Gonzalo_04 (v2) (version 2) | ecosystem: Host-associated > Mammals > Digestive system >...
AATTTACCGATTACTTGTACCGCATCGGTATGAAATAAACTGCCGTTCTCTTTGGCCAAACGGGCAATTTCAGCAATTGGGAAAATCGTTCCGGTTTCGTTATTGGCCCACATGACAGATACAAGTACCGTATCTTTACGCAAAGCCTTTTTGTACTGGTCCATATTAAAACGGCCCTGCTTATCTACCCCGATATAATCTATCTGGTAGCCATGTTCCTGCAAATAGCGTAAGGGGTGCATAATGGCCGGATGTTCCACCGCTGAGGTAATGATATGCTTTTTGGTAGGAAAACTACGCACGGCGGAAAAAATAGCCGTATTGTCACTTTCCGTTGCGCAAGAAGTAAAAATAATCTCATCAGAATAAGCCGCGCCGACTAAATCTGCCACTTGTTTACGGGCTGTTTCCATCGCGTGGTGTGATTCTGCCGCCAGCGGATACATAGAAGAAGCATTCCCGTATTTTTCTACGAAATACGGTTTCATCGCTTCAAACACCGCCGGAGCAACAGGTGTAGTGGCGTTATTATCCAAATAAATGAGTTTCATTAGGCTTTCTCTACAATAATGTTCGGATCCACTTTTTCTTTCAAAGTGCGCTCAATAAATCCTTTCAGTGTCGCATCTGCTGCCAAACAACCGCTGCACATACCTACTAAACGCACTTTAATCGTTAACCCGTTTACATCTACTAGTTCCACAGAACCGCCGTCCATATTCAGTTGCGGACGAATATCTTCTTCTAAAACTGTTTCAATACGTTTTATTTTTTCCACAATCGTCAAATCGGCAAAATTTTTACTGGCAGTAGCAACGGAGGCCGGAACGGCACAGGAATTTACTTTATCTAAAATCTTTTGGATATCCCCTTTACATTTGCCGCACGCACCGCCGGCTTTAGTATAAAAAGTCACTTCTTCCACCGTGGTCAAATGGTTCGTGCGAATGGCTTTGATAATGGCCTCTTCTGACACATTAAAACAATGACAGACTATTTTTTCGGCTTCTTGTTCAAAAACAACGGGTTTACCGCCTTGGCGGTAGCTCTGCACAGCCGCTTCCAATGCTTCCATACCCATCACAGAGCAATGCATTTTTTCAGCCGGCAAGGAACCAAGTTCGTCTGCTATATCTTGGTTGGTAATTTTAGAAGCTTGTGCTAAAGTTTTACCTTTAATCATCTCAGTTAAAACAGAAGAAGAAGCGATTGCGCTAGCGCAACCGAAAGTTTCAAATTTAGCATCTTCAATTACTTCGGTTTCTTTATTGATTTTTAAAGTCAATTTTAAAGCGTCGCCGCATACCAAACTACCTACTTGACCGGTAGCATCGGCATTTTCAATGGCTCCCACATTGCGCGGGTGGCGGAAATGATCCATTACTTTATCTGTATAATCCCACATATTGGCTCCTTGTCTTCCTATATATTATACCATTTTGTATTTAGCCCTCTGCGAATAGAGAATGTATGATTTTAATTAGATACAACCGACACAAGAAGATATTGCGGCAATATACTTTGACGCGTGTTTCATGCTATCTTGTATGTCCTTGGCAAAGTCTGCTAAACAGGCTATTTGCAAATTCAAACCTTGAGGCACCTTACGAAGAATATGTCCGTCATAGTGTCCGCAGATAAACAAAATAGGTTTATGGGCTTTGGCCGCTACCTTCATAGCGGCCAGTGGGGCTTTGCCTTGTAAAGTTTGCGTATCCAACTTACCCTCGCTAGTAATTATTAAATCTGCCCACCGGGCCCATTTTTCTAGCGGCAAATGCTTGCTTAAAAAATCTGCGCCAAAAATAATTTTCGCACTGCATAAGCCAAACAAACCGGCACAAATCCCCCCTGCAGCAGCGGTTCCGGATGTAGTAGAAATGTTTTTACCCGTTGTCTTTTTAACTACTCGCGCATAAACGGTTAAAGCGCTTTCTAATATCCGCACTTGAGTGGATGTAGCACCTTTTTGCGGGCCGTATACTTGCGCCGAACCGCACACACCCAAAAGTGGATTTTTTACATCCGCAACCGCGTATATTTTTACGCCTTTTAATTGCTTTTTCAAAATAGATATATTGATTGAGTCTAATTTCAAAAGCGGTTTGGCGCCGCAATTGATTTGCTTGCCGCGCACAGACAAAAATTGGGCGCCTAATGCTTGCGCGACACCGGCTCCGCCGTCGTTGCAAGCCACTCCGCCCAACCCAACATAAATTTTTTGGGCCCCTTTTTTAATCGCGTGCAAAATTACTTCTCCTACCCCGAAGGAGGAAGCCCCTAACGGATCTAACTCTGATTTTTTGGCACTGCCCAATCCGCAAATACGCGCCGTTTCTAGTATGGCCGTTTTTTGTGAGGGTAGCCATAAATAAGAAGTCCTGCTACGTTTACCAAAAGCATTTTGAGCATATAATTTAACTCGCTTAGATGTCGGAAAGAGTGCTTCAAAAAAATCCACAAATCCGTCCCCCCCGTCTGATAAAGGGAACGATTTAATCCTGTGTTTTTTTCCTAACGTTCGGGACAAAACGCGCGCCGTTTGGCGCGCGCTTAAACATCCTTTTAGTGAATTGGGAAGTATTAAAATTTTCATTAAAATTTCCAATTAAAAGAGAGTGAGCAAACTGTGCTGTTTTGGGAAGATTCTTTGAATACCCCACCATAGGAGGTGAATTGTTCGGTCACTTCCACCCCTACTAATACATCATCTAGTAATACCTGCACCCCCAAGCCGACAGCTCCTAAAGCAGTGGAAGAATTAACCGTATCCCCTTGTATAGCACCGTGATAATTTAACGATACCATCCGGTATCCGCCTGTTGCGGTAGCATATAGAGAGAATAAACGATCCGGTGTAAAGAAATAAGTTCCTTTTAGCATCAAATCAATCAGTTGACCGCTGGTGGAAACATCCGGAGCAGGCGGGGTAGCACCCGGGTCTAAATCAGGAAAAGAATTTTTGGTAATAGGCACCAAAGCTAAAGAAGGTCCCACCCAGAAATTACTATTCGCAATACGCCACATAAAAGTCCCTTCTACCCGCACGGAAGTTCCGCCCACATCATAGGGTTGTGTCCCGTCAAAACCGGGGCGGTTGCTATTATCCAGCTTTAAATTATTATTCTGCACACCGACTGAAAGAGCAAATAATTTAGTGGCGGCGCTTTCTTTCGGGCGGGCGGCTTTTTTAGCGGCGGTCTGTTTCTCTTTTTCTAATTTGCCGCTACGCGCCGCTTGTGCATTTTGTGCAATAGTTGTTTCGCGGTCTTTGGGAGAGGTCCCTTTTAAAAACGCTTCTTCTTCACTCATTTCAGTAGCCCGCTGCGCCCGAATATCCGCAGCGGAAATTTCTTTTACGGTTTGCACTTGTCCGTTTACAATTTCCGGTTTTTTGGCATCAAAAACTTTCTCAATATCCGAGTCAAAAGTCAAACCGTCCTGCGAAGTGGAAGCCACTGCTGCGGCAGTTCCTGCACCTGCAGCGGCTGCGACAGCCGCTTGCTGCTGTGCAGCGCGGGTTTGTGCTTGCTGGGTGGCTATTTTTTCGGTTGTACCGGCCTGTTCGTAATCATACACTTCTATCGACACAATCTGTGGCATATCCACGTTCACCACACCTGCGTCGGTTTTTAACTTTAGGTTAAATTCGTCCAAATCGATAATTACCCCTACCAGCTCCGTACCTCCCTTTAAATGAATTTTATGTTTATCTGGCAGGATAGATTCCACTTCCCGCTGATTTAGAACCACCGGGCCGTAAGAGGTGGAAAGATTGATGGTATATTCTGTCTGAGAAATAACAGAGCCGCTAATAAAAGTACCGTCTTTGAGTTTTATTGTTTCTGCCGATACAAACTCAATTAAAAACAGTACCCAAAATACAAAGAGATACTTTTTCATAAGCGGTCAAAAGGTAAAAAAGGCGGCACAAAAGCGGCCGCCTTTTTAAAAAACTTATTTATCTTGTTTAGTAGCTACTACTTCGGTTTTTTCTTCTTTCTCACAGCAGCAAGGAGCTACCGCATGAACGATTTTGCGTAAGACTTTCAAAATTGCAGCTACCGTCAAGAAACCGAGCATCATGCTCAGCGAGTTGATTAGCATGCTTACTAAGCTCTGCCAATAAGCAGCTCCGCTCAACATCGGAGTTGTGCTAAGCGCATACACCCAATACAAGGTGATTGCCAACGTTAAATAGAATAAGGTTATAAAAACCCAATACAAGCCTCTCAAGCACAGCCAATTGTGCGGGAACCAACAACTTTTTTTGCAACCCATACATCACTCCTTATATTAAATTCAGCGGGCAAGTCCCACTGTCATACTTATATTGTATCAAAAGACACGCTTAAAACATATATTTTTAATAGATTATTTCTGATTATCTGCCAGCACCTTGCGGGCATGAGCCAAAGCAGTTTCTTCCGACTTCGAAGAAGCACCCAACATACGGGCTATTTCTTTTACTATGTCCTCTTTTTCTAATTTGCGCAGAGAAACATCGGTTTGCTTTCCATCTGTCGTTTTTTCAATAAAGAAATGGGTGTTTGCGCAAGCGGCCACGCTGGGCAGATGTGTCACGCATAAAACTTGTCTACCTTGTGCTACGGCACGCAATTTATTGCCCACCAGCACCGCCGTTCTGCCACCCACACCGCTATCCACCTCATCAAAAACCATTACCGGGATATCCCCTGCCAGCACCGTTTTCAACCCTAGCATCACGCGGGAAAGTTCCCCACCGGAAGCGGCGGTCCGCAAGGGACGCGCGGATTGACCGGGATTAGGCGAAAATAAAAATTCCACTTGGTCTGCACCGCAAGGAGTCGGGTTTTCACTATCCATTTCAACGGCGATTTCGAACTCAAGTCCGTTAAATCCAAGCGGGGTGATTTCTTTTTCTAACAAAGTCGCTAATTTTTTAGCCGCCAACAAGCGTTTACCATGCAACTGTTCACACAAATCTGTTAATACCTTGCGTGTTTTGGCTACTTCTTTTTCTAATTCTTCTTTCAGTAAATCGGCATTTTGCAAACGATCTATTTGCTTTTTCATTTCTTCGGAAGTATGCAAAACATCTGTCAGTTCCGGCCCGTATTTCAGTTTTAATCGTTTTAGTTTCTCATGGCGAGAAAGCATTTCATCTAAGGTTTGCGGTTCTGCGTGCAAACCCTCTTGATACGCGCTTAAATCGGACGCTACATCTGCCGCTAAAGTTTCCGCTTGTGACAAGGCATCCGCGAGCGGAGCGGCTTGCTCATCTATTTGTGCTATTTCACGTACCTGACGGGCAGCACGCCCAAGTAAGGTGACGGCTGCATTCTCATTTTCATATAAATCTTGATAAGCGCCATTGGCCAGTTCCAACAATTTCCCGGCATGTTTCAACTGCGGAAGTTTCTGTTCCAGCTCTACATCCTCTCCCAAATGCGGATTTACTTTTTCAATTTCTTGTAATTGGAAATTGCACAAATCTAATTGGCGTTGTTTTTCCTGTTCGGAAAGTTGTGCCGCTGCCAAACGTGCCTGCGCCTCATTCCACTTTTTCCAAGCCGCATGGACTTTTTCTCGCAGTGGCAATACCTTGGCATAGGTGTCTAAAAGTTGTAATTGTACTTCGGACCGAAGTAAGCTTTGATGCTCGTGTTGACCGTGGAAATCAACCAGTTCGCGCCCGATTTCCGCCAATGTGGCCGTAGAAACAGATTTACCGTTAATGCTGGCTTTGCTTTTCCCGTTTCTATCCAAACTGCGGATTAACACAAACCGATTACCGGACAGCGCATATTTGCGCAATAGTTCCGGGGATAAATCTGCCTGAAATTCTGCGCGCACTTCCAATTTATCTGTACCGTCTTTGATAAGGCTTGTTGAACCACGCGCTCCCAATACAAAACTTAATGCGGATATCGCCACCGATTTACCTGCGCCTGTCTCACCGGTAAATACATTTAGTCCTGCTTCAGGCTCTAGCTCCACGTGCGATATAACCGCAAAATTATATACAGAAAGTTTTGTCAGCATTAGCGTTTTCCCCATTCTAATTTCTGACGCAAACGACCAAAGAAATCAAAACCTTTCGGCGTGATTAATTGTGCTTCATCTTTAGACCGCCGGATATTCACGCTATCTCCGTTTTGCAAGATGAAATTTTCTTGTCCGTCTAAGCTAACCGCAGCGGTATCTGTTTCACTTTTAAATACGGGGACAAAGGTTAACGCCGTTTTTGCGTTTAGTAATAAAGGGCGATCCGCCAGCGAATGCGGACAAATGGAAGTCAATGTCCACACGTCTAGTTGCGGCTCTACAATCGGTCCGCCGGCCGATAAAGAATATGCGGTAGAACCCGTTGGGGTAGAAACAATCACGCCATCCCCGTAAAATTGTTTAAAGAATATCCCGTCCCGATGAGCACGCAAAGCAAAAGCACGCGGCTGGGTGGCCTTAATTACACAATCGTTAAAAGCCAGGGTATTTTGGACGATGGGTTTTTCCCCCCGAACAATATCTGCTTCTAATAACCAACGGTGATGAATTTCATAGTCACCTGCTAAAATTTGGGTTAAAATCGGTAGGGCTTCTGCGGCATCACAGGCAGATAAAAAACCCAAGTGACCGCAATTTACCGCCAGTACCGGAAAATGCAAAGGAGCTGTATAACGTGTGCAACGTAGCGCCGTGCCGTCTCCCCCCAAGCTAATGCACAAATCTGCTTTTATATCGGCAGGCAATGGGTTAGCGCCACTTAAAACCGTACAAACGCAATCTCTTGTATGCAGAAATTCCGCCAATACTTTGGCCGTTTGTTCGGCTAAAGATTGGGCAGGATTATACACTAAAAGAATTTTCTTAAAGACCATAGTAAATCTATTGTAGCAAAATGAATTTATACTATCCTCAAAATCTCTACCGGTTGTTTGACAATATGTGTCGGGTGTTCCGGCGTCAATTCCTCCAACGAGCGGAACCCCCACAGCACCGCGCAACTATCCACTTTGGCATTATTGGCCGTTTGCATATCTACTGCCGAATCGCCGACGTATAAAGTATTTTCTGGTGTCACTTGAGCCGTTTGAATCATTTGTTGTACAAGAAGTGGATCGGGTTTCATAGGGAACCCTTCGCGCTGACCATATACGGAACTAAATGTAATATCAGAGAAAAAATGCCGCACTAATTTTTCCGTCCCTTGATGATGTTTATTAGATGCTACCGCTAGTTTTATACCACGCGCCTGTAAGCTTTTCAGCACCTCCATAATACCATCATAAGGAAAAGAATGCTCTGCTCCATGTTCATCGTAATACGGAAGAAACAATTCGCGCATTTTTTGTAAATTTTCCGGAGTACGGGCATCTGCAGGCAAAGCACGCTCAAAAAGTTTCATAATACCATTACAAACAAATTGGTAATAGGACTCTGTCGGATGTGTCGGAAAACCAAGTTTCTCTAGCGCATAATTAGTGGCACTTGCCAAATCGCCAATACTATTGAGCAAGGTGCCATCCAAATCAAAAATGACCAGTTGTTTCATAAACCATCAAATTCACTATAAATACTTTTGGAAGAAATCGCCGAGGCGTTGTTTATATTCTGCCCCACCTATTTCGGCACACTTATTGTGTTTGGCGCCCGGAACCAACCAAATTTGTTTCGGCTCACCCGCGTTTTTGTAAAGCAACTTAGCTTGTGCGGCCGGCACCAGATTATCATATCGTCCGTGGATAATAAAAATTGGCCGTGGGGAAATTTTGGGCACGTTAAATTTCGGACTGAATTTTTCAGGGTTTTCCACCAGACGTTTGTGTATATAATGCAGCACTAACGTCATCAGCGGAAAATGCGGTATCTTATGATGCACCCACGCCCAACGTGATACTACTTTGCGGAAAGAATAATAAGAAGCTTCCGCTGCCACACAGACGATATCTTTATTTTGTGCGGCTTCGCAAATGGCGACCATTCCTCCCATAGATAGACCGTACAAGCCAATTTTTTCACACGCATATGCACGGTTCTCTTTTAGAAATTGAATAGCCGCTTGCAAATCTCTTACTTCCAAATAACCGATAGAGCTGACCGTACCGCAACTTTCCCCTAAGGCACGGAAATCAAAATACATCAAGTTATAACCGAGGTCATGTAAAAAATAAGTATTTTTGAAGATATCGCCACGGTTCATACCCCAGCCATGCATTAAAATAATTGTTTTATTGGATGCCTCACACGGAATAAACCAACCCTTAATTAAAATGCCATCGGCTGTTTTAAAATAGACACTTTCATAAGGTAATTTATATTGATCCGGCCATACATCCAGCGGTTTGCGTTTAGCCACCGGATGCAATACTTTTTTAGCGATACGCGAGCATGCATACACAAGCCCGACAATCAGAGCAATCAGCACAACCAGAATAATTAAAATAATTTTTAACATAGTTTCACTCTACAAGATCCATCCTATAAATAGCACCTGTGTTTTTACTCTACCGTCACACTTTTGGCTAAATTGCGCGGATGGTCGATATCTCGTTTTAAACGTTTAGCAACCCAATACGCAAACAATTGCATTGCCAGCACATTTACCACAGGTTGCAAATATTCGCTGGTTTGAGGCACAATAATTTGTGCATCGGATACGGTGGCAGCAGCCGCTTTACCTTTCGCCGTTGTCACTGCAATCACAAAAGCGCCTCGGGCACGGCATTCCTGACAAGCCGATAACATTTTGTCAAACAACCTATTATCTGGCATGAGAACCAGCACCGGAGTTCCTTTATCAATCACTGAAATAGGACCATGTTTAAGCTCGCCGGCCGCAAAACCCTCCGCACACACATAAGAAATTTCTTTCAGTTTCAAAGCGCCTTCCAATGCAATCGGGAAATCTACATTGCGTCCCAAAAACAGAAAATATTTTTCTTTATAGACTCGACGTGTTAAAGCGCGGACCGCCTGTTCTATTTTAAGCGTCTCCGTTAATATTTTAGGCGTTGTCATTAATTCGCGGTATAGTTTTTGAAATTGACTTTTTTTGATATGGCCATTTGCATAACCCAAGAAAATAGCCAAGGCATACAAAGAAGTGATTTGACTTGTAAATGCTTTTGTCGAAGCCACACTAATTTCTGGGCCGCAATGCGTATAAAACACTCCGTTGCATACTCGAGTCAAACTGGAGCCGACTACATTACAAATGGCTAATCTTTTAAAACCCAATTCTTCGGCTTTTTTAACCGCTCCTAACGTATCAGCTGTTTCCCCGGATTGGCTCACCGCAATACACAGGGTATTTTTTGTCGGAGCGATAGTACGATATTTAAATTCGCTGGCCAAGTCTACGCTCACCGACAATCCTGCGAAATTTTCCAAATAGTATTTCCCTATTAGAGAAGCATGATAAGCCGTTCCGCATGCAACAAAATTTACGTGATTTATTTTGCTTAAATCTTTTTTCTTAAGCCCAAAAGCACGCGCAAAATCAGCCTGCGCTGTGCGCAAAGTATCTTCTAAAGCTTGCGGTTGGTCATAAATTTCCTTAAGCATGAAATGGTCATAACCGCCTTTTTCCGCAGTTTTTTGATCCCAAGAAATTTTAATCGGTTTGGATTTAATTGGTTTATTTTTCTCGTCAAACAGCTGTACTTCGTCTGCGCGCAAAACAACTGTTTGTCCATCTTCCAAAAACAAGACACGATTGGTGTGTTTTAAGAAAGCAGGGACGTCGGAAGCTAAAAAATTTTCCTTTTCCCCAAGCCCTACTACCAGCGGACTTTGATTTTTGACACCGATAATTTGTTGCGGTGTTTTACGCCACATCACGCTGTAGGCAAAGGCGCCGCGTAATTTAGCATTGGTCTTAAACACTGCCCGCAACAGGCGTTCTTCATCCGTCTTAGCGGAAATATGTTTTAAATTCTCTTCCAGCAAATGCGCAATCGTTTCTGTGTCTGTTTCGCTTTTAAAACGGTGTCCTTGTTTTTGTAATTGGTCTTTTAAAGATAAGAAATTTTCAATAATGCCGTTATGAACTACTACGAGTTCTTCTCCACAATCCGTATGCGGATGAGAGTTGTTTTCACTGGGTTTTCCATGGGTGGCCCAACGAGTATGCCCCACACCGCAAGAACCTTGTGGTTTTTCAGCCAGAGCGCCTTTTTCCAATTCAGCCACTTTGCCAACTGCACGGATACGATGTATTTTGCCTTTTTCTATTACTGCCAGCCCCGCCGAATCATACCCGCGGTATTCCAGCTTTTTAAGTCCTTCAATTAAAAAAGGTGTGCTGTTCTTAGAGCCAACATATCCGATAATTCCACACATAAACTCTCCCAACTAAAGTAATTCTTTCATCGCGCTCACAGCATTCGGCAAACCGGACAAAACTGCGCGCGAAATAATTGAAAATCCGATATTCATACAACTAATACCGCACAAATCCGCTACCGGCAATACGTTTTCATAATCAAGTCCGTGTCCGGCGTGCACTTCAAGTCCAAGCTCTTTGGCCAACAAAGCAGCCAACGCCAAATCACGCAAAAGTTTTGTTTTCGCCTTTTGAGTAGTGGCCTCGCTATATTCACGCGTGCAGAGCTCCACGATATCCGCTCCGCATTTAGCAGCTGCCCGGATGGAAGCGGCGTCTGGATCTACAAATAGACTAACACGAATTTTCTTGCGTTGCAAAGCATCCGTCATAGCGCGGATACGATCAAAATTTTTAGGTGTAAATTTGAGTCCACCGGTAGTGGTCACTTCACCGGCTTGTTCCGGCACAATACACACAGAAGCGGGTTTATA
>Ga0310690_10011727_pt1 | contig 10801 bp, 5 predicted proteins | sample AusTroGonzalo_MG_2_FD_207661 | JGI IMG/M metagenome (GOLD analysis project Ga0310690, IMG submission 207661) | Bovine rumen microbial communities from tropical cattle in Woodstock, Queensland, Australia - Gonzalo_04 (v2) (version 2) | ecosystem: Host-associated > Mammals > Digestive system >...
AGAAAAACTCGCGTTTCTGGCCTTTCAGAAGTTTGCAAATGGCCTCGTAGTCGTTCAAAATGGCGGCGTTGATAGCCTCATTGTAACTCGGCTCAACATAAAGCACGGCATTCCTAGTGTCGAAATTGAGGTTGGGAATGGATACAAAATGCGCTTTAAGACCTTGTGTTTCAGGTATTTCTATGCCTATGGAGAGGAGTAGGGCAGTGATGAGCAACGACTCGCTTTTGTCGAGGGCATTGTCGGACATGGAAAGTTGCTGCAACATGAACAAAATAGCTCTTTTTTCGGCTTGGCCGAGCGTTTTCAAGATGCGGACCGCTTCGGAGAGTGACAAGTTCGTTGCAGCTTTTCTGCTGGCGAGATTAATCTGTAAAACACTGTAAATCTGCTGTAAAAAGTCAATTTCGCCTTGATTTACGATGCCGTCGCATTGCACCAAGTCTGAAAGTATTTTTGCCAAGGCTGTCTTATGGTTCTCGTTGAATTTCATTGCCTTAAGGAAATTTTTTGGGTTGCAACCTTGCAACTTGTTTTCGTTTCTTTGGGAGGTGGTATTTTTGCCCCGTTTTTTATCGCAAAATTACGCATTTATTTGAAAGGTTTTAAATAATGGAAAGAGATTTTAGGAACGGCTTGACCCAACAAGAGGTCGAAGAAAGCCGTAAAAAGTATGGCGACAATGTGCTGACACCCCCCGAGAAGGAACCAATTTGGAAACAGTTTTTGGAGAAATTCACTGACCCTATAATTCGTATCTTATTGATAGCCTTGCTGCTATCGGTAGGCGTTTCTTTGTATCAGCTGTTTACGGGTGCAGAAGGACTTTCGGTGCTGCTTGAGCCTTTGGGCATTTTCATTGCCGTGATGTTGGCCACGACGGTTGGCTTTATCTTTGAGTTGAGTGCCAACAAAAAGTTTGAAATCCTGAACAAGACAGAGGACGAGCAAAAGGTGACGGTTCGCCGCGATGGTTTGATACAACGTATTGAGCGTAAGGATGTTGTGGTAGGCGATTTGGTGTTTTTGAACACGGGTGATGAAGTCCCGGCGGATGGTACACTGATAGAAGCTATCTCGATGAGAGTCAATGAGTCGGACCTGACGGGTGAGCCTTCATGCAGCAAAACGACCGATGAAGATGACTTTAACAATGAAGCGACTTATCCATCTAATTATGTCTGTCGCGGCAGTGCGGTGATGGAAGGTCACGGCATTTTTGTGGTCGAGAAGGTGGGCGATGCCACGGAATGGGGCAATGTGTATCGTGGCGCGCAAATCGATAATAAGGTAAAAACGCCTCTGAATGAGCAACTTGACCGCTTGGGGAATGGTATCACCGTTGCCAGTTATGTCATCGCTGGACTCATCATTGCGCTGCGCATGTTGATGTATTTCTTGGATTTGGATGGCGAGCCTGTCAATTGGATGGATTTTGCGCGATTTACGCTTAACACCTTGATGATTGCTGTCACGCTGATTGTGGTTGCGGTGCCAGAAGGCCTGCCGATGAGCGTCACGTTGAGTTTGGCTTTGAGTATGAAAAGGATGCTGGAGACCAATAATTTGGTGCGAAAAATGCACGCTTGCGAGACGATGGGCGCAGCTACGGTGATTTGTTCGGACAAGACGGGCACGCTGACGAAAAACCAGATGAGTCTGGGCACAAGTCGCATTTTTGGTTTGCAGGACGAGCAGTTGGACGATTCCGAGGCGGGTCGCCTGATGAAGGAAGGCATTGCGCTCAACTCAACGGCGTTCTTGAACTTCACCGATAAGAAAAAGGTGAAAGTTGTCGGCAATCCCACCGAGGGAGCTTTGCTGCTTTGGCTGTTCGACAACAATGTGGATTATACCTATATTCGCGATAAAGCGGAGATTGTCAAGCAGTTGCCATTTACAACGCGCTATAAATACATGGCTACGGTGGTCAAGACCGACAAGCCGAATTGCAATATATTATATGTGAAAGGTGCGCCGGAATACATGCTGAAACGCAGTACCGAGGTGCTGATGCGCGATGGGCGTCACGATATTGAAACGGTGCGCGAAGAAGTGAATCAGCTGCTGTTGGAATACCAGCACAAGGCCTTGCGCACGTTGGGCTTTGCCTACAAAATTATCACCGATGCAGAGTTAGAAGATATCTTCATTGAGAATAGGAAACTACGGCCCGAAGACTTGTGCTTTTTGGGCATTGTGGGCATCATTGACCCAGTTCGCGACGATGTTTCTGACGCGGTGCAAGACTGCCTGAATGCAGGTATCGATGTGAAGATTGTCACGGGTGACACGCCAGGCACGGCGATGGAAATTGGCCGACAAATCGGGCTGTGGAAAGAGAATGATGACGAACACCGCCAGATGATTACGGGCAAGGAGTTTAACCTGCTGACTGACGATGAGTTGCGTGAACGTATCGGCGACCTGAAAATCATGTCGCGAGCCAGACCTGCCGATAAGGAACGTTTGGTGCGTCTGCTGCAAGAACGTGGCGAGGTGGTGGCTGTAACTGGCGACGGCACCAACGACGCGCCCGCATTGAACAAGGCCCACATCGGCCTCTCGATGGGCGATGGCACGACCGTAGCCAAGGAAGCCAGCGACATCACCATTTTGGACAACTCGTTCAAGAGCATTGCACGTGCAGTGACATGGGGACGCTCTCTATACCTTAACATTCAGCGTTTTATCCTCTTCCAAATGACCATCAACGTGGCGGCATGTCTCATCGTTCTGATTGGCGCAATGCTCGGCACCACTTCGCCGCTCACTGTGACCCAAATGCTGTGGATCAACCTGATTATGGATACCTTTGCGGCCTTGGCTTTGGCCTCGTTGCCGCCTGATTCGGAGGTGATGAAGGAAAAACCGCGTTCGCGCAAGGCGTTCATCATCACGAAAGGCATGGGCGCGCGCATCATCGGCGTGGGATTGCTTTTTGTCGTGGTGCTGTTCGGCTTCATCCAGTATTTCGGGCATTGCGATGTGGCTTCTTTGGTCGATTTCTCTCTCGGTGACTATTTCCGCAACTTCTTCAATTTCCACCATGTGCGCAATGGCATCGATGCCTACGAGCTTTCGCTGCTGTTCACCATCTTTGTGTTTATGCAGTTCTGGAACATCTTCAATGCCAAAGCCTACCGAACCAAACAATCGGCGTTGAAAGGCCTGATGGACAAGGCGGTGCTCCGTGGTTTCGGCTTAACCCTTTTAATTATACTTGTCGGCCAAATCCTGATTGTGAATTTCGGCGGCGAGATGTTCAGCGTCAAGCCGTTGCTGTTCGGCGATTGGCTGCGCATCATTTTGGGCACATCGATAATCCTTTGGATAGGGGAGATTGAACGCCTGGTGAAGAAACGGAAATAGCCCTATCTAACCAAGAAAAGCTTTTCAAGCAACATGCCTTCTCTCTGCAAGAGAAGTGCCATATTTCTCGAAAGGGCTTTTAATTGTATTGAGGGGAGTCAAATACTATTTGAATCTAACAAGAAATCAAAAAGGTTCATAGTAACAATGCCTTGTTCGTCGGTCTTACGTTTGATGTCGTCACCAACAATGATTATTTTTCGGAAATTATCGTGAATATTGTTGAGAGAACGATTTTCTTGTGCTGATTTCTCTTCGGTGGACATTCGGTATGAGGATTGGATATAGATTCGTTCAGCACCTTTATTAACCACAAAATCAACTTCCAGGGGCAGCCTGACGCTTTTGCCTTCCGCGTTGGTCGTCCATGTTTCCACCAATCCGACATCAACACGATAACCACGCATACGCAGCTCGTTGTAAAGGATATTCTCCATGATGTGGGTTTCTTCCTGTTGGCGAAAATTCAATATGGCAGCGCGCACGCCCAAATCCGTATAATAATATTTTGTCTCTGTACCGATGTATTTTCGCCCTTTGACATCGTATCGTAAGGCTTCTTCTATCATGAAGGCATCTTGAAGGTACTGGATATAATCTCTTATGGTGCTGTCTTTTATATTTGTTTTTTCAGCTGAGCGAAAAGTGTTGCTAATCCGTAAAGCATTGGTTGATGATCCTATTCCTGAAGCCAGAACTCTTATCAACTGACGGAGATTTTCCTTGTTTCTCAGATGATTGCGTTCTACAATATCCTTCAAATAGGTAAGTTCATAAAGGTCAATTAGATATTCCATTTTCTTTTCCTCATTTTCAATCTGCAAGATTTGTGGCAATCCTCCAAAGGTGTAGTAGTCTTTCCATGCCATGTTCTTGTCACCGCCTACTGCAGAGAAATACTCGCTGAACGATAACGGGAAAAGGTGTATTTCATCGCCTCTTCCACGGAACTCGGTCACGACATCTTTTGAAAGGAATTTGGAATTGGATCCTGATACATACACATCCAAACGTTTGTCCTGCATTAGGCTTAACAACACTTCTACGAAGTCGTCAACTAATTGCACCTCGTCCAAAATGATGTAATGTACAAGTTCGTCAGGCTGAATCTTGCTGTCAATGAAATCCAATAGGACATCGGGGTTGCGCAAGTGCTTGTTTCGTCGGTTGTCCAATGATATTTCAATGATATGGTCGTCTGATACACCTTGCTCTTCCAAGTGATTATGGAATAGAGTCATCAAAAGGAACGACTTGCCGCACCGACGGATTCCTGTTACTATCTTCACCATGCCGTTGCCTTTTGCGGCAATCAACTGTTTGAGATATTTTTCGCGCTGAATAATCATATAGGGTATAATTTTTGTGGATTACCACGTATTTTTACCTGCAAAAGTAAACAATTCTCGCCAACCGCATGTGCAATCCGAGAATTTTTCATACTTCTTCGCCCTATATTCCCTAAAATACACTATCTTTGTCCCCGACAAACAAAAAATACACGAATCATAAACTCCATTTTATATGAAGAGATTTCTACTAATTTCAATCCTAATTACCCTGTCCGCGCTGTGTTTCGGGCAGGAGGTAGAGACGGTGTCGGAGCGGTTCCACTACCATCATCCTTTGGCTGGGAGAGATTGAGCGGTGGGTGAAGAGGCATTCTTTGCGTTAATTGCAAAAGCTATACTGCAATTTTTCCAAGGTTTTTCTTTCACCTTTACAAAAATAGTGTATTTTTGTTTCTTAATCAGTCATCATCTTCGAAGGGATGATTCTGTCAACTATGACGAAATCACTATCAATATGAAAAATGGCTGTCCATCGGTGGTTGATTATGGAAAGTGTTTTTGCTTGAGGATGTATCCGTTTTGCTGTTGTTAAGCGGCTGAATGGATAAATATCGGCAGTGTATGACAACGCGGCTAATTGGCCCAAAACCCGATTGACATAGTTGTGGCCACTTTCGGGATGATACAAGGAAGCAATGTATTCCGCCATTGCATCCAAATCTGATGAGGCTTTATTGCTCACTATCACTTTGTAAACGTGCATAGCAAGCATCAAGTTTTTGATGGAACAATTCTCCAAAACGCTCCAAGGTCATATAACCTTCGGGAATCTCATCAGGATAGGGACGAGGAACAAATTGCGTTGCAATTCCATAGGCCACTTGTGGTTCCGAAGCCATGTTGGCAGTGTTTTCTTCTATGGAATCGTATGGAGTCGTCATGTTTCTCTCTTGTTTTCGTTTGCAAAAATACAAATTTCCCTGGAATATGCTCATTATTTCGATTTTTTCTTTATTTTTGTCCCCGACGAACGAAAAGTTTTACCAAACATAATACCGAATGAAATAAACCTCTCCCGACATAATTTAATAAAATAGCGTTAGCTTAATAGCTTGTGTTATTGGAAACTTCGACATTTTCATTACACCACAAGAGTAAGCCAATGCCTGCGTGTTTCCCACACGTGGGCTTACTCGTATAGTTGTGGTGTAAGGGCAGTCGAAGGCCTCCAATAACCGACTAGAAAAAGAAGTAAGTCCACGCTTTTTTTATTGCCCGCCCGGGAAGAAGAATAATAGAGGAAAACACATTGAAACAATAATCATCAAATACTTAATCAAATGAAATTAAACTCTTTACAATTCGAAAAGGCGATGAGTGCCGCCTTGTTCGTCCTGCTGCTGAGTGTGGCGGGGATGAAGAATGCACTTGGACAAAGTCAAACAGCAACATTGCAACATGGAGATTCTATCAGCGGGGTGTATTATGGTCAAAATGCACTCGTTTCGGCATATGGTGCTGCTGTTGCTGGTGATATTATCACACTATCGAGTGGAACTTTTAATAAATGTAATATTTCAAAGACCATCACTATTCGTGGGGCAGGCTGTGTATTTGACACCTTAACTCAAGTGACACCAACGATAATCTCAGGTAATTTTTACTTGTTTAAGGACAATATTAGTTTTGAAGGTATTTGTTTCTCGGGTTTCGTGTCTAGTGCTAATTATTCTACGAATAATAATAATATTAGTTTCACAAAATGTGTTATTAACAAAATAGGGTATATGAGTGATCCGTTTAATGTTGAGAATTGGCAATTTGTCAATTGTGTAGTAAAGGAGTTTGTATCTAATAAATTTAGAAACGGGGGATATTATTATTTTTCAGGTACAACCCTCATTAATAGTGTTGTAAGATTTACAGCATACAATAATGCAAACGTATATAATCCTACCTCTATCAATAATTCGATAGTGTTGTTTGATAACGAACAATCAGTCAATAACATTATTGCTTACAACAGCATTATTGCCACAGTTTCGGGACATGCGGTTTCGAATTGCTCTTTCTTCAACTGCATCGGAATAGAGACGGGAGAGACTCTATTGTTTGAGGGACAGACCACCCAAAATGTCATGGAAGTGAACAATTATGAGGATGTTTTTGAGACTTTTGATGGTACTGTAACTTACGACAATATCTATCAATTAAAAGAAGAAATCGCAACTTCTTTCTTGGGTAATGATGGTTCTGAAGTTGGCATCTATGGAGGAATGATGCCATATAATCCGCGCCCATCCTATATGGTTATGAAACGCTGCAACGTGGCTCCGCGTTCCACTGTCGATGGCAAATTGAGTGTAGATATTGAAGTGTTTACTGGAGACGAATAAATCCGTTGTCCTATGAAACGATACCTTATACTATTAGGTGCTTTGCTGATAGGCCTTGCGCTGCGAGCGCAGTCTGTGACCTATACTTGCCGATACTGGTTCGACCAAAACCATGCGCAAGTTGTTACCGCATCTTTCAGCGACAGCATATGGCAAGCGGAATTTGATGTAGGCTCGCTTTTAGAGGGGGTGCATCAGTTTCATTTGCAAATTGCAGATACTACAAATAAGTGGAGCCCTCCGCGGAATTACCTTTTCTTCAAGTTGTCTGATACCTTACAGAACGACTGGACTTGCCACTATTGGTTTGACCAGAACCATCAACAGATGCAACACCATCCGTTTGGGAATGGGCATTTGCTGCTGGAAGTGGCTAACCTTGAAGAAGGTATGCATACGATGAGTTTAGTTTTGGAAAGTGAGAATCTGACAGCCGTACAAAACTATACTTTCGTGAAAGTAGCAACTATTGGATTGGACACGCTCAATATGAGTCATTTGGTGTATCATTGCTGGTTTGACCAAGATTTTGAGCATCGGCAAACCGATTCCATAGGCGAGGGTCATTTCCTGTTAGATGTGGCGGAACTGAGCTATGGCTTGCATACGGTCAATGTACTGCTCGAAGGTGATGCTTTAACTTCAACTTCAAGCTATAATTTTATGAAAGTTCCCGTACAAGACCCTGCTGCCCCTGCTCAATACCAGTGTTGGTTCGACGATGATTACAGCACCATGCAAACGGGATATTTGGGTACTGGTTGCTTCCAATTGGATGTAGATGTGGTGCCAAAAGGTTTCCATACCGTGAATGTGCAAGTTAATAACAACGGATTGTTTTCTGCACCGCAAACCTATCTTTTCTATAGACAGCCGCTTGGCGGTTATGGTCTTGCACGATGGGAATATTGGCTGAATGACTGTCAAAACAGGAAACAAACTACGGATATCGTGCCATCTTTGGACACTTTGGATATCATGGCTTTATTGCCTGTTGAGGCGTGGCCTATCCGTAGCACTTGTTTCCACTTCCATCCCAATGGTGAAGAGCCTTACATCAATGCGAAAAACAAGATTAGTTTCCGTTTTTGGAATACGGATGACCGCTTTATCGAGCAATCTGCATATTATGTGGATGAGAATGTCTCGGAGCCCATTGTGGCTGACACTCTGGAACGCAACACTTCAGTTAGTATTGCTGCACCTCGCGACAATCAAATCAAATGGTTCAAGTTGGCGGCAAGCAGGGGAGATTATTTGAGTTTTCAGGCAGATAAGGCTTGCACCATGCAACTTTTTGCTCCTTCGGGCGAAGAGGTGTATTCCGCTTCGGGACCAGAATCCATACAGGAAACTGGTTTCAATGTTTGGGAAGACGGCACCTATTATTTTGGGGTACATGATGCTAATGGTAGTGAGGACACGATTTCAGTTACTTACAATTGGGTGTATCGATACAATATTGCGTCATATGATGTGCATTTGGTGGGTAACGGTGGCTGTTCTACGATTACAGTTCAGGGCAATGGCTTCAACAGTCTGTTGGATGCTTATTTGGTGAACTGGCAAAACGATACTATCAGAAGTTTGGATATTGGGCATGAAAGTAATACAACCACAACGGTTTCTTTCAATTTCTATCAAGAGAACTATGGTGTGTATGATGCGGTGTTTGAGTTCTTTGAAGAGACCATCCGTATCAATGGAGCGTTGGAAGTGCAGGAGCCAGTAGATATTCTGTTGACTTCTTCGGTGTCTTATCCATCTCGGTTTTTGAGGAATACGCCTTGTACGTATACTTATACCATTACTAATAATGGGAATATGTCGGCATACATGGTTCCAATATATATGTATATTGCATCGCCTACATTTGAAAACATTACACATATAGAAATAGAAGGTCTAAATCTACCTTCATTAGATGACTACATGGATTTGGATTCATTGTCAGTGAAAGAAATAGAAATAATAAAGGAATGGGCTAGATCAAAAGGTGATGACCATTATTTCAATCTCTTTTCTTCAATTGAAAACGATCTTGGTAATTATTTCTCTGTCAGAAGCAATTACTGTTTTGTCAATTTAGCACCATTTGAATCTAAGACAATAAAACTTATTATAACTGCTACTACAGATGCACAACAGCCTATTGAAGCTTGGATGACAGTGCCAAGTGAAGTGATACCTCCATATACTCTTAGTCCCAATCGCGATTTCGAATCTTGGTTTTGTTGTTTGAAAGATCATGTTGAATGTTTTACTGGTATATTGTCAAGCGATTTCAATTGGGCTGCGTTAGTTACTGATGCGGCGGCGGTAGTATCATTAGAGTTTCCTCTTGTGGCGCCTGTTTGTTGGGCAATTGCAGGTGACATCAATTTTCTTTCTTGTTTAGCATCTTTATCAAATTCATACGTTTCTTTTTTTGGTGGGATAATATGTGATTATTATTGGGAAGGCTTTTGGGAATCAATAAAACAGTCTGCTAAAAGATCTGGCTGGTCTGGATTTGGATCATTATTAAGTTGTTTTCCTAGTTTAAATGATATTGAATCGGTCGTAAATGCACTTAAACCGGAACTGATAAACTTGGGAATTGAAAAAATGATGATACAAATAAAGCAAGGTGTTCAATTAGCAATAGATGCAGGGGCAATAAGTACAAACACATATTGCGAATCTATTTTTAAAGATAAATCCCCAGATTGTTTTTCAGGTCCTCCCAAAGGAGGCCCATCAACTCCAGTCAACTCTCTCGACCCCAACGATATCCGAGGCTACCTCTCCGAATCCGGCAGCCATTACATGCGTCAGGAGATCCAGAACATCCATTACGAGATCGAGTTTGAGAACGACACTACCTTGGCCACCGCAGCCGCGCATACCATCATCGTGCGCGACACGCTGGACGCTTCCAGGTTCGACCTGAACTCGTTGGCCGCCCGCAGCGTCACCATCGGCGACAAGCGTCTGGAGCTCAACGGTGAACAGACCTTCGCCCGCACGTTGGACATGCGTCCTGAATTGTACGTCATCGCACAAATCAATCAGGACTACGACCCGGCAACAGGCATCGTCGAATGGACCATCCAGTCCCTTGACCCGATGACGATGGAACCCACCGACGACCCGAACCAAGGCGTGCTGCCTGTGAACTATTACGGCAACGGCGTGGGCTTTATCGACTATAGCGTCAACCTGAGGGAACCCTTTGCCGATGGCACTGAAATCAGCAACCGTGCTGGCATCATTTTCGACCAAGAAGAGGTCATCATGACACCTACTTGGACGAACATTGTTGATGCGGTGAAGCCCACCTCGCATATCGAGGAAGTGACTCCCGTGGCTGACAGTCTGAACTTCAGCTTCGTTTCGGAGGACAATCGCTCGGGTGTGTGGTATCACAGTTTGTACTATCGCAACGACTCAACTGATATGCAATGGCAGGTGAAGAAGGCGCAAATCACCGAGAACAGCCTCATGCTGTTTTTCGACGACTTCCAAACTACAGAGTATTTGGTGATGGCCATCGACTCGGCTGGCAATATGGAGGAAAAGGAGATGGTGGCGGAGTACACCTATTATTATGAAGGCCCAGGTCCGGCCTCACAAACCAACTCGTTGACACAAGGCTGGAACTGGTGGAGCACCTACGTCGAGATGAACAACGTCGACGGATTGGGCATGTTGCAGAACAGCCTGGGACACAACGGCCTGACCATCAAGTCGCAAAACGAC
>Ga0310690_10011730_pt1 | contig 10799 bp, 7 predicted proteins | sample AusTroGonzalo_MG_2_FD_207661 | JGI IMG/M metagenome (GOLD analysis project Ga0310690, IMG submission 207661) | Bovine rumen microbial communities from tropical cattle in Woodstock, Queensland, Australia - Gonzalo_04 (v2) (version 2) | ecosystem: Host-associated > Mammals > Digestive system >...
CAGGACTATATTTTTGACAGGAAGCTTCCGTATTGGATCATCTATCGCGACAGCGAGTTCGACCGTGTTTGCAAGCGGTTGGATTTTTGCGTTTTCAAGGTGTTTCGCGATAGGCAGATAACGAATGGCATGCTGTCGGACTCCGGAGAGATCAGGGTCTTGAAATCCCGCAATATTAGCGACAACGGGAAAAAAGTAATTGATATTGATGGATATGATTCTTACATATCGACCGTCAAGGCGCGATCCCTTTCCGTGTTTGAATACCTGCACAGAGACGATGTCTATTTGACCCCCAATATGACCTATAAGCCTCGAATGCTGAAAAAACCCAAGGGGACGCTTGTCAACGGTTCTTTGGCGATACTTGTCCCCCAGGGGCGGGTCTCCCCCACAGAAAAGCAGCTGGAATATTTCTCGACGCAGGAATACAGAGGGTTTTATCAAGTGGCGAGAAATTATCAGACGAGGTCGCTGAATATAGATGCCTGCTCGGTGTTTTTCTATGGGCTCCTGCGCAAAAACGAAAAAACCGTACCTATCACGGAAACCGTGAATGAGCAAGAGGAATTTCTGTTTCCGAATCTTTAACCAACGACAGGCGACAAATAAAATGTTATCTCAACAAGCCATCATTGATTTTTGTAATCAATATGATTACGACATAAGAAAAAGCAAGAACGGCAGATGGATCGATCAAAAGTGCGCGGCGGACGTAGTCACGGTTGTGGCAGACTGCATCTATACTTATGCCTTGCATGATAAAGACGGTGTTTTTACTTCGATAGATATATGGCATTACGACTATACGGTCGAAAATGTGGAAGCCATCTTCAAGAAACCCGGCGTAAAAAGCGAAGCCGCAAGAAGCGAATACGATAAATTCTTCCAGCAGCCGATGGAAATGCTTGCGAATGCAAATGTCTTGAAGAAAACAAAACGCGGGAATCAAAACTTTTATCAGGTGAACGATTTGAAGGTTCTTGAATACATTGCCGTTCGCGAGCGCAATGCATTGTTTTTCTTGAAGACATATATTGAAAAAGTTTTGCGAGACAGCGGCATTTATTCGGATTTTGAAACTTTTTTCAAGACACAGACCCAAGAGGCCTATCGGCGCGTCAAAGAGGCGTTTTCGAGTTTTATCATCCGAAACACAAAGATCAACGGGACCGTGGAATGCAACCGCATTTTTATCAAGGTGCTGAATCCGTTGGCATACTTCAACAATTCCTGCGGCACCGAAAAAGGCAGATTGTCCAAACGCATTGTCACATACGATATGCTGATGTATAACCGCAATAATTTCAGGGATATATACGCGGACAAACCCAAGGGCGTAACACGAAAAGAATATGCGGCGGCACATCCCGTGGAAATCAACGAAGCATATTATCACTATCAATCCGGAAAGGCAAAGCGATTCCTCCGGCTGTTCAACGACAGGAATCGCGACGGGCGGACAGAGCATTTCGAAACCGCTCACATGGGTGATAAGGCAGTACATGTCCACCACATCTTTCCCGAGGCGCTATATCCGGAAATCTGCCATTACTTGGAAAACATTATAGCCCTGACTCCGACACAGCATTTGAGTTATGCCCATCCGAACGGCAATACTCAGGAGATCGACGAGCAGTATCAACACCTGCTTCTGCTCTCCAAGGCCGATCGTATTCATGAAAATTTGAAAGATGTTGCCGCAGAAAAGATTTATGAGTTTTCCAATTTCCTGTTCGTCCTTCACGTCGGATTTGATGATGACGATGTGCTGGAAATAGAAGATATGGATTTCCGTTCCGTTGTCAATGCCATCAATATGCATTATATTGCATAGATTGGCGGGAATGTCGAAAATGGAGCCGCTGACGCTTTCTGGCGGGAAAGGCGTTCGTCCTTTCCCCCGCCCTGCCTCTCCGGCGGTTGGGGTCGTGCGGAGATCGGGGGGCGTAAGGATTTTTTTTGCTCAATCGCCCGGGGCGGGGAGAAACGGGAAAAGCCGTTGCGCAAAGCCCAGACGGGCGGCGCCGCGGTAAGCCATCGTCAGGCAGACGAAGAGCATGATGAGCATGATGAAAGTCGAGATGACGACGAACTGGCGCCTGATCTCGCCGATGCCGCTTTCGACCGCTTTCAGACTTTTCTTGGTTTTTTGAAATGAATTCAGCGTGTTTTCGTATTTTTCTTCGTCCAATCCCTCAAGGCACGTCAAAAAATCTTCCAGACTTTTTCCGATCTCCCCCAACTGATCACTAAGTTTGTTGAGAAAAAGCTTTAACGGGAGCGCCCATTTCCCGGGTATCGCCGCCGCCGCCACAAGGCAGACGCTTTCCACCGACTCGAGGCTGTCGTGGATCTGCCCCAGGGTCTTTCGGTGCTGCGGGATGGCCTGATATGTGCTCTTGAAGATCTCTTCGCCGTCATTGACGGTTTTTATGTAGCTTTCGGCCGCGGCGCTGGAGGTCTCGGCAAGATCGCCCATTTTCCGATTCAGCTGCCACCAGCCGAGGACTATGCCGACTCCGCATATCAGCGCGAAGACCATTTCGAACCAGGCGAACCACTTTTTGCCTTCGGCCACCGCGCATTTTTCGGACGATGCGATCATGATGATTCCTTTCCTTTGGTTGCAAATGCTGCGCCGGACGCTCCGGCGGACCGGGATCCCCCCGGACAAGAGCTGCCGCGCGACCGGTCAGCGGCGGGCGAAAAGCTCGCGGTACTCCGCCAGCAGGATATCCGCCATGCGCCGCCAGTCGAATTGCTCGAGCACGCGGCGTTTGCCCTCCGCCCCCATTCGCGCGCGCAGCGCATCGTCGCTCCAGACGGCGGAAGTCGCCGCCACCACCTCATCGACGCTCTCCGGCTTCACCGCGAATCCGGTGACGCCGTTTTCCAGCACCTCGGGGGTGCCGTCAAGCGCGAATCCCACCGCCGGGATGCCGCAGGCGAGTGCCTGCACCACCGCGCGGGGCAGGCCCTCGCGGAGCGAAAGATGCCACAAGAGCTCGCCCTGCGCCAGATATTCCGCGACCGCGTCCGGCGGTACCAGCCCGGCGAAGTGGAAGTGTTCCGTCAGCCCGGCGGCGGCGATCTTCGCCGCGAGCTCGTCGTGCATCGGCCCGTCGCCGACGATGAGAAAGTGGGTGTCGGGGAATTTTTCGACCACCCGTTCCGCCGCCGGCAGCACGAACTCGTAGCCCTTGAGCGGGAACAGCCGCGCCACCGTGACTATGGTGCGCGCTTTTTCCGGGATGCCGAGTCGGCGGCGCAGTTCCGGATCGCGTTTCGCCGCGGCGAAGCGGGTGGTATCCATGCCGCTGTACACGATCCGGTACTTTTCGCGCGGGGCGACGTTTGCCGCGACGCACTGGTCGATCATCGCCTGCGCGACGGCGAAGATGCGGTCGCATTTGTACGCGGCGAAGCGCTCCAGCAGGATGTAGAGGAAGTTCTTGTACCACCTTTCGTGCGGGTGGAACGCCTGCCCGTGCACCGTGTGAACCACCACCGGCACATGCGCGGCGCGCGCGGCGAAACGTCCGATTATCCCCGCCTTGGAGCTGTGGGTGTGCACCACGTCGAAGCTGTTTTCCCGGAAGTAGCGTCTGAGGCGCAGATATGCCTTGAGATCGTTCCACGGCGAAAGTTCGCGCACCAGCTCGGGGAAGACCGTGACCTTGAGCCCGGTGTTGACCGACTGCTTCAGAAGTTCCCCCTCGCGTCCCGGAGAAGGTCCGGTGACGAGTTCGCACTCCTGACCCGCTTCGCGGTGGCCGCGGATGGTCAGCAGCGTGTTTTCCTGCGCGCCGCCGACGATCATCCGGGTGATGACGTGGCATATCCGCAGCGGACGGGGCCCGTTCGGGCGCGTTTCATTCGGTGAATTCATATATCATTTCTTCCCGGTCGATGCTCCACGGCAGCAGGCGGACGACGCGCGTGCCGCCGCGCTCGATCACCGCCTCGTACCCGGCGTCGCCCGACGTGACGGTGACGCCGAAGTATAATTTAGAGCCGGGATCGAAATAGTCAAGTTGAAAACCGTTTTTAAGCGGAGTTACCCGGCACGGATCGCCGTGCGGGACTCGTTTTCCGGCGCCGGACGGCAGTATCTGCCGTACTTTCAGCTCGTTTTTCAATGCCGCCGCTCCCGGTCTCGCGAGGCCGCCGGGCGAAGACGCCGCCAGAACTTCGACTTCGCGGATGCCCCGCGACCGCAGAAACTCCACGGCCCGCCGCGCGCTTTCGGGTCCGGGCGCGTTCACCACCACCGCGCGCCGCCGGGCCGGATCGGCGACGGCCGCGAGCGGCGGCCGTCCGTGATCCGCGGTATGGATCAACACCGCCGGCGGCAGCGTATACGGCCGCGCCAACTGCAGGCAGACGATGACCGCGATGACCGCTCCGGCGGCGATGCGCACCGCTTTGCGTCGGGCAGCGAGCAGGGCGAAAAGCGCGAAAAGATAGACGAGCGTGACGCTCCAGTGCGGCGGCACGGCTCCGGCGTCGGGGAAGTTTTCGGCGAAGAACGCGGCGAAGTCGCGCAGCCGCAGGAACGTCCACTCGAAGAGCGGCGCCGTCACCTTTCCCGCGCCGCACATCCCCATCGCCGACTGGATGAAAAACAGCGCGAAAAATCCGGGCATCAGCGCCGCGAGCAGGACGTTCGCCGCCACCGCGCCCGTCCCCAGATGCCGGTTGCCGCTGCGGAGCGAGACCGCCGCCCCGGCGAGAAAGGCCGTCGCCGCGCCGACGACCGCCGTCTTGAAGTACGTTTTTCCCCGCCTTAAAACGCGGCGCCGCCGGGAAACGAAATGCTCCGGCAGAAAATCGGCTTCGGTCCGGAACCGGAAACGCCGTCCGTCCCGCCTTTCCGCCAACAGCAGCAGCGCGCCGGTGATCAGAAATGAGTACTGAGCCCCCGGTTCGGCGAACAATCCGGGATCGACGGCGAGCATCAGCGTCGCCGTCCAGCACAGCACGTCGATCCCCCGCAGGCGCAGCAGGAATATCCGCAGCAGCGCCCACAATGTGACCATCGCTCCGGCGCGCACGGCGGGGGTGCCCGCTCCGGTCGCCAACACATACCCCCAGACCAGAGCCGTCAGCACCGGAAAGCGCACGCGAAACGGCAGCGTGCGCAGCAGAAAGGCGAAACAGAGCGCCAGTACCGCCACATGGATGCCGGATACGGAAAAGATGTGGATGATGCCCGCCGCCACGAAATCGCGGCGCACCTCGGTCGGCAGACCGGAAACGACGCCGCAGTAAAGTGCCGCCGCGAGCTGCCGCACTTCGACGTTCCGCACTCCGTCGAAGAGGCGCACGAGCAGCGCGTCGCGGCCGTCGGCGAGGAAACTCCGTATCCCGGTTTCCCGTCCGCGTCGTTCCCACTCCGCGATCCTGACGATCGCGCACGCCCCCTGACGCCTACGGCGCGCGGCGAATCCGTCGTCGGGATCAGCGTTCGCGAGCGGGGATACGGTCGCTTTCGCCTCGATCACGGCGCCGTAAGGCGGGATCGCGCTCTCCGCCGGAAAAACCGCCGTCACCGTCGCGTCTTTGCCGGAGCATCCGCTCCCCGTCGCGGGGGCGGTGTATCGTCTGAGCTTCGCCCGAACGGTGCGGGTTCCGCCGTTCAATCCGGGGACGGACGAGATCCGCGCGTCGTCGATGACCAGCGTCGCCCGGGTGGAAAAATCCCGCATCCCCAGCTCCGGGCGCGGTTCGAGCGCCGTACGCAGCAGGTTCCCGCCGAGAACGAGGGAAAAGATCAGAAGCGCCAGTATCGTCCACGGCCGCCGCAGCACCGCCGCCGACACCGCCAACAGGACGGCCGGGATATACCACGGGATCGTCCCCGTCGCCGCCAATCCGGCGAGAAGCGCCCCCGCCAGAGCCGCGGCGGCCGCCGGAACGCTCCCGCCGGAGCTCCGCCGTTTACGGGACGGCATTTTTGTCGACGAAGGTCATCGGTTCGAGCCCGCCGGGGAAGACCCTCACGTTGTCGTAGTGCGGACGCAGCGCGACCAGCGAGTACGGGGAGTAGAGAAACGTGTAAGGCTGGTCTTCGTGGATGATCCTTTCGATCTTCCGGGTGATGCGTATGCGTTCGTTCATGTCGAAAGTGCGGCGCAGTTCCTCGATCAGCTTGTCCAGTTCGGCATTGGAGTAGCAGATGTGGTTGCTGCCCGGCGTCGGTATCCCCTGCGAGTGCCAGACCTGATAGGGATCGGGGTCGAAGCTCGTCGTCCAGCCGAGGCAGCAGACCTCGTAACTGCGGCTGTTCAGCCGTTCCAGATAGACCGACCACTCGAGGGATTGGATGTTCATGTCGATGCCCGCGGATGCGAAAGACTCCTTGATCATCGGGAACATCCGCATCTGGGTCGGGTGTCCCGCCACCTGCAGGATGGTGAACGAGAATTTGCGTCCGTCCTTGTCGAGCACGCCGTCGCCGTCGGTGTCGCGCCACCCCGCTTCGGCGAGGAGCTTCTTCGCCCGCGCCGGGTCGTACGGCCACGGTTTCAGTTCGGGGTCGCTGTACCGCGACGAGGCGGGGAACGGGCCCTTGATCGGGATCGCCAGACCGTTCATGATGTCGCGGATGATGCGTTCGCGGTCGATCAGCATGGTCAGCGCCTGCCGCACTTTCCGGTCCCGAAAGAGCGGACAACTCTGGTTGTAACCGATATAACTGTATGACAGCGCCGGATATTTGAAACGTCGGACCCCGTCGCGGGTGAACATTCGGTGGTCCTGCCGGTTGACCCATTGGTCGGTGGTGAGCGAAAGCATGTCCAGTTTGCCCGCCGCGAGCTCCTGAAATCTGGTGCCGGGCAGTTTTATCACCTCGAATACGCGAGTCTCGACCGTCGGAGCGGCGTCGTACTTGATGCCGAAGTAGTTGTCGTTGCGCTTCAAAATGATGCGGCGGTTTTTATCCCAGCGCTCGAAGCGGTACGGTCCGCAGCCGACGATGAAAGCGTTGCGCCGGTAGTCGTCGTTGAAGCGTTTGCCGTCGAACGGCCCCGGATAACTGTGGAAATAATGTTTCGGCAGCGGCGACATGCCGAGCGTGGCGGAAAGCGACCCGTAGAACGGCCGCTTCCAGCGGACGACGAATTCGTGTTCGTTCACCGCTTCGATGCCGTCGAGGTCGCGGTAGTAGCTGCGCAGCGGCGCGCAGTTCACGTTTTCGTCGCGCAGCACGTCGGTGAAGAAGCGGAAATCTTCGGCGGTGACCTCCTTCGCCGGCACCTTTTCGCCCGTGACGGGGTCGGTGTAGTCGTTCCACATTATCCCCTTGCGCAGTCTGATGCGGTAGGCGAGGCGGTCGGGGGATATTTCCCAGGACTCTGCCATCATCGGCAGATACTCCCCGTCCGGGTGTTCCAGATCGCGCTCCGCGAGCTGCGCCATGCAGAGCGAATAAATGGCCGACGTGGTCGCTTCGTTGCTGATGATCGGGTTCAAGCCGGGCGGGTCGGAACTGATGCTGCCGTGCAGTCTGCCGCCGACCGCCGCCCCGGGGACGAAGAACTCCGCGTTGGCGAAGCGTTCCGTCCCCGTTCGGAGCGTTTCCGCCTTGCTCCGGTGCGCGAACCGCGTCTGCGCCAGCATCCGCTGCGTCCTGACCTGAAGTTTACGCACCCGCGACAGTTCGATGAGGATGAGCGCCGTCCCGACCGCGACCGTCAGGATGAGCACGATCAGCAGACAGCGGGAGATCAGGTCGCGGCGCATGGCGGCGTCACCTCTGCGATACGCGGTAGGTCATCACCGCTCCGGCGATCTGGTAGATGATGTTGGGTAGCCACAGCAGATACTGCGGATAGAGCCAAGGGTAGGTGCAGAACGATTCGCAGAGGATGATCGCCAGAAAGAATATCCCCGCGAGGATGACGCTCAAAAACAAGCCGATGGAGGTCTCGCGGCGGTTGGTGCGTATCGCCAGCGGCAGCCCCAGCAGCAGAAACGCTATCGGCGCCAGCGCGAAAGCGATCCGCTGATTCATTTCCACCTCCAATTCGGTGGTGTCGTTGTTCTTGGGCTGCGATTTGGTCCTGCGGATCTCCCCCATCAGCTCCGCCAGCCGCATGTATTTGGGCTTGTACCAGAGCCGGGCGGCGTTTGCCTCCTTGCCGTAGTCGAAGTTGAACTCGAGTTTTTCGGCGTACATCCGATGCAGGCCCCCGGCGACGCCGGAATCGCGGTTGTCGATCATGCAGTCGTAGAGGCAGACGGTAAGTTCCATTTTCTCCTTGTCGATGTGGACGTCGCCCGACTTCGCCGAGATATCCTGCATTATCCTATGCTGTCCACCTTGATCGTCCTTGTCGGAGACCACATATATCTGGATCCCCTTGAGTCGGGATTCCCCCTCCCGGTCGTCGACGTAGCAGACTAGGTTCTTGAGCTCGTTTCGCTTGCCGGGTTCGAAGAGCGCCGCCGGATTCTTGATCTCGGAAAGTCCCATGTTCTTTATCAGCGCGCGCGATTTGCCGAGCAGCGGCGGGCCGACCTCGACCTGCAAATAGAGGCACAGCGCCGTCAGCAGCACGGTGATGAGCATGATCGGCGACACGATCTGGAGTATCGACACGCCGCACGCCCGCATCGCCGTGATCTCGCTGTCGGCGGAAAGACGCCCGAAGACCAGCATCACCGCCGCCATCACCGCCCACGGCACGGTGAAAGTCAGCGCCCACGGCAGGATGTAAAAGGTGATCTTGCAGAAAGTCCAGAACGATATGCTGTTCGCCAGATCGGTCAGTATCTTGATGAGCTGCGCCCCGGTCATGGCGAATGTCAGGATGCCGATCGCCATGAAAAAGGTGGTCAGAAACCCCCGGGTCACATACAAATTCAAAGTTTTCATAATCGCAAAAGCTCCGCTTTGGGGCGCGCCGCGTAAAGTGGGCGCCGCTTCGCCCGGATGTCGGCGTACGCTCGTAAAATACATGCGATTTCCGTTTTTGCAAACGGCGGGGACGGTATAAACGGAATTTTCCCGACCGAAAGACGATTTTCCGCCGTCCGGAAAGTTCCGGAACGGAGGAAAAAATTCGGTTTTTTTTCGGGCCGGGGATTGACTTGATGCCGTCCGAGAGGTTATTTTGAATAAAACGACAAATCATATGGGATACGGACTTATGGCTGACGGAAAGGTAAACGGCATGGGAAAATCGTTCCGCCTGGTGCGGATCGCTCTGGCGGCGCTGGTCTTTTTGGTGCTGCTGGCGGCGTTTTCCGGGGTATCCGCTCTGGCGGCGCGGGTGCCGCAGCTGGAGTTCGCTCCGGCGCTGCTGCGCTGCGCCGCGGCGTTTTCGCTGGGAGCATTGGCGGTCGTGCTGGTCACGATATTTCTGACGTGGGCGTTCGGGCGTTTTTATTGCGCCTTTTTGTGTCCGCTCGGGATCGCGCAGGATCTGGCGGGGTGGCTGTCGCGGCGCAAATCGGCGGCGCAGCCGGATCTCCTTTGGGTGCGCCGTCTGGTCGCCGGAGCGGCGCTCGGCATGTTGGCCGGCGGGACCGCGCTGCCGTTTCTGCTGCTCGACCCGTACTCCAACTTCGGTCGGGGCGTCGCCGTCAGGGCCGTATGGAGCGGGGCGATCCCGCTCGTGCTCGTGGTGCTGCTCGCGGTGTGGAGGAAACGGTTCTTCTGCGCGGCGCTGTGCCCGGTGGGGGCATTGTTGGGCATCTTCAGCCGGTACGGGCTGTTCAAAGTGCGCTTCACCGACAAGTGCGTCAAATGCGGTATGTGCGTCAAAAGCTGTCCCTCGGGGTGTATCGACCTCCGGGCGGGCAGGATCGACAACGAACGGTGCGTTCGTTGCATGAACTGCCTCGCCGCCTGTCGGCTCGGCGGGGTGACGTTCTCGGCCAAACGGTGCGGCGGCAGCACCGCTTTCTCCGAGGCGGGGCCCGACCGTTCGCGGCGGGAGTTCCTCATCCGCGGCGGAGTTCTTGCCGCCGGGTTCGTTGCCGGTTCCGCTGCGGCGCGGTTCGGCATCCCGCCGGCGGCGGAACGGCTGCTGGCTGGAGCGAAGAAATTGATACTGCCGCCGGGAGCGGGAAATATCGGCCGTTTCGCGATGAAATGCACGGCGTGCCAATTGTGCACGGCGAACTGCCCGACCGGGATAATCGTGCCGGCTCCGGGCGGGGACGGACCGGTGCGGCTGGATCTTGCGCGCGGGGCGTGCAAATACGGCTGCAGCAAATGTTCCGCCATATGCCCGACGGGGGCGATAAAGCCGCTGACTTTGGAGGAAAAACGGCGCACGAAGATCGCCGAGGCAAGTTTCGATCCCAAGCTCTGCCTCGCCTGCCACGGCGACGACCCCTGCGGCAAATGCGCCGACGCATGTCCGGCGGGGGCGATAAAACCGCGCGGTCCGCGTCGGGTGCCGCGGCTTGACAAGTCGCTCTGCATCGGCTGCGGGGCGTGTCAGGCGGCGTGCCCGGCGACGCCGGTCAAGGCGATGAAAGTGGTCGGCGTGGAGGAGCAGTCGCGGATATGAACGGAAACGGGACTACGCTCATCGAGCATCTGGAAGCATTGCGGCGGTCGCTGCTGCTGATCGCCGCGGCGATGTTTCTGGCGCTGCCGCTGACGTACTGGGCGTCGTCGTATGCGATAGAGTGGCTCGTGAAGTGGTGTTTCCCGGACGGCGGCGAACTCTACTTCTTTTCGCCGATGGAGGCATTCTGGGCGCAGCTGAAGCTGGCGCTGGTGATGGCGCTCGCGCTGACGTATCCGTGGAACGTCTTTCAATTGTGGAAGTTCGTAC